>ODAK010002169.1_pt1 | contig 20727 bp, 17 predicted proteins | sample 1539591 | NCBI WGS metagenome assembly ODAK01 (sample SAMEA3539303, study PRJEB22396) | soil metagenome | biome: tundra; feature: field; material: soil | place: USA | collected 2010-05 | depth 0.15 m | reverse complement strand
CCATGGCCGCGCGCTCGATCGCATCGCTTTCCCTTTCCTTCGGCCTCGTGTCGATTCCTGTCAAGCTCTACTCGGCGACCGAAAACTCGGCCACCGTGCGCTTCAACATGCTGGCCAAGGATGGTGCGCGCCTGAAGCAGCAGTACGTTTCCGAGAAAGACGGCCAGCCGGTCGAGCGGGCCGAGATGGTGAAGGGCTACGAGTTCGAGAAAGACCGCTTCGTCATCTTCCAGCCCGACGAGCTGAAGGCGCTGCAGGAAAGCCCGAGCCACACGATCGACATCGTCGCCTTCATTCCCGAGAAGGCGGTCGACCCGATCTTCTACGACAAGGCCTACTTCCTCGCGCCCGACAAGCGCGGCGCCAAGCCCTACAACCTGCTCCTCGAAGCGATGCGCCAGAGCGGCCGCTGCGCCCTGGCCAGGTGGGCATGGAAGGCCAAGCAATACGTGGTGCAGGTGCGCCCCGCCGAAGACGGCCTCGTGCTGCAGCAGCTGCTCTACGCCGACGAAGTGCGCTCGATGAAGGAGCTCGACATCGAGAAGATCGCCGTCTCGCCCGCCGAGCTGAAGCTCGCGATGCAGCTCATCGAGCAGATCAGCGAAGACAGCTACGACCCGACGATGTTCGAGGACGAGGAGAAGAAGCGCATCCTCGCCGCCATCGACGAGAAGATCGCCGGCAAGCACATCGTCGCCAACGAGCCGCACGAGACGGGGTCGACCGGTGGCCAGGTCATCGATCTCGTCGAGGCCCTGCGTGCGAGCCTGGGCGCTCGCGGTGCGGCCAGGGCCACGCCGGCCGCCAAGGTGGTTGCGCCCGCGGCGGCAGCCGCGGAACCACCGAAAGAGCGCAAGGGCGTCAAGCGCGCAGCAAAGGCCGAGGCCGTGGCCGAAGCGCCAACCCGGGCGCGCGCGAAGAAGTGACGTGACGACGAGCGCGCCGGCGCAAGCTTCCTACACCGTTCGTAGCATCGAGGAGATGCTGGGCCTTTCGCGCAGCGTCGTCACGAGCCTCGTCGCGGCCGGCTTCGTGGCGCCGAGCCGCGGGCGGCGCAACGAATATCGCTTCAGCTTCCGCGACGTCGTCCTCCTGCGTACCGCCGTCGACCTGCGTGCGGCGCATATCGCGCCGCGCAAGATCCTCGCCGCCTTGCGCAAGCTGAAGGCGAGCCTGCCGGCCGAGCTGCCGCTGACGGGCTTGCGCATCACCGCCGTCGGCAACGACGTGACGGTCCGCGACGGCAACTCGCAATGGCAGGCCGAGTCGGGCCAGCTGGTGATGGATTTCGAGCTCACCGCGGCCAAGGGCAGCGTCAGTTTTCTCCAGCATGCGCCGCACGATCGCGCCCCGGCACGCGAAGAACAGCCGGCGGGCGACGCGGCGAGCTGGTTCAGCCGCGGCGAGGCGCTCGAAAGGAGCGACGCGGCGGCGGCCGAAGCCGCCTACCGCAAGGCACTGGCGCTCGACCCGGGGCTCGCCGACGCGGCGCTCAACCTCGGGGCGTTGCTCTGCGAAGCGCAGCGCTGCGACGAAGCTGTCACCTTGTACGACGAAGCCGTGCGGCGCAGTCCGAACGAGGCCTTGCTGCACTTCAACCGCGCCATCGCGCTCGAAGACCTGGGCCGGCTCGCCGACGCGCTCGCGAGCTACAACGCCAGCCTGCGCCTGGCGCCCGACCTGGCCGACGCCCACTTCAACGCGGCACGCCTGCACGAGCAGCTGGGCGACGCGAAGCAGGCCGTGCGGCATCTGAGCGCTTATCGGCGCTTGCAGCGCCGTTAGGCTCGACGCTCTTTCGAGCATTGTCTTGTCGAGCGGCACGAGGTAGCCGTCGCTCGGGGCGCCTGCCTCGCTCTCCGTTCCGCCCGCGCGAGCGCCGATAGAATTCCCGGCGCTGCCAAGGCCTCTGCAACGGCACGCCTCCGCGCGCGAGCGCTTCACCGGTTCTATCAGCGAAGTCCTGCGAGCCTTGAAAGGGAGCGCGCCGATGCAACAGGAGAACTCGGAAAGTGCCGCCGTGGCATTGCCGGCTGCTGTGCGTCGCTACCGCGATCTGCCGGGCCCGAAGGGCCTGCCGCTGCTCGGCAATGCGCTGCAGATCGACAAGACCTGCATCCACGAGCAGTTCGCGGCATGGTCGCGCGAGTACGGGCCCTTCTTTCGCGCGCGCATCGGCCCGCGCCGCTTGCTCGTCATCACGGACCATGCGGTCATCGGCTCGGTGCTGCGCGACCGGCCCGATCGTTTCCGCAGGCCGACGAACCACGGCGACATCGTGCGCGAGATGGGCTTCGAGCAAGGCCTCTTCTTCGCCAACGACGAGGCGTGGAAGCGGCAGCGGCGCATGGTCATGGCGGCCTTCGACCCTGGGCATGTCAAGGCCTACTTTCCGACGCTTCTCAGCGTCGTGCAGCGGCTCGAAGGCCGCTGGCGCAAGGCGGCGCAAGCGGGCACCAATATCGACCTGCAGGCCGACCTGATGCGCTACACCGTCGATGCGATCGCCGGCCTGGCCTTCGGCTCCGACGTCAACACGCTCGAATCCGACGAAGACGTCATCCAGCGCCACCTCAACCGCATCTTCCCGGCCATCTCGCGCCGAGTGCTGGCCTCGCTGCCGTATTGGCGGTACTTCAAGCTACCGGCCGATCGTGCGCTCGAGCGCAGCGTCGGCGAAGTGAAGCGGGCGATCGAAGGCTTCATCGCGCAGGCGCGCCAGCGCATGCGCGACGAGCCCGGGCTGAAGAGCCGCCCCAGCAACCTGCTCGAAGCCATGATCGCCGCAGCGGACGAAGCCGGCAGCGGCGCCGACGATCGCGACATCGCCGGCAACGTATTCATGATGCTGGTGGCGGGCGAAGACACCACGGCCAACACCCTGGCCTGGATGATTGACCTGCTGCACCGCAACCCCGAGGCACTGCGGCGAGCGCGTGAAGAAGTGCGGCGCGTCGCGCCGGACGCGACGCGCTTCACTCTCGAACAGATGGCCGATCTCGAGTACGTCGAGGCCTGCATCAACGAGACGATGCGGCTCAAGCCCGTCGCGCCGCTCATGCCCTCGCAGGCCAACCGCGACACCACCATCGGCGACGTCGAGGTGCCAGCCCATACCTTCGTCGTGGGGGTGATGCGGCGCGACTCGCTCGACGAGCGCTACTTTCCCGACCCGGAAAAGTTCGATCCGGATCGATGGCTGGCGGACACGTCTCGTGCGCCGAACGCCAAATCGACGACGCGGGTTTCCATGCCCTTCGGCGCCGGGCCGCGCCTGTGCCCTGGCCGCTACCTCGCGTTGCTGGAAATGAAGATGGCGATGGCCATGCTGCTCGGCAGCTTTTCGCTCGAGCGCGTCGGCACGCACGACGGCAAGCCGGCGCGGGAGATGTTCGCTTTTGCGATGGGGCCGGTGGGGCTGAGGATGAGACTGGGCATGGAGCCGTTGGTTTGATTGACAACGAAGGCCATTGTTGGCAGGAAAGCGGGTACCGGTCTAGCAGCCGGGAAGCGCTGGTGGCTACGTTCGAGTCCGACGTAGCGGCAGGTCTCACCAGACGGAGCTGACGTTAACGTCTAAGCTCACTGGTCCAACACCAGGAAGCCTTTCGGAGACGCCACCATGCCCCACCTCCCCGGCCTCGCCTTCGACCTCGGCGAAACCATCGGCATGCTGCGCGACACCGTGCAGCAGTTCGCCGACGACGAGATCGCGCCGCGCGCGGCGGAAATCGACTCCAAGAACCTTTTCCCCGCCGACCTCTGGAAGAAGCTCGGTGCGCTCGGCCTGCACGGGATGACGGTGAAGGAGGAATACGGCGGCAGCGATCTCGGCTACCTGGCGCACATCGTGGCGATGGAAGAGGTCTCGCGCGCTTCGGCTTCGGTCGGCCTTTCGTACGGCGCGCATTCGAACCTCGCGGTCAACCAGCTGCATCGCAACGGCAGCGAGGCGCAGAAGAAGAAGTACCTGCCCAAGCTTGTCTCGGGCGAGCACGTGGGCGCGCTCGCGATGAGCGAGCCGAACGCGGGGTCGGATGTGGTGAGCATGAAGCTGCGCGCCGACGCGAAGGGCGACCGCTACGTGCTCAACGGCTCGAAGATGTGGATCACCAACGGCGGCGATGCCGACACGATGATCGTCTACGCCAAGACAGACGTGAACGGCGGCCCAAGCGGCATCACCGCCTTCATCGTCGAGAAGGGCTTGCGGGGTCTCTCGTTCGGAGCGAAGCTCGACAAGCTGGGCATGCGCGGCTCGAACACCTGGCCCGTGTTCTTCTCCGACTGCGAAGTGCCGGCCGAAAACGTGCTCGGCAGGGAAGGCGGCGGCGTCAAGGTGCTGATGAGCGGGCTCGACTATGAGCGCGCCGTGCTCTCGGGCGGCCCGCTCGGCATCATGGCGGCATGCATGGACGTGGTGCTGCCCTTCGTCCACGAGCGCAAGCAGTTCGGGCAGTCGATCGGCGAGTTCCAGCTCATGCAGGGCAAGATCGCCGACATGTACACGACGTGGTCGGCCTCGCGCGCCTACGTCTACGCGGTCGGCCAGGCCTGCGACCGCGGCGACCACTCGCGCACGCTCCGAAAGGACGCGGCCGGCGCCATCCTCTACTCGGCCGAAAAGGCGACGTGGATGGCCGGCGAGGCGATCCAGGCGCTCGGCGGCGTCGGCTACACCAACGAGTACCCGGCCGGGCGCCTGTGGCGCGACGCCAAGCTCTACGAGATCGGCGCCGGCACGAGCGAGATCCGGCGCATGTTGATCGGGCGCGAGCTGTACGCGGAGTCGATGTGATTTCGGCCAGCGCACGTAAGGCCAGGTGCTATTCTGTTTGGCATGATCGACTGCTCCTCCTGCGAAGTTGTTGAGCGAGACGCTGAGCGCTTCAGCGGCACATGGGTTTCCCGGGGCACGCGCGCGCCGGTCGCCGCCTTCTTCGAAAACCTCGAGGACGGGGCCGTGGCCGCCGATTTCGTCGAATGGTTCCCTGGCGTGACGCTCGAGCAGGTTCGAGCGGTTCTCGAGCACGCCGCGCGGAGCGCGCTCACGACTGCGTAAGTGCAAGTCCTGTTCGACCAGGGGGCGCCGGCGCCGCTTCGCCAATTCCTGTCGCATCACACGATTTCCACCGCCTACGAACGCGGGGGGTCCACGCTGAAGAACGGCGAACTGCTCCAGGCCGCAGAAGGCGCTGGCTTCACCGTGTTTGCCACGACAGACAATCTGAAGTATCAGCACAATCTCGGCGCGCGCCGTATCGCTATCGTCGTGCTGAGCACCATGAGTTGGCCGCGCATTCGCCTGGTCACCGAACAGGTGGCGCAGGTCATCGATGGAGGGCGGCTCCCGGGAGCTACACCGAAGTGAATATTCCATGAGTCATCGAAGTTCCTGCGCCGGGAGTCCGTGATGCCCGCGTTGAAGTCGCGTATCGACACGCGCTCCGAGGAGTTCAAGGCCAACGCGGTGTTCCTGCAAGCCCAGGTCGACGACCTGCGCACCAAGGCGGCCGAGATCGCGAACGGCGGTGACGCCAGGTCGCGCGAGCGCCACGCGGCGCGCGGCAAGCTTCTGCCGCGCGAGCGCGTCGACGGCCTGCTCGATGCCGGTACGCCGTTCCTCGAGATCGGCCAGCTCGCGGCCTACGGCATGTACGACGCCGAGGCGCCGGCGGCGGGCATGATCGCCGGCATCGGCCGTGTGCATGGGCAGGAATGCATGATCGTCGCCAACGATGCGACGGTGAAGGGCGGCACCTATTACCCGATGACGGTGAAGAAGCATCTGCGCGCGCAGGAGATCGCGATGCAGAACCGGCTGCCGTGCATCTATCTCGTCGATTCCGGCGGCGCCTTCCTGCCACGCCAGGACGAGGTGTTCCCCGACCGCGAGCACTTCGGCCGCATCTTCTTCAACCAGGCCAACATGAGCGCGCAGGGCATCGCCCAGATCGCGGTCGTGATGGGCTCGTGCACGGCCGGCGGCGCCTACGTGCCGGCGATGAGCGACGAAACCGTCATCGTCAAGAACCAGGGCACGATCTTCCTTGGCGGCCCGCCGCTGGTGAAGGCGGCCATCGGCGAGATCGTGACGGCCGAAGAGCTCGGCGGCGGCGACGTGCACACGCGGCTTTCCGGCGTCGCCGATCACCTCGCCGACGACGACCGGCATGCCCTGGCCATCGCCCGGCGCATCGTCGCCAGCCTCAACCGCACGAAGCCCGAGACCGTCAGCTTCGAAGCGAGCGAAGAGCCGCTCTACGATCCGAAAGAGATCTACGGCGTCATTCCGCAGGACACGAAGAAGCCCTACGACGTGCGCGAGGTCATCGCCCGCGTCGTCGACGGCTCGCGCTTCGACGAGTTCAAGGCGCGCTACGGCGCGACGCTCGTCACCGGCTTCGCCCGGCTCTACGGCATGCCGGTCGGCATCGTCGCCAACAACGGCATCCTCTTTTCCGAATCGGCGCAGAAGGGCGCCCACTTCATCGAGCTCTGCGCCGAGCGGCGCGTGCCGTTGATCTTTCTGCAGAACATCACCGGCTTCATGGTCGGCAAGAAGGTCGAGAACGCCGGCATCGCGCGCGACGGCGCCAAGATGGTGACGGCGGTGGCCACAGTGCAGGTGCCCAAGCTGACGGTGCTGATCGGCGGCTCGTTCGGCGCCGGCAACTACGGCATGTGCGGGCGGGCCTACTCGCCGCGCTTTTTGTGGATGTGGCCGAACGCGCGCATCAGCGTCATGGGCGGCGAGCAGGCGTCTTCGGTGCTCGCCACCGTCAAGCGCGACGGCATCGAGGCCCGCGGCGGCACGTGGAGCGCCGAGGAAGAGCGCGCCTTCAAGGCGCCGCTGCTCGAGCAATACGAGCACCAGGGCCACCCGTACTACGCGAGCGCGAGGCTGTGGGACGACGGCGTCGTCGATCCGGCCGACACCCGCCGCGTGCTGGGCCTGTCGCTGGCGGCGACGCTGAATGCACCGATTGCGGCCACGAAATTCGGCGTCTTCCGGATGTGAAGCTGCTGCTTCGCGCCGCCGTCGTACTGGCGTTGCTCGCCCCGGCGCTGGTCAGCGCGCAAGCGCCTGCCGTGTCGGGCGGCGACACGCCGCACGCCGCGGCGCATCGCCGCCTGCAGGTGCAGTTCCAGAAGGCGCTCGAAGCCGGGCCCGCGGCGGCGCTCGCGTTCGCGACGAAGCGCTTCGACGCGGCGGCCACGCTCGGCCTCGACGACCCCGCTCGCGCCGACGCCTTCGAGCTCATGGCGCAGGCCGATCTCGCCGCACAGCGCTACCGGGAGGCGCTTCCTCTGGCCACCGAGGTGGTTCGCATCCGCCGCCTGGCGCGGCCGCCCGAGCACGAGCAGCTCGCCCTCGCCCTCGGCCTGAACGCGACGCTGCTCTTCGCCGCCGATCGCAGCGAAGAGTCCGACGCTCAACTGCGCGAATCGCTCGACGAATACCGCCGCGCCTTCGGTCCGCACGACGTTCGCCTGGCGCAGAAGCTCGAAGGGCAGGCCGAGCTCGTGCAGAAGGGATTCGGCCGGACGCCGTGGGTGATCGAGCTGCTTCGCGAGGCCGCGGCGATCCGCGAAGGCGACGCTGCGAGCTCGCGCGGCAAGCTCGCCGAGACGCTGGTCGAGCTCTCGATCCACGAGATGAATGCGAGCGAATACGGCGCCTGCGAAGCCCATCTCGCGCGCGCCGCGGCCGTGCTCGAGGCCGGTTTGGCGACGCACCGCGACGATGAGGAATGGAAGGCGCTGCTGGTGCAGGCGCTCGTCCTGAAAAGCGGTCTCGCGGGCAAGCTCGCGAATCCGGGCGAAGCGCTTCGCCTGGCGCGCCAGGCTCAGGCGATCGCTTTCGCCGATCGGGCGACGCGCGTCGAGATGCAGCTCGTCATCATCGAGGCGCTCGGCACGCAGCTCGAACTGAGCGGCGACATCGACGGCGCGATCCGCGAAGAGAAAAGGATCCTCGAGACGATCGCCGGCAACGCCGACCTCTTCGAGAGCCATCGGCTCGATCCGCTGGTACAGGGCGATTCGCTGCTCTCGCTGGCCAAGCTCTACCTGCAAAAAGATGATCTGCCCGAGGCACGCACGGCGCTTGTCGAGGCGCGGCAAGGGCTCGGCGACAGCGAGGGCGTGCTGTTCGCCTTCGCCGAGCTCGAGCGCAAGGGCGGCGACGAAGCGCAAGCGCTGGCGCACTACCGCGCGGCGCTCAGGCTGCGCAAGGAAAGCGCCAGCGAGGTGACCGTCCTGTTCGGCACCAACCGCGAGCCTCTGCCCGGCGGCGAAGCCGGACGATTCGGCGGCGAACCAAGCGAGACCCTGCGCCTGGGCAGCGCCGAGGTGCTCGTTCCGGGCGCGCAATTCTCGACGAAGGCGTGGCTGCGGCCGTCGAGCGAGCCGCTGCTACCCGTCGGGCATGCGACGAACGCGGCGCGGCTGCTGATCCGCGCCAAGCGCGTTCTCGACGAGCCGGCCTTTCGCGCCCGCGCCAGCACGCTCATGAAGGCGGCGCGCCTCGATCCGCAGGCCGCGCTCGTTTTCGTGCACGGCTTCAACGTGACCTTCGACGAGGCCCTGCAGCGCGGCGCGCAACTCGCGCGCGACCTCAACTTCGACGGGCCGGTGTTCGTCTTCTCGTGGCCTTCGAAGGGTTCGCTGCTGCGCTACGGTGCCGACCGATCGAGCGCCGATGCGGCGGCCCGTTCGCTGATCGCCTTCCTCGGCCAGGTCGTCGCGGCCACCGGCGCGAAGCAGGTTCACGTTCTCGCGCACAGCATGGGCAACCGGGTGCTGCTGCCGAGCCTGGTGAAGATCGAGCGCGATGCGCAAAGCCCGGTTCGCGAGCGGCTCGGCGAGATCATCCTCGCCGCGCCGGCAGTGCCGGAACGCGACTTCGAGGCGTGGCTCGACGACATCGTCGCGCACGGCGGCAGCCGCCTCACGCTCTACGCATCGAGTGTCGACCGGGCGATGCAGGTCGGCTGGTATCGCGAATGGGGCACGACGCTGGCGGGATACACCTCCAGGGGCGCCCCTCTCGTGCACGCCGGCCTGCAGAGCATCGACATCTCGAAGGCCGCGAGCGGCGACCTGCTCGATCTCAACCACGATGTGTTCGCATCGAACCCCGTGATGTCGGAAGACATCCGCCAGCTGCTGCAAAGCGGCTCGCGGCTCGCGCCCGACCGGCGGCTGCCGACGCTCGTGCCGAAGTATGCCGGCGCCGGCACCGGCGCGCCGGCGTACTGGTCGTACGAGCCGGCACAGCGCCAATGACACCAGACGCCCGACCGCAACCGAAGGCCACGCATGTTCACCAAGATATTGATCGCCAACCGCGGCGAAATCGCCTGCCGTGTCATCAAGACGGCGCGAAAGATGGGCATCGCCACGGTCGCCGTGTATTCCGACGCCGACGCGAACGCGCGCCACGTTCGCCTGGCCGATGAAGCCGTGCACATCGGCCCGGCCGCGGCGCGCGAGTCGTACCTCGTCGGCGGGAAGATCATCGCGGCGGCGAAGGCGACCGGGGCGCAGGCGGTGCATCCCGGCTATGGGTTTCTTTCCGAAAACGATGCCTTCGCCGAGAGTTGCGCCGCAGAAGGCGTCGTCTTCATCGGCCCGCCGGCCTCGGCTATCCGTGCGATGGGCTCCAAATCGGCCGCGAAGACTTTGATGCAGAAGGCCGGCGTGCCGCTCACGCCCGGCTACCACGGCGAAGCGCAGGATCCGGAGCTGCTCGCGAAGGAAGCGGCGAAGATCGGCTACCCGGTGCTCATCAAGGCGAGCGCGGGCGGCGGCGGCAAGGGCATGCGCCGCGTCGACGCGGCGGCGGATTTCGCGGCCGCGTTGCTGTCGTGCAAGCGCGAGGCGGCCAACGCCTTCGGCGATGACCGCGTCCTCATCGAGCAATACGTCCTCAAGCCGAGGCACATCGAGATCCAGGTGTTCGCCGACAGCTTCGGCGAATGCGTCTATCTCTTCGAGCGCGACTGCTCGGTTCAGCGCCGGCACCAGAAGGTGCTCGAGGAGGCGCCGGCGCCGGGCATGACGGGCGAGCGTCGCGCCGCGATGGGCCGGGCGGCGGTCGAGGCGGCGAAGGCCGTCGGCTACGTCGGCGCCGGCACCGTCGAGTTCATCGCCCCTCCCGACGGGCGCTTCTACTTCATGGAGATGAACACGCGCCTGCAGGTCGAGCACCCGGTGACGGAGATGGTCACCGGGCTCGATCTGGTCGAGTGGCAGCTGCGCGTCGCCTTCGGCGAGCGCCTGCCGAAGCGGCAGGGCGAGCTGGCCCTGTCGGGCCACGCGATCGAGGCGCGCATCTACGCCGAAGATCCGCAACGAGGCTTCCTGCCTTCGACGGGCAGGCTCGCCTACCTCGTGCCGCCGCTCGAATCGGCGCACGTGCGCGTCGATACCGGCGTCGAGGAGGGCGATGCGATCACGCCCTTCTACGACCCGATGATCGCCAAGCTCATCGTTCACGACGACGACCGCGCTTCGGCGCTGGCGCGGATGCGCGATGCGCTGGCGAGCTACCGCATCGTCGGCGTCGCCAACAACGTCGAGTTCCTCGGCCGGCTCGTCGCGACGCCTTCGTTCGCGAACGCCGATCTGGACACCGCACTCATCGAGCGCGAGCACGAGGCGCTCTTCGCGGCTCCGGCGAAGGCCGGCGGCGATGTCTGGCTCGTCGCCGCGCTGGCCGAAGTCGAGCGCGACAGGAAGGCAGCGCGCGACGCGGCCTCGCGCGCGCCGGACGCCGGCTCGCCCTGGCGCACGCTCGACGGCTGGCGTCTCAACGGGCGCGCCGCGCGGCGCATGATCTTTCGCCTCGGCGACGATTCGCACGAGGTCGATGCGCTGGCGGGCACCGAGGGCGGCTGGACGCTCTTCGTCGACGGCGCGGCGCATGCCGCCTCGGCGCATGCCCACGGCCATGGCCTGCTGACGGCGACGCTCGGCGAACGGCGCATCGCCGCGAGCGTCGTCGTCTCGGGCGACCGTCGCCATGTCTTCGTCGGCGGGCGCGCCCACGCGCTCCAGTTCATCGATCCGCTCGGCGTCGTCGGTGGCGAGCACGAGGAAGAAGGCAGCGGCCTGGTCTCGCCGATGCCGGGCAAGGTGATCGCGCTCATCGCGGCGCCGGGCGCCGCGGTCGAAAAGGGCGCGCCGCTGCTCGTGCTCGAAGCGATGAAGATGGAGCACACCATCAGCGCCCCGCGCGCCGGCACCGTGAAGCGCTTTCGCTTCGCGGCCGGCGATCAGGTGGCCGAGGGCGTCGAGCTGGTCGAGTTCGAGTGAGGCGCTCCGGGACCGTTCGCCAGTTCAGGCGGGGTGGCCGTCGCGGCGCCGAATGCGGGTCAGCGCTTCGCCCAGCGTGTCCCGCGCGATGGCCAGGTCTTAGCTCGCCGGACTCCGAAGCCACCAACCGTCGCTGAGGCCGAAGTACCGGCACAAACGCAGGTCCGTATCGGCGGTGATGGACCGCTTGCCGGCAACGATGTCGCCGATGCGCTGCGGCGGCACGCCAACGTCCTTGGCCAGGCGGTACTTGGTCAGACCCATGGGCTTCAGGAACTCTTCCTCGAGCATCTCATATCGGAGGCCTCGCCGGCGGCGTGGATTTTGCACGATTGATATGATCACCCCAGTGATAATATAAATTGTTATTGGCATTCGTGGCCGATGGCGGGATGACAACGCAGTGGATCGGCTGAAGAATTTCGGATTCCTTCTCAAGGACGTGAGCCGCCGCTACGTGCTGCGCTTCGAGCGGCACGCGGCCGCGATGTCGCTGACGCTGGTGCAGTGCCGGGCGCTCGCCCACCTCGAGAAGAACGAAGGCATCAGCCAGGCGCGGCTCGCCGAGCTGACCGACGTCGAGCCGATGGCGATGGTCCGTATCCTCGACCGCATGGAAGCCGACGGCGTGATCGAGCGCCGGCCCGACCCCGACGACCGGCGCGCCCGCCGCCTCCATCTCACGGCCAAGGCCGGGCCGTTGCTCGACGAGATCTGGCGCCTCGCTGCCCTGACCCGCGCCGAGACCTTCGCCGGCATCGCCCGCGCCGAGCGCGAAGCGTTCGTCGGCGTGCTGGAGCGTCTCGATACCAACCTCTGCGCCCTCGACGCCGAGCCGGCCCACGCCGGACGGCCGGTGGCCAGAACGGCCAGCGGCAAGAGCCGCGCGCGCCGTTTGCCCACGAAGCAGCAACCATGAACGCATCCACTGCGAGCGAGCAAGCCGCCAGCGCCCCGCCGCCGGCGTCTCCTTTGCCCCCGCCGCCGGCGCAGGACTGGAAGAAGCGCCTGCGCCTGCCGCTCATGCTGTTCGGCCCCGTCGTCGTCGCCCTCGTCGCGGCCTACTTCTACCTGGGCGGCGGTCGCTATGAATCGACCGACGACGCCTACGTGCAGGCGGCGCGCGTCGCGATCAGCGCCAACGTTGCGGGCCGCGTCTCGGAGCTCGACGTGCGCGAGAACCAGCACGTGCGCCAGGGCGACGTGCTGTTTCGCCTCGACGACGCGCCGTTTCGCATCGCCGTCGACGAAGCGAGCGCGCAGCTCGCGGCGGCGCGCCTGCAGGTCGAATCGCTGAAGGCGAACTACCGGCAGCGCCAGGCCGAGCTCGTCTCGGCCGAGGACACGCTCGTCTTCCAGCAGCGCGAGCTCGAGCGCCAGCAAAAGCTCCTCGGCTCGGGCATCGCCTCGCAGCTGCAGGTCGATCGCGTCTCGCATGCGCGCGACGAGGCGCGCACGCAGGTGGCCGGCGTGCAGCAGCAGATCGGTGCCGTGGTCGCCAGCCTCGGCGGCAATCCGAACATCGCGCCCGACAGGCATCCCGCCGTGCAGCAGGCGCAGGCGCGCCTCGACCGAGCCAAGCTCGATCTCTCGTACACGACCGTGACGGCGCCGAGCGACGGCGTCGTCACCCGCGTCGATCAGCTGCAGGTGGGCAGCTCTATCAATGCCTCGGCGCCGGTGTTCGCGCTGGTCTCGACGGGCGATATCTGGATCGAGGCCAACTTCAAGGAAGACCAGCTCACGCATATGCGCGCCGGCCAGGCGGTGACGGTCAAGGTCGACAGCTATCCGGGCAAGACCTTCGAAGGCGAGGTGGCGAGCCTGAGCCCGGGCACGGGCTCGCAGTTCTCGGTCCTGCCGCCCGAGAACGCGACGGGCAACTGGGTCAAGGTCGTGCAGCGGCTGCCGGTGCGGGTTCGTCTCGGCCGCATCGATCCGGCCTATCCGCTGCACGCCGGGCTGAGCGCCGACGTGAGCGTCGATACGCAATACCGCCGCCATCTCTTCGGCGCCGCCGACGTGAGCTCCGACGGCACGGCGGTCTCGAGCCGGTGAGCGCCGTGGCTGCCGAAGGCGCGGCGGCGACGGCGCCGCCGCATCGCGGCCTCATCACGCTCTCGGTGATGCTCGCCTCGATCATGCAGGCGCTCGACAACACGATCGCCAACGTCGCCCTGCCGCGCATCCAGGGGTCGCTCTCGGCGACGCAGGACCAGATGACCTGGGTGCTGACCTCCTACATCATCGCTGCCGCGATCATGACGCCGCTCTCCGGCTGGCTCGCCGGGCAGGTCGGGCGCAAGCGCGTCTTCCTGTTCTCGGTGGTCGGCTTCACCGTCGCCTCGGCGCTCTGCGGCCTGGCCGGGACGCTGCCGGAGATCGTGCTCGCGCGCTTGCTGCAAGGCCTCTGCGGCGCGGCGCTGATCCCGATGTCGCAGGCCGTGCTCCTCGACATCAACCCGCCGAAGGAGCACGCCAAGGCGATGGCGATCTGGGTCATGGCCGTCACCATCGGGCCGATCCTCGGGCCGGCGCTCGGCGGCTGGCTGACCGAGAACTACAACTGGCGCTGGGTCTTCTACATCAACGTGCCGTTCGGCATCCTCGCCTTCCTCGGCATCCTGAGCTTCATGCCGGAAACGCAGCGGCGCAAGTCGCGCTTCGATTTCTTCGGCTTCACGGCCCTGAGCCTGGCCATCGGCGCCTTCCAGCTGATGCTCGATCGCGGCCAGCTCAAGGACTGGTTCGCCTCGAGCGAAATCTGGGTCGAGGCGATCGTCGCCGGCCTCGCCTTCTATCTCTTCGTCGTGCACATGCTGACGACGACGAAGGCGCCGTTCATCAGCCCGGCCATGTTCAAGGACCGCAACTTCGTGACCGGCAACTTCTTCATCTTCGTCGTCGGCGTCGTCCTCTTCGCGACGCTGGCGCTGCTGCCGCCGCTGCTCCAGGACCTGCTGAACTATCCGGTCGTGCTCGCCGGGCTCGTCACCGCGCCGCGTGGCTTCGGCACGCTGGCCGCCATGCTCATCGTCGGCCGCCTCATGGGCAGGATCGACACACGGATCATCATCGCCACCGGCTTTGCCCTCACCGCGTTCTCGCTCTGGCAGATGACGGGCTTCTACCTGCAGATGGGCACGGCTTCGGTCGTCTGGTCGGGGCTCGCGCAGGGGCTCGGCACGGGGTTCGTCTACGTGCCTCTGGCGGCCATCACCTTCGCGACGCTGTCGCCGCAGTTCCGCAACGAAGGCACGGCGGTGTTCAGCCTCATCCGCAACATCGGCAGCAGCGTCGGCATCTCGGTCGTGACGACGCTGCTGACGCGCAACACGCAGGCGATGCATTCGCGGCTGGCCGAGCAGGTGACGCCGTTCAGCGACGTGATGCACGCGCAGGCACCGGACGCGTTCACGAGCGCCAGCGGCCTCGCCGCGCTCAACGCCACCGTGAGCAGCCAGGCGGCGATGATCGCCTACAACGACGATTTCAAGCTGATGATGGTGCTGACGCTGTGTGCCGTGCCCCTCGTCGGGCTGCTGCGGCGCGGCGCTGCGGCGCGCGACAACGCACCCGTGGCGATCGAATGAACGGTCGCCGCTCGAGCTCCGCGCTCGCGTTCGCCGGCGCGCTCTGCGCCGCGGCGCTGGCCGGCTGTGCCGCGGGCCCGAACTTCGTACGGCCCGAACCCCCGGCGGCCGATCGCTACACAGCGCAGCATTTGCAGATCGAGGCGGCGCCGGGCGCGGGCGATGCGGCGCAGCACGTCGAGCTCGGCGACCCGCTCGGGCCCGAGTGGTGGCGCCGCTTCGGCTCCGACGCGCTGGACGACATCGTCGCGCGCGCCCTGGTCGGCAATCGCACGCTCGCCGCGGCCGCGGCGACGCTGGCGCAAGCGCAGGAGCTCGCCGCGGCCGCGGCTGGCACGCTGGCGCCGCAGGTCGGCCTGACGGCGGGCATCGGCCGCCAGAAATATGGCGAGGAGTTTCTCGGCAGCCTGCCGAAGCCGCCGCCCTTCACCTATTTCGCGGTCGGGCCGACGGTGAGCTATACGCTCGACTACACCGGCGGCGAGGCCCGTTCGGTCGAGCAGCGATTCGCGCTGGCCGACGTGCAGCGGCAGCAGCTCGAAGCGGCGCGCCTGGCGGTGGCCGGCAACGCGGTGATGCAATCGCTGCGCATCGCTTCGCTGCGCGCGCAGATCGCGACGCTCGATGCCATCCTCGACCAGGATCGCGAGAACCTGAAGCTGGTGCACATGGCCTTCGACGCTGGCTCGGTGTCGCGGCTCGACATCGTCAGCGCCGAGAGCCAGCTCGCCAGCGACACGACGCTGCTGCCGCCGCTGCGCCAGGAGCTGAGCCTCGCCGAGCACGCGCTCGCCATCGTCCTCGGCCGGCCACCCGCCGGCGCATCGTTGCCCGAGCTCGATCTCGCCCGGCTGACGCTGCCGCGCGAGTTGCCGGTGAGCCTGCCTTCCGAGCTGGCGCGCCGCCGCCCCGACATCCTCGCTGCCGAGGCCCAGCTGCATGCGGCCACGGCGGCCGTCGGCGTCGCCGACGCCAACCTCTATCCGCACATCACCCTCAGTGCCACGGCCGGGCAGCAGAGCGCGACGCTGGCGCATCTCTTCGATCGCTCGAGCAGCGTCTGGGGCTTGGCGGCAGGCCTCGTCGCGCCGATCTTCGACGGCGGCACGCTGCACGCCGAGCAGCGCGCCTCGGCCGAGGCGTTGCGCGCGAGCGCGGCGATCTACGAGCAGACGGTGCTCGTCGCGTTCGGCCAGGTCGCCGATTCGCTGCAGGCGCTCGACCATGGCGCCGAGCAGTTGCAGGCGCAATCGCGGGCGCAGGAGGCGGCCCGCGACAACCTCGAGCTGACGCGCAAGAGCTATCACGAAGGCAACGTCGGCGTGCTGCAGGTGCTCGATGCCGAGCGGCTCTACCAGCAGGCGCGCCTCGGCTACGTGCGGGCCGAAGCGCAGCGCTACAGCGACACGGCGCAGCTCTTTCTCGCCCTCGGCGGTTCGGGACCGGCGACGACGCGGCTGCCGTACGATTTGCAAGGGCCTTGAGCTTCGAGCGTCATCTTCGTTTCGACGGAACCGGGCGCGATTCCTTGGTGAGAGTTCGGCGCCAGCCGCGGGAAGGACAGAGCGATGCGAATGGTCGGGACGGGTGAATTCGAAGGCGGCTCGGTCTTCATCGACGGCGACTGGAAGCCGCTCTCCGAAGGCAAGGTCTCGCTCTTCGACTGGGGCTTCACGCGCTCCGATGTGACCTACGACGTGGCGAGCGTCTGGCACGGCGCGTTCTTTCGCCTCGACGATCACCTCGACCGCTTCTTCTCCAGCCTCGATAAGCTGCGCATGAAGATTTCCTACAGCCGCGCCGAGGTGCGGCAGATCCTGCACGGCTGCGTCAAGGCCGGTGGCCTCCAGGACGCGTACGTCGCGATGCTCTGCACCCGCGGCGTGCCGCCGCGCGGCGCCCGCGATCCGCGCCTGGCGACGAACCGTTTCTACGCCTACGCGTTGCCTTTCGTCTGGATCGCGCCACCCGAAAAGCAGGCTCAGGGCATCGATCTGCACGTCAGCGGACGCCTGCGCATCGCGCCCGAGTCGGTGGATCCGACGATCAAGAACTACCACTGGATCGACCTCGTACTCTCGCTCTTCGACGCCTACGACCGCGGTGCCGACACGAGCTGCGTCGTCGACGCGCAAGGCAACGTCGCCGAAGGGCCCGGCTTCAACGTCTTCATGGTCAAGGGCGGCGTCGTTCGCACGCCCGATCGCGGCGTTCTCGAAGGCATTTCGCGCCGGACCGTGATCGAGCTCTGCGGCACGCTCGGCATTGCCTTGCGCATCGAGCCCGTGCCCGCTACCGATCTCGCGTCGGCCGACGAGGTCTTCATCAGCTCGACCGGCGGCGGCGTGCTGCCGATCGCGAAGATCGACGGCCGGCCGATCGCCGAGGTATTCCCCGGGCCGATCACGAAGCGCCTGCAGGACGCCTACTGGGCGCTGCACGACGACCCACGCTTTCGCGATCCGGTCGAGTATTGAAGGCGAGGATCGCGAAGAGCGATGCGCCGGGCGCAGCGCGCTGGGCCTGGGCGGGCTTGCAAAGGAGGCCTGCCCACCCCAGTTGCGCAGCTCGAGGCCGGTGCCGGCCGTTCGGCGGATTCGCTGCTGCCGGGCGCGGCGTACCTTTGCGGCATCGAAGGAACGGAAAGAACGAGCCCGCCATGAACAGCAGCAGCAACGAGACATCGGCCGCCACCGCAGGCGCCCTGGTGGCGCATTCGCAGGCGTTCGCCGCCATCGTCGACCGACTCGGTGCGAGCACGCTGGCCGTGCGCGGCCGCCGCCATGCCATCGCCTCGGGCGTGGTCTGGCGCGACGGCATCGTCGTCACCGCGGCGCATGTCTTTCGCCACACGCCGGCAGCGGTGACGCTTGTCGACGGCAAAGGCAAGAGCATCGAAGCGACGCTCGTCGGCATCGATTCCTCGACCGACCTCGCGGTGTTTCGCATCGTCGGCGAGAACGCGTTGCCGCCGGTCGCGATCGGCGATGCCGCAGGCGTGCGCGCCGGCCATCTCGCCATCGCCGTCGGCCGCAGCGGCGAGGGCGACGCGATCGCCAGCGCCGGGCTCGTCAACCGCGCGTCGGGCCCCTGGCAGACCTGGCTCGGCGGCGTCGTCGATCGCCTGATCCGCCTCGATGGCGGCGTCTACGAGGGCTTGTCGGGCGCGCCGGTGGCCGATGCGAGCGGTGCCGTCATCGGCGTCGCCACCTCGGCGCTCTCGCGCCACTACGGCATCGTCGTGCCGGCCTCGACCGTGTCGCGCGTCGTCGATGCGCTCGTCTCGGGCGGCCACGTGGCGCGGCCCTGGCTCGGCATCGGCGCACAGCCGGTGCCGCTGCCCCAGCGCGGCGGCGACCCGTCGGCCGGCACCGGCCTCCTCATCTCGGCGCTCGCGCCCGGCGGCCCGGCCGAGCGCGCCGGGCTTCTCATCGGCGACATCGTGGTCCGTGTCGCGGGCGAGGCTGCGGCCGACCTTCGTGCCTTGCGCTCCGCCCTCGGCGCCTTCGTCGGCAAGGCCGCGACGCTCTCGATCCTGCGCGGCGGCGAAGCGAAGGAATTGCAGGTCGAAGTCAGCGAGCGGCCGGCCGAACGGCGCTGCGGGTAGGCGAAGAGAATCTGCCGAACATGACACGCGTCAGCATCGCTTCCGAAGCACCGCTCGTACGGGCAGGCCTCGCCACGGGGCTCGCCGCGCGCGACGGCTTCGAGGTGATGCTGGCCGCGGCGTCGCTGGCTGCCTTGCGCGACGCGGCTTACGGCGGTGCCGACGTCGTGGTCGTCGAACTCGGCGACGCCTGCGATCCAGCCGGCGACGACGCTTCCGGCAACGAAGGCCCGCGCTTCGTCGTTCTCGCCGAGGCCGGCGATGAGCGCGTCGGCGAGTGGCTGATCGACGGCTGCTCGGTGTTGCCGAAGGGCGCGTCGATCGAAGCCATCGCCGGCGCCGTGCAGGCGGCGCGCGCCGGTCTCGTCGCGACGCCGCCGGCCTTCGCGGCCGAGGCGCTGCGTTTCGAGCGCACCGGCGAGCGCCGCGGCGCCGCGCGCGGCACCGAGCTGCTGACGCCGCGCGAGCGGCAGGTGCTGGTCGAGATGAGCCACGGCCTCGGCAACCGCGAGATCGGCGGCGCGCTCGGCATCTCGGCGCACACCGCGAAGTTCCACGTCGCCCAGATCATCGCCAAGCTCGACGCACAGTCGCGCGCGCACGCGGTCGCGAAGGCGATGCGTGCCGGGCTGGTCGACGTTTAAGAGCGCACCGCCTCTTTTCAGTCAGTCGAGGCCGTCGTCTTCGTCGTCGGCCTCGTCGGCGGCAAGCGCCTCGATCGAATCGTCGGCAGCGCCGATCGACTCGGCGGAATCGAGCGCATCTTTCGAGCTTGCGATGCGGTCGGGGCCGATGTCGGCACCGTCGCGCCCGCCGTCGGGGACCGCCGAGCGGCGCTCACCGGTGCCCATCGAGTCGCTGTCGCTGTCGAATTCGACCGGCGTTGCGCCGCCGAGATCGCCTTCTTCGGTATCGGTCTTCAGGCGCGTCGCGCCCTGGATATCGCTGCCGCTGTCGGAAGTGTCACTCGGGCCGAGCATCTCGGCATCGCGACCCTTGGCTTGCTGCGGGGCACGCTCGCCCCCGAGGATGTTGCTTTGCGACATGTTGTTACCCCCATTGTCGGCTTTTTCATGTGACTCGGAGATCTTGTGGCAATCGATGTGCCGGGAACGCCCACCGCCGGAATACGAAAGGGTGGGCGGATCGTTGTGCCGACCGGCCTGCGGCTCAGATGCGCTCGACGATGATGGCGATGCCTTGCCCGACGCCGATGCACATCGTGCACAGGGCGTAGCGGCCGCCGCTCTTGTGCAACTGGCTGATCGCGGTCGTCACGAGCCTTGCGCCGCTCGCGCCGAGCGGGTGACCGAGGGCGATGGCGCCGCCGTTCGGGTTGACGCGGGCGTCGTCGTCGGCGATGCCGAGGTTGCGCAGCACGGCGAGGCCTTGCGCGGCGAAGGCTTCGTTGAGCTCGATGACGTCAATCTGCGAAAGCGCGAGGCCGGTCAGCTCGAGCACCTTCTTCGTTGCCGGCGCCGGACCGATGCCCATGATGCGCGGCGGCACGCCCGCCGTCGCCATGCCGACGACGCGGGCCCGCGGTACGAGGCCGTGGCGGGCGGCGGCGCCCTCGCTCGCGAGCAACAAGGCGCAGGCGCCGTCGTTGACGCCCGAGGCGTTGCCCGCCGTCACCGTGCCTTCGGGCTTGACGATGCCCTTGAGCCTGGCGAGCGCCTCGAGGCTGGTGTCGCGCGGATGCTCGTCCTTGGCGACGATGATCGTGTCGCCCTTTTTCTGCGCGATCATCACCGGCGTGATCTCGGCATCGAAGAAGCCGCTCTTCTGCGCCGCGACGGCCTTCTGCTGCGAGGCCAGCGCCATGCGGTCCTGCGCTTCGCGCTCGATCCTGAAATCGGCGGCGACGTTTTCCGCGGTCTCGGGCATCGCGTCGACGCCGTACTTCTCCTTCATCAGCTTGTTGACGAAGCGCCAGCCGATGGTCGTGTCGTAGACGGCGTTGCTGCGCGAGAACGCAGTCTCGGCCTTGGGCATGACGAAAGGCGCACGGCTCATGCTCTCGACGCCGCCGGCGATCATGAGCTCGGCCTCGCCGCACTTGATGGCCCGCGCTGCCGTGCCGACCGCCTCCATGCCCGAGCCGCAGAGGCGGTTGACGGTCGCGCCCGGCACCTCGATCGGCAGGCCGGCGAGCAGCAGCGCCATGCGCGCGACGTTGCGGTTGTCTTCGCCGGCCTGGTTGGC
>ODAK010002168.1_pt1 | contig 20732 bp, 15 predicted proteins | sample 1539591 | NCBI WGS metagenome assembly ODAK01 (sample SAMEA3539303, study PRJEB22396) | soil metagenome | biome: tundra; feature: field; material: soil | place: USA | collected 2010-05 | depth 0.15 m | reverse complement strand
AGAGTTCGTTTTGCTCTCAAAGCCGCATGAATACTGGCGTTGGCTCGATCATACAGCCACTTACTCAGAGTGCAAAAAGGAAATGTGGGCTAAGGCGCCATGCGCCAATTTCACAACCGTTGACAGGTCTTGTTACAAAGATATAATGAAACCTCCTTCATCTTATTGAAACGTCTAGAAAACCAGCAACCATTTCTCGCAAAGGGGGAAACTCGGTGAAGCAGCTCTTCGATGGCGTTTATCTGCTGGAAGGCGAAGTCGGAGGACGACCGCTTCAATTGGTGTACTTAAAGGGTGAGAGCGCGACGCTGCTGATGGACACCGGTTGCGGTCACGACCCCTCGAAATTCATAGCACCTCAGATCAGCCAGGCGGGGGGCAATCTGGCGGAGCTGACGTGGGTTCTCAATACCCATCCTGACTTGGACCACATCGGCGGTAATCACGAATTGAAGCAAATGGCCCCTAAGTCTATCCTGGCCTGCGGACAGCCGGACCGGCTCATCTGTCAGGGCCTCGATTCTCTGATGCGCTACCGTTATGATGTGTACCGCGCGGATCATCAGATTTTCTACGAAGGCGAAGCGCTCGCGTGGCTTCATGCAGAGGGCGGGGAGCCCGAGCCCATCGATGTAACTTTCCGAGGCGGCGAATACATCCGCTTGGGTCCGCGCTGGGACGTGGAACTGCTCGCGGTGCCCGGCCACGCCAAGGGACATCTTGCGGTCTATGATCCGGCGCATCGTGCATTGTATGGTGGAGATGCTATTCAAGGTCGTGGCTACCGCGGGCTCGATGGCGCCATGAAGCTCGGTCCGACGTACGAGAATGTTGACGACTACCTGGGAACGATCAGGCTGATCGAGCAACTACCGATCACGACTTATGTCAGTTGCCACTGGCCGGTGAAACGAGATGCCGAAGTCGCGGAATTTTGTCGCGAGTCCCGCGACTTTGTCGAGCGTGCGGACCGAGTGCTGCTCGAGCGGTTGTCCGCACCGCATTCGCTCCGTGAACTCTGTACTGCGGCGGGGCCAATTCTGGGGGAATGGCCGCGGACGACGGATCTGGAACTTGTCTATGCTCTTTACGGGCATTTGCGTCAACTGCTCGAGCGCCAGCTCATTATTGCTCGCGTCCGCACATCCGAACCGCGCGTGCTGGAATATGTCCGCGCATAGAAATAGATATTTCTGACCCATGAAGATAATCGACATCAGTACGGTTGTGGTCAATGCGCGCATGCGCAACTGGGTTTTTGTGAAAGTGCAAACTGACGTTCCCGGCCTGCACGGCTGGGGCGAAGCTACGCTGGAGTGGAAGACGCGCGCCGTTGTGGGGTGCATCGAGGATTTCAAGCCCATGCTGATCGGCCGCGATCCGACCCGCATCGACTTCCTCTGGCAAATCCTCTATCGCCATTCCTATTTTCGTCTCGGCGTCATCGGTATGACCGCGATCTCCGGCATCGAGCATGCCCTTTGTGACATCTTGGCTAAATCCCTTGGGGTACCCGTTTACAAGCTGCTCGGCGGAAGGGTGCGAGATAAGGTGCGCATGTATACGCATCTTGGCGGCGGGGAGACCAAAGCAGTTTATGAGAGCTTTGAGAGCAGCCAGATGATTGAACGCGCGCTCGCCGTGCGCGAGCAAGGGTACACGGCCCTGAAAGTGGTCTTCGTGCCCTACTCGCGACCACTGGAAGGCATACCTGCAGTGAAGCACTTTGCCAAGCTGGTGGGTGATCTGCGAACCGCGGTAGGCGATGACATTGATATTATGATCGACTTCCACGGTCGAACCACAACCGGGCAAGCCATCCAGTACATCAACGCCATCGAGGAGTTTCGCCCGTTGTTCTGTGAGGAGCCGGTTCCGCCGGAACAACCCGACGCCATGCTGGAAGTCCGCAGGAGCGTTAACGTCCCCATTGCCACAGGGGAAAGACTCGTAACCCGCTGGGAATTCCGACGCATTTGCGAGCTGCAGGCGTGCCATGTTCTACAGCCCGACTTGAACCATTGCGGCGGCCTCCGAGAGGCCTGCAGGATCGCTGATCTCGGCGAGACCTATTTTATGGGCATCGCGCCCCATAATCCTAACGGTCCAATCGCGAACGCCGCGGCACTTCACTTTGCCCTGAGTACACCCAATTTTCTTATCCAGGAAGACATGCTCGGCGACGTGCCCTGGCGCTTCGATGTAGTGGAGACGGCAATCGAACGGCGGGAGGGATACTGGCTTCCGCTAGAAACGCCCGGCTTGGGTATTGAAGTCAACGAGCGCGAAGCCGCGAAGCACCCGTTTGAGCAGGAAACCCTGCAACAAATGATTTTTCACGAAGACGGATCGGTCGCGGAATGGTAACACACGCAGGAACGAGGCCCGGTGCCGAGCACGCGCGTGGTATGCCGCGTGGGCTGACGTTGTTGACCATGCGCCGTCACGGGCAAAACAGACTTGGGGTCAAGACTGACCAGGGCGTTCTGGATGTGTCCGAGGCAACGAAAATATTACAAATGCACGCTCCGGCCACCATGGATAACCTACTTCAAAATGAAGATGGACCAAGCCTGAATGTTCTGGTCAACGCCGCTCTCCAATCCAAGGCTGTACATGGCGCCTTCACCAATGAAGAGAGCATTGAATACGGTCCGGTCGTGAGCCATCCCGAGAAGATTGTCTGCGTGGGGCTGAACTACCGGCGACACGCCAAAGAAGTCAATATGGCGATTCCCAGTCACCCGGTCCTTTTTAACAAGTACAACAATGCGCTTAGCCCTCACAACGGGGTCATCAGATTGCCGGTCGAGATTGCAAACAAATTTGACTACGAAACCGAACTGGTAATCGTCATAGGAAGGCGCGCAAAAAACGTTAGCGAGGCAGACGCGCTTCAGTACGTGGCAGGTTATTGCACGGGGAACGACTTTAGTGCCAGAGATCTGCAACTCGACAGAGGTGGGCAGTGGATGGTGGGTAAGACGCTTGACCAGTTTGCCCCTTTGGGGCCTTATCTGGTCACGGCCGACCAGGTGAATCCCGACGGTCTGAAGATCGAGTGCCGTGTGAACGGAGAAACTCGCCAGTCATCCAACACAGATGATTTCATCTTCAGCACTGCCCATATCATCAGCTATGTTTCCCGGCTTATGACTTTGCAGCCCGGCGACATAATCTTCACTGGCACTCCAGAGGGCGTGATTCTGGGCTACCCGAAGGACAGGCAGGCATGGCTCAAGCCCGGTGACAAGATTGCTTGCAGTGTCGAGAACCTGGGGGAATTGAAGTTTGAATTGATTTGAATCCGCTAGCGATGACCTCGTTTAAGACTGTGGGCCATCGGACGTGCGGGCCGGGCGACTTTCGCAGACCCTGGCTGCACTCCATTAAACTCTGTTCCGTCCACGGTTATGCGCAGGCTTCTCCTCTCTTGAGTTAGGACGGAGGAGCCAGCTTCCCTTCACGAAACGCTGTCAGGTACTTCTTGCAGTTTTTGTCGCGACTGAGCAGCACCTCTGCGGCCATAATAGCCATCATCAATTGCTGGTCACATGGATCGACAATGGCTGCATCAAGGCCGTGCGCTGCCAGTAACAGGAGGAACGTCTCGTTCAGTAATTTGCGAATGGGAAGACCAAAGGAGACATTGCTCACCCCAGCGCTAACGTGAATCCCAGGATATCGCGCCACAATCTGACCGACGGCTGTCAACAGCTGGACCCCTTGCTCTTGACTGGTGGAGACGGGCATAACACAACCGTCAACGTAGATGTCATCCAGAAGAAACCCTTCCGCTGTGAGGCGATCGACCAGCCGGCTGGCCGTGGCCACTCGATCCTCAACTCCAGTCGGCATTCCAGATTCCGACAAGCAGAGGGCAATCACTTTGGGCCGGTGTTCTTTGAGTACCGGGAGCATGGCCCAACGCGCCGACTCGTCGCTAATCGAGTTGACCATCGGCTTCTGCTTGCAGCGAGGTAGCGCCTTCGTCAAGGCTTGCGGGTCGGCACTGTCAAGACAAAGAGGAATATCCACGACCTCCTGGACAAGATCCACCAGCCAACTCAAGAGCTCCACTTCCTGGCCAACCAGACCTCCGTTTAAATCCAGCATGGATGCTCCCGCCTTGGCTTGCTTGCGGGCAAGATCCTTGAAAAACTCCGCATCTCTGCTTGCTGCGGCTTCCCCCACCTTCTTCCGTGTGCAGTTGATCAACTCTCCTATGATCAGCATGACTTTGATCCCTCTTCCTGTCCCTCTTTGACAATCCCAAGGTCAATCCTCTTGCAGAAATTATCCAGACCAACCAGCCGGTTAGCCAGAGCATTCGTTCGATCCAGGCACCAGTCGCGCGGAGGAACCAGCGTGCGTGCGAACTTGCGGGGATCATCACCCGTTGCCAGCGTGGCGAGGTAGACCAGGTTCCAGATACAGGGCAGGTCAGGATGAGCCTCGCAGGTTCCATCAACCCTGGAACCTCCGCAGGGGCCGTTGCGCAGTTCCTTGTAGCACCAGTGCATGGAGCATCCCGCATAGTTGAGATGATCCTGCACGCAATCTCCACAACTGACGCATCCCAACGTTGCTTTCCGGTAAGCGGTCGCCGGCTGGAGGAGCTTGTACCAAAAACCATGGCGCCAGGAGTCGTTCTTTGCCGCTTGTGCTTGCGCTTGTAAGCGCGGACCGAACAGCCGGGATCCGAACGTCCCTTCTTTTATGAAGTGCTGATACACCATCTCGGAGAAACGTTGCACCAGGGAAGGCCTCGGCTTGAAACGGGTGATCTGATAGTCAGCTGCACCATCGCTGAGACCGTCTCCTTGTGTGCGCAGGAGGTAGAACTCGTTCGGATAGGGGAACACGACTTCGTCCATTCGCCCGCGCCAATCCTTACCAATCGCAGCGGCACGTTCAATAATGGTCATGAAGTCCTTGTGGGCAAGACCGAACCCGCCAATATGGGCGCCGGCAAAACCAAGGTCTTTCGCGGCGGCAACCATCAAGGCGGCGCGTTCCAATCGTTGAGGTTTCTTCTCTCCCTCTAGCCGTTTGACGAGTTCATCCGTGACCACACAGCCTGCTATCTCACCAGCTTGCATCATCCGGGCAATCTTGGCAGTGGGGACGTAGACATTCGTCAGCACAGGTATGTGGCCAATGCCCTCCCGAACCATGTATTGCCTCAACTCGTACAGTTTGCGGAGGTTGTACCCAAGCTGCGTAATGATGTACTGGGCGCCCGCGGCTACCTTCAGTTGGAGCTTATAAAACTGCATCAAGAGGTCCGGCTCGCGGACCTTGAACGGGTTCACGACCGCGCCGGCAAAGAAATCAAACGGCATTGTGTGTACCGTTTTCAGGCCAAGGTTGTACTTCAGACCACTCCGTAGTGCACGCAGCAACCACAGAATCAGCACAGAATCGAGATCGTAAACGGGCTTCGACTTGCCCCCAAAGCCCTCTTTCTGCGCGTCGCCCGTCAGGGCCAGAATATTCTCCACACCCAGACGCGCCAAACCGTGAAGCCGCGCCTCCACGAACGAGCGGTTTCCGTCCTTGCCTGTCAGATGTGCGATGGGCGTCAACTTGTGTTCCAGGACATACGAAGCAAAGGCCTCTGGCGGCAGCGCGGGATTACCTCCAGGAAGATCTGTCAGGCTGATGACCTTGACCCCTTCTTGCGCTGCGGACGCTTCTTTAACAAACTCTTCAGCCTCCGCCATATTGTGATCGCGTCCCAGCACCAGTTCCGCCGTGCAGACGAATTCATTCTTCTCGATCATCGATCTCAAGAGGTTTGGGTTGCGACCGTCTTCAGCCGTACTCATCTGCGTATTCTCACTATCCGTAGGAACCGAGTCGCATTTCCCGTGTACGTATATACGCCGAATTCCATTTCGGAACACATCCTGCAAGTTAATAGTTAGGCGAAATCGTCCATTGCCTCATCGAAAAACCGGTAATTTGTAAGTCGGCAGCGCATTGCTTCCTTTGGTGAACGGCGGTCTTACCCTGGATCCTGAGGACGACACCAGTCTGCCAATACTGAGACGGATCGGGCAGCGCGCAACGCCCTAGGTTTGCGGACAACAACCGCTGCTTTGAGAATCCTAGAATCGCCTTTGACGGCGTCCAATATTGTTTTCGCAAGAGCTTCGATCAAACGAAATCGTCGGCCTTGAGCTGCCTCAATAACCCTGTCGCGAATGACCCTGTAATCAATGGCCACCGATAACTCATCAACACCCGCGTCTTCATACTCGAACTGCACATCAACAGGAATATTTCGCAGTCTGTTTTGCTCGGAGTCGTGTACCCCAAGATAAACCTTCACCATAAGCTGCTCGATTGAAATCAGCATTCGGTACTCACACCCGTCCTTGAGTCTTGCACCAAGCGCTCAGCCATTCGGCCAGCTGTCTGACATTTCGCTGTGAGTGCCTGACCAGCCCAGGCTTCGAACTAGCTGGTTCAAGCTTGCGCGCACGTTGTGTGCACATCTCGCCTTCTGTAAAACTCATAAGGCCCGAATAAAACTCCGGCAAATAGGAATGCGCTACTCAGGGAATATCCGTAAAACGGAATTCCGGTGACATAGCATTCAACTAACCCCGCCCAGGTCGGCGGATAAGTGTGCCAGCCCACCCACACGCCAAAATTACTGATTAGGTAGAAGGCTGTAGGTCCGGCGACACAGGCGACCAAGAACCGGCGCAGCGTGACTCCGGGTCGTAGCAACCAGCCCATCATTGCCATCGCAGAGAATGCCGCGATCTGAAACAGTTCCCCCCATCCGATACTCATGTGGTAAATGACATTGGTCGCAACAAAATCGCTTGCGCCCAAAAGTACAAGCGGAAACCAGATAGAATCGCGTTTCCGCATGTATGTGCCGCCGAACAGAAGAGCTCCGTACACTGGGGAAAAGTTCGGAATATGTGGAATGAAGCGCGCCAGGACCGCCAGCAAAACAATCAGGTAAACCATGGTGTAATTCCCTCCACTAAGATCTGTCAGGCTGATGAGCTTGATCCCGTCCTGCGCTTGGGTTGCAATTGTCTTCAGCTGTACTCATTTTCATATTGTCTCTACCCGTAGGAGTGGGGGTCTCGTTCCCCGTGCACGGATACTGTGGCCTTGTAGCAATTGACTAAGCGCCGCCCGATTATGCTGGCCAGATGTCTGAAGAAGGTTAAGCCGCTAAGAGCGTCTTTCTCGAGCAGCGGCAACAATGCATTCTTGTGGATCTCTGTCACTTTGACCGGAACGATGCACTCAGCCGATGACGAATATTCCTCGTGCCCAACCATGCTTGACCATCCGATGGCCTCTCCGGGCTCGCTGAAAACATATGCCACGTAGCCTGGCCCTCCGGTGCGCAAGCGAACACGACCTGCCCCGAGTATGTACAAGGAGTCAGCAGGATCGCCTGCATGAAAAAGAAATGTCCCCGCAGCGTGTTCCGCTTCGCAGGCTATGTCCAATATCTGTTTCATCGTATCTTTGCCAATTCCGTGAAACAGATAGGCTCCCTCGATCGACATAATCTATCCCTCGCTAGAATAGGCCACTCACTTTACCTGAATTTACATCCACATCCACTCGACGGAAGCCCGGGTTCGAGGACGTTCCTGGCATCAGGCTGATACTGCCCGCAACAGGACATAGGAATTTTGCTCCGGAGTAGACCAGCACATCTCGTATGGGAAGTATCCAATCTTTCGGCACGCCCTTGAGCGTGGGGTCGTGACTCAGACTGAGGTGAGTTTTTACCATCATGGTCGCATAGTCCTCAAATCTCGGATCCGACTCGAACGCCTTGCATTTGGCCTCTGCTTCCGGTGTCCAGGCTACTCCGTCGGCGCCATAGATGTCCTTAGCGATAACTTCCACGCGATCCCGCAATTTCATCTCCAACGGATAGAGATATCGAAACTCGACTTCCTCGTTGCAAGCGTCCAGCACCGCATCTGCTAATTCCAAGGCGCCTTCTCCTCCCTTGGCCCAATGATCGGACGCCGCGCACCGGGCACCGGCCTGCTCAGCCGCTTTGCGCACCATTGCAATCTCATTCTGGGTGTCCGTCTGAAATTGGTTGATGCATACCACGGGATTGATGCCGGATGCGCGAATGATACCTATATGGTGCAGCATGTTCGCTATTCCCTTTTCGAGCAGTTTCAGGTTTTCCCTGGTGTACTCCTCAGGCAGCGGAAGGCTAGAAGAAACACTTGGGCCTCCACCGTGCATCTTGAGCGCGCGAATGGTGGTGGTCAGAACTGAGACGTTCGGCTTCAGGCCGCTATAACGACATTTCACGTTCCAGAATTTCTCAAAGCCGATGTCAGCCGCGAATCCGCTTTCGGTAACGTGATAGTCGAACAGCTTCAGACCTAGCCGGTCGCCAATAATCGAAGACTGCCCTACTGCGATGTTGGCAAAAGGTCCGGCGTGGACCATGCAAGGCTGATACTCGGCTGTGCAGCACAGCGTCGGGTTGATTGCATTGCGCATCCAGGCGCACATAGCGCCTGCAACTTCGAGATCGCCTGTGGTTATCGGCTTTCCGTTCTTATCGTAAGCAACTGTGATTTCCGCCAAGCGGCTTCTTAGATCCGCCAGGTCCCTGGCGATTGCAAGAATGGCCATCAACTCGGAACTGGCGGCGATGCCAAACTTGGATTGCATCATGTATCCATCTTGCTTTGTGCCAATACCAATGATGATGTTACGCAGCGCCTGGGCACAGTAGTCGATCACCCAGCCCATTTCGACTCGCGTTGGATCGATATCCAGCCTGTGCATCTTGGTCAGGCGTTCCAGATGCGCATCGTCGTAGTTCCGCTCGTGTTGCATTCTCGCGGTTAGGGCCACCATGGCCAGGTTATGGGCGTTCATCACGTCGTTAATGTCGCCCGTCAAGCCCATGGAAAATTCTGCCATCGGAATCAGCAATGCATTGCCGCCTCCGGCAGCGGTGCCTTTAACGTTCATCGTAGGGCCGCCCGACGGCTGGCGCAGGCAGCCGCCGACATTCTTCTCCCGCTTGCCAAGTCCTTCAATCAGGCCCAACACCGTTGTGCTCTTGCCTTCCCCCAAGACCGTGGGAGTTATGGCCGTAACCTCGATGTATTTCCCATCGGGGCGATGTGCCAGGCGCTCCATAATCTTGAAGAAATCAAGCTTGCACAACCGCCCCATGGGAATGACCTCATCCCGTTCCAGACCCAGTCTTTCCCGCCACTCGAGGGGAGTTGGCATTCTCTCCTCGGCAGCTTGAGAAATCTGCCAGTTTTGCAGATGAGTTGCGTCATACGGTGTTCCGGAGTCTTTAACCGCCGTTCCCATGCTGATCTCCTCGCTATTGGCCCAGTAAGTTAGTGCCTTGCAAGGTATCAGGGGTCGAATATGGAGTTAACAAGATAGACCTTCAGACCCATGTTTCTCTCATTCGGAATCTTGTGCTCCAGGCCCAGTCCAGCCTAAGAAGCTTGTTGTAGCCCAGATTTGTTTCGGGGTGATACCAAGCGAGAAGGCGGCGTTGCGGATCGAGCACAGCTTCGTGCCAGGGCAAACCGGAGTTGACATAGTCTGGGGCAAACAGAGAACCCATCGTCATGGGCGTAACAATGGCCGTCCCCGTGACGACAAACTGCAAACGTTTCCGAGATGATTTCATACGCAGCCGTCACAGAGCGGCCGGAAGAACCCGCTCACCGGTTTTCGCTCCCACCGTGCCAGATAGCTGTCGAAATGAGCGTGGGTGCTACGTCGTTACTTAGCGGCCCCAAGAACATTGCAATCCCGTGCCCCCATCTTTTCCGCATTCAGTGCGGGAAAGATGGGAGGCTAAAATGCACGAGGATCACCAAGCAGCCAAGCAAAAATCAGAAAGTCACCTTCAACCCAAATTGAATTTCCCGGCTGTATCCTGCGCTTCCCAAGGGGACGGTGTTCGAAATTACCCCCGTAGAGCCACTTCCTATCGTTGCATTGGGAAGCGCGAAGTTGGGGTGGTTGAGGAGGTTGAAGAATTCTGCCCGGAATTCGGTGTGCACCCTTTCGGTAATCGAAAAACGCTTAATCATGGATAGGTCTACATCGACGAGGCCGGGGCCTGGGATGATATCGCGTCCGGAGTTCCCAAAACGAGGAGTACCATTGGCCAGGGCCGTTGCAAGAGCTGTTGTGGTGAAGCAACTTTGATTGAACCAGTTATTCACGGATTTTGCGCCTATCCCGCTGCACGTCCGGTCAGGCCTTGCATTCCCCGAGCCAGTATTGGAGAAATCCGTGGCAGAGGTCACGGTGAAGGGAGTTCCGGACTGGGCCGTTATTATGGTTGAAAAGTCCCAGCCTCCCGCCACCGCGTTGACCCATGGGCTTGCGCCATTCAGGAACTGGCGGCCCTTGCCAAAGGGAAGTTGATAGATTCCGCTCACCACCAGCCTGTGGCGAAGGCTGGTGTCGGCTTCGCCGTATTCGGCTCTCGGGTTGTTGTCGTCCTGAGGCGCAATCTCAGTTTCCGACGTGCCGCTGTTATCGTCCAGAGCCTTCGAATAAGTGTATGCGACCAGTCCCGAAAGCCCCTTGGAAACTCTCTTGGTGACCTTTACAGTCAAGGCGCTGTAGTTCGAGAATGCGTCGTAGGTGTCATAGCGCAGGAAATTGAAATCAGGCCATGGTCTTCTTGCTTGCAGGTCGCCGATCCCAGGCTTCGGTTGATTGCCGGTCATATGCAGGAAATCCTCATGACTCCCGTGGTTGCCCAGATAGGCCACCTCAACGGCCCAGTCTGCGGCAACTTGTGTCTGCACGCTCATGCTCCATTCATAGACTGTAGGGGTGTGGTAGAACGGGCTGGGCATGAGCAATCCAAAAGACTGTGCCAGCGTAGGAATGATAGAACCTACAAACATCTGCTGCGTGGTCGTCGGGATCCCATTGGTGAGCGGTGGCGGTGCTCCGACGGAAGTGGTATAGATCGGGTTTTGAGTGGTAATTGGATTGTTGTTGACACTTGCACCCAGCTGATTGGTGAGAGGAAGGTCACGGAAGACGCCGCCCCCGACATGTAAGATTAACTTATCGGAGCCCGTTGGCCGCACGGAGACAGCCATGCGGGGGGAAAAGTTTCCGTGCCCCGGTCCAAAGCTTACCTGCCTCACCTGGTTCGAATTGAACCCAAGTTGCCTTCTTTGGGCGGAGGTGGCAATCAGACACTGGCCGCTGGAATTTTGGAGATAGGCTTGGGAGCAGAGTGCATCGTTGGCCGCGTCCGGAAGCGCACTCAGAAGAAGAGCGTCGCCCGACGTGTAGGTTTTCGACAAGGGATAGAAAGCGGCAAGATTGTTATGCTGATCCGTTGGTTGCTTGCGATAGTCCCACCTGAACCCTCCCTCGATCGTTAAATTGGAGTTGACCCGGTAATTGTCCTGAATGAACAGGCCTATCCAAGCCCCTCCTACCAGATCGCTCACAAATGCGTTGTTGGTATGAAGACCACCGCTGGGATAGCCCAGTTCGAGGTCCGCGGCATCCGCTGCTCCTGTGGCGTCGACAGACTCTCCTGCCAAAGCCGAGTATTGGCCACTGAAATTGAGAACGCCATTCACCTGGATCGGATCTGAAACGCCCTTCGTGTTCCAGAAGTTGAAATCGGCGCCGAAGGACAGGTTATGACGCCCGAAATGCTTCGTTGCCGTATCCTCAAACTTATAGAGCGAATCGGGAAGGATGTCGGGATAGTAACCGGGGAAACCATCTCCCCAGGCTGGAAAATTGGTAAACGTAACGTTTGGGTTTTCGTCGAACGCTGGAATGGAAGCTGCAAGTCCGACGATACCGAAGCTTGCGAGAGTCCCCGAGGTTCGAGGGCAGCCCTGACAGGTATATTTCAAGTAGTTTTGCTGGTAGCCGATTCGGACGTCGTTGACCAAACTTGTACCGAAAGTATGGGTCCATCCCCCAACTAAGTTATGCCCCCTGAAATGCTGGGTGCCGATGAAGGCCGGAAGCGGACCTGGAAAGACCTGGTCTGAAACCCCCAGAAGGTACCGACCGAACAGCAGATCGGCTTTCGAGACGTTCCAGTCTATACGCCCATCGTATTGATTGCGCGTGTCCCGGTGCGGATTTTCGTTCACAAAGAATCCGTTATTCGTATTCGGATCGGGAAAAAGCGCCAGGACTTTCTGAGCCACCGGATCCAGGTTGGTTACACCGCCGAGATAGGTTGCGATGTTGTTATTGGGAATGGGAGTACCCACCAGTATTACGTTGCTATTGTTTGGACAGGCGAAGTTCGTTTCCGTTTTCGGGTCAAAGAGCTGTCCAGTATCGTAGACGAGGTTGGCCGGACCCCCCGTTCCACAGAGATTCTGCGTGGTTCCGGTCAGCAAGCTGCTGAAATCTCCCTGCTTCTCGGGGTGCGACGGAACAAGGCTGGAACTATTATTGGCTTGAGCCAGCCTCAGACCCTCATAGGCGCCAAACACGAAGAGTTTGTTCTTGATAATCGGAAGGCCTACGTCTGCTCCGAACTGGTTGCGCGTGTATTTCGGGACATCTCGAGTTACCGTTGAAGTATCAAAGTAGTTGCGGGAGTCGAAGTCGCGATTGCGCACATACTCCCATACTCCGCCGTGGATTCGGTTGGTTCCCGAAGCGGTAACCAGGTTCATTACGGTTCCCGAGCTCAATCCGAAGGCCGCGTCATAGACGTCATTCTGGATCTTGAACTCTTGCACCATCTCGGGTGGGGGACTGAGAGCGAAAGCCCCGTTATTAAGTGCCCGCGAGATCATTCCGTCAATGAGGAGAATATTGCTGCCGGAATATCCGCCCGCGCCGCTATAGCTGGTATCGTTGAACCCGGAACCGTTGCCGGTCAAGGCGGTCAGAGAGCGGCCCGTGGTGTTGATGGTTCCGGGAACCGTCATGGCCAAAGCACCCACCTGGCGCAAGTTGAGCGGCAGATCCTGAATAGCCGCCTCCTCGACGACCGTTCCCAGGCTGGCTGTACTTGAATCGACTAGTGGCGCACTCCCTTTTACTGTCACCGATTGTTCCGTCGAGCCTACTTTCATGACGATATCGACGCCCGCGCTCTGGTATATGTTCAAAACGATCCCCGTGAGGGTGATCGGGGCAAATCCCGCTTGCTCTGCCGAGATCGTGTAGGTGCCAGCAACAAGCCGGGGAAAAAGGTACCGACCTTCGGCATCCGCAGTGGTCTTCTCCACAGCCCCGGTCGCTTCGTTGGTCACGTTTACTCTCGCTTGAGCCAAGACTGCGCCCGTGGGATCTTTCACTGTGCCGGAGATGCTTCCCGTATTCAGCTGGGCTCGCGTGACCATGGGGCACACGAAAGAGACCAAGAATGCGAACAGGAGTGAAACCAACACGCTTCGATTCAATTGCTTCCTCATGCCTCAACCTCCCAAATAGCTCGCAACGCCCCAAATCGGGGTCTACCGTAGTAACCCAAAGATCATATCTTAAGTTTCATATCGGTAGCTTCGCGCTTTGTCAAGAGTTTTCTTGCGGCGGCTTATTGCGGAACGGTCCGATTTCGAGGAGACAGGCGGAGGATGAGCAGAAGCAGGCAGAGTGTGAGGCACAGATCATCGCGACGTAGAGGCAGGTTGAGGCTTTGGGCTCGGCCGTAAAACAGAACATTCCTCCGGAACGAGAATCGATCTTCTCCAGATAAGATATGTTCTTGCGATTCGTTTTGGTGTTGGCCTACAATGAGCTGGCATTTTTGCCAACTGGCTGAAGCGAAGACATCCTATCGCTGTGAACTGACGGCGGGGCGCGTCGGTCGCGGCATGGAATGGAGAGCAATATGAAAATCACATGCCGTGCAAGACAAGGGCTGACCGCATGTCTTCTGTCGGTTGGAGTTTCTGTTGCCGTTGCGCAGCGGCCTGTGTCCAACAATGTTCCACCTCCGCCACCGCTTCTATTAGGCACGTCGTGGTATCCGGGACAGTGGCCGGAATCCCGTTGGCCTGCCGATCTGGAACTGATGCAGAAAGCGCACATTCACGTGGTCCGGGTAGGGGACATCGAATGGAGCCGCATAGAACCGTCTGAAGGGCAATACGATCTGGACTGGCTGGAAAGAGCCATCGATGGGGCCGGCGCGCACGGCATCTACACTGTACTGAGCACTCCCACGGCTGCTCCTCCGCAATGGCTCACAGAGAAATATCCGAAGACGCTGCGCACCAAAGAAGATGGGAGCCGGTCGAGGGTTACCGACTGGGATATCAACTTTGACGATGCGAAGTATCGTGAATTGTGCCACGACATTGCCAGCCGCATGGCACAGCGCTTTGGCCATAATCCCTATGTGATCGCCTGGCAAATCGACAACGAAATCAACAAGCCCTCATTCGACGCGCATACGCGAGAGGACTTCCAGCAGTGGCTCAAGAACCAGTACAAGACGCTCGACAACTTGAACGCGAGTTGGTCCACGGTTTACTGGAGCGAGACCTATTCCAACTGGAGCCAGATTCCCATTACCACCATCGTCGACACCCCGTTGTATCCGTATGCGACTTCTGGTGAAGGCACTCCTCCCAATTTGGGGCTTGTGCAAAGCTGGTTGTCATTTGTCAGTGACACCTGGCGCAGTTACGAAAAGAACCAGATCGACGCCATTCGCGAATACGCCAGGCCCCATCAGCTAATTACAACAAACACGATGGGATGGTTCGACGGCTTCGATCATTATGTTGTATCCCAGGATCTGGACTTTTCCGCCTGGGACGATTACCCAGCTCAGGGCCATCTGGATGTATATCGGAATGGTTCAACTGACGATCTGACACGCGGATTCAAGCGCAAGAATTTCTGGGTGATCGAGTCGCAGCCAGGCAATGCCTACTGGGGCGATATTAGCAATGCACTGGACAAGGGCGAGGTACGCGCTATGGCGTGGCATAACATTGGCCACGGCGCGGATGCCATCAGCTACTGGCAATGGCGCACAGCGCTGAATGGTCTCGAGTTGTACAACGGTACGCTGGTGGGCGCCGATGGCAAACCCTTGCCATTGTACTCGGAGGTCGCGCAGCTCGGCGCAGAGTTTGAAAAAGCAGGCCCCGCGCTGGCGGGAACTTCGCTAAGATCGCAGGTGGCCATTCTGCACACTTATCCCAGTTTTTGGGCCATCAAGTGGATGCCCATGAACAAAGGCTACGATCCGATCGATGAATTACTTAGTTACTATTCGCCGTTGCGGAACATAGCGCAGTCCATCGATATTGTGCAGCCTACTGCACCGCTGGCTCAATACAAGTTAGTGGTGGCCCCGGGGCTGAATGTGCTTTCCGATGCCGACGCAAAAAACCTGATCGCCTATGTCGAGGGTGGCGGGCATCTGGTACTGGGCCAGCGCTCAGGATTTATGCACGACAACCAGGGCCTGGACCCCCAACGCCAACCGGGGCCACTGGCCGATCTGCTTGGTGGACGCGTGGTCCAATACTACGCGTTAGAGAAGCCCGTTCCTGTCTCCGGACAATGGGGCAACAACACCAGCAAGCTATGGGTGGAATTCTTGAGCGTCGAAAAGCCCGATGTGCAGGTGCTGGAGAGTTATGGCGCAAGCAATGGTTGGCTGGACTCGCAACCCGCGGCCATCACACGCAAGGTGGGTAAAGGTCAAATTACCTATATCGGAGCATGGTTGGATGAACAGGGCATGGCCGAAGCCGCTAAGTGGATGACCTCTATCAGCAATGTGAAGCCGGCCTTTGGTCCTGTGCCCAAGGGAGTCGAAGTGGATCCGCGATTCGGCGATGATCACACAGTTTTTATTCTGGTCAACGTATCGCAGGCCACACAGACGATTTCGTTGCCAACCAAAATGGAGGATGTACTGAATGGTGGGACCGTACAATCTGTCACTCTGCCGAATTACGGTGTAGCCGTGCTTTCGGAGCCGAACCAATAGTAGCTACAACCGAGGAATCGTGGCCTGTTCCTTGTGCCTATTGTGCTCTAACTAAGGCCGAAAACGAGGTTCTGATTGAGAATTCGGCTGAATGAACCGGGCTCGCAGAGCTGGTCGTGGCTATTCAACCTGCCACATTGTCGATTATGTCTTGTGGTACAGATCGTTTCAATGGCTTGACTGACTAGATCCTTATCGCGGAAACAACCGAAGAGAATCTGATGATAAAACGAACAATTCTACTGGGTGCGTGGCTGTTTGCTATCTCCGCCTCGTCTACGTTTGCTCAGAACTATGTGAACTCCGAACTTCCTTGGCACGATGCGTCGTTGGATTCGGGCAATAAACTGCTCGCCTGGCATGGGGCCGAGAACAATCGCGGCTACGACCATGTCGTTCGCCTCGCCTGGGATTACATGGAACACAAGGCGGCAACCGATCCGAAGACGGGGTTGAAGGTCTATCTGATCAATTCGACATATGATGCGAAGACGGGACTTGGCGCCTACTGGCAGCACAATCCAGCCAGCACGTATGGCCAGTTTGTGGATTCGCTGTTGGCCTGGTATCCGTATTCGGGTGACAAAGAGGCCGTTGGCGTTGTCCGCGCGATGCTCGACTATCAGCTGGCCCATGGGACAACGCCAGCAAATTGGGATTGGCCGAGCGTTCCCTTTGCCACATCCTGCGGCAACGACTTGGAATACGGCAAGTGCCTGCAGGACACGCCTCGCAGCTTTTATGGTGGCATCGAGACCGACAAGCTCGGGGAGCTCGGAATCGGCTATGTGCTCTTCTACGAATTCACCGGCGAGAAGAAGTATCTGACGGCGGGGATTCAATGCGCGGACGCACTGGCGAAACATGTACGCCCTGGCGACGAGACCCACACGCCATGGCCCTTCCGCGTGAATGCGCAAACTGGCGAAGTGATTGGCGGAAATGAAAATGAATATGGCGGGATGGTGGTGGCTTCCGTCCGGTTGTTTGCCGAACTAATCCGGTTGAAAGTGGGCAATGTCGCGGAGTACGAAAACAGCCGCAAGCTGGCCTGGGACTGGACCCTCAAATATCCCATGAGCAACAACCGCTGGATCGCCTACTTCGAGGACGTGCCTCACCGCGCGGACAATGCCAACCAAGCGATACCGACGATGACCGCGTTCTACATCCTCTCGCAGAAGGACCCTTCGTCGGTGGACCCGAAATGGATTGGCGATGTCGGGCACATCATCGATTGGGTGAAGAGACGCTTCGGAAGGGGACCCTATTTCGGCGCATGGGCAATCGACGAACAGGGCGAACCACCGGACTTCGCCGGCTGTTGTTCACGTGCTGGATTGGCAAGCGACACCTCCCGGTGGGGGGCTGTCAACGCTCTCTATTATGAGCACACCAGAGACGGCCAGGCCCGCGAAGATGCCTTCCGTTCGCTGAACTACGCCACCTATTTTGCCGCGGACGATGGCAAGATCGCTTGTTGCGGCCTCGACTATGCCGATTCCTATTGGTGGGACGATGGATACGGCGATTACATCCGGAACTTTCTATGGGCCATGGGCGCCATGCCGGAACTCGCACCTAAAGGAGAGGACCACTTACTGCGATCCACCTCGGTCCTTCGCAGCGTCGAGTATGGCAAACGCACGCTGCGCTACACGACCTTCGATCCCGAGGCAACGGAGGTCTTGCGGTTGAGTTACGCGCCAACCCGAATTGAGGCCGACGGCGTGACGCTGCCCGCAGGCTCCGGTCTGGCCGGCCACGGCTATACGGTGACGGCGCTACCCGAGGGCGGCTACATCGTGCGGATCTGGCACCTTACGTCGGGAGAGGTACGCATCGTGGGCTGATTGGACCCAATCTCCCGCGAAAGTCACCTGCCGATTAAGACGCTGGTCCCCTGGTTCGTTCCAGCCTGCTGTCGTACTCATGAGGTGAAGGAATCATGGCACAGTTTCAAATTGATGGAGTCGTACCGATCGTTCCAACTCCGTTTTTTCAAGACGGTTCCCCCGATTGGAATTCTCTGAAGAATCTGTTGGATTTTGCGGTGCAAGCCGGAGTTTCGGCAGTATGTCTGCCTGCCTATGCAAGCGAGTTTTACAAGCTGACTGATTCCGAGCGGCGCGAGGCGCCAATCCGCGCCGTCGGTCTGCTAGAGGCCAGACTTCCTATTATCGGCCAAGTGAACCATACCTCGACTGCGTATGTCGCCGAGGCGGCTCGAGACCTGGAACGCGCCGGTGTCTCGGCGATTTCCGTCGCGGTGCCCAGGCTCTTCAACCTTCCAGAGCGCGACCTGCTTCGCTATTTCGGCCGCATCCTCGATGCGATTGGAATTCCACTGCTGATTCAGGACTTCAATCCCGGAGGAGGAACGGTCAGTCTGGATTTCCTCCAACAACTGCGCCGCCAGCACCAGCACTTCCGCTACCTGAAGCTCGAAGAGCCGTTGATGTCGGAGCGTGTGCGGACGATCATCGACGGAACGAACGGAGAACTCGGCGTGCTGGAAGGGTGGGGTGGCGTCTATATGATCGAACTGATCAAGGCTGGCATTGTTGGTGTCATGCCCGGCTTGGCGGTCGCCGATATCCTGCAATTTGTGTGGAACCGCGAGCGCCAAGGTGACCAGGATGGGGCGTATTCGGCGTTTCTGGGCGTACTCCCTCAGATCACGTACAGCCTGCAGAGCCTGGAGTTCTTTCACCACGCAGAAAAGGCGTTGCTCGTCGCTCGAGGAGTGCTGCCCGCAACCATTGTTCGCGATGCGACGCTCACGGTGGGGAGCAACGATCAGGCGCACATAGAATTCCTCAATCGGAAGGTCCTGGAGTGGCTCGATCATCTGGGCCTTGCAAGACGGCCAAACTAAGGAAAGCCGAGCGACTACGTGGGCCGATGGAAAGCGCATGTGCAGGAGGAGATGAGGTCTTCAAGGCGGAATGAAATATCGCAGTCAGGAATGGTTCTACGGTCGCGATGAACTTGGATTTCAGCATCGTGCCGCTTTAAGGACGATGGGAGTCGATGCCGATCGGTTCAAGGACCGGCCGATCATCGGTATCGCAAACTCTTGGAGTGAGCTGGTCAACTGCAACATGAACTTGCGCGAGGTTGCGGCCGCGGTGAAGCGCGGAATTTTTTCCGCTGGAGCGCTCCCTCTCGAATTTCCCACGATTTCACTCGGCGAAGAGTTCATGAGGCCGACGGCCATGCTCTATCGCAACCTGATGGCGATGGACGTGGAGGAGACGCTCCGCGCTGATCCGTTGGATGGAGTCGTGCTGCTCTCGAATTGCGACAAGACCGGGCCCGCGCAACTGATGGGGGCAGCCAGCGCCAACCTACCCGCGATTCAGGTGAATGGCGGACCCCGCAATGCGGGTCAATGGAAAGGTATTGAAATCGGGAGCGGTACCGACCTATGGAAGTATTGGGATGAATACCGGACTGGGAAAATATCGACCGAGGATTGGATGGAGTTGGAGCAATGCATGTCCTGCGGCGTCGGGGCATGCAATGTGATGGGGACCGCCTCGACCATGTCCGCCGTCGCGGAAGGGCTGGGGATGATGTTGCCGGGATCCTCGACCTTTACCGCCAACGATCCCGGACGGATGGCGGTTGCCGAGGAGAGTGGGCGTCGCATCGTCGCGCTGGTGGAGCAGAATCTGCGGCCGAGCGACATTATGACCGCGACCGCCTTTGACAACGCGATCCGCCTGTGCATGGCATTGGGGGGCTCGACCAATGCGATTATTCATCTTGTCGCAATTGCCGGACGGCTGGGAATCGACTTGCCGCTGAAGCGCTTTGATGAGCTTGGCCGGACGACTCCTTGCCTGGCAGACGTGAAACCCTCCGGCCGGTATTTAGTTCACGCCCTTCATTCCGCAGGGGGTGTCCCCGCCGTAATGAAAGAAATCGAGTCGCTCCTCGACACGAGTTGCCGGACGGTAACTGGCAAGTCTGTCGGCGAGAACCTTCGCCACGTTGTCTCCCATGATCCCAATGTGATCCGGACGCTCTCGAATCCGTTGCAAGAGGAGGGTGCGATCGCGGTGTTGCATGGCAACCTGGTGCCAAGGGGGGCCATCCTGAAGACGTCGGCAGCATCGCCTCGTTTGCTGCAGCATGAGGGCATAGCGGTGGTTTTTGAAAACTATGGCGACATGCTGGCGCGCATCGACAACCCCGATCTGGATGTATCGGCTAACTCGGTTTTGATCCTGAAGAATTGTGGGCCCAAGGCTGTACCGGGTATGCCGGAGTGGGGTGCTATTCCGATTCCGCGCAAGCTCCAGTCTGCCGGGGTGAACGACATGGTTCGCATCAGCGATGCGCGGATGAGCGGCACCAGCTATGGGACCGTGATTCTGCACTCCTGTCCCGAGGCAGCTGCAGGTGGACCGATTTCCGTTGTCCGAAGTGGCGATTTGATCCGGCTGGATGTGTCGCAACGCCGTCTGGACGCGCTGATTTCCGCAGACGACCTTGCGGGCCGACTCGCGCGGCAAAGCCCACACCAGAGCCCCCACCTTCGTGGCTACCCCAGGCTTTACATCGATCATGTCCTGCAATGCGATGAGGGCTGTGACTTCGATTTCTTGCGTCCAAAAAACGCGGCGGAACTCAAGTTCGTTCCTCCAATCGTCGGCCGCAGTTAGGTCAAGGCCACGCGTGCCTTCATCGTGCGTCATTTGGCCATTCTGAACTTGTGCCAATGCCCTGGACGATAGCATGAGGCAAACAA
>ODAK010002167.1_pt1 | contig 20739 bp, 16 predicted proteins | sample 1539591 | NCBI WGS metagenome assembly ODAK01 (sample SAMEA3539303, study PRJEB22396) | soil metagenome | biome: tundra; feature: field; material: soil | place: USA | collected 2010-05 | depth 0.15 m | reverse complement strand
GGCGTTTGGGTTGTTCGCGTCGTTTGAACGGGTGAAATTTCCGGCGCGTGGCCGCAATGGCGGCGGGCCGGGTGGCAAAGGCTCGGTGCGGTTGGCGTCGGGCAAGGAACTCGCCCCCAAAGGGTTGCAGGTCGTGCCGGCCGGCGATCGGGTGATTGTTTCGATGCCGGGCGGCGGCGGGATGGGTGCGCCAACGGAACGAGATCCGGAGGCGATCCGGCGCGATATTCGGCTCGGGTACGTCACCGAGGCGGCGGCGCGATCGGAATACGGCTACGAGATCACGCAACCACCTCGCGAATAAATAGCCCAGATTCGCGCAACGCATCGCTGCCCTCGGGCAGGATCGGCGCGAAGATTTGCCAGCCATGCGGCACCCCATGCCAGATGCGCAGCGTCGTTGCGACGCCGGATCGCGTCGCGTTCTCGGCCACGCGGCGTGAATCATCCAGCAAGACTTCGCAGTCGCTTACCTGGATCAGCAGCGCCGGCAGACCAGTCAGATCGGCGTACACCGGCGAGGCGAGCGGATTTGTCGCCGGAGTGTTCCCAAGGTAGTGCCGCGCCTGCCGCCCCACCCATGACCCGAAAAACAGCGGGTCGGTGGCGTCATTGTCGACGATGCTCTTCCCCGTCGCGGCGAGATCGGTCCAGGGCGAAAACAACACCGCGCCAGCCGGCAACTGATCCCCCGCATCGCGCAAAACCAGCAGCAGCGCCAACGCGAGCCCACCGCCCGCCGAATCGCCCGCGACCGCGATCCGTGACGCGTGCATCCCCGCCGCGATCAGTGCGCGATACGCCGCCACCGCGTCATCGACCGCGGCGGGGAAGGGATGCTCCGGCGCCAGGCGGTAATCGAGCGCGAACAAACTCGCGTCACTCCAGGTCGCGAGGCGCGATGTCAGGCTGCGATGCGTCCGGGGTGACATCGCGGTATAACCGCCGCCATGCAAATAGAGGATGCATCGCCAACGCGCCGCGTGGCTCGGTTCAATCGGCTCGATCCAGTCGCCCCGGAGCGGGAAACGATCCTCGACACGAAGCCGCCAGCCCGCCGCGAGCTTCGCTCCAAATGGAACCCGTTGGGTGCGCGCGCGCGACGCCGCCACGTCCAGGTCGCGCAGCGAGGCGGGCTTGATCCATCGGCGCAGCATCCAGGTTAAGACCCGGTTCCGCCAACTCATGTGCCGCGACCGAACATGTTACCGGTCGAACGCGGCGTGGCCGGTGCGCACGCTAAGTGCAGGCCCCCTCGAGGTTGGCGATTCCAATGATGCCGATCATTGGAAGTTGCCTGATCCTGACCATGATGAGCGAAATCGGTTGAGCGAAGCGATTGACCAGGCGCCAGCCGCTGTCCGGCGTCCGATCGAGCGCGATCCGACAGCTGTGGTACTCGCCGGTGAAACCGTTCCAAAGATAGGAGAGCACAAGCTCCCCCATGTCCTCCGGGGTAGCGAAACGGCCACGCAGCACGATTGCGTCGTGGCCGGGAACGCCATCGATGACCACACCCTGTGGGGTATCGGCGATGATTGGCGCAAACTCCAGGATCTTGATCTGTTCCGCGCCCGGCCGCCCCCCTTTGGGCGCGAAACCATGCCGTTCGAGGCGGATCGCCTTGACCGTGTCGCCCGCCACAAACACCCCGATGCATTGGAAACCGCCATCGCTCGTTTGGTCGATCACCGCGAGTTGCCTGATCGACCGGGTCGAATTCGAGCACGCCTCAATCGACCGGTCTGACGTGGCGGCTGGATGTTCGGCCCCGAAGCCGGCCATGACAGGAGAGATCGCGATCACCAACGCGGTCACGCCGGCGAGGGCGGTGAAGGGTTGGGTCAATTTCCAAAAATCATGCGCTGGCCTCACGGTGGACCTGGAACCGCGAGTCCACCCCACCCGAGGCACACACCCGCGCACATAGCGAACGCGGGGGGAACTCGGCCTGGCCCCATTCCGGCGATTCGGACGCGCGTTCAGAGGGTCGCGGTCACACCCCTCCGGCGTCGCGTCACAGTCGCGCGATCCAGGCGAATTGGCAATGGGTAGTGCCACTCGGGCCAACCGGCCGAGACGGGGGGCGATTGTCCTGACCTTACGCGGAACGTATCCCTGGGCCGCGCGTTCAGGTCGGGTAAAGTGACAGGACCGCCCTATGCCTCATGGTCGTTTTTGGCGGTTGGATAGCAACCACCGCGGTATACGGCTGACGGCGGTCGCGCTGCATGATCGAGTGCGCGCCTTGCACCCCTTCAACGCATCACCCGCGCCGCGCCAGGCCGCGAGGTCACGCGCTGTCATCGGTGCGGGTGAAACTCCGGCGCGGGCGGCGCGCACAGGTCTGGCCCTCGGCAACTTGCGAGCAATTGTCATCATTGTCGTGGTGGCCTTCCATTCGTCGCTGGCCTACCTCGGTTCGGCGAGCGGTTCCGCGTTCGCGTTCGACGACCCGCCGTTCAAATGGCGAGCCTTTCCCATCGTCGACAGCGATCGCTGGTTCGGCTTCGACGTGTTCTGCGCCTGGCAAGACGTCTACCTGATGTCGTTGATGTTCTTTCTCTCGGCCTTGTTCGCCTGGCCGAGCCTCACGCGGAAAGGTGGCCGGACGTTCCTGGCCGACCGGTTCTTGCGTTTGGGCCTGCCGTTTGTCTTCGCCGTCACCATCGTCGTGCCGCTTGCCGAGTATCCGGTGTACCGTGTGACCGCGGCCGATCCGGGCGTGATGGCGTACGCGCGGCATCTGCTGGCGCTGCCGTTCTGGCCCAATGGTCCGATGTGGTTCCTCTGGCAGTTGCTGGCGTTGACCGTCCTGGCCGCTGGACTGCACCGTTTCGCACCGAATTTGGTGGCGAGTCTCGGCCGCGCGTCCGCCTCTGCCCGCCTCCGCCCGGCGCGGTATTTCGCCGGCCTGGTTACGGGTGCCGCGCTGGCGTATGTCCCGATGGCGCTGGTCTTCACGCCCTGGACCTGGTCAATGAGCGGTCCATTCTCGCTCCAGTTCAGCCGCCCTCTGCTCTACGCCGTGTTTTACCTCGCCGGACTGGGCGTTGGAGCGTTTGGGCTGGAGCGCGGACTGCTCGCACCCGACGGCATGCTGGCGCGCCGCTGGCCGGTCTGGCTCGCCGAGGCCCTCGGGTCATTCCTGCTTTGGATGGGATTGACCGCTCTGAGCATGCGCGATCCCGCCGGAGCGTCCGTTGGGCTGCAAGTCGTTGTTGACGGCAGCTACGCCTTGGCCTGCGTGAGTGGTTGCTTCTGCGTGATGGCTGGTTGCCTGCGCTTCGGTAGCGTGCGTTCACCGTTGCTCCAAAGCCTGGCGAACAACGCATTCGGTATTTATTTGTTGCATTATGCGTTCGTGGTTTGGCTGCAATACGCCATACTGGGGGCGGCATTGGCCGCCGTCGCCAAAGGCCTGATCGTTCTCGCCGGTGCCCTCCTGCTCGCCTGGGCGACGACCGCCGCGATGCGCCGCGTTCCCTTTGGTTCGGCTCTCATCGGGGAATCGCGCTGGACGCCCGCGACGGCTTCATCGCCGCGCGGCGATGTGGTTCTTCTTAACGAACGCGCGAAACTCTCGTCGCCGCAACTGGCGCGACAGTAATCTGAACACGGCGCGATCGGATCATCACGATGTCGTTGACTTTCAAATTAGCATCCCGCAACTTGTTTCAGGACCGGCTGCGGTTCGTCGCCACGATTGTGGGAATCGTATTCTCCATCGTTCTCGTCACCATCCAACTAGGGCTTTTCCTGAGCTTCGAACGCATGGTGACGGCGATGATAGATCATACTTCGGCGGATCTTTGGATCGTAACGCTTGGAACAAAATGCTTCGAGGACCCATCGTTGTTGGATGCACGAGACCAGGCCCAGATCTTGTCGATCCGGGGAGTTATCGAATCCGTCCCTGTCGTGATCGGGTTTACCCAATGGGCGGTGCCAAGCGGAGGGGTGACGCCGGTGTTCGCGATCGGTTCGGACGCGGGTCAGCGCGGATTGCATCCATGGAATGTCGTCCAGGGCAGTCTTGCCGCCTTGTCGGCACAAGGAGCCGTCGCGATCGATAAAACCTACTCCAACCGGCTCGGCGTTTCGAAAATCGGCGACAGTGCCGAAATTCGTGAGCAAGCGGTGCGCGTCGCGGCGGTTACCGATGGCATTCGGTCATTTACAACGACGCCGTATATATTCACGTCGCTCGCCAACGCGCGGAGTTATGTGGCAACGCCGCCGAATAAGGTCTCCTATTTTTTGCTCCACGTGTCGCCCGGCACCGATATCGGCGCGGTTCGTGAACAGCTGCTGACGAAGCTGGCCAAGATCGAGGTTTTGACACCCGACGAATTTCGTAGCCGCAGCCGGGCGTTCTGGCTGTTCGGCACCGGTGCCGGCGCCGCGCTGTTCGCGGGGGCGTTGCTCGGAGCCATCGTTGGGACGGTCATCGTGGCCCAGACGCTTTATTCCAGCACCAAGGATCATCTGAGCGAATTCGCGACACTGCGCGCGATCGGGTCGTCGAGCGGCTATATTCACAAAGTCATCATTTATCAGGCGTTGCTCAGCGCGGTCATCGGCTTCGGCCTGGCGGCGTGCATCGGTTTGGTCGTCGTCAGGTCGACCGCGGAAACCTCGTTACCGATCGTCATGACCCCCGGACTGACGTTGGGTCTCTTTCTGCTCACCGTTCTGATGTGCATCCTGTCGGCCACCGCCGCCATCGTGAAAGTGCTGCGCATTGATCCCGCGGTGGCGTTTCGGCAATGAACGAACCACTGCTCGAAGCCGTCGACGTGGTACAGCGGCTTGGTAAAGGGGCGGGCGAGGTCCGGGCCTTGAACGGCGTCAGTCTGGCGCTCGGCGGTGGTCAACTGACCCTGTTGATGGGGCCATCCGGCAGCGGCAAAACCACGCTGCTGTCAGTGCTCGGGTGCATTTTGACGCCAACCGAGGGAACCGTCCGCGTTCGCGGCCACTCCACGGTGGGCGCGCGGCCAGGAGAGCTGGCCAAACTGCGGCGTGACCATATCGGGTTCATCTTTCAATCCTATCGTCTGTTTCCGATGTTGACCGCCGTGGACAATGTCCGATTGGCGCTGGATATACGCGGCGAGGACCCCGATCGTGCGACCGCCAGAGCGAAGGAGGTGCTGCTGACCGTCGGCCTGGCGCACAAGGAGAATGCATTTCCAGGCGAGCTCAGCGGCGGCGAGCAACAGCGTGTGGCGATCGCTCGCGCCATTGTCGGCAACCCATCCGCGATCCTCGCGGATGAGCCCACCGGGGCGCTGGATAGCGAGAATGGGCTCGCGATCATGAAGATACTGGCCAAGATCGCCAAGGACCCGTCCCGCGGGGTGATGGTGGTCACGCATGATCCGCGCATCTTGCCGTTGGCTGACCGAGTCATTTACATTGAGGACGGGCGGATCTCCCGAGAGGCGTGATACACTGGTGGGTTGTCGTCGCGAACGAATGTCTCGCCGGCTCCGTATCCAGTTGACGACGCGAACAAGCGGCCCGTCGCCTTGACCCCACACCGCGAACTGACGCGAACCGGCGCGCTTGTGCGGCCGCGCGGGGTGGTTTAACTGACGTCATGGAAGGAACATTACCGGAACCCTTTCGGAGTTGGTTCTCGGCGCGAGGCTGGACTCCCCGGCCGCATCAGCTCGCGATGCTGGACGCCGCGCGGGCCGGAGAGAGTGTGCTGTTGATCGCGCCCACCGGCGGCGGCAAGACGCTCGCCGGGTTCCTGCCCAGTCTGGTGGGGTTGAACGAGGCGGCGCGGGACGGGTTGCACACCTTGTATGTGAGCCCACTGAAGGCGCTGGCCACCGACATCGCACGCAATCTGATGGCACCGGTGACCGAGATGGCGCTGCCGGTCCGCATCGAGACCCGGACGGGCGATACCCCGGCCAATCGCCGCGCCCGCCAGAAATTGACCCCACCGCATCTGTTGCTGACGACACCGGAGAGTTTGGCGGTGCTGATCGCCTCACCCGACGCGGCCGGATTTTTCGGCTCGCTGTCCGCCATCGTGATGGACGAGGTTCATGCCCTGGCCGGAACGAAACGCGGCGATCAATTGGCCTTGTGCGTGGAACGGCTGGCGGAACTCGCACCGTCGGTCCGGCGCGTTGGCTTGTCGGCGACTGTCGCGCATCCGGAAGCGATCAGGGCGTTCACCGGCGCGGACAGGATCATTTCGGTCTCGGATGGCGCGCCGCCCGTGCTGTCGATCATGCTGCCGGAAGGCCGCCTGTCCTGGGGTGGCCACATGGGGTTGGAAGCAGCACCTCAGGTGATGGCGCGCATTCGCGATGCGAGCATGACGATCGTGTTCGTCAACACGCGCGCTCAGGCCGAGCTGATGTTCCAGGCGCTGTGGCGGTTGAACGATCCGATGCTGCCGATCGGGCTGCACCACGGCAGTCTGGAGATCGAACAGCGGCGCAAGGTCGAGGCCGCGATGGCCGCCGGCCGATTGCGCGCGGTGGTGGCGACATCGTCGTTGGATCTCGGCATCGATTGGGGCGGCATCGACCAGGTGATCCAGGTCGGCGCACCCAAAGGCATTTCGCGACTTTTGCAACGTGTCGGCCGCGCCAACCACCGCATGGATGAGGCCAGCCAGGCGATCCTGGTGCCGGCCAATCGGTTTGAAGTTCTGGAATGTCAGGCGGCGATCGAGGGGGTGGCTGAGCGGGAACTCGATGGCGATCCGCCGCGGCCTGGCGGGTTGGATGTGTTGGCGCAACATTTGCTCGGGCTGGCGTGCGCCGCGCCGTTCCGGCCGGATGACGTTTATGCCGAGGTGCGGCGCGCGGCGCCTTACTCTGGGCTGACGCGGGACGTATTCGACGATGTGCTGCGCTTCGTCGAGAACGGCGGCTATGCGTTGGAGGCGTACGATCGGTGGCGAAAATTATTTCGCGACAGTCTGGGACTGGTGCATGTGCGGTCGGCTCGGGTCGGGATGCGGCATCGCATGAATATCGGCACGATCGTCGCCGCGCCGATGATCAAGGTCCGGCTGGTCGGCAAGCGCGGCTCCTTCGGGCCGGTACTGGGTGAGATCGAGGAGTATTTCGTGGGCCTGCTGCGGCCCGGCGATACGTTCATGTTCGCCGGACGGCTGTTGCGTTTCGTGCGGCTGCGGGAAATGACGGTCGAGTGCCAGGAAGGCGGCGATGGCGAACCAATGGTTCCCGCCTATGAAGGCGGCCGGTTGCCGTTGACCACCAACCTCGCCGATCGGGTGCGCGACCTGCTGCGTACGCCCGCGAGTTGGGATGCGTTTCCGGAATCGGTGCATGAATGGCTGAACATGCAACGCGCCGTGTCTCGATTGCCGGGCCGCGACGATCTGCTGGTCGAGACGTTTCCGCGCGGCGATCGGTGGTACATGGTCGCGTATTGCTTCGAAGGCCGCAACGCCCACCAGACTTTGGGCATGTTACTCACCAAACGCATGGAGCGCGCGGGGTTCGCACCGCTTGGGTTTGTCGCCACCGACTACGTGATCGGCATCTGGTCGGTGCATCGTCCGATGAACGTCGCCGCTCTGTTCGATCAGGACATGTTGGGCGATGACCTGGAAGAGTGGATGGCCGACAGCTCCATGCTGAAACGAACGTTTCGCAATGTCGCGGTAATCTCTGGGCTGATCGAGCGGCATCATCCCGGTGCCGAGAAAACCCGGCGCCAGGTCACCGTCAACAGCGATCTGATTTATGAGGTGCTGCGGAAGCACCAGCCGGATCATATCCTGCTGCGCGCCACGCGTGCGGACGCGGCTTCCGGGCTGATCGATCTCGATCGCGTCGCGAGCATGCTGGCGCGGATAAAAGGACGCGTTGTGCATATGGTGTTGTCCCGGGTGTCACCGCTCGCGGTGCCAATTCTGTTGGAAATCGGCCGCGAGAATGTCCGCGCGGGCGATACCGAGGAAGCGATGCTGGCCGAGGCCGAGGCGATCATCGCCGAAGCGACCGGCGACCGGCAGCCTCCACCAGGGAAAACCATGCGGCGACGGCCGGCGCAGGCGTCGTTGTTCGACGCATGACCGCGGCACCGGTTCATCTCGCCGGCGAGCGGCTGATGCTCGACCCTCTGGGGGGTTTGTTCTGGCCGGAGACCGGGCTGCTCGTGGTGTCCGATCTGCATTTGGAAAAAGGCTCGTCCCACGCGCGCAAAGGCAGTCTGCTGCCACCTTGGGACACGCACGCGACGCTGGACCGGCTCGGGCTGTTGTTACGGCGGTGGAAGCCGCGGATTGTCGTCGCTTTGGGTGATTCGTTTCATGACCCGGACGGCGCCGGCCGATTGCCGCACGGCGAACTGGAGCGGTTGAATGCGATGACCGCGGCGCATCGCTTCATCTGGGTGCTCGGCAATCACGATCCGCATCCGCCGAATGGAATTGGCGGTCAGTTCGTCGAGGAATTCGTCACGCATCCGATTCTGTTCCGGCACGAGGCGGTGGCGCGCGCGGATGCCGGTGAGATCGTCGGACATCATCATCCGAAGGCCTCGATCGCGGCACGCGGCGGCCATGTCAGCCGGCCCTGCTTCGTTGTTGATTCGAGACGTCTGATGATGCCGGCGTTTGGGGCTTACACCGGAGGGCTCGACGTGCGGGACGTGGCGATCGCTCGACTGTTTCCGCGTGGCGGGCGAGTCTTTCTGCTGGGGCGCGATCGATTGTTCAGCTTCGCGATCGGGCAATTGTCGGGGTGAACTTCGCGAATGCCGTGCGGGAACGGCGGTAGCCTCACACCACGGACCCGGTCGGAAACCGCAGCTGCCGCTTTTCCAGGTGCGACGATCGCCGGCGGCGACACCGAGGCGAAAGACGCCCTACGGCAACGCCAACGAGTTGTTCAAAGGACCGGCACTGGCCATGATTTTGCCGCCCAGAGGATCGGAGACGGAGGTGCCCGAGCCACCCCGCGCGTGAGACCCAGGCGTCGGGCCCACCTGGAACGCCTCCACCGTTTGACCGGTGGGAACCGTCGGAGCCGCGTTCACGACGTTCGCCATATAGAGCGCGGCGGTGCCTGAAGGGTTCGCGCTGACGGAGGCGCTAAGGAAGGTGCGCGTGCCATCCACCTGGGTGCCGCTTACCTTACCCTCGATCGGCTGTGTGAGGTCGATCAACTTGCTATAGGTTGCCGCGACATCGCTGGTCTGGAGTTGCTCTGGGCGAGCCTGGCCTGACCTGAGTTCGCTGGTCTGGACATTGCCGTTCGTGGCCGCACCCGGGAGACCGCGGTTGGGCTGCAGCTGGCTGGTCTCAACTTTGCCATTCCCAGGCTGACCCCGACCGGTCAGCAGCTCGCTGGTCTGGATCTTACCGTTGGCGGCCCGTCCGGACTGGAGGTCACTCGTTTGGATCCTGGCCGTCGTCACCGGCGAGTATAGTTGCGCGAAATTCCCCGTGGCGGTGATGGCATCGCTAAAGCTGGCTTCCACCGCGTTGCCCTTGGTCGCGGACGTCGCCGGCGTGTAATTATAGCCGAGGGTCGGTTGCCCCGTTTCGGTCAGCACGACGGCCTGAGGCGCCTTTTCGCTCACCGGAGGCGCGGCTTGCAGGCTGTTGGCCGCCGCGACAGAGAACCCGGTTCCGCCACGTTGGCGGAAGTTTCCCGCCCCGGCGACGGTGATCGTCGCGGTGCTGGTGCTGCTGGGTGCGAAAGCCACGGCGACGGACGAACTCCGCACGCCATCTTCACCGTTGCCCCCGTCGCTGAAGCCCGGCCGGCTTCCCTCCGCGACGAAAACCGTGCCGCCGGCTTTCTCATTGGCCGCGGGGCCATCGCCGATAGTACCAATCAGCGGGGCGATCCGGGCAAAGCCGATCGCGCGGGCCTTTTGCAATGCGTTCCACTGCCACGCACCCGAGATCGGCGTGGCGAAGTCGTCATCCGGCCGGGTGCCAGGCGCCGCGCCCAACGGGACGCGCGGCGAAACGTTGCCCGCGGCGGATGCATCGGCCGGTCCGGTGAAGGTGAGTGTCTGCCAGCCGATGGTCGCGGCCCGCAGCGCCAGGACGGCGGAAACCAGCGGGTCCTGTTTGGTCACCGTACTATCGCCGCCATCAGCGGACGTCATGCCGTCGTCGACCAGATCGTAAATGTTCATTTGGCCGGGCGCCGACATCAACTCGGCCGCATGACCGGGTCCCGCCGCCGCCGTAACCAGCGCGAAAATTGAGGTTGCGGAAATCAATGAAAACTTCACGGCTCACACCTGCCCAATATGCTTGCCACGCTATCGTACCATTAGGCGTTGAGCAACTTATTTTTTAAACGACCTTGCAGACTCGTGTTATTACCCGGTCCGATATTCCTGTTTGGATCCCATTGCGCGGAAGCAGGAACGCCATTCGCTCCGCCCGGCCTTCGTAACACAGTTTCCGTCAACGGAAAAGTTTCAGTTCAATCAAAACATAGATCGCAAACCGCGAAAAACGACCGCGCCCTCGGGACCCATTCCGCCGAACGGGGGTCCGGGCACCCCGGGGAGGGCAAGTCCGCCCAAAATATTACGCGGCGATCACCTCCCGAGAAGTCTCCTGGGCGGCCTCAGGCTGAACCGCCAGCGCCGCACCCGAGCGGCCGGCGATCAGTTCCCTCAGGCGGCCAACCAGAAACCGCGGCGAATAAGAGTTGGTGACCTCGACCCAATGCAGGATTTCCGCCTGGTCCGAGAGGCTGCGCTTGTAGCGGTCGTCCCCCGCCAGGAAATCGTATCGGGTTGCTCCGGTCCGCGCCGCGAACCCGATCGCCTCGTGGTGACAGGTCAGGCCGGGCTTTTCATGCCGGGTGGCTCCCGCGTAGTCGAAGCCGCTCTGATACGCCAGAGAATGCCCGTGATATCGAAAATTATAAAGAAATCCAATGACCTGGCCCCCCGCCGTGACACGCAGCAAGTCGATCTCCCCGCGTCCCAGCCCACGCGCGATCAGCGCGCGATGGAAGCGGCCGAAGAACGGGTTGGCGAACGCGCCCGGTTGCCCTCGGGCCATCCATGACGTCTGGTGCAATGCCGCCAGGCGATCGAGAAACTCGTACGCCCGCTGCGAAGTATCCGCCCGCTCGATCGTGACGGCACCGGCCGCCGCGTAGTCGCGCAGCGACCGGCGGAGTTGTTGCCGCGTGTTGGCGCTACGGCTTTCCAAAAAACGATCGTTGCTTTCTCGAAAACCCACAAAGGGTGCGGGCAGAGATCGGTTGCGCCGCACGGATCCGATCTCAGCCGCCGAGACAGCTGTCGTTGAATTGACCCCACTCAGAACAAGTCGCCGCCGCCGCAGCCCACTCAACGCCGGCCAACGGCCAGGCCACGCACGACATCCGTGGCCAGACCACGCGCGGGCGGCTTCCAGGCAGGCAGCCGTCAGGCGGCCCTCAAGCCCGGTTTCGGCGAGAACGCCATTGAATTCGATGAAAACGCAGTCCTGCGCCTTGTCGCCGCTTTCGCCCAAATACAGGGTTCTGCCGCGGCGATTAAACAGCGCGAGCGCCACTGTCCGCCCGTGTTCGCGCGCTTCCACCAGGACCGGATCAGGGAACCGCTCATCCGCCAGGCAGCCCGTCCAGGTCCAGCTTTGAAAGAACGAATTATTGGACCGGGCCTCCAGGTCGCGCCACTTCACCCCCAGCGCGGCGAAATCCGCGACGCCGGAGACGACGATCTCCGTCGAAGCATTCGCCCGAACTCCGTCCCTGGGTCGCGGCGAAGCGTCCGGTCTGGTCACGTGGGGGGTCGCCAGCTGGTTCACCCGGCCCCGGTCCATAATCCGCGCCACGTGTTAAACATAACGGCCTGATCGAAGTCGCGCTCCGCCTTGGCGCGGTTGGCCGCACCGATACGGGTCCGCTCGCCGGGGCTGGCCAGCAACGTCGTCAATAACCCCGCGACGACAGCGTCATCCCTGGCGCCGACATAAGGTAGGTTCTCCGGTGCCAGCATCGCCCGCACGTCACCGACATCGGTCGATACGACGGGTAGGCCGCTCGCCATCGCCTCCATCACCGACAGCGGCATTTGTTCGGTGTCCGAGGTCAGGGCGAACAGGTCGAACCCGGCGTAAAGCGCGGGTGTATCGCCGCGGTGACCGGTGAACGTCACCCGATCCGCCACACCCAATTCGTTCGCGAGCGCGGTCAGCGGGACCCGTTCATCGCCGTCGCCGACAATCACCAGGCGTGCCGGCTCCATGATCGCGGGCCGGTCACGCGCCAACGATGCGAAGGCGCGGAGCAATCGACCGAGGTTCTTCTCCTCCCGCAGCGCGGCAACCGTCCCGATCACCGGCGGGCCGGTTCGCGGCTCCCGGACCGCCGCGCCAAAGCGCGTGAGGTCTATGCCGTTGGGCACGTATCTCACCACACGCGAGGGGAGTTTCCAGATCTCGGTCGCGATCCGCTCCAGGTTGCGCGACGGCACGATGACCTTGCCGCGGCCCAGTACCAGCCGGCGGATCAGCACGCGGCGGGCGATCTGGGTTTCGCGTTCCTCGGGTCCGAAGCCATCGACCACATGGAGGTGGCGGGTCAACGGCGGCAGATTGGCCATGGCGAACTCGATCGCGCCCCAGTTGCCGGTGACCAGGACATCCGGTCTCCAGCGCCGCAGCAAGGAGCGGAACCGCCAGGCATTGGCCAGCATGGCGTTCTTTGGCGCGGCGACCGGCGGGAAGGTCACGTCCAGGCCGGGATCGAGCCGCTCCCGGCAACCGGTATCGCCGTCGAGGGCGACCACGATGTGACGAAACTCCGCCCCAAAATGATTGGCCAACGCGGCGAACCGCACCTGGGCGCCGCCAACGGCGAAGGTGGGAAACACATGCATGACCAGTGGTGCGGGCATGACCAGTGGCGCGGGCATGACCAGTGGCGCGGGCATGACCAGTGGCGCGGGCATGATCAGTGGCGCGGGCGCCGAGGCGGCTTCCGCTTCCGCGATTGGGACTGGTTGGGTCGCGGCGCTCATGGATTACCGGCGCGATCTCGCATCTCTATAACCCGCCTGATCATACAACCACACCTGGCATATCGATGCATGTCCAACGCCCAGGTTTCTGTCATGGCGGATGTCTCATGAATGGAGTTGTCGCGGCCGCGGTCGCGCTATGCAAGAAATCTCTCACGCGCATGTCGCGGACCATGGTCCGACTGAGCCTGGCGACCGGTTGCGGTTTGTCCGCACTGTCGATGCCAGCCACCGCCCGGGTGTGGGAGGTCGGGCCGGGTCGGGAACTCACCAGCCCGGAGCAAGCGGCGGCGGTGGCCAAGGATGGCGACCGGGTGGTGTTCGATCCGGGCGTCTATCGTGGTTGCGCGATCTGGCCGGCGTCACATTTGACCATCGAGGCGCGGCGTCCGCCCGCAACCATGAATCAGACCGTCATGTCGCAGACCGTCGTGACCGGCCCGGCGTGCGCCGATCGCGGCCTGTTCTTGTTCGCCGGTAACGACATCACGGTGCGGGGCATGACATTCGTGCACGCGCGGTCCACCTGGCACACGGGTGCCGGCATCCTGATGGAGGGCGCCAATCTGACCGTGGAGAACAGCCAGTTCCTGGATAACGAAAATGGCATCCTGGCCGGCGGCCCGCCTGGCAGCGTCGTGCGCATCGTGCATGACCTGTTCCGCGGCAATGGCTCCTGCCTGGGGGCCTGCGCGCATGCTCTGTACATCGGCAAGCAGATCGCGCGGCTTGAGGTGACGGGTTGCGTTTTCCTCGACACCCATGTCGGACACCACATCAAATCGCGGGCGCGGGCGACCGTCGTGCGGGACAGCCGGATCGAGGATGGCCCGGAAGGGACCTCCAGCTACCTGATCGAGCTGCCAGATGGTGGCGACGGCGTGATCGTGAACAATGTTCTCCGTAAAGGCACGAACAGCCAGAATAAGGAGGTGGCGATCTCGCTCGGGACCGAAGACCGGAGCAATCCGACGCGCGTGCTGGTGATCCGCGGTAACCATTTCACCAGCGATTTGCCGGAACCCGTGCGCTTCGTGCGGAATTTCACCCAAACACCGGCGCGGCTGACCGGCAACGAGCTGGCCGGCAATGTGATCCCGCTTGATGGACCTGGGACCGTGGATTGAGGACCGTGGATTGAGGACTGGGGATTGAGGACTGGGGATTGAGGACTGGGGATTGAGGACTGGGGGTCTCCCCAAACCCGTCACTCCCGGCTGGTCCCCGCGGCATGCACAAACCTTGAGGGCGACAGCGGCGGGATGAGGGGCGCCGCACTCGGGGTTTCACGCGCCACGGTGCAACGAAGGCGGGCCCGGCTGACCGTGCCGCCAGCGATAACCCGTCCGCGGCCGAGACCAACCCGGGCGCTGAGCGTTCCGCAACGGCAATGGGTGCTGGATCTGCTGCACGCGCCACGTTTCGCCGATCAGGCACGTGCGCCCGCGACGCGGTGGCCACAACGATGGAATAAGCTGGCTGTCCTCACCCCAGGCCGAACCCGCCATTCTAACCAGCCCGGACGCAGCAGGGCTCGCTGACCGGAAGAATTGTCTCCCCGGCATCCTTAGAGAGGTCAGCTCTCGTTTGACTGCGGAACCCGTCGTCCTTCATATTCGTTGCATACGCTCTGTCGGGCAACGTAATCGCTCGGTAAGGACCGTGAAGCGTGTATCCCGCGCACGGGGAAAATACGTGGGCCTGGAGCCGGATTGCTTCTACCGTATGAACGGCTAGACTTATCCGTTGACAATCTAACTGGAAGGACCAGCCATGAAGGCGCCCAAAGACGATCCCAGTACGGATGGCCATCCGCCGAGCGCAAATGCGCCGACTGAATGGGGGAGCGGTAGCCTTGTCGAGACAGCGGCGGTTGTCGGAGTCGTCGCGGTCGGCGCCGCGTTGTTTGAAGCCGCCCTTATCCCCGGGATTATCCTTGGCGTGGGGGCAATGCTGGTACCGAAGATCTTGCCAAACCTGTCCGACACTCTCCAGTCCGGGTTTCGTGCCACCGTGCGCGGCGCTTACCATGTAGGAAACAAGGCCGGCCAGGTTTTCGCTGAGGCTCAGGAACAAATTCATGACGCGGTGGCGGAAGCGAAAGCCGAGGAACCCCCGCATAGTGGTTGACCAGCGCCTCTCCGTCTCGCACAAATAGTACCTATACCGCAGCTGGAGCCGCGGAACGGGAGTTTGACCCATGAAGTATGAAGCGAAACTGGCCCACCACGTGCCAGGGCGTCTTCGCGTCAAAATTCCCGCGGCGATTGGCGATAATGGAGTGCTGGAAAGCCTGAAACAGGTGTTCGCAGGGGTAGGGGGGGTAGATAGTGTCGTTGTCAAGCCGTTATCCGGGAGCCTGATTCTGCAATACGATCCGAAGCGAAATGCCGAAATGAAGTCCAGATTCGCGAGTTGGCAACACGAACAAATAACCCTGTGCGGTGGCCGTCCGGGAGATGAGGTTGAAGAAATAGCTCAGAAAATTCAGGTGGAGGCGGAATTTCTCGCCAGTCACTCACAAGCGGCCCGGGCCGTGGTGGACCTTTTCAAAAATATCGACCTCGATATCCGGACTTCCACCGGCAACGCGGTCGACCTCAAAACTGCCGTCGTGGCCGGACTCGCTGTAGCGGCCCTCATCGGCTTGGGCATCGAAGCATCGACCCCGATGTGGGTCACGCTCGCGCTGTTTGTTTTGAATCATTTCCTGGAACAATTCGCTGCGCTTCATCCAGTCGGAATCAGGTGAATTACGTCAGCACGATAGATGGCCCGGCCCGTCCGAAGTTCGTAATCCGACACGCGATTCCGGGCCGGATTCGACTGTTCTCTCCCTTGCTGCATGCCCCGTCGCAGTTGGCGGATGCGATGCGCGAATGGTTGCGTACGCGGGACTGGATCATCAGCGCGCGCCTCAATCACGCGGCCGCCAGTTTGATCCTTGAATACGACCCCTCAAAAGAAGCTCTGCTTCAGGAGTTATTATCCAGACTTCAGCAGGCCACCTTCAGTGACCTGCGCATGCTCGCCGCCATGACGCCCACGCGGCACGGCGAGGCTCCTGTCCCTGATACCTCGGACAGCCACGGCGAGCGTTATCAGCCTGAGCGTTGGCCCTTGGCGCTGCCAACGGTGTCGCTCGCGATGGCCTTTGTGCAGCACCCCCTTTCGCTGGCACTTAAAATTCCTCTCATGCTGTTTACCGCGATACCGATCTTCCGGCGCGCCTGGCAGGCGTTGCGTCACGAGCAGCGATTGAACATTGATTTTCTTGATACTGTCGCGATCGGTGCCTCGATCGGCCAGAGTAACTTTATCACGGGCGGCGCGATCATCTGGCTGATTCGTCTGGGCGATTATATGCGTGATCTCACGGCCGCCGGCTCGAAGAAGGCAATGAACGAGCTTTTGGAATTCCAGTCCAAAACCGCGTGGCGGGTTACAGGAAACGATGTCGTCGAGGTGAGGCTGAGCGAACTCGTCGCGGGGGACGTAGTAATCGTCTACCACGGAGAACTGATACCTGTTGATGGGGAAATCATTCGAGGCCGCGCTTTGATCGATCAGCAGACGATCACCGGGGAAAGCCTTCCGGTCGCGCGCGGAGAGGGGGAGGAGACGTTCGCCGGTACTGTGGTGCGAGATGGTCAGATTACCGTTCGATCGTTCGCGTGGGGATGGACACCGTTGCTGCCCAGGTCGCGCGGCTGGTCGCTGATGCGCCGATTGGCGATACGCGTATGCAGAACCACGCTGAGCGCTTCGCCGACCGACTGGTCGCACCAACGCTGGGGCTGGCAGTGGGAAGCGCCATGGTGACGGCCGACTTCGATCGTTTCCTGTCGCTCGTCATTGTTGATTATGGGACGGGTATACGGATTGCAGCCCCGACCACTGTGCTATCTTCGATTACCCATGCGGCGCGATGTGGCATCATTGTCAAAGGGGGCAGGCACCTTGAGCGGCTGGCCGATGTGGATACGATCGTATTCGACAAGACCGGCACGCTGACGCGCGGCGTGCCGATAGTCCGCGAGGTTGTCACATATTCTAATCAAATATCGGCGAATCAGCTCCTGGCCATAGCCGTCGCGGCGGAAACGCGGCTTAAGCATCCGGTCGCGGAGGCGCTCCGTCTGCGCGCTGCTGAGCTGGACGTGGCGATCCCCGACTGCACGGAGGCCGATTTTCACGTGGGACTCGGGGTGGAGGGGAATGTCGACGGGCGATATGTTCATGTCGGCAGCGAACGCTTTATCCGGCAAAGCGACATCAGGCTCAACGAAGCGGGAGACGGCCTCGCCGCCTGTAATGAGCGAGGCGAATCGTGCGTATTCGTCGCGGCCGACGGCGAGATCGTCGGCCTCGTGTCCTACGCTGATCAGATCAGAGAGGAAAGCCATTCGGTCATCGAGCGGCTGCATGCTCTCGGTATCCGGGATACTTTCATGCTAACCGGCGATAACGCCGTGGTCGCGGAAGCGGTCGGACGCCGGCTGGGGATGACCGGATATTTCTCCGATCTTCTACCGGCTGACAAGGTGGAGACGATTCAACACCTGCAACGCGAAGGCAGGGTGGTCGCCATGATCGGAGATGGCATAAACGATTCGCCCGCGCTGTCATTCGCCGACGTCGGTGTGGCGATGAAGCATGGGGCTGATATCGCGCATGAATCCGCCGACATCGTGCTGCTTGAAGATTCACTTTGGAAACTCGTGCAGGCGGTGGAGATTTCTCGGAACGCCATTCACCTGATCAAACAAAATTACGCTATCGTAGCGGCGATGAACACGGTCGCGCTCGGTCTGGCGCTTCCGGGCGGATTGATATCGGCGCGTGTAACCGCTCTGATCAGCAACGGGTCCGCCATTCTGGCGGCTTTGAACGGGATGCGGCCGCTGTTGAGCAAGCGATGAACCGCTCCCTCAGTAACCGGACCGCTCCCGCACCCAGGCTTTGCGCATCATTGTCATTCACGATCCAATTGCCGAACCGCGTTACGCTCGAAGCTCCGCGGGCAAGTCAGTAAGGCTTTACCACGAAGGACGCGAAGGCCACTGGAGCACACGAAGCAGGTAAGAATGGCGCTTCGCGCGGTAGAGGGACGACCGCTCGCGCGAAGCGCCACGAAATCGTTCGTCTCCGTGGTCCTCCGGTGGCCTCAGCGTCGCTCCCTGTTACAATGTTGCTTGCCTGGTCGAGGACCGGCGCGGATCGCGGCATCAGGACTTTCTGGCCGGCGGCACCAGGGTTCACGCGGACCAGGTATATGTTCTCTCGCAGGCTGGTCCGGGGGATGACGGGGATTATGTGGTCAGTAGCTATCCGGCGCGATCACGTTCTGTGGCTTGCCAAGCAACGCCGCGGCCATCGTCTCAGCGCCCTTGGAGCGAATATCATCCCACGCCTGCGGCGTATAAAACGCACTGTGCGGCGTGATGACCAGACGGCCGATCGTCCACGGCTCGCGAGCGCGGTAAGCCCGCACCAGTTCCGGTACCGGATCGACCGGCGGCTCCACCGGGATGACGTCGATGCCGACACCCGCCAGATGGCGGCTCTTCAGCAACGTCGCCAATGCGTCAATGTCGACGATCGGTCCGCGCGCGGTGTTCACCACGACGGCGCCCTTCGGCAGCAGCGACAACTCCCGCAACCCGAGCATCCCCCGGGTCTCCAGGGTCAGCGGCGTGTGCACCGACAGAGTGTCGGTCTGACGCAGCAGCTCCTCCAACGTCTTCGCACGATTAATCCCCAGGCCGAGTTCGGCACCGTTGGGCAGATACGGATCGTAAAACATGACGCGGAAATTGAACGCCTTGGCGCGTAACGCCACGGCGGTGGCGATGCGGCCCATCCCGACGATGCCGAATGTCTGTACGCCCGAGCGCTTGAGCAAAGGATCGTTGACGTAACGCCACGCGGCCGGAGGGTCGGCTCGTTGCGACTCCAGATGAAGCAGCACGCCGCGGCGCAGCGTCAACGCCAAGGTCATGGCATGATCGGCGACCTCGGTCGTGCCGTAATCCGGAACGTTCAGCACCACGATCTGCCGTTTCGCGCAGGCGACGCGGTCGATGCCGTCGTAGCCGACGCCCATGCGGCATACGAAGCGCAGCTTCGGGAACCGTGCCAGGTCCCGCTCCGTCACCTTGAACCGCAAAATCATCAGCCCATCAGCCTGGGCGCACTCCTCGTCAGTCAGGTCGGCGAGCGAGGCCGTCGCACCCCTGGGCACGACGATCTTCACGTTCGGGCCGTAGACGCGCCGCTCGACGCTGTCGTCTGGGTAGTTGTTCTCGGAATAAAGTACGGTCGGAGGCATGGCCGGGACGTTCCCTTGTTGGTATCGCGTCCCTGTACCGAAGCCCTCGCGCGGTGTCCATCCGGACGCGAGACCCGGCAAACCTTTCGCTTGCGGTTCACGCAGTCCCGTGCTGAGTTTAGTGGCATCGGCGCCGTGGCGACATAAGCACGGACGCCGGCACGCCGGAAAGTCACCCGCGCTGGAATGTCACCCACGCTGGAAAATGACCCACGCTGGAAAATGAACGGGCCAGCGAGCGCAATGCTTCGTGTAACGATAAAGTTACATTTCCTTCGTCGCTGTCTCCGAAAAGGTCGATCGATATGGCGGATGTATTGCTTTGGCGCGGCGGCTCGGGAGCCTTTGGCACGGCCGGCAACTGGAATGATACGACAACGAATACCGATCCCGCTCTGGCGCCGCCCGGGTTGGCGGACACGGCCGAGTTCACTTCGGGTGGCGGAACGATTACCGGAACCGGAACTGCGGCGGTGTTGCAGTTTTTGGGCGCCGCCGCGTGGTTTGTCGATGCCAATGCGCAACTGACGGACACGGCGACTTTTCTCGACAACAGTCCGTTGACCGTCCAGAATGAATCGACGATCGTAAGCTCGGGTCCGCAATCCACGATCGACAGCGGCAATGCCGCCACCAGCGCCGCTCAGCTAGTCACAGGTGCCGGGTCCGACTTCGCGGTCACCGGAGCCGCCACGTGGTTTTATGTCGGGACATCCGGTAACGGATCGGTTTCCGTGACCAATGGTGCGTCCGCCTCGGTTGCCTTTCTCGTGGCGCTTGGCGGGTACTCCGGCGCAAGCACGGTTTCGGTCGACGGCACGTCCCGCCTTGAAATCGGCACGGCGGACGATGCCGCGGCCGGGGCCGTTACGATCGATGCCACCGAGAACGGCATCAGTCACCAGATTCTGGGCTACGGAACGATCGCCGGGAAGGTGGTGAATAACGGCTATATACCCCGACTCGACGGAAATCCGGAAAATTCCCCTTGCGAATCCCCTGGGGGTCGATTCTCGTCCTCCCATGATCCGCCCCCGTTTCCTCGACAGCGAATCCCGCCGCGACCTGATCGAACTGGCCCGCGACGGCGGCGCCGCGCACCGGCTCGCCCGCCGCGCCAACGCGCTGGTGCTGCTGGACGATGGCCTGAGCTGCGAGGCGATCGGCAAAGTGTTGTTTCTCGACGGCGACACCATTCGCGAGTGGCACAAGCTTTACCTGGAGGACGGGATCGAGGGGCTGGCGACCTTCAACCACCAGGGTGGCAGTTGCCGGTTGACGGTGGAGCAGCAGGAGAAACTGAAAGCCTGGATCGCCGAGACCTTGCCTCGCACGACGCGCCAGGTTGGCGGCTGGATCGCCAATGAATTTGGAATTGAATACCAGACCCGGTCCGG
>ODAK010002165.1_pt1 | contig 20747 bp, 20 predicted proteins | sample 1539591 | NCBI WGS metagenome assembly ODAK01 (sample SAMEA3539303, study PRJEB22396) | soil metagenome | biome: tundra; feature: field; material: soil | place: USA | collected 2010-05 | depth 0.15 m | reverse complement strand
CGCAACCGAGGGGCCGACGCTGATCGAGGCGCTGATCCAGCTCTAGCCGGCGATGCGTGGGAGAAGAGGATCGTTCAGGCACTCCGACATACGGCGCGACCGGTCGCGGCTTCTATTCGGATGCGGAAGGCCACGATCCCCCGGTTCATCGCCTGCGATCCATCGGACGGACTCCGACGTCCTCCGTGGCGCTTGCTCAGGATCGAAAGCGCCGCCGACTTCTCCCGATCATCCAGCTCTTCGTACAGCCCCTGCAGGATGGCGCTCCGCCAGCTTCCCGTCGCGGCGTCGTACTCGTCCACCTCGAAGCAGACGGCGGGGTTCTTCCGCATGACGCGAATCTTTTGCCCTTCGGTCGTCAGCACGAAGAGTGCGTTGCCTTCGCGCGCGTAGATGAGGGGCACGACGTACGTCCCCTCATCGTCATGGCAGCCGATGCGCCCGACCGTCTGTTCATCGAGAAAGCGGTCGATCTCGTCGCGTGTGAGCTCGATCATATCCGCGCTCTTCTTAGCGCCCCGAAGGCGTTTGTGGCCAGGGGATTGTCCCCATCGTTTGAACCGTGCAATTCGCGCTGGCTGTCTTGGCCAGGTCGAGCTCGCAGAAGGGGGTCCTGTGGTGGGCGGCCCATCACCGGAACAGGCGGCCCTCGCGGCCACCTCGAAGCCCACGGCGGAGCTCGTTCGCGGACGCCGCGACTATTTCACTGCGCGGCGGGGCACGTACGTGCAGAGCGGATCTTCGGCGAACACGTCGCCCGTGGTCGACCACGCGCGGGCACGCGAGCCGCCGCAAATCTCGTGCATTTCGCAGACGCCGCACCGGCCGCCGAACGTCGTGGGGCGGCGCATTTGCGTGAACATCGGCGCGGTTCGATAGATCTCCACCAGGTCGCACGAACGGACGTTTCCTGCCGCGACCGGGAGGAAGCCCGATGGTGTGACGTCGCCCGTATCGGAGACGAAAAGGATGCCGTTGCCGTCACGAATACCGAATGCGGCGTGCGTTGCGTTCTGCACCGCGAGCCTTCGGCGTTCCACCACGACACGCCGGAACTGCGGCGCCTCGGTCGTCGTGACCACCGGGTATCCGCGCCCGCTCGGGAGATCGGCGGCCCACTCCAGCAGTCTTTCGGCGCGTGCGGCGTCGATCGGTTGCAGAACGCTGCCTCGTCCTACGGAGACCAGAAAGAACAGGCTCCAGCGCGCGGCGCGAAGGTCGGCGGCCAGCGCGTGGATGCTCGGTGCGTCATCGACGGTCTCGGCGCTGACCAGTGTGTTGACCTGGACCATCAGGGCCACGTCCGCCGCCGCCCGGGCGGCTTCGATGGTTCGGTCGAAGCAGCCCGGCACGCCGCGCAGCGCGTCGTGCCGGGCGGAGGTCGCCCCATCGAGGCTCAGCGAGATCGCGTCAACGCCGGCGCCCTTGAATTGGCGGATGACCTCGGGGGTCAGCTTGGGCGTGGCGCTCGGTGAGACGGAGACGCGCAGGCCGACCGATCGGGCGTACGCCACAAGTTCGAAGAGATCCGAGCGTTCGAGCGGATCGCCGCCGGTCAGAACGATGTGCGGCTTCGGATCGCCGAAGGAGGCGACGCGCTCGAGCAGCGCGAGCCCTTCGTCGTGCGTCAGCTCGTTGGGGTCGGCGGAGGGGGACGCCTCGGCGCGACAGTGCCGGCACGCGAGGCCGCAAGCGCGGGTGATTTCCCAGTACACCCGCTGGGGCGCGCGGTCGAAAGATAGATTCACGGCTCCGGAATACGCACGGCGCGTGCCGTAGGGGAAAGGAAGGGGCGTTGGGTAACGCTTCGCTATCTTCTCTTCTTCTTTCCTGTCGCCCGTACAGAAGGCGGCGCCCCCCCCGGCGCGACTTCTTCGCGTCTACGCAAGGCTTGCGCGCCCGGCCCTTACTCGCTCGGCGCGGGGTTCTGAGGCCCCGTACTGTCCCAAGCTCGATCCGCAGGGCTTCCGGCCGAATTGCGTTCGCTGCGAAGGCCTGGGTTGGTAGGGGGCGATGGCGGAGCGCAAGTACGACTGCACTCAGCGTCGCTTACGCCGGAACGGCTGGGCGCAACCCGCCGGCCGAGGAGAGCGCGAAGGCGCCGAGCATGCCGAGGGCCATGAGGCCGTCACGCAGCCCCACTGCGGGTGTGCCTGTACCCGTCAGCGAGGGTACGACCATCATGTGGCAGTTCAGCCACAAGCCAAGCAGCTGGGTCGCGACGACTGCACCGAGGATGTGCGACGAGCCGCGGCTCTTGGGGTGCAAAAGGATGACGAACGGCACGACGAAGACGAAGGCCACCACGCTGAGCACCACCCCGGTGCTCCGGCGGAGGGCGAAGGCCACCTCGTCCGGCAGGTTGCCGTACCAGATGGTCAGGTACTGCGACCAGAAGAGGTAGCCCCAGAAGATCGAGAGCGCGAGCGTGAAGGCGCTCACGTCGCGGCGCTCGGCCTCGTCGAGCTTCCTTTGGTGGAGTGCGAGGAGCGTCACCACCCCGGTGCCCGCGATGAACGCGCTCATGAACACGTAGGGTCCGACCAGTGTGCTCTGAAAGGAGGGGTCCGGCCCGAGCACGAAATCGAATCCCCAAAAGGAAAGTACGACGGCGTAGAGGAGACAATAGGCCACGGATACGGCGACACTCGGCTTGTCGCCGGCGAGCCGACCGGGGCGGAGCTTGAGGTAAGCGAAGCCGAAGAGCATGGCGCTCAGCACCAGCTGCCGCACCACGACAAGGAGGACGCGGGGCCAGCCCACGCCGGGAAGCCACGGGGCGAGGCCGGCGCCCGCCAGGATGACGACGAGCACAAGCAGTGCAACCGGCGTGAAACCGATCTGAATAGCCGCGAGCGCGGAGAGCGGGCGCGCCCAGCCTGCATCGACGATCTGGAAGAAGGCCCGGAAGGCCAGGGCGCCTGCGGCGGCTCCCGCGAAGAATAGCCAGCTCGCAATCAGCGCACCAAAGGTGCGCGGCGAATCGCTGCGCAGTCCGGTGGCGAACGCAATCACACCAATCGCGACGGCACCCAGAGCCGCTCGCGCCAATCCGCGACCGAGGGCGATCTGGACCCCACTCAACCAGTCCGTCATGGCGTACCTCCTTCGGGGGTGGCGCCGGCCCCGTTTCCCGTGCAGCCCTCTTTCTGAAGCGAGCGAATGTGAGCGACGAGATCCCACCGGTCCCGCGAGGTCAGGCCCTCGCGCATGGTCGGCATCGCCCGCCCTCCCGCGGTGAGCGTCCCGTAAAGGAAGCCGTCCGTTCGCCCGCAAATGAAGTAATGGCGCAGGTTCGGCGCTTGAGGAAACTTCGCCGAGACCGGGCCGTCGCCGCGCGCGTCGATGCCGTGGCAGGGGACGCAGTGCAGCGCGTAAGTCTTCGCACCACGCGCGGCCGCGACGGCGTCTAGGGGGGTGGGGCTCTTCAGGTCGGTAACATCGTCGCGGTCTTCGAGGATCTCCACCCCGCCCAGCGGGATGGAGCCAACGGGCGCCTTGCGGGCCTCGGCGAGCGGCTGCACGGCCGCCTGCTGCTCCATGCTCGCCGGCCAGCGGCCTTTGCTGTTGCACGCTGCCACCGCGAGACAGCACGGAACCAGCCAGCCGCGCGCCGTCACGACAGCACCTCGACCGCATGGGAGAGAGAGGCTCGGATCGCGCCTTTGCGCTCCTCGGAGTAACCCGCCACCGGTACGACGATCACGATCCGCTCGCTCGTAACTTGCTCGCGCGCCCGCCGCGAGAACCACCGGCGCGTGAAGGCCGACAGGATGACGAAGGCGCTGAAGTTGACGACGCCCGCGAAGAGCATCGTGAGCTCGAACATGATGACGCCGAACGCCGTCCAAGAGACGATGGGCTTCCCGCCGACGACGAGGCCCATTGCTTTCGACGTGACGACCTGGAACGCAATGGCGGAGCCGAGCCCGCTCAAGCCGCCCACGAGCGCGACCACGCCGAGTGCCCGCCAGGGGCCCGGATGACCGGTCTGGTGGATGACCGGAAACGGCGCCGGACTCGCCACGCGCGCCGTGGCTACCCCTGCGTCGTGCAGCGTACGCAGCGCCTCCTCCGCGGCGTCCGGATCGGCGAAGACGGCGACCAGGTCGTCACGTCGCACGGGTCACCTCGTGCCCATGCGCGGGATCCCCCCGGGTCGTCGCGCCGGCAGCGTGCTCGCCTTGCATGGTCTCGGCGATGGACATGGAGGGCAAGATCTTGATGAAGAGCAAGAAGAGCGTGACGAACATGCCGAAGCCCCCGAGACAGATGCACACCTCGCGCGGCGTCGGCGTGTAGTTGCGCCAGGCGTACGAATCGTAGCCGTGGGCCAGCGTCGTCACGATGAACATGAAGCGTTCGAACCACATGCCGATGGTGACCAGCACCGACAGGACGACCAGCGTCGCCAGGCTTCGGCGCACTCGCCTCCAGAAGATCGCCAGCGGCGCGACGCTGTTGCAGAGTACGACCAGCCAGAAGACGGGTGCGTACGTTCCCGTGGCGCGCCACCGGAAGACCTCCGACTCGGCCGCGCTGCCCCGGTAGAAGGCCATGAAGAACTCGGTCGCATAGACGAAGGTCATGACCAGGGACATGCTGAGCATGAGCTTTGCGAGCAGATCGAAGTGCTCGGGCTTGATGTAGTGCTCGAGTTTGTAACCGCGGCGCAGCCCACCGAGCAGGAGGATGGCCATGGCGACGCCGGAGAAGATGGCACCCGCCACGAAATAGGGCGGGAAGATCGCCGAATGCCAGCCGGGGCTCAGCGTCATGGCGAAGTCCCACGACACGACGCTGTGGACGGAGACCGCGAGCGGGATTACGACCGCCGCAAAGATCGGATAAGCCTTCTCGAAGAGCCCCCACTCTCCATCGGTCCCCGAAAACCCCAGCGAGAGGATCCGGTAGAGCGGCCGGCGCCATCCCCGGACCCGGCGCGAGAGCAGCGCGAAATCCGGGAGCATGCCCATGTAGAGGAAGAGCGCGCTCACCGTGACGTAGGAGCAGACGGCGAACACGTCCCATTCGAGAGGGGAGCGGACGTTTGGCCACAGGCCACGCTGGTTCGGATAGGGCAGAAGGAAGAAGGCCAACCAAGCGCGGCCGAGATGGATCACGGGGTAGACGCCGGCGGTGAGGATGGCGATGACGGTCATCGCCTCGGCGGAGCGGCCCACGGCGGCGCGCAAGGGCGAGCGGGTGAAGAAGAGGATCGCCGAGACCAGCGTGCCGGAGTGGCTGACGCCGATGAAGAACACGAAGCTCGTGATGAGCGACCCCCACATCACCGTCCCATTGAGGCCGGTGATGCCGAGCCCCTCTCTCAGCATCTGGCTCAAGGCCCAACCGCCGAGGGCCGTCAGGCTGACGGCACCCAGCAGCCCCAGCCAGTAGTACCCAGAGGTATCGGCCATGCTGGCGAGCGTATCGCGCTCGATCCGCGTGATCGGGCTCGGTTCGCCGACGGCGGCCGTGAGCGAATTCGCGTCAGTCATGTTCCCGCCTTGTCTGCGCGGCGCGCGAGATAGACGACGCCTGGCTGCGTGTTGAGCTCCTCGAGAAGGTGATACGCGCGACCGTCGGCTGCCCAGCGTGAGGCCTCGGATGCCGGGTCCTTGAGGTCGCCGAAGACGATGGCGCGAGCCGGGCAGGTCGAGACGCACGCCGGCACGATCTCGCCGTCGCGTATTGCGCGCCCCTCGAACTTCGCTTGCTCTTCGCCGGCGCGGATGCGTTGCACGCAGAGCGTGCACTTTTCCGTGACCCCGCGTTCGCGTACCGTCACGTCCGGATTGAGCCGAAGGCTCGCACGCGGCTCATGGGGATGGTCGAAGAAGTTGAAGCTGCGGGCGTTGTAGGGGCAGTTGTTCTCGCAGTACCTCGTGCCGACGCAGCGGGCGTAGACCATCGCATTGAGCCCCTCCGGCGTGTGGAACGTGGCGTAGGTGGGACAGACCTGTTCGCAGGGAGCGTTGGAGCAATGCTGGCACATGACCGGGAGAAAGGAGGCCGTGGTCACGTCGTCGCAGGTATCGAAGAACGGCTGGACGTGCAGCCAGCTCATGTCGCGTCCGCGTGAGACCTCCAACGCGCCCACGATCGCGATGTTGTTCTCGACGTAACATGCGGCCTCGCACGCCCCGCAGCCGGTGCAGCGGTCCAGGTCGATGGCCAGGGCCCATCGATGGTGGGGGTGCTCCACCGGCGGGTACATCGAAGGGGTCGGCGGCGCGAGCGGGAGGCTGCGGGATGCCTTGCCGACGCGGCGCGCGAGCGGGCGCCCGTGCTGGGAGTGATCTTTTCTGGGAAATAGCTCTGCCTTCCGCCCCGTGGACCGCACCTGGACGCGCGTCGCGAAGGCGAGTGTCGGGCTTCGGTCTTCGAAGAGGGGGGCCGCGTACCCGATGGGCACGGCGACGACCCCCTCGCGCACGCTGGGGGTGACGTAAACTGGTAGGTCCGTGCGACCCGGCGCGGCGTCGACCGTGACGAGATCGCCGGTCTGGACGCCAAGCCTCGCCGCGGTCGCCGTGTGCAACTCGACCCAGCCGCTCCACGAGATGCCCGTGAGGGGATCGGGTATCTCCTGGAGCAGATCGCCCTTCGGCAGCAGACCGTAGGGGTGGCGCAGCGTGGGCGCGACGACGAGCGGGAGCCCGTCGGGCGGTCCCCGGAGCGAAAACGGTGCGATAGCCACGAGCGCGTCCTCGGCCAGCGCGACGGGCTCGGGTGCGATCTTGGCGAAGCGGCCGCCGTGCTCGATCTCCTTTTCGTCGAACGATCTGCGCACGGCATCGGCGAAGGTTCCGGCGGGCAACCCCGCAGTCGCCCCGAGGGCGCGCGCCGCGTCGAGCAGGACATCGGCAGCCGCGCGAGTGGGGAGCAGCGGGGTCATGGCTGGCTGCTGGATCCCCGTGACGCCCGCGCGGGGGGCGTCATCCGACCAGGTCTCGAGGAAGTGGTGATCGGGCAGCACCAGATGCGCCGCGCGCGCGGTCTCGTCGAGGTAGTTCGTAAAGGCCGCCACGAACGGCACGCGGTCCAACGCTGTGCGAAGCGCGCCGAAGGCCGTGCCGAAGCCGAGCGGGTTGGCGTGGTGCAGAAGGAGTGCCCCGACCTCGCCCGCCGCGGCGCGACGACCGAGCTCCGCGAGGTCCATCGACGGCCCCGCCCACGCTTCCTTCGGGCGCGGGATGAACTGGACGGTGCTCCCTAGGTTGCCTGCGACCGTGTTCAGGACGAAAATCGCCTCAGCGAGCGTGGCGGCGTTGTCGCCGGCCACGGCCCGCCCTGGCTCCAGGCAGAGGCTCGGGCGGCTGAGCGCAAACTCATCGGCGAGTCTGCGGAAGGTTTCCGCGGTGAGCCCGGTGCGCGATACGACCGTCGCCGCGTCGTACGAGGCAAGGCGGCTCCGCAACGCAACCTGCACGTTCGGTGGGAGCGCGCTCGCCGCTGGTCCCGCGAGGTCCAACACGGCCCGCGCCAGGCCGAGCACAAGGACAGCCTCGCTCCCGGGCACGACGGATAGCCACTCGTCTGCAGCGGCGGCCGTGAGCGATAGGCGCGGGCCCACGTAGACGAAGCGCCCGCCACTGGCCCTGAGGTCCGCGAGGTCGCGGGCGTGCTCGACGGGCGATCCCTCCTCGACGAAATCGCGACCGATGGAAAGGAGAAGACGCGCAGCGGCCAGGTCGTAGACCGGCGTCGCGTCGGTCCGGAACGCGCGCTGGGTGCCCTCCTGCGCCCAAGGGCGCGAAAGCGGATCGAAGGTCACGACCTGGCTTGGCTGCTGTCCGAGCGCCGTGAGCCAGGCACGCATGAGATTTCCCATGCTCCCCCGCTCGGGGCGGGACAGAAGGACAATGAGCTTCTTGCCATCGCGCGCTTGCCGAAGCCCGGCAGCGAGTGACTGTCCTGCCTGTTCCCAAGAGACCTCGCCTGGCCCGGCGCGGGGCATTTCGAGTCGGTCGGGCGCGTACAGGCCCTCGATCGCCGCCTGGCCCTGGGGGCAGAGGGCACCGCGGCTCAGCGGATGCTCCGCGTTTCCTTCGAGCGAGATCACGCGTCCGTCGCGCACGCGCGCAGTCACGCCGCAGGAGGCCGGGCACTCCCGGCAGATCGTCCGGTAGTAACGGGCAACGCCGGGCATGGCGTCGTCCGGGGGCGCGGCGGAGGGAACGAGATAGCGGGGCAACCGCTCCGAGCAGCCTGTGACGAGGTTTACGCCGAGCGCTCCAACCGCGGCTCCAAGGAATCCACGTCGTGTCGTGTCCATTCGGCAACTCCCTCGCGCTCACTTGTGGCACGCCAGACATTCATGCGTGGCGTGGCGCTGCTCGTGACATGAAAGGCAACGGCCCATGGTGAATGGCCGGTCCTGCGTCACCGTCTTCATCGCAGCCACATCGCCGTGACACTCCGAGCAAGCGACTTCTGCTCGGACATGCATTCGATGTGAAAAGTAGATGTAGTCGGGGAGGTAGAAGACCCGATTCCACCTCAGTGATTCCCCGGCTTCGAAACGCGTGGCGAGCGTCTGGATCGCGGGACTGTCCTTGGCCACGAACTTGTGGCAGCCCATGCACTTTCGCCCAGACGGCAATCCAGCAACGGGACTCTTGTCCGCGTAGACGTGGCAGTCGAGGCAGGGCATGCCGTATTTGCCGGCATGGATTGTATGGTCGAAGGGCACCTCGCCGACCGCACCCGCGGGCGGGGCCGCCGCGGACGACAGCGGTGCGGTGAGATCGGGGGTCTGTGAGCGCGCTAGCGTGGCGACCAGGCCGACGACGAGTGCACCGGAAGCCAAGAGTATGAGGCGGCGACGACGCCGTCCTTCACGACTTTCGATCGCCGGCACCGGCGGCATCTGACGGCCGACGGTGGAGCCTGTCAACGAGTTTCCGACACGGGATGAACTCCCATTTGCCGAACATTCGATTGCGAAGCGACCTCGGCGTGGCTCGCCTATCCAGATGTCGGCCGGAGCGGGACCGGCAGAGACCGCCTACCGCGAAGCACACCGCCTACCGCGAAGCACAGAGAAGGGGCGGTCATCGCGCTCCGTCAGCGGCTGATCGAGAAGCTCACGGTTGCCGGGGCCCCGGCCGTCACCGTCACGTTCTGGTCGGCGGCCTTGAGCTTCGGATTCCATACCGCGACGGCGTACGTGCCCGCCGGCACGTTCTTGATCGTGAAGGTGCCGCTGCCGTCAATGACCGCGTGGTAGGGGTTCTGACCGACGAAGATGTAGCCGAGCATCTCTGGGTGGATACTGCAAAGCTCGCTGTACGATACGTTCGTCTTCTTGAACGTGTAGCTGCGAGTCTCGCCGGGAGGAAACGTGCCGAGATTGAAACCTTCGTTGTCCGGCGAGAAGACGTTGTGTCCCACGGTGTCGTGGTTCCCGAAGTCAACCGTGTCACCGGCGGTGATCGCCGCGATCCGGGGGATGAACTGCATACCCTTCTGGTCGATGACGGCCTTGGATGGCGTGTAGTTGCCGGGGACATTCCTCAGGTAAACGACCGTGTCCCCGAGGTATTTGGCGACGGACGCGGTGACCTTGCCGGTGATGGAAGCGCCGCTGTCGGCGAGCGCCGGCGTCGAAAAGCAGGGCGCCAGCGCGAAGGCAACCGCGAGAGGAGCGAGGACCTTGCCCAGGAGGCGCGTGGGTGTGCGGACGCTTGGAATCATGGTTGTTTCCTTTGGGAGTCGAATGAGTGCATTGCGAGAAATGTGCCCGGTGCGTCGACTCACCCCGGCCTCACCGTGTTGGACGGGCCTGGGGCAGTCTGGATTCATCCCATCGGCGCGTTGCGAGTGTCTCACGATCTGGCGCGCAAGCTGTCGCGAAGAATCGTCGCGCAGCGAAGTGGCACCCGACCCTCATTGATGCGCCTGCTTGACCGTATTAGTCGCTTCGACTCGGGCACGGACGTTGGATTTGCGTATCCGCGCATATTGTGCGCGGTGCACCGTGGAACACGAAACGTAGTGTCACCAGTGGACGTTGACCGCTTCGCTCGGCATCCGCTACAAGTTGCGCGCAGTGCGTTGAGCGCACATTGCCGGATTGACCCGAAAGAGGAAGTGACTATGCGACCGAAACGCAAGGGGACTCTGCTGTTTGCCGCGCTCGCGGGCGTCGCCGTATACTTCGTTGCACTGTCCGAGGCGCGGGCGGTACCGAGCTTCTCGCGCAAGTACAAGACGAGTTGTCAGACGTGCCACACGGTCTACCCGGTGCTCAATGCCTTCGGGGAGGCGTTTCGGCGCGATGGCTATCGATTCCCGAGCGCCAACGGGAGCCTCGACAGTGACGTCGAGAAAGCCGCCGCAATCGAACTCGGGCAAGAGCAATACAAGGACCTCTTCCCGTCCGCGGTATGGCCCGACAAGATCGTCGAGGCCGTACCGCTTTCGGTTTGGCTCAATGGCGGCGTCCCGATAAACCTGCCGGGATCCGCCGCGAACGACGCGGCGGGCAATACGTTCACTTGGGGCGGCATCGTGGCCGAGATGCACATCTTCGGCGCCGGCGCCTTCAACGACACTCTGACGTACATGGCCCAACTCACGCTGGAGTCCGACTTCGGAGACCCTCCGGGCACGTTCGATATCGAGACCGCCTACCTCTTGTGGAACGACATCGTCGGCCCGGGGCATCTTGTCAACCTTTGGGTGGGCCGTCTGTTCGCTCCGCAGCTCACAAGCTTCGGGTTGCACAGCTCCTATCTGAACGACTCGGTGATGCCGGGCGTTTCCGTCGGTGGCCTCTACAACCCGAGCGCGGGCTTTACGCTGGGTCAAGGGCACACAGACGGCGCTGAACTCAACGGCATCGCCGTGCACCGCTTGGGCTACTCGCTTGGATGGGTCGCGTCGTCGAGCGCCTCGGGGCTCTCCCCACCCGATGCGCAAGACGTCTACGCGCACATTGGCGTCAAGGCGGGCGGCATGGCGCTCGACGGGGAAGGCGCAGGCGGAACGACCACTTTGGACACGCTAAGGCCGTGGGCCGAGACGTCGATCACGTTCGACGTCTTCGGCTATCACGGGTTCGAGCGACTCGACAACGGCACCGGCACCGTCGCCGGTGGAACGCCGATCCCGGTGAGGCAGGGTGATCCGGTCAATGCCCTGGGTGCGCTGATCCACGCCCAGGTTGGGTCTCTCGTTCTAACGGCGGGCGTCAACTTCGAGCGCCACGAGCGCCCGTATCAAGGAAGCCCGGCGACGACGGACCCGAATGGGAACATCATCAATGGCGTGGCGGACCGGACGAGCGGGACCGCCGTCGTCCAGTACGACGAGATCAACTACATCGTGTGGCCCTGGTTCGTCCCCGGCGTGCGTGCGGAGTACACGAATGCGACGGTCGAGGGCGGCAACGGCGCTCAGTTGCTGCGCATCATTCCGGGTATTGCGGTGCTCGCACGGCCGAACATCAGAGTCGTCCTGAGCGGTGACCTGGAGTGGGCGAGTAACTTGCCAACGGTCGGTGACTGGGGTCCCGCGGGCGGGCTGGTCGTTCCGAACGCTGGACAGAGCAAGTTCGAGGCGGAACAGATCAACGCTACCGTTGGCGTCGCCTTTTAGCGGACGAACTCGCGTTGCGATTCGGCGCTCGCGCACGATTCCCCTCTCTGACCCGCGGGCAACGTCCGAGAAACGAAGCGCGTCTTCGTCGCCCTCCACGTTGACCGGCTCGCGCACCGTCGCAAGCTTGTCGTGCTCGCGAACTACTTCGAGCACGCGCTCCACTTGCCGCCGCGTTCCACGCGGGCAGGCGCGCCGGGCGCGTCCTCAAGGTGATGCGCGACGGCGCGCAGAGCATTTGGAGCCTCTGGTTCGCCTTCTTCCGGACGGACTGCGCGGGCTTCGTGACGGTGTTCGTTCTCCTGCCGGCGGAGCGCGCGGCCCACCGGCCAGGCCGAGCGCCACCCCTCCGTTCCGCCCTTTTTCCCGCCCGAAACCACTACCGCGAGCGCCGCCTGAGTTTCTATGCTTCTGGTACGTCCAATCCGCTGAAAGACAGGGAATGGCCTCATGAACCAGAGCTTGCGCTTCTCCTCCGCTTCACCGTCCATCTTGCCGTCCGTTTCCCGGCTGCTCGCGCTCTCCGCGCCGGCCGCCCTCGCCCTCGCGCTCGCGCTCGCCGGCGGTGCATCGACCGGCTGCGCGAGCCACGAGTACGTTCGCGGCTCGGACGATCCGAGCATCGATCGGGCCGCGATGAGCACCGGCCTCGATAAAGACGACATCGAGCGGGCCCTCCAGACGCTCCTGAACCAGCTGCGCGACGCGCCCGTCATGACCGAATGGCGCGTCAAGGCGGGGCAGGGCGACCGGCAGACGGTCTCGGTCGCCCCGTTCATCAACGACACCTCGGAGCACGTCGACTCGCAGCTCAACGCGATGCTGAGCGAGACCGAAGGCTGGCTGGTCAACAGCCAGGTCACGCGCGTGGTCAGCCAGGAGCGGCAGGCGGAGACGATCCGGCAGGTCGAGGGCGCGCAGCACCCGGTGTTCGACCCGCAGCACATCCCGCAATACGGTAAGCAACTCGGCGTGAAGTTCTTCATCACCGGCAAGGTGGGCGCGTCCGACGAGCGCACCGACGACGCGCGGCGCGTGCAGTACTTCCTCTTCATGCAGGTCATCGACGCCGAGACGAGCGAGATCCGGTGGCAACAGAAGGCGTACGTCACCAAGGCCGTTCGTTGAAATTCACGGCCCCGAGCGCGCCGGGCGGCGCCGCTCGCCCCCTCGCCGGAACGATCCTCGCGCTGCTCCTCGTGACGAGCGGCTGCGCGTCGCACTCGGAGCGCATGCTCCCGGTGCGAACCGCGCTCGACGACGGGCAGCCCCGCGAGGCCCTGCGCATCCTCAACGAAGCGATGGGTGTGCAGACCGACGCCGATCTGCCCGTGAAGCTCGACAGCGAGAACTCGCTCTACGTGCTCGATCGCGGCAGCGTGCAGCAGAGCGTCGCGCAGTTCCCCGCGTCGCAGCGCGACCTCGAAGCGGCCGACAAGGCGGTCGACATGCTCGACATCGCGCACGACGCGAAGGACTCGATCGGCGAGTACGTGTTCTCGGGGTCGAGCGGCAAGTACCAGGCGCCCCCCCACGAGAAGCTGCTCGTCAACACGCTCGACATGATAAACTACCTTGAGCTCCACGATCTCAACGGGGCGCGCGTCGAGGCGCGCCGCCTCGCGGTGATGCAGAAGTACATCGCCGACGATCTGCACGAGCAGGACAGCGCCGCCCTCGGGCTCGGCGCGTTCCTCGCGGGCCTCACGTTCGAGAAGAGCGATCAGCCCGACGAGGCCCTGCGCTGGTACGACCAGGCGCTCCAGTTCAGGGGGTACGGGGCGCTCGGCGACCCCGTGCGCCGCTTGCTCGCGCGCGGATCGTACCGGTCGCCCCGCCTGAAGGAGATCGAGCAAGGCGGCGCGCCGGCCCCGGGGCTCGACGAGGCGGGCGAGGGCGAACTCGTGTTCGTCGTCGGCTACGGGCGCGTGCCGCCCAAGGAGCCGCAGCGGATCCCCATCGGCCTGGCCCTCACGCTGTTCTCCGGTTCGATCGCGCCGGACGACGCGGCGGCCGCCAACCGGATCGCCGCCCAGGGGCTCGTCACCTGGATCAACTTCCCGACGCTCGGGCGCGAGCAGGGCGGCTACGCCATTCCGGCCGCGACCGTCGATGGCCACTCCGTGCAGCTCGAAGAGGCCGTGAACGTCAGCCACGAGGTTCGCGCCGAGTGGAAGAAGATCGAGGGCAAGATCATCGTCAGCGCGATCACGCGACTCGTGGCGCGGTACGCGGCCGGGACCCTCGCCGGCGCGGCCGCCGGCGGCCACAGCCTGCTCGGCACGATCCTCTCGCTCGGAACCCAGGCCACGCTGACGGCCCTCGACACGCCCGACACGCGGAGCTGGGAGACGCTGCCCGCGCGCGTCGCCGTCGCGCGCGTCCGCCTGCCCGCGGGCAAGCACGCGGTTCGGGTCGACGCCCGCGGCGTCATCCGTACGCTGAACGTCGACCTCCCGAAGGGCGGCTGGAGCCTCGTCTCGCTGATGGGCCTCCGCTGAGCGCGCGAGCGCGACCGTGCGTGCGCCGATCGAATCGCCAGGCTATCGGTGCCGGCGTGATGCGCTTCCTGCTCGCGGCCGCGGCCGTGTCGATCGCTGCCGGCACCGCCTGCAACGCGAAGGGCCCTCCCTGTGGCCCCGAAGAGACCTGCGCGCGGGGGTGCGAATCGCGCGACAAGGCGTGCACGCGCGAAGAGTGCTGGCGGGGGTGCAACCTCGTCCTCGATCGCCTGGCCGAGCACGAGGGCGACCACGTGCTCGCGTGCGTCGCGACCGCGGCGAGCGCGGCGAGCGCAGCTAAGGCGGCGGCCCCGTGCGACGATCGCGTCTGGGCCCGGTGCGCGGTGCGCGTCGGTGCGCACGCCGACGGCGGCCCCCCCGCGCCCTCGCCTCCCCGGGACTTCGAAGACGAGGAGTGATCCAATGAACGTCTCGCGGAGCATCGCCGACGACCGGAATCGCGTGTTCGAGTTCTCCGGCCCGCCCCGGCGCGTCGTGTCGCTCGTGCCGAGCGACACGCTCAACGTGGCGGCGCTCGGGTGCGCCCACGCGCTGGTCGGGCGGACCGACTACTGCGAGCTGCCGGCCGAGATCGCCGCTCTCCCCAGCGTCGGCGGCACGAAGAATCCGCGAATCGACGACGTGCTGCGGCTCGAGCCAGATCTCGTGCTCGCCAACCAGGAAGAGAACACCCGCGGCGATCTCGAGACGCTCGCTCAGCGCGGGGTGCGCGTCTACGTCGCCTTCCCGAAGCGCGTGGCCGAGGGCGTGGCCCACCTCGCGCGCCTGGCGCGGCTCTTCGGCGTCGAGAGGGAGCTGGGAGCTCGCGACCTCGTGAGGCGCGCGTACGCGGCCGTGAACGACGCGCAGCAGGCCCGGGCGAACGCCGCCGGTCCGCCGGTGCGGGTCTTCTGCCCGATCTGGATGCAGCCTCTCATGACGATCCACGGCGACACGTTCATCAGCGATATGCTCTCCCTCTCGGGCGCAGTGAACGTCTTCGGCGACCGGACGCGCCGCTACCCCCTCGCGGCGGACCTCGGCAAGGCGGCCGCGCTCCCTCCCGAGAAGGTCGAAGGTCGCGACGTGCGCTACCCGCGGGTCACGCTCGAGGAGGTGGTGGCGCGCGCTCCGGAGCTCGTGCTCTTGCCCGACGAGCCGCACCCCTTCACCGATGCGGACGCCGCGGTCTTCCGGTCGCTGGCCATCCCCGCGGCGGCGAACGGCGCCGTCGTCACGATGAGCGGCAAAGATCTGTGCTGGTACGGCGCGCGAAGCGTCGAGGGCATCGCGCGCGTCCGCGCGATCGTTGAGCGCTTTGCGTCGCGTCGGGCTTGAAAGGCCCTACCTAGAGCAAGCGTCGGCTATGTGGAACGGGTCCGGATCGGCGGGCGCCGCTCGCAGCCGGACTTCCGTCCGGCGAGCACGGCGAGCGCCGAGACGGGCTCGTTCCACGACGCCGGCGCTTGCTCTAGACCGCGGGTGTGGCTGGGAGGTCCGACGTGCAATGCCCGCACTTCTTGGCGGCGAGCGGGATCGCCTCGGCGCAGAAGGGGCACGGCTTGGTGGTCGTCGGGGGAGCCGCCTTCTTCTGGAACTTCGAGACGAGCTGCACGATCAGGAACACGCAGAACGCCAGGATCAGAAACTGGATGATGTTGTCGATGAACTGGCCGTAGTTCAGCGTCGGGACGTTGAGCTTCTTGGCTTCGTCGATGGTCGCCGCCGGCTTGTCGCCGAGGTTCACGAACAGATTCGAGAAGTCGATCTTGCCGAGGATCAGCCCCAGTGGAGGCATGAGCACGTCGCTCACGAGCGAGCTCACGATCTTGCCGAACGCGGCGCCGATGATGACGCCGACCGCGAGGTCGAGGACGTTCCCGCGCGCGATGAAGTCGCGAAATGCCTTCAGCATGCGACGCACTCTACTTCATGTCGGGGGCATCGAGTCGCTCGCGAGCAGCGCGAACAGGGCGTGATCCAGCCACCGGCCCTGGCAACGCTCCGCTTCCCGCGCGCTCCCTTCGTAGCGGAAGCCGAGTCGCCGGATGACGCCGAGCGAGGCCACGTTGTCGGTGGCGGCGGCGACGCGGATGCGATGCGCGCTGAGCCTCTTGAACGCCCAGAGCACGGTCGCCCGGGCCGCCTCGGTCATGTAGCCGTGGCGGGCCCCGTCGGCCCGGAGCCAGTACCCGAGCTCTGCACTCTTGTGCAGGTGAGCGAGGGACTCGAGGCCCACGACGCCCAGGAAGCGCCGGGTCGACCGATCGCGGATGGCGAACCGCAGCGCCCGCGCGTGGTCCCAGTCGCTGGCGCTGGCTTCGCAGTAGCGCCAGCTCGCGTCGAGGTCCGTGTTGAACGGCACCCAGGGCAACCACTTCTCGAGGTGCGCACGCGACGCGTCGACCGCGTTCCACAAGTCGGGAGCATCGGCCGGTTCGACCGGAACGAGGAGCAATCGCGGCGTATCGATCGGACGGTGGCGAAGTTCGGCGCGAGGCGGAACGACCAGCATGTTTTCCAGGAAGAACGTACGACGAACGGCGTTGGCGCGCGAACGCGAAACTCGAACGCGAAGCTCGAACGCGAACGTGTGCCGTCAGCTCTTCCGCCGGCTCGGGTAGGCGTCGACGAGCGCGCGCGGCGGCCGCTCGACGCTCTCGAGGGGGCTCGTGACGAGCTCGCGCGAGCGATCGGCGCCCTCGTGAGCGGCGCGCTCGTCGCTCGAGAAGTACAGGGATTCGCCGGGCTGCGGGTCGCCCCCGTTGGGCGCGATGCCGCCGTTCGAGAAGAAGCGCAGGCCACCGTTCACCCGGCGCCTCAGCGCCAGATGGCCCTCGAGAAAGTCGCCCGTCCGGCGGTCACGCACGGCGATGCAGAACCCGTCGCGGAAGTGGTACTCGGTGTTCCGCGTCACGAAGACACGGTGGCGACGGCGCTCGGGCCCCCCGTAACTCGACAGCTGCGACGGCTCTTTTGGGGATGATGGCGTTCGCGCGGCGTTCGACTCGTTCTTCATCGTCGGCCTCCTACCGCGCGACGATGCCGCCGGTGCCGCCGGCTGGCCAAGTTTCTCGCCCGACCTCCCGAGCGGGTCTGCACGGCCCGGGTGCTATCGTCGGGCCTGCCGCATGCGCCTGAAGGTCGGCCGGCTTCACTCGCGCGCGCTCCTGGTCGTCGCGGCCGCAGTGGTGATCGCCGTGGCCGTCGCGCTGTGGGTCCGTGCCAAGCGAGCGAGCGACGGAGCCGAGCGCGTGCTGGCCGCGGCCCCGAGCGATGCGTGGCTCATCCTCACCCTCGACGTCCCGGCCGCGTGGCCTCTGCTCGAGCCCCTGTTCGGGTCCGGCGGACCTGGCGGACCTGGCGGACCTGGGGGCCGGCTGTCGGGCGCCTCTTCGAGCGCGTGTCAGACGCGCCGGCGGCCGCGGCGGGGGGGGCGTGAGCGCGGGCAGAAGCCACCCGCCGAAGCGGCGGTCGGCGACGCCGGCGACGCCGGCGACGGGCCGGCCCCGCGACCCTGATCGACAGGCGTGCATCGGAGCACTATAAGAAGAAGATATTCGAAACGGAGAAATGTCATGGGCGGCGCAAATGTGCTCGAGATCAACGACCTGAACTTCGAGACCGAAGTTCTCAAGTCCTCGGTTCCTTTCCTCCTCGATTTCAGCGCGACCTGGTGTGGGCCGTGCAAGGTTCTCTCGCCCATCGTCGACAAGCTGGCCGACGAGTTCACGGGCAAGGTTCGCGTGGGCAAGCTCGACATCGACGAGTCGCCCGGCGTCGCGACCAAGTTCAGCATCCGGGGCGTCCCCACGGTGCTCATCTTCAAGGGCGGCGAAGAGGCCGGCCGCCACGTCGGCGTGACGAACAAAGAGACCCTGGTCAAGCTCCTCGGCGTTTGACCGTCTCGACCGCCGGGTCGGCGGAAGCGAAGCGGTTCGCCAATCGCCGGGGGCCGGCTCGCATGTCGCGGATCCTCCGCTTTCTCGTCATCGTCACGGCGCTGACGCACCTGCCGGTGGCCCTCGGCGTGGCCGAGCTGGCGCGTCGCCTGGGCTGGCCCCTTCCAGCGCTCATCGGCTTCGCCTGGGCGGTCGCCGGCGTAACGCTCTTCGTCGGGCGCGCGCGCGCGGGAATGCCCGACCGGAAGGGCCGGCACCCCGCCCTCGTTCGCCTCGTCGACATCCCCTACTTCATCCACTGGTGCGCGTGCCTGTGGACGCTCGTCCCGTCGGTGCTGGCGGCCGTCTTCGCTCCGATCGTCGATCTGCTCCGCGGCTCACCGCCTCACGTGCCGGCGGGCGTCTTCATGTACGCGTACCTCTCGGGCCTCGCGGTGGCGGGCTACGGAGTCCTCGTCCGCCGGCGCTGGTACCGGGTGGTCGAGCGCGACGTGCCCGTGCCGGGGCTCGACGCACGGTTCGAGGGCCTGCGGATCGCGCAGCTCTCCGATCTCCACATCGGTACGCTCACGCCCAAGTCGTGGGGTCTCCGGTGGTCGCGATCGGCCAACGAGCGCGCGCCCGACCTCGCCGTCGTGACGGGCGACCTGGTCACGAGCGGGACCGATTTTCACGAAGACGTGGCCGACGTGGTCGGCGCGCTGCGGGCCAGGGACGGCGTCTTCGTCTCGATGGGCAACCACGACTACTTCGGCGAAGGCGAGCCGCTGGTCTCGCTCCTGAGGGCCCGCGGCGTCGCGGTCTTGCGCAACGAAGGAGTCGCCATCGAGCGCAACGGGGCGAAGCTCTGGCTCGCGGCCATTGACGACACGTGGACCCGGCGCGACGACCTGGCCAGGGCCATGCAAGCCCGGCCCGACGGAGCGACCACGGTCCTGCTCGCGCACGATCCGAACCGGTTCGACCAGGCCGCGGCGGCAGGCGCGAACGTCGTCTTGAGCGGCCACACCCACGGCGGCCAGATCGGCGTCCCGTTCCTCTACCGGTTCGCGAACCTCGCGAGCTTCAGTTACCCGTACAACGTCGGCTTCTATCGCCGCGGGCCGTCCGTCCTCTACGTGCACCCCGGCCTCGGCACCACCGGCCCCCCGATGCGCCTCGGCGTCCCGCCCGAGGTCACCATCCTCGTCCTCCGCGCTGCCTGACACGGCGTGCGCGAGGAGAGCTAGAGCGAGCGTCGGCTATGTGGAACGGGTGTGGCTCGGCGGGCGCCGCGCGCAGCCGGACTTCCCGTCCGGCGAGCACGGCGAGCGTCGAGACGCGCCCGTTCCACGACGCCGACGCTTGCTCTAGGGAGAGCTCCAGTCGGGGGCGTCTACCCATTCCATGCGGGCGAGGGGTTCGTCGCTGCGGTAGACGACGAGGGGCGCGAGGGCCCGGGCGAGGCTCCGGACGGGGGCGGGGAGCTGGCCGAAGGCGGCGGCGGCGCGCTCTTCGGTGCCGATTCCGGTGGCGGCTTTGACGACGGCCTCGAGGAGCGAGTCGTCCGGGGCGGGCATCTCGGTGATCGGCGCGTCGTCGGGGAGGCCGGCTTCGGCGCGGGCCGCGGCGAGCGCTTCGCGCAGCCCGCCGAGGTGATCGACGAGGTGACGGTCGACGGCCTGCTGGCCCATCCACACGCGACCGCGGCCCACGGCGTCGACATCGGCCTTGCTCATGCCGCGCCCCTGGCTCACACGGTCGAGGAACGTGTCGTAGAACTGGTCGACCTTGTGCGCCAGCTCGTGCTCCTCGTCGGGGGTGAACCCGCGAAACAGGGACTCGGCGTCGGCGCGCGGCGCGGTCTTGTACGTGTCGACGGTGACGCCGAGCTTGTCGAGCAAGCCGCTGAGGTCGGCCTTGCCGTAGAACACACCGATGGACCCCGTGATCGTGAGGGGCAGCGCGAAGATGTTCTTGCTGGCGACGGCCACGTAGTAGCCGCCGCTCGCGGCGACCGTTCCCATCGAGACCACGAGCGGCTTTTTCTTGCCGAGCAAGACGAGCTCGCGCCACATCACGTCGCTCGCGAGCGACGAGCCGCCGGGGCTCTCGATGCGGAGGACCACGGCGCCGACCGTGTCGTCGTCCCGGAGCTGCCTGATCGTCTCGGCCATCGAGTACGAGCCGACGAGGCGCATGTCGAGGATCGGCACGTGCTGCGAGTGGCCGTCGATGATGTCGCCCTCGAGGTACAAGATCGCGACCTTCGATCGCCCCGCGAACGCCGCCGGGGCGTGGATCTCGTCCTGGTATTCGACGTACGGCAGGCTGCGGCCGGCCAGCTCCTTGGTCGCGCGATCGAGCTCGTCGTCGAAGGCGAAGCCGTCGACGAGGCCGGCCTCGCGCGCCTCGGTCGCGACGAAGGGACCTGTTCGCGTCACGTCGCGGATACGCTCTTCGGTCATGTGCCGGTAGAGCGACTCGTTGCGGACGAAGACCGCTTCTTGCTGCCTCAGCATGTCGAGGTGGTCTTCGGCCGCCACTGGGCCCGCGTGCTCGTTGGTGAACTGCTCGGGCGCCGACTTGTGGGGCCCGACGCGCACGAACGCGCCGCGCACGCCGATCTTGTCGAGGAGCCCCTTCAGGTAAATGTACTGCGACTTCAGGCCCGCGTAGCGCACGCCGCCGGCGGGGTTCACCACGATGCGGTTGGCGCTCGCGCAGACATAGATGGCCTTGGGCCCCGCGTCTTCCC
>ODAK010002164.1_pt1 | contig 20753 bp, 17 predicted proteins | sample 1539591 | NCBI WGS metagenome assembly ODAK01 (sample SAMEA3539303, study PRJEB22396) | soil metagenome | biome: tundra; feature: field; material: soil | place: USA | collected 2010-05 | depth 0.15 m | reverse complement strand
CGGCGGAGACGGCGGCCGCGACGCGGCCCTGGCGCTTCTTCACGAGCGGCTTCGGAGCTTCTGCCTTGAGGCCTGCCTCCTTCCGCGCGGCGGCGGCGTCCGACAGAATGACCGTCACGTGGCAGAAGGGGCGCGGAATGAGCCACATGCGGCCCTGCGGGCCGCTCATGAAACGCGGGCGAGCGAAGCGCTTCTTGTAGTTCGAGATCGCGCGGATCATGGAGTTGCGCTGCAGCGGCTTGCGGCCGGCCTCGTCGACCTGGATCTTCGAGACGACGAGCGCGTCCGCGTCCACACCCGACTCGTTCTGCCGGGCGTTCGCGATCGCGGATTCCACGAGCTTCAGGAGGTCGGGCGAGCAGCTCTTGCGCGTCGTGCGCAGAGTCGCGAGCGCCTTCCCGACCGGCTTCATCCGGATGAGGTCGGCGACGAGCCGCACCTTCTGGGCCGAGCCCCGGTAATGGCGGAGACGGGCGACAGCTTCCATCGCTCCCCTCCTCAGGCCTTCGCCGCCGGCGCGGCCGTGGCGGGAGCGCCCGGTGCGCCCGGTGCGCCGGGTGCGCCCGGCGTCGCGCCCTTCTCGACCTTCTTGCCCGAGTGGCCCTTGAAGGTGCGCGTGGGCGAGAACTCGCCGAGCTTGTGCCCGACCATGTTCTCCGAGATGTAAACGGGAATGAACTTCTTGCCGTTGTGGACGGCGAGCGTGTGGCCGACCATGTCGGGCAGGATCGTCGAGCGGCGCGACCAGGTCTTCAGAACGCGCTTCTCCCCCGCCGCGTTCATCGCGGTGAGCTTCTCGAGGAGCGGCGTGTCGACGAACGGCCCCTTTTTCGTGGAACGAGACATGTGTTTCCTCGAATCCCTACTTGCGGCGCTTGACGATCATGCCGTCGGTCCGCTTGTTGTTGCGCGTCTTCATGCCTTTGGTCTTCCAGCCCCACGGCGAGGTCGGATGGCGCCCTCCCGAAGTCTTGCCCTCGCCGCCGCCCATCGGGTGGTCGACGGGGTTCATCGCGACGCCGCGGTTGTGCGACTTCCAGCCGAGCCAGCGGTTGCGGCCGGCCTTGCCGATGGAGATGTTCTCGTGCTCGAGGTTGCCGACCTGGCCGATCGTGGCGTAGCAGTCGACACCCACGCGCCGAAGCTCGCCCGACGGCACGCGGAGGAGCGCGTACGCGCCCTCCTTCGCCATGAGCTGCGCCCCGGCTCCGGCCGAGCGCGCCATCTGCCCGCCGCCGCCCGGCTTGAATTCCACGTTGTGCACGACCGTGCCGAGCGGAATCGCCTTGAGCGGAAGGGCGTTTCCGACGACGATGTCGACCGCGGCGCCGGAGACGACCGTCTGGCCGACCGTGAGGCCGGCGGGTGCAACGATGTAGCGCTTCTCCCCGTCGGCGTAGGCGAGAAGAGCGATGCGCGCCGATCGGTTCGGGTCGTACTCGATGGAGGCGACCTTCGCCGGGATGTCGTGCTTGTCGCGTCTGAAGTCGATGTCGCGATAGCGCTTCTTGTGTCCGCCGCCTCGCCACCAGGACGTGAGGTGGCCGCGGCTGTCGCGGCCGCCGGTCTTGAGCTTCCCGCGCGTGAGCGACTTCTCCGGCGCGGACTTCGTGATCTCCGAGAAGTCGGACGTGGTCCGCTGGCGGAGACCGGGAGACGTGGGTTTGTACGACTTGACGGGCATGGCGCGTTACACCCCTTCGAAGAGGGCCGGAAGCTTCTGGCCCTTCGCCAGCTTCACGTAGGCCTTCTTGCGATCCTGGGCCCGGCCGATCGACTTGCCGACCTTCTTGATCTTCCCGGACACGGCGACGACGCGGACGGCGTCCACCTTGACCTGGAAGAGGGCCTCGACGGCTTTGCGGATCTGGATCTTGTTCGCGTCGCGGGCGACGTCGAACGTGAGGACGTTCTGCGCCTGGCTCATCGCCGTGGAGCGCTCGGTGAGAACGGGACGCACGAGCACGGACTGCATCGTTCGCTCGCTCACCGCAGCACCTCGATGGCCGTGCGGAGCGCGTCTTCGGAGAAGACGAGCGTGCCCGCGTTCAGCGCGTCGTAGACGTTGATGCCGAGCACGTCCATCGCCACGACCTTCGGGTTGTTGGCGGCCGCGCGCGAGAGGTTGACGTTCTGCTTCCGGTCGAGGACGAGCGCCTTGCCTTCGACGCCGAGCTTCGCGAGCACGCCCGCGAAATCCTTCGTGCGGTGGCTGCCAAGCTCGAGCGTGTCGAGGAGGACCACCTGGTTCCCGCGCGCCTTCTCGGAGAGGACGCAGCGCAGAGCCGCCTTCTTTGCCTTCGCGTTGACCTTCAAGTCGTACGAATGCGGTCTCGGCCCGAAGGCCGTGCCGCCGTGACGGTGGATTGGCGGACGTCCGCCACCCTGACGCGCGCGGCCGGTGTGCTTCTGCTTGAACGGCTTCTTGCCGCTGCCGGAGACTTCGGAGCGGACCTTCGTCTTGTGCGTGCCGCGGTGCTCGCGCGCGCGGATCTGCTTCACGACCTCCCACACGAGGTGGCGGCGGAACGGCACGCCGAAGATCTCTTCCGGAAGAGTGACCTCGCCCACCTTCTCGGCCGCGAGGTTCCGAAGCGGGAGCGTGAGGGAGGCTGGCTCGCTCGTTTTCACCGCGCTCGCCGTCACCGCGCGGCTTTTCGCGGCCTTCTTTGCTGGGGCCTTCGCCGCGGGGGTTTTCTTGGTCGTCGCCATCATCGCCCCCTTCACGCCGCCGCCCCGCGGCCGGCTTTCCCGGAGAGCTTCTTCACGATCTTGACGACCGTGTTTCGCGCTCCCGGAACCGCGCCCCGGAGGTAGAGCAGGTGGTTTTCCGCGTCGACGCGGACGACGACGAGGTTCTTCATCGTCGTCTGCTTGCCGCCCATCCGGCCCGAGGACCGCGTGCCCGCAAAGACCCGCGACGGGAACGCCGACGGGCCGATCGAGCCCGGCGCCCGGTGGAACATCGAGCCGTGCGTGGCCGCGCCCCCGGCAAAGCCGTGGCGCTTGACGACGCCCTGGAATCCCTTGCCTTTGGAGACGCCGACGACGTCGACGTGCTCCTTCTCGGCGAAGATGTCGCAGAGCACTTTGTCGCCCGGCGCGGCCTTCTCGTCCGCGTCGCAACGCACCTCGCCGAGGGTTTTCGTCGGCGGCACGCCCGCCTTCTCGAAGTGACCTTTCGCGGGGGCCGTGAGCCGCCGCGGCGAGACGCGCCCGACCAGCCCGAGCTGGAGGGCGTCGTATCCGTCGTTGTCCTTCGTCTTGCGCTGGACGACCAGGCAGGGCCCCGCTTCGACGACGGTGACGGGCACGACCGTGCCGTCCGCCTCGAAGACCTGGGTCATCCCGATCTTGCGTCCCAGAATTCCGTTGATCATCGTGTGCTTCCTCGTCTCGCCTTCGTGTGACGGGACGGTCTACTTGCCCATCGTCCGGATTTCGACTTCGACACCCGCGGGAAGCTCGAGCTTCGTGAGCGCGTCGACCGTCTGCGGCGTCCACTCGAAGATGTCGAGCAGGCGCTTGTGCGTCCGCATCTCGAACTGCTCGCGCGACTTCTTGTCGACGTGCGGCGAGCGGTTCACCGTCCAGCGCGCGATGGTCGTGGGCAGCGGGATCGGTCCCGCGACCTTCGCGCCGGAACGCCGCGCCGTGTCGACGATCTCGGTCGTCGACTGGTCGAGGATCCGGTAGTCGTAACCCTTCAGGCGGATGCGGATGCGGTCGTTGGCCATTTGAATCTCGTTTCGCTACGCCAGGATCTCGATGACGGTGCCGGCCCCGACGGTGCGGCCGCCCTCGCGGATGGCGAACTTGAGGCCCTTTTCGATGGCGATCGGCGAGATGAGCGTGATCTCGAGCTCCACGTCGTCGCCGGGCATGACCATCTCGACGCCGGACGGCAGCATGGCCGAGCCGGTGACGTCGGTCGTGCGGATGAAGAACTGCGGCCGGTAGTTGTTGAAGAACGGCGTGTGGCGCCCGCCCTCGTCCTTGGAGAGGATGTAGACCTTCCCCTTGAACTTCGTGTGCGGCTTGATCGAGCCGGGCTTGGCGAGCACCTGCCCGCGCTCCACGTCGTCGCGCTCCACGCCGCGAAGCAAGACGCCGATGTTGTCGCCGGCCTGCCCCTGGTCGAGGAGCTTCTTGAACATCTCGACGCCGGTGACGGTCTTCTTCTGCGTTTCACGCAGGCCGACGATCTCGATCTCGTCGCCCACCTTCACGATGCCGCGCTCCACGCGGCCAGTCACGACGGTCCCGCGCCCCGAGATCGAAAACACGTCCTCGATGGGAAGCAGGAAGTCCTTGTCGGTCTCGCGCACCGGGTCGGGGATGCTTTCGTCCAGGGCATTCGCGAGGTCCCAGATGCACTTCGCATCGGGACCGGACGGGTCGTTCAGAGCCTTGATGGCCGAACCGCGGATGACCGGGATCTTGTCGCCGGGAAAGCCGTACTTGCTGAGGAGCTCCCTCACCTCGAGCTCGACGAGGTCGAGGAGCTCCGGGTCGTCCATGAGGTCGCACTTGTTGAGGAACACGACCATGGCCGGCACGTTCACCTGCCGCGCGAGGAGCACGTGCTCTTTCGTCTGCGGCATGGGTCCCTTGGGGGCCTCGACCACCAGGATGGCGCCGTCCATCTGCGCGGCGCCCGTGATCATGTTCTTGATGTAGTCGGCGTGGCCCGGGCAGTCGATGTGCGCGTAGTGCCGCTTGGTGGTCTCGTACTCGACGTGCGCGAGGGCGACCGTGAGGATCTTGGTAGCGTCACGGCGGAACGTCTTCGCGTCGGCCTTGGCGACGTCGTCATACGACTTCGCCACGGCCAGGCCCTTCGTGGCCAGGACCTTCGTCAGGGCGGCGGTCAGGGTCGTCTTGCCATGGTCGATGTGGCCGATGGTGCCGACGTTCACGTGCGGCTTCTTGCGCTCGAACTTTTCCTTGGCCATCTCAATATCTCCTTCTGCGCGTGTCCTTAAACGGAAACTTTCGCGATGATCCCCTCGGCGATCGCCTTCGGGACCTCGTCATAGCGTTCGAACTGCATCGAGTAGTTGGCCCGGCCCTGCGTGAGCGACCGGAGCGTGGTGGCGTAGCCGAACATCTCCGCGAGCGGGACGCTCGCCGTGATGACCTGGAAGTTCACGCGCGGCTCCATGTGGTTGATCCGGCCCCGGCGGGAGTTCAGGTCGCCGTTCACGGGTCCGAGGAACTCGTCGGGCGTGACGACCTCGACAGCCATCAGGGGCTCGAGGATGACGGGGTTCGCCTTCCTCGCGGCGTCCTGGAACGCCATCGAGCCGGCGATCTTGAAGGCCATCTCCGAGGAGTCGACGTCGTGGTACGAGCCGTCGTACAGCTCGACCTGGATGTTGACGGTCGGGTAGCCGGCGAGGACGCCCGTGAGGGTCGCCTCACGGATCCCCTGGTCGATCGGCTTGATGAACTCCTTGGGAATCGAGCCGCCCGAGATGCCGTTGACGAACTCGTAGTCCTTGCCCTCGGGGTGCGGGCGCAGCCGGATCTTGGCGTGCCCGTACTGGCCCCTGCCGCCCGACTGGCGGATGAACTTGCCCTCGCCCGCGACGTCCTTGCGGATCGTCTCGCGGTACGCGACCTGCGGCTTGCCCACGTTCGCGCCGACGTTGAACTCGCGCACCATGCGGTCGACGATGATCTCGAGGTGAAGCTCGCCCATCCCGGCGATGATCGTCTGGTTCGTCTCCTTGTCCGTGTGGACGCGGAACGTCGGGTCTTCCTGCATGAGCTTCGCGAGCGCCATGCCCATCTTTTCCTGGTCGGCCTTCGTCTTCGGCTCGATTGCGAGCGTGATGACGGGCTCGGGGAACTTCATGGACTCGAGGACGACGATGTGATCGCGCTCGCAGATCGTGTCGCCCGTCGTGACGTTCTTCAGGCCCACGGCGGCGGCGATGTCGCCCGCCCAGACCTCCTTGATCTCCTCGCGCTTGTTCGCGTGCATCTTCAGGAGCCGGCCGATGCGCTCGTTCGTCTGCTTCGTCGAGTTGTAGACGCCCGAGCCCGCGTCGAGGTGGCCCGCGTAGATGCGGAAGAACGCGAGCTGGCCGACGAACGGGTCGGTCATGATCTTGAACACGAGGCCCGCGAACGGCGCCTCGTCGTCCGTGTCGAGTGCGATCTCCTTCCCGTCTTCATCCACGCCGCGGATGGCGGGGATGTCGAGGGGCGACGGGAGGTACTCGACGACGGCGTCGAGAAGCTGCTGGACGCCCTTGTTCTTGAACGCCGAGCCGCAGACGACCGGATGGAGCCTCCCCGAGATCGTCGCCTTGCGGAGGGCAGCACGCATCTCCTCCGGCGTCGGCACGTGGCCGTCCATGAACTTCTGCATGAGAACGTCGTCGGTCTCCGCGAGAAGCTCGATGAGCCGCTCGCGGTACTTGTCGTACATGGCCTTGTGGTCGGCCGGGACGTCGACTGTCTCGAATTCCGCGCCGAGCGCGTCGTCCTTGAAGTCGTAGGCCTTGCCGTCGATGAGATCGATGACGCCCTCGAACGTCTCGGCCGAGCCCCACGGAATCTGGACGGGCGTGGGCTTTGCCCCGAGCTTCGCGATCATCATCTCGACGCAGCGGTCGAAATCCGCACCGACGCGGTCCATCTTGTTGATGAACGCGATGCGCGGAACGCCGTAGCGGTCTGCCTGGCGCCACACCGTCTCGGACTGCGGCTCGACGCCGGAGACGGCGTCGAAAACGGCCACCGCGCCATCGAGCACGCGCAGCGACCGCTCGACTTCGGCCGTGAAGTCGACGTGGCCCGGCGTGTCGATGATGTTGACGCGGACGTCCCTCCAGAAGCACGTGGTGGCGGCCGACGTGATCGTGATGCCGCGCTCCTGCTCCTGCACCATCCAGTCCATCACCGCGGTGCCTTCGTGGACCTCGCCGAGCTTGTAGCTGACCCCCGTGTAATAGAGCACACGCTCAGTCGTCGTGGTCTTACCCGCGTCGATGTGAGCCATGATGCCGATGTTTCGGCATTTATCGAGAGGATGAGTTCTCGGCATAACGAGTGTGTCCCGTCCCGGGGTGTCTGCGCCGTCGATCGCAGTGTTTCTGGTTGGCCGAATTTCCCCGGCCCCGGAAACCTGAGATCCGCACGCTGTGAGGCGTGTCCGGGCTCTTCGAGAGGACCTGTCCGGTTTCGCGCTTCTCAGCGCCGCCCGGCCGGTTTCCGCTCACCCGGAGAAGTGTGCAGTCCTACCAGCGGTAATGGGCGAAGGCCTTGTTGGCCTCGGCCATCTTGTGGGTGTCCTCCTTCTTCTTGACCGCGTTCCCGCGGTTGTTGGCGGCGTCCATCAGCTCGCCGGCGAGCTTGTCGCGCATCGTCTTCTCGCCGCGCGCCTGCGCGTACGAGATGACCCATCGGATCGCGAGCGACGCGCGGCGGTTCGGCTTGACCTCGACCGGCACCTGGTACGTCGAGCCGCCGACGCGGCGCGACTTGACCTCGAGGACCGGCTTGACGTTCTCGAGAGCCTTCTTGAAGGTCTTCAGCGGATCGTCGGACGTCTTCTGCTCGATCTGCTTCATGGCCCCGTAGAAAATGGACTCGGCCGTCGACTTCTTCCCGCGCTCCATCACACAGTTGATGAACTTCGTCACGAGCTGCGACTGGTAGAGCGGGTCCGGCAGGACTTCGCGCTTCGGAACTTCACGGCGACGCGGCATGACTCTTCCTTACGCCTTCGGCCTTTTCGCGCCGTACTTCGAGCGCGACTGCTTGCGATTCGCGACGCCGACGGCGTCGAGCGTTCCGCGAATGATGTGGTAGCGCACGCCGGGAAGGTCCTTCACGCGGCCTCCGCGGATCATGACGATCGAGTGCTCCTGCAGGTTGTGGCCGATGCCCGGGATGTACGTCGTGACCTCGATCCCGTTCGTGAGCCGCACGCGGGCGATCTTGCGGAGCGCCGAGTTAGGCTTTTTCGGGGTCGTCGTCTTGACCTGGGTGCAGACGCCCCGGCGCTGCGGGCAGGACTGAAGAGCGGGCGACTTCGTCTTGTAACGGACGGCTTCGCGGCCCTTCCTCACGAGCTGGCTGATCGTCGGCATGAGAGTTTCGAGACTCCTTCGGACGTGAAAAGACGATGGGACGACCCGTTGAACCGAACATACGGAGCAAAATCAGCCGATGGACGGCCGTTCCGCGGGCGCGACACGGCGTTTTAGCGCCGAGCCGGTCCCCGGGGAAACCGGTGAAGAATATAGACCCCGCCGGGGGCTGTCAAGCGCCATCCCTTGCGTTTGACAGACGTTGCGCGAGGCTTTCGCCGGTGTCCAGGGCGTGCCGGACCCGCCGGGCCAGCACATAGACCTCAGGCCGCGTCACCTTCGACCCCGGGCCGTTCTTTTCTATCTTCTCGAGCGAAGCCCAGGCGAGCTCCACGGGCAAGGCCGAGAACTCGAGGATTCCGCGCGGGGCGCAGGCGCGTTCGAGCGCGCCGATGTATTCCCCGGCGGCCACGAGGTCTCGCCTCGCGAGGGCGAACACTTCGCGCGGAGGCACGGCGGCGGGCAAATAGGTGCGCCCTTCAGCGGCGTCGCTGGCTGCATCCTTCAGAATATTCACGAGTTGCAGCGCTTCCCCAAACGCACCAGCCCGTGCGAGGAGCGCTCCCGCCTCCGCGGCGAGGCCGGGGCGGTCGAGGAGGAAAAGCTCCGTTAGCATCTCCCCAACGAGGCCGGCCACGACATGACAGTAGGCCTTGAGGTCGTCGAGGTCCAAAAGCGTGAGCCGCCCGTCGCGCGTGCGCGCCACGAAGTCCGCCATGCCGTCCGCCGAGCGGATCACGTGCCTCCGAATCGCCTCGACGGCGCCCGGCGAGAGCGCGTAAAACGCATCCAGGACGAACGGGACCTCCGCGAGAAGCTCGCGGTCTCCGGGGTTCGCCGCGACGCCGGCCTCCGTCCATTCCCGCGAGAGTCGGACCGCTTCGTCGAGCCGAGAGGCGGCGACGAGACCGCCGAAGTCGCGAAGGGCGCGGATGCGGGCCTCGGGTAACGCGTGCGAGGCGTCCTCGAAAGTATCCGCGATCCGGAAGAGGAGATACGCCACCGTCACTTCCCGGCGCGTCGGCTCGGGCAGGGGCGGGATCGAGAGCGCGAACGTGCGACTCGTCTTTTCGAGGAGATCGAGGAGGTCGCCCACGCTCAGAGGCTATCAAGGCTCCTGTTTCTCTGGGGCCCCGAGCGGCCCCGCCCGGCGCAGACCTAAAGAGCTGGAATTACTGGTACTTACAATTCTGCCCTAACGCCCGCCACGGTTTCTTCCTGAAGACCTCTTTTGCGCCTGTGCGAAGCCGTTCACATGCAGGCTCATCAGAGACGCCCAAGCCTGAGGGGACCACGCTTAGGAAGGCGGCTCTGGACGCTCTGCTCTGCACCGGAGAGCATTCGGAGGAACGACCTCCCTGAGCGGGGAAGGAGGAACCATGAAGAGCATGGCTCTTGTCGCTCTGGCGGCGACGCTTCTGAGCGCGGGAATTTCCGCGTCCGAGGAAACCAGTCCGCAATCGACATCCACCGGACCGCATTTCAAGCTCGCCATCATCACGAGCGACAAGTATTCGCAGGACGAGAGGAACGTGTTCGCACCCGATGCTCCGAAGGTTTTCGCGGTGTACCGGGTCGTCGCCGGGCCGGGGACGAAAGTGAAGGCCGTGTGGTTGGCGGAGAAAGTGGCAGGGCTCGAGGCAAAGACCAAAATAGCCGAGAACCCCGAAACGACGTTCTCGGCGAAGGGCGAGTACATCGGCTCCTTCCCCTGCACGAAGCCGCCTCAGGGCTGGCCGGTCGGCAGCTACGTCGTCAACCTGTACATGGACGGCGTGCTCAAGAAGACGCTCGGCTTCCGCGTCGAAAAGCAATAGCGGCGCGGAAAAAAAAGGCCGGCTTACGCCGGCCCGATAAGAAAAGCGATTGGCTCGGAAGGGGTCTGGGGGAACCGGCCATGGTTCCCCCAGAAACACGTCAGACTTCGTCGTCCAGGTCCGCCGCGATGACCGGCGTCTCGTCGTCGAAGTAGAGCTCCTCCGTCTCCTCCGGCGCGGGCGGGATTTCCTCGCGCTCGAGGACGACGTTGCGGTAGTAGTCCATGCCCGTGCCGGCCGGGATGAGGCGGCCGACGATGACGTTCTCCTTGAGCCCGCGCAGGAGGTCGACGCGGCCCGCGATGGACGCCTCCGTGAGGACGCGCGTGGTCTCCTGGAACGACGCTGCCGAGACGAACGAGTCCGTCGAGAGCGACGCCTTCGTGATGCCGAGGAGGAGCGGGCGCCCCTGCGCGGCCTTGCCGCCCGCGTTCAGAATGCGGTCGTTCTCCTCGTTGAAGCGGAAGCGGTCGACCTGCTCGTCCACGAGGAACTCCGTGTCGCCGACCTCCTCGACGCGCACGCTGCGCATCATCTGGCGGACGATGACCTCGATGTGCTTGTCGTTGATGCCGACGCCTTGCGAGCGATAGACCTCCTGGATCTTGTCGGTCATGTACCGCTGGAGCTCTTTCTCGCCCTTGACGGCGAGGATGTCGTGCGGCGAGGGGTCGCCCTCGGTGAGCGGGTCGCCCGCCTCCACCCGTTCGCCGTCCTGCACCATGACGTGCGAGCCGCGCGGCACGAGCATGTCGCGCTTCTGGCCATCCTCGGATTCGACGGTGATCTTCTGCTGGCCCTTGACCGTGCCCGCGTGATGGACGACGCCGGAGATCTCGGTGATGACGGCCGGCTCTTTCGGACGCCGCGCCTCGAAAAGCTCGACGACGCGCGGAAGACCGCCGACGATGTCGCGCGTGCGCTTCTTCTCGACGGGCTTCTTCGCGAGCGCGTCGCCGGGGTTCACGATGTCGCCGTCGGCCACCATGAGGTGGGAGGGGATCGGGAGGTTGTAGCGCTTCTCCAATCCGCCCTTGCCCGTGACGACGAGCGTGGGTGCGCGCTTCTCGGTCGTTCCGGTCGTCTCGACGACGATCTTCTGGTTGAGGCCGGTGACCTTGTCCGTCTCCTCGCGCAGGTTCTCGCCTTCGAGGATGTCCTTGTACGAGACCTTTCCGGCGATCTCCGAGAGGATCGGCGACGCGAACGGATCCCAGCTCACGAGGAGCTGGCCCGGCTTGACCTCTTCGTTGTGGGCGACCTTGAGGACCGAGCCGTACGCGAGCGAGTAGCGCTCCTTCTCGCGCCCCTTGGCGTCGAGGAGGACGAGCTTGCTGTTGCGGTTGACGACGACCTCGGTGCCGTCCTTCTTCTGGACGGTGGTCGCGTTCAGGAGCTTCACGATGCCCGGGTTCTTCGCCACGTGCTTCGCCGCTTCCGAGACCCGGGCCGTGCCGCCATAGTGGAACGTCCGCATCGTCAGCTGCGTGCCGGGCTCGCCGATGGACTGCGCCGCGATGACGCCGACCGCCTCGCCGATGTCGACGAGGTCGCCCGTCGCGAGGTTGCGGCCGTAGCACTTGCGGCAGACGCCGCGACGCGTCTCGCACGTGAGGACCGAGCGGATCTTGACGCGCTCGATGCCGGCCTCCTGGACCTTTCCGGCCAGCTCCTCGGTGATCGTGTCGTTCGCCGAAACGATCGGCTCGTCGCTCGCGGGATCGAACACGTCCTCCTGGACGATGCGCCCCACGATCCGGTCGCGGAGCGGCTCGAGGATTTCGCCGCCCTCGACGATGGCCGACACGACGATGCCGTCGACCGTCTCGCAGTCTTCCTGCGTGATGATGACGTCCTGCGCCACGTCGACGAGGCGGCGCGTGAGGTAGCCGGAGTCGGCCGTCTTGAGCGCCGTGTCAGCGAGACCCTTGCGGGCTCCGTGCGTCGAGATGAAGTACTCGAGAACGGTGAGGCCCTCGCGGAAGTTCGAGATGATGGGCTGCTCCATGACCTCGCCCGAAGGCTTGGACATCGGGCCGCGCATGCCGGCGAGCTGCCGGACCTGCTCCTTGCTGCCTCGGGCGCCCGAGTCGGCCATCATGTAGATGGGGTTGAACTCCGAGCCGCCGACGCCGTCCGACGCCTTCATCTCCTTGAACATGGCCTCCGCCACGGACTCCGTGATGCGGTGCCAGATGTCGATGATCTTGTTGTGGCGTTCGCCGTCCGTGATGGCGCCCTGCTGGCGCTGGTGCTCGACCTCGAGCACGTCCTTGCGGGCGCGCGCGACGAGCTCCTGCTTCGTGGCGGGGATGTGCATGTCGTCCACGCCGATCGAGATCCCGGCGCGCGTCGCCACGTTGAAGCCGACCTCCTTGACGATGTCGAGGATCTCGACCGTGCGCTCGATGCCGTAGTGCACGAAGCAATAGTTGACGAGGTCCTGCAGTCCTTTCTTCCTCAGCGTGCCGTTCAGGAACGGCAGCTCGGGCGGAAGGTCCGCCGACAGAAGAACCCGGCCGACCGTCGTCTCGATGCGCGTGCGGTTGCAGGCGATCGGATCCGTGTGGACGATGTCCTGGTCGTTGAGCACCTGGCTCTCGAGGTCGATGAGGCTGCCCGTGAAGCGCACGGCGATGCCCGCGTGCGTGTCGACCTCTCCGGCCTCGTGCGCGAGGACGACTTCGTCGAAGCTCGAAAAGACGCGGCCTTCGCCCTTGCATCCGTCCTTGCGGCGCGTGAGGTAGTAGAGGCCGAGGACGAGGTCCTGCGAGGGGACGGTCAGGGGCTTGCCGTGCGCGGGCGACAGGATGTTGTGCGACGAGAGCATGAGGACCTGGGCCTCGACCTGCGCCTTCGGCGAGAGCGGGACGTGCACGGCCATCTGGTCGCCGTCGAAGTCGGCGTTGAAGGCCGCGCAGACGAGCGGGTGGATCTTGATGGCCTTGCCCTCGATGAGGACGGGCTCGAACGCCTGGATGCCGAGGCGGTGGAGCGTCGGCGCGCGGTTCAGGAGGACCGGGTGCTCCTTGATGACCTCTTCGAGGGCATCCCAAACCTCGTTCGGCGCCTGCTCGACGAGCTCCTTCGACGCCTTGATCGTGGACGTGATGCCCTTCTGCTCGAGGCGGTTGTAAATGAACGGCTTGAACAGCTCGAGGGCCATCTTCTTCGGAAGGCCGCACTGATGCAGCTTCAGCTCCGGACCGACGACGATGACGGACCGGCCCGAATAATCCACACGCTTTCCCAGCAAGTTCTGGCGGAAGCGGCCGGACTTGCCCTTGAGCGTGTCGGAGAGCGACTTCAGGGGCCGGTTGTTCGAGCCCTTGAGGACGCGGCCTCGGCGGCCGTTGTCGAACAGGGCGTCGACGGCTTCTTGCAGCATCCGCTTCTCGTTGCGGACGATGACCTCGGGCGCGCGCAGCTCGAGGAGCTTCTTGAGGCGGTTGTTGCGATTGATGACGCGGCGGTACAGGTCATTGAGGTCCGACGTGGCGAAGCGGCCGCCGTCGAGAGGCACGAGCGGGCGAAGCTCCGGCGGGATGACCGGAATGACGTTCAGGATCATCCACTCCGGGCGGTGGCCCGACCGGCGGAAAGCATCGACCACTTTCAGCCGCTTGGCGGCCTTGAGGCGCTTCAGGGCCGACGTCTCGGTCTTCATGACGAGGCGAAGCTCCTCGGCGAGGTCGTCGATGTTGACGCGCTGGAGCAGCTCCTGGATCGCCTCGGCGCCCATCTTCGCGACGAATGCGTCGAGGCCGTATTTCGCCCTCATCTCCCGGAACTTCTCCTCGGAGACGAGGCTCTTTTCCTCGAGCTTTTCGTCCTCGGCGAGCGGACCCGGGTCGATGACGACGTACTGCTCGAAGTAGAGGATGCGCTCGAGGTCGCGCAGCGTGAGGTCGAGCAAGTGTCCGATCCGCGACGGCAATCCCTTGAAGAACCAAACGTGAGAAACGGGAGCCGCGAGCTCGATGTGACCCATGCGCTCGCGGCGCACCTTGGACTTCGTCACCTCGACGCCGCACTTGTCGCACACGACGCCGCGGTGCTTCATGCGCTTGTACTTGCCGCAGAGGCATTCCCAGTCGGTGATCGGCCCGAAGATCTTCGCGCAGAACAGGCCGTCGCGTTCCGGCTTGAACGTGCGGTAGTTGATCGTCTCGGGCTTCGTCACCTCGCCGAAGGACCACGAGCGGATCTTCTCGGGGCTCGCGAGGGCGATCTTGATCGCGTTGAAGTCACGCGGCCCGGGGTTCTTGAACGGCGACACGGAGCCCGTGCCGGGAAACGCGGAAGAGGTCGAGAACGCTTCCATGTGACTCTCTTCTCCTCAGACTTTGAGCAGCTCGACGTCGAGGCAGAGCGACTGCAGCTCGCGCACGAGAACGTTGAAGGATTCGGGCAGACCCGGCTCGTCCGGGACCTCGCCCTTCACGATGGCCTCGTACACCTTCGAGCGGCCCTCGACGTCATCGGACTTGACCGTGAGGAGCTCTTGCAGCGTGTACGCCGCGCCGTACGCTTCCAGTGCCCAGACCTCCATCTCGCCGAACCGCTGGCCGCCGAACTGGGCTTTGCCGCCGAGCGGCTGCTGCGTGATGAGCGAATAGGGGCCGATCGAGCGCGCGTGGATCTTGTCGTCCACGAGATGGGACAGCTTGAGCATGTAGATGTAACCGACGGTGACGTTCTGCTCGAAGCGGCTGCCCGTCATGCCGTCGTAAAGGACCGTCTTGCCGCCCACGGGGAGGTCCGCCTTGCGCAGCAGCGCCCGGATCTCGTCCTCGGACGCGCCGTCGAAGACCGGCGTCGCGATGTTGATCCCGAGCACCTTCGCGGCCCACCCGAGGTGCGTCTCGAGAATCTGCCCGACGTTCATGCGCGACGGAACGCCGAGAGGATTGAGCACGATCTCGACGGGGGTTCCGTCCGGAAGGTACGGCATGTCCTCCTCGGGGAGGATCCGGCTGATGACGCCTTTGTTGCCGTGGCGACCGGCCATCTTGTCGCCCACCTGGAGCTTGCGCTTCATCGCGACGAACACCTTGACGGTCTTGTTCACGCCCGGCGCGAGCTCGTCGCCCTTCGCGAGAAGCGCCACGCGGTCCGCGCTGACCTTCTTGATGACGTCGATCTGCGAGTCGGTCCGCTGGAGGATGAGCCGCACCTGGTCGCGGATCTCCTCGTCCTTCAGCTTGAGGCCCTTGAGCATGCGGGGCGTCATCTGGCTGATCTTCTCGACCGTGAGCTTGCCGCCCTCCTTCACGAGGACGTTGCCTTGCGAGTCGGAGACATCCTCGAGAACCGTGCGCCCCGAGAGGAGCGACTCGATCTTCTCCTTTGCCTCCGTCCGGATGATGCGGATTTCGTCGTCGGCGTTCTTCGTGAGGCGGCCGACCTCTTCGTCGAGGATCTGCTTGGCCCTCACGTCCTTCTGCTTCTCCTCGTCCTTGCGGGTGAAGATCTTCACCTCGACCACGATGCCCTCGATGCCCGGGGGGCACTTGAGCGAAGCGTCGCGCACGTCGCCGGCTTTCTCGCCGAAGATCGCGCGAAGGAGTTTCTCTTCCGGCGTGAGCTGCGTCTCGCCCTTCGGCGTGACCTTGCCCACGAGGATGTCGCCGGGTTTGACGTTCGCCCCGATGCGCACGATGCCGGACTCGTCGAGGTCGCGGAGCGCGTGCTCCGAGACGTTCGGGATGTCCTTCGTGATCTCCTCGGCGCCGAGCTTCGTCTCGCGCGCCTCGATCTCGAACTCCTCGATGTGGATGGAGGTGTAGTAATCCTCCTTGACCATCTTCTCGGAGATGAGGATCGCGTCCTCGTAGTTGTAGCCGCGCCACGGCATGAAGGCGACGAGGATGTTGCGGCCGAGCGCGAGCTCGCCCTGCGACGTGCAGGGGCCGTCCGCGAGAACCTGCCCCTGGGTGACGCGGTCGCCCTCGGCGACGACGGGCTTCTGGTTGATGCAGGTGTTCTGGTTCGAGCGCCGGAACTTCAGGAGCGGGTAGATGTCCGCGCCGAAATCGCGCGTCTCACCCGCCTCGTCCTTGCCCGAGACGCGCACGATGATGCGACGGGCGTCGACCGTGTCGACGATGCCGTCCCTCTTGCAGAGGACGACGGCACCCGAGTCGCGCGCGACGATGCCCTCGAGGCCCGTGCCCACGAGCGGCGGCTCCGTACGGAGAAGCGGCACCGACTGGCGCTGCATGTTCGAGCCCATGAGGGCGCGGTTCGCGTCGTCGTGCTCGAGGAAGGGAATGAGCGCGGCGGCGACCGACACGAGCTGCTTCGGCGACACGTCCATGAACTCGACCTTGTCGCGCTCGACGGTGACGAACTCGCCGCCGGAACGGGCGACGATCCGGTCCTCCGTGAACTTGCCCTTCTCGTCGACCTCGGCGTTCGCCTGGGCGATGACGTAGTTCTCCTCTTCCCACGCGGGCTGGAAAAACGCGGTCGGGCGGCCCACGACGGGCTTCTTGTGGCTCTTCTTGAGGCGGGTGCTCATCTCCTCGAGATCCTCGGCCTGGACGATCGCGCCCTTCTTCCAGCCCGAGTCACCGACCGTGACGATCTCGTAGTGGTCGAGGACGCGCCCGTTCTTGACCTTTTTGTAGGGGCTCTCGATGAACCCGAACTCGGAGATCCTCGCGAAGCACGACAAGGACGAGATGAGCCCGATGTTCGGACCTTCCGGCGTCTCGATCGGGCAGATGCGGCCGTAGTGCGTCGCGTGTACGTCCCGCACTTCGAACCCCGCGCGTTCCCGCGAGAGGCCGCCCGGCCCGAGGGCCGACAGGCGCCTCTTGTGGGTGACTTCCGACAGCGGGTTCGTCTGGTCCATGAACTGTGAGAGCTGGGACGACCCGAAGAACTCCTTGATGGCGGCGATCACGGGCTTGCTGTTGATGAGGTCATGCGGCATCGCGGAGTCGATGTCCTGGTGGACGGACATCTTTTCCTTGATCGCGCGTTCCATGCGCACGAGGCCGATCCGAAACTGGTTCTCCAGGAGCTCGCCGACGCACCGGACGCGGCGGTTGCCGAGGTTGTCGATGTCGTCGGTTCTTCCAATGTCGCGCTTGAGCTTCAAGAGGTGGTCGATGACCACGTAGAAGTCCTCGGCCGTGAGAGTCTTCTGGTCGAGCGACGTGGAGAGGCCCGCGCGGATGTTGAACTTGAAGCGGCCGACGCGCGAGAAATCGTACTTCCGGGGGTCGAAGAACATGCCGGCGAAGAGATTCTTCGCGCTCTCGTCGGTCGGCGGATCGCCGGGGCGCATGCGCTTGTAGATCTCGAGGAGCGCTTCGCGCTTCGTCTTCACGCCATCCTTGCGGAGGGTCGTGATGAGCGTCTCTCCGATCGGCTCCCACTCGGGGAAGATCGCCTCGACCGCGGTGGCCTGCTTGCCTGCGAGCTGGGCGAAGAGATCCTCGGGGATCTCGGTGCCCGTCTCGAACAGGACCTCGCCCGAGCCGAGGTCGACGACGTCCGCGGCGAAAAGAGCGCGGCCGAGCTTGCCTTGGTCGACCGACGCGGACACGGTCTCGCCCTTCGCGAGAGCGTCTCTCATCTCGTTCGTGAGCTTGATGTCCGCGAAGATGCGCCCGTCCTTCTTGAGGCCGCGCAGATGCTTGTGGCGAAGCTCTTCCTTCACGAGGACTTCGGGCGACAGCGCGAGAAGCGCTTTCCCCTTCTCATAGGTGAGCGGAACGGCCGTGTAGAACTTCTTGAGGATGAGCTCGTCGCTCTCGAGGCCGAGCGCGCGCAGGAAGACCGTGCCGGGAAACTTGCGTTTGCGGTCGATGCGCACGCCGAACAGGCCCTTCGTGTCGATCTCGAATTCCACCCACGAGCCGCGGTACGGAATGATCTTCCCGATCAGCGTATGGGCTCCCTCGCGCGTGAAGAACACGCCCGGCGAGCGGTGGAGCTGCGAGACGATGACGCGTTCGGTGCCGTTGATGACGAACGTGCCGTTGTCCGTCATGAGGGGAATCTCGCCGAAGTAGACCTCCTCCTCCTTGATGTCCCGGATCGGCCACTCCTTCGGAGCGCCCTTGCCGGTCGGCGCGTTCTCCTTGTCGTACACCTTGAGGCGGAACGTGACCTTGAGCGGCACCGAGTACGTGGCTCCGCGCTCCTGGCACTCGGCGACGGAGTAGAGCTGCCGGAGCTCGACCGGCGTGCCGCAGACCTCGTCGATCGTGACCTTGTTCGGATTCGGGTGCCCGCAGGCGCCGCACTCCACGCGCGTCGCGCGCGCATCCTTCACGCGTACCGTCGCGCCGCAGTGCTCACAAGGAAAACGAAGATGCTCGAGGCCCTCGAGGCGGCCGCTTCGGGACTTCCAGTCGCCGATGCGGTACGACACGAACTCCAGCGCGCACGTCTCCCGGAAGTCGCTGAACGGGAAGACGCTCTTGAAGACGGCCTGCAGACCGACGTCCTGCCGTTCCTTCGGCAGGCGGTCCATCTGGAGGAAGTCCTCGTAGGACTTGCGCTGGACGTCGATGAGGTTCGGAAGAGGCAGGAAAGAGCGGATCTTGCCGAAGGTCGAGCGCTCTCTCGCGCCGGGGGCGAAGGTGCGTGGGTTCATTGGGTCAGGTTCCTCTCATGGCCGCGCGCAGGCCGGGAGATGAAACGCGCGAGGGGCGACGGGGCGGCGAAGAAGGTCGAGAGAAAAGGCGTCTGCAGGCGGGGGGAAACCGATCCTCGGTTCCCCCGCACCCCCCTCCGGGCTACTTGATCTCGACCTTCGCGCCTGCGTCCTCGAACTTCTTTTTGATCGAGGCGGCCTCGTCCTTCGAAACGCCTTCCTTGATCGTACCGAGGTTCTCGACGAGGTCCTTCGCCTCCTTGAGCCCGAGCGAGCTGTTGACCTCGCGGACGGCCTTGATGACGTTGATCTTGCCCGCACCCGCTTCCTTGAGAACGACCGTGAACTCGGTCTGCTCCTCGGCAGCGGCGGCGGCCGGGGCGGCGCCCGCAGCGGCCGCGGGGGCGGCCATCATCGCGGCGGAGACGCCGAACTTCTCCTCGAGGACCTTCACGAGGCCGTTGAGCTCGAGGACCGACATCGACTCGATTTCCTTGACGAAGTTTTCGACGTTGAGAGCCATGGTTCTTCTCCTGATTCTTCGGCTTAAGCCGCGGTTTCTTTTGCTTTTTGCTTCGAAATCGCCGCGAGCGTCGCGACGACATTGCGATGAGGGGCGGACAGGACGGTCACAAGGCGCCGCATGGGCGACTGCATGAGGCCGAGGAGCCTGCCCACGAGCTGGATGCGCGAGGGCAGGTTCGCGAAGGTCTCGAGCTCCTTCGCCGCGACGGGCTTTCCGTCGAGAAGGGCAGCCTTGACCTTCAAATTCGGATTCGTCTTGCCGAAGGTGTGCAGCACCTTCGCGAGGGCGACGATGTCCGTCTGGCTATAGGCAACGCCCGTCATCCCGGTGAAGTGCTCCTTCAAGGATCCAAGGGGCTTGCCTTCGATCGCGCGGAGGGCGAGCGTGTTCTTGACGACCACGTAGTCCGACTTCGCGTTCTTGATCTGCCGGCGCAGGTCCGTGACGGCGGGAACCGTCAGGCCTTTATAGTCGATGAGGAACGCGTGGGCCGCTTTCGCGACCGTGATCTCCATCGCCAGGACTTCGGCTTTCTTCGAGATGCGAGTGGCGTTCACTGGGCAACCTTCCCGACGAGCTTCTCGGCGGTGGTGGGGTCGACCGCGATGCCGGGGCCCATCGTCGACGAGAGCACGACCGAGCGCATGTACTTGCCCTTGGCGGTGGCCGGCCTGGCCTTCTGGACCGCCGAGAGCAGCGCCTCGGTGTTCTCGACGAGCTGCTTTTCGCCGAACGAGACCTTCCCGACCGGCACGTGAATGATGGCGGTCTTGTCGACGCGGAACTCGATCTTGCCGGCCTTGAGCTCCGTGACGGCTTTGCCGACGTCGAACGTGACGGTGCCGGCCTTCGGGTTCGGCATCAGGCCGCGGGGCCCGAGAAGCTTTCCGAGGCGGCCGAGCGACTTCATCATGTCCGGTGTCGCGACGAGCGCCTCGAAGTCGAGCATGCCCGCCTGGATCTTCGCGACGAGATCGTCACCGCCCACGAGGTCAGCGCCCGCGGCCTCGGCTTCCTTGATCTTCTCGCCCGAAGCGACGACGGCGACCCGGGTCGTCTTGCCCAGGCCGTGCGGAAGCACGACCGTGCCGCGTACCATCTGGTCCGCGTGCTTGGGGTCGACGCCGAGGCGCAGCGCGACCTCGACCGTTTCGTTGAACTTTGCGAACGCCGCCGACTTGACGAGGGCGACGGCCTGGGGCACGTCGTAGATCTTCGCCTTGTCGACTTTCGCGGCGGCCGCGGTGAATTTCTTGCCACTCATGATGTTTGTACTCCGGAGTCGGTCGCGCTCCACGGGTCCGCCGGTGAGAAGCCCCGGGAGGCATCCCGGGCACCGTCAGACCGCACGCCGGGAGGTCCGGCGCGGGAGGCTTCCGCCTCTTGGTCGCGGCGTCAGCCGACGACCTCGATTCCCATGGATCGAGCCGTTCCCTCCACCGACCTGACGGCGGCGGCGAGATCGACCGTGTTCAGATCGACGAGCTTGAGCTTCGCGATCTCTTCGACCTGTTTCTTCGTGACTTTCCCGACCTTCGTCTTGTTCGGCACGCCCGAGCCCTTCTCGAGCTTCGCCGCCTTTTTCAGCAGCACGGCCGCCGGGGGCGTCTTCGTGATGAAGGAGTACGAACGGTCGGAGTAGACCGTGACGACGACGGGGATGATGAGCCCCGCGTCCTTCGCCGTCTTCG
>ODAK010002163.1_pt1 | contig 20757 bp, 18 predicted proteins | sample 1539591 | NCBI WGS metagenome assembly ODAK01 (sample SAMEA3539303, study PRJEB22396) | soil metagenome | biome: tundra; feature: field; material: soil | place: USA | collected 2010-05 | depth 0.15 m | reverse complement strand
ATGAGCAGGATGTTTTCGTACAAGTTATAAGGTTCGGGAACCCGCACGCCAGCGTCGAAGGCAGCGCGCAGCGCCTGGAATTCCATGTCCTGCCAACCCTCCTCGCTCAGCCCGCGGCCGTAGGCCGTCTTCTTGTACATGGCCCGACGATCGCGCGAGTTGCGCGTTTGGTTGCGCCCTTCGGTGTAACTGGCTGTCTTCTTGAAGGTGCGCTCGTCGCGTGGCTTGTAGACCTTGGCCGCTCCGAAATGCCCCTCGCGCTCCACGATGTAGACAGTCGCTTCCTTGCCGCTCATCAGGCGCGAGTGAACCGCGTCGATGACGCCATCCTCCACCAGGCGGGAGAGTCCTTCGTCATTGAACATTGGGGGGTACTTTGTACGGCTTCTTGGTGGATAGCCTAACTTTTCCACCCCGCATCTTCCCAAACCTCGACGATCACGGCACGGATCGCCGTCACGTGGGCGGGACCCATGGCTTTCCCACGTGAGGCCCCCACACGACCAAACGAATCATTGCTGTCAAGCATACGCGGCACGGCCGTAGAACGGTCGCCAAAGAAAGGTGGCGGTGCCTTCGCCCGGCGGCTACCCTTCCTCGACGTGTGGGATCGCCGAGCGTGGCGACTCTGCCCGCGAACATTCACGACAGGCGCGCTTGGTTGGGAGGGCCACACGGGAAACATTCGCAGAATCGCATTGCTGGGCAATCACGCGCCCAGACAATGCGGCATTGCCACGTTCACCACCGACCTCGGCGAGGCTCTATCTCGGGAGTTTTCCGACCTGGACTGTTTCGTCATCGCGATGAACGACGCAGGCAAACACTATCCCTATCCGCCACGCGTCCGCTTCGAAATTGCCGAGAACGACTCCGCTTCCTATCAGCGGGCCGCCGACTTCTTAAACGTCAACACGGTCGACGTCACGTGCGTGCAGCACGAGTACGGGATTTTTGGCGGCAAGGCGGGCAGTCACGTGCTGCCCTTGTTGCGCGATCTGCGCATGCCGATCGTCACCACGCTGCACACCATTTTGTCCGAGCCCACGCCGTTGCAGCGCGCGGTCTTGGGGGAACTCGGCCAACTGTCCGAGCGGATCGTCGTCATGAGCAAGCAGGGGGCGGCGCTCTTGCAGAGCGTGTACGGCCTGCCCGAGCACAAGATCGACATGATTCATCACGGGATCCCGAATCTCGTGTCCGCGCGACAGAGCAAGGATCGCCTCGGGGTCGAGGGACGATTGGTCATCCTTACGTTCGGACTGCTCTCCCCGGACAAGGGCATCGAGACGGTGATCGATGCGTTGCCGGCGATTCTCGAACGCTTCCCACAGGCACTTTACATTGTGCTTGGCGCGACCCATCCGCATGTTCGCGAACACCACGGCGAAATGTACCGGCTGATGCTCGAGACCCGCGCGAAGAAGCTCGGCGTGGATTCGCACATGATCTTCCACAATCGATTCGTCACCCAATCCGAGCTCACCGAGTTCCTTGCGGCCAGCGATGTCTACGTCACGCCCTACCTCAAGCCCGAGCAGATTACCTCGGGCACGCTGGCGTACGCGGTCGGCTCGGGTAAGGCGACGATCTCGACGCCGTACTGGTACGCGCGCGAGATCCTTGCCGACAACCGCGGCATCCTGGTGCCTTGGCGCGATCCGGGCGCGATTGCGCGCGAGGTGATTTCGCTGTTCGCCGACGAAGGCAAGCGCCGCGAGATGTGCCGTCGGGCGGCCGCTTTCGGGCGCGACATGAAGTGGCCGGTCGTGGCCGAACGCTACCTCGAGACCTTCGAGCGAGCGAGCAGCGAACATGCCTCGCGCCTCAAGGCCGCCTTCCAGGCCAAGACCCTGGCCGCGCGCCCCGCGGTGCTGCCCGAGCTGAATCTGGGCCACCTTGCCGCGATGACCGACGACACGGGCATCCTGCAGCACGCAACGTTTTCCGTTCCCAGCTACGCCGAGGGCTATTGCCTCGACGACAATGCCCGCGCCCTTCTGCTGATGAGCAGGGTTGAAGATGCCGAGGTCGGAGAGCCCGGCATTGTTCGGTCCTTGATTTCCCGCTACCTGGCCTTCGTCAACTACGCCTTCGACGAGAAGCTCGGACGGTTCCGCAACTTCATGACCTACGCCCGCCAGTGGACCGAGGACTGCGGCTCGGAAGACAGCCACGGCCGCGCCCTGTGGTCCCTGGGCAGCGTGGTCGGGCACTGGAACGATCCGGGCAGGCACAGCCTGTCGAGCCAGCTTTTCCACGCCGCTTTGCCGGCCACCGCAAAGTTCACAAGCCCGCGCGCCTGGGCCTTCACCTTGCTTGGCATCCACGAATACCTGTGCGCCTTCAAAGGCGACATCAAGGTCGAAGCCGTGCGCGCGACTCTTGCCGAAAAGCTCCTCGACCTCTTTCGCCGTACAAACCAGCCCGACTGGGTGTGGTTTGAGGACAGTCTTACCTATTGCAACGCCCGCCTGTCGCAGGCGCTGGTCGTGTCAGGAGACCGAATGGACAATGAAGAAATGACCTCAGTCGGACTGCGGTCGCTGGAATGGCTGGCGTCACTAGAATTTTCCGCCGAGGGCTACTTCGCGCCGGTCGGCTCGGATGGCTTTTATCCGCACCATGGAACCCGAGCCGCCTTCGATCAACAGCCGGTCGAGGCCAGTTCGATGATTTCGGCCTGCGTGGAGTCGTATCGGCGCACGGGCGAAAAGCGTTGGATGGAACGAGCTCAGCGCGCCTTCAGTTGGTTCCTCGGGCAAAACCAACTCCAGCAAGCACTCTACAACGCCGCCACAGGCGGCTGCCGCGATGGACTGCACAAGGACCGGGTCAACGAGAACCAAGGCGCCGAATCGACCCTGTCGTTTCTGCTCGCATTGTGCGAGATGCGATCCGGCCTGCGCGCCGACATCGCCGACCCAACCCTGCGGGAGATCCGATCATGATCGGTGGACGAGGGTACCCGACCCTGTTTCGCCGTCTCGACAAGAACCCTATTTTGACCAGTGCCGACTGGCCCTACCCCGTGCACAGCGTTTTCAACCCGGGGGCGGTTCGCTTGAATGACGGGACGACCCTGTTGCTGTGCCGAGTGGAGGATCGCCGCGGCCACTCGCACCTGTGCGCAGCTCGATCGCCCAACGGCGTGGATGGATGGGTCGTCGATCCCGAGCCCACCCTGCGCGCCGACCCCAAGAACTATCCCGAAGAGCTTTGGGGTATCGAAGACCCTCGCATCACCTTCGTCGAGGAACTGGGCAAATACGCCGTCGTCTACACCGCGTACAGTCGGAGCGGTCCCGGCGTCGCCCTCGCGCTAACCCAAGACTTTCGCACCTTCGAGCGCTTTGGCCTGATCATGCAACCCGACGACAAGGACGCCGCCTTGTTGCCCCGGCGAATTGGCGGCAACTTCGCTCTTATCCATCGCCCGGTGGCCGATTCGGGTGCGCATGTTTGGATCTCCCTCTCGCCTGACCTGCACAACTGGGGAAGCCACAAATTGGTTCTCGCGGCCCGACGCGGAGCTTGGTGGGACGCCAACAAGGTCGGGCTTTCGCCGCCGCTCATCGAGACTCCGCGCGGTTGGCTGATGCTCTATCACGGCGTGAAGCAAACGGCCTCGGGCAGCCTTTACCGCCTAGGCGCCGCGCTGCTTGCGCTCGATCAGCCGGAACACTGTCTCCTGCGCGGCGACGAATGGATCTTCGGTCCCGAAGCCGACTACGAATGCGAAGGCGACGTCGCCAACGTGACCTTCCCCTGCGGCTACACCATCGGTGCCGACGGCGACACCATCAACCTCTACTACGGCGCCGCGGACACCAGCGTTGCTCTCGCGACTGGCAGCATCGCCGAGATTCTGACCTGGCTCGACGGATTCAAGGGCGAATGAGCAAACGGACCACAAACCGAGCCACGGAAAAAAAGGGAGGACCATGGATTCAGCAGGACAAGAAGTAGGAAAGATCGAGACGCGATTGCGCCAGCTCGGCGCCAAGCTCGACAGGTTGGTGGCCAAGGCCGACGAGACCGGGACCGAAGTCAAGGCCGACTATCGCGACCAGCTCGGTCGCATCCGGGACATGCACACCACCGTGCGCGGCAAGATCGATTCATTCAAGACGGGCAAGGGCCAGAAGTGGGAGAACTTCCGGAGCGGGGTCAAGACCGCCTGGCAAGATCTCGAGAGCGCCTTCAAGGCCCTCACATAGCGCGCGGCCGAGGGCGCCCGCGCTCCCAGAGGTAGGTCAGAAACGCCAACCACAAAATACCGGTTACCGCCAAGTTGAAGTATCGCCAAACGATTTCGGCGACAGGAAAGTCGCCCAAAGCGTAGCGCGCGAGCGTGTTGCGCGTGGTGAGTGCGGCAACGAAGACCAAGAGCGGGAGCGCATTTCTGATTCTGCGCCCGACAAAGACGACGGCAGGAAGCAGGAGACAGTACGAGTAGTCTTTGAATCGCGGCAACAGCAAGGCGTAAACAATGACCAACCCCATCACTCGCTCAAGAAGAGCGTCGCGGTCGGGTTTACCGTTCCGCATGGTACGCCCCATCGCCACAACGGTCAGCAGCACCACAACGACACAGATCGCGACGTACACTGCCATGGGCGAGAAGGACAATGCCATGCCGGCTCTTGCGAGATGCTGCTGAACGTCCTTGAGTAAGGGAAGAATCGCCGAATTGGTCGGACCGCGCTCGTCGACAGCAGCGAGCATCCGCAGATAGCTCGATAAGCGCGACCAGCGTCCACCGAACGACAGGATGGGCACCAGTCCGCCGATTACCGTCGCGACAACGAATACAGGAATCCTCCGGCGATGGTTAGTCAGCAGCACAAGAAGAAGTAACGCCACGGGCGTCATCTTGGCGATGGACGCGAGCAGCACCAGAGCCGCGAAACCCAAAAGGCGCTGATGGAGCAGACAAAAGAAGGCCAGCCAAAGTGCGGTCGCTTCGAAGGTTCCAATGTTGCCCGCGAAGACGTCGTTGAATACGGAATCCGAAAATCCCAAGATGACGAGGACGAACAGTACGATCGTCTCGCGCCGGCCCAGGCACGCGCGCCAGATGAGCACGAGACAAGCGATGCAGGCGACCTTGAGACCGACGTAGACGCTGATAGCCGTTGGGAGCGGCAGCCACGCGAGCGGCCGCACCAGATACAAGATCGTCGGCGGATAAAGATAGCGCAACACCACCTTTTCGCCTGCCACCCTGCTGAGATCGTCCAAGCTGTAGGGATCGAGCCCGAGGCTTTGGGCCTTTGCCGCCCAATAGTAGACCCGGAAGTCCCAGTTTCCCGCGGCGCGAAGGTGCCAGAACCGCCAAAGGACCAACGCCCCCAGCACCACTACCGCGGCAGTCCGCCACGACGGTCGCTCCAGACGCGAAAAGCGCGTCCCCAGCCAACAAGGAATGATGGTGGTAACGGCTCTCATTACCGGCCATATAACCGCAGATACGTCGTCGCCGCGACGCTTTTCGCGTATCCCGTGGTGTCGGAAGCTCTGTCGCCGAGGCTCAAGTGGCGTCAGGGTGATAGACGTTGGGGAGCCCGCCGAGACGCGAGCGACAGGCGATCTTGCCCTCGGCCCCGTTGTCATTCGTCGCACCGACCTGCCCGAGACACTTACGGCCGCCGAACTTGTCGTCGAGGCCGCCGAAGGTAGTCGTGCGCGAGAAGGCGGTAGACTCCATGCACATCATGAAGGCTCGTCCGTTGCTGCTCGCGTTCGGAATGGTTGCCGCCACCGGCGATCTTCGTCTCTTGCACAAGGCATGACCGTGGGTCATGAAAACGGACTGCAAAGGTCCGCCAATGACACCGCCGCCAAAGGAAGAGGTCGAATCCCTGCCCGTGATGGCTGCCATGCCCGGCAGCCGCGGACAAGAAAGCTTCTGGTCGCTGGTTCGCGAATCGCTGGCCGGGTCGCGACGGGACCTCACCACGATGCCGCTTGGCCGTGCCATCTTGCTTTTGGCCGTCCCCATGGTTCTCGAGATGGTCATGGAGTCTCTGTTCGCGGTGTCGGACATTTTCTGGGTGTCGAAACTGGGAGCCGAGGCGGTCGCCACCGTTGGATTGACAGAATCCCTGCTTACCGTTGTCTACGCAGTTTCCATGGGGCTGGCCATGGGCGTGGGCGCCGTCGTGGCCCGGCGAACGGGCGCCAAGGATCCGAGCGGGGCGGGCCGCGCGGCGGTCCAGGCGATTCTGTTGGGGATTGCCCTATCGGTCTCGGTCGGTGTCTTGGGAGCGCTCCTTGCCCCGCACCTGCTGGCCTTGCTGGGGGCTTCGCCTGCGGTGCTGGCAACCGGCGCGGGATTTGCGCGCATCATGCTCGGTGGCTGCGCAACCGTCGTGCTGCTCTTCATGATCAATGCCGCGTTTCGAGGCGCCGGCGATGCCTCGATCACGCTGCGCACGTTGTGGCTGGCCAACGGTATCAACATCCTGCTCGGACCCGTCTTGGTCTTCGGCTTGGGCCCCGCGCCGAGGATGGGCGTGGGCGGGGCAGCGCTGGCGACCAACATCGGGCGCGGTATCGGCGTGCTCTACCAACTCTGGATGCTCAGCCGCGGCCGTGGCCGGCTCGTCGTTCGGCGCGAGCACCTGTCCATCGATGGAGAAACCTTGCGCACCATCTTCCGCATCGCCCGCAGCGGTGTGGTGCAGTCGCTGATCGGAATGACCAGCTGGATTGGGCTCGTGCGCATTCTCGCGGTTTTCGGCAGCTCCGCGCTGGCCGGCTACACGATCGCCATGCGGGTGGTGATGTTCATGCTCTTGCCGTCGTGGGGCCTCGGGAATGCGGCGGCCACGTTGGTAGGACAGAATCTGGGTGCGGGCAATCCCGCACGCGCAGAGCAAGCCGTGTGGCGTGCCGCTCTGTACAACTGCCTGTTTCTTGGGACTATCGGCTTGCTGCTGGTCCCGCTGGGCCCGCAGGTCGTGCGTCTGTTCACCTCGGATGCGACCGTTGTGGCGCAAGGGGGACGTTGCCTGCGCATCGTCGCTGCGGGTTTTGCTTTCTACGCCTATGCCATGGTGGTGTCGCAAGCCTTCAATGGCGCGGGCGATACGCGGACCCCCACGTGGATTAACTTGGGTTGCTTCTGGCTGGGCGAGCTGCCGTTGGCCCTGCTTTTGTCACGGACCTTCGACCTCGGGCCCACGGGCGTCTACGTCGCCATCACCCTGGCGTTTTCGTCCATGGCCGTGGTCTCTGTCGTGCTATTTCGCCGGGGCGGTTGGAAAGTGGCGAAAGCCTAAGGCGCTTCCCAGTGGCCCGAGTGGGCCGAGCGGAAGAGCGCATCAATGACACGCATATTGGCCACGGCGTCCTCGATGGGGATGGGTGCGGCGCTGCGGGTAGCGATGGCCTCGCAAAAGCGATCACACTGCACGCCCCACTGATCGCAGGCGGCGAAGGTGACTTGGTCGAGTTGGCCGGGACGGTCGATGTCCTCAACGATGAGTCGACTTGTCCGGTCGTGCGGCATGCTCCACGGAATCTCCATGCCGATGCGTCCGCGGGTACCCAGGATGTCTGCGCTTTGGTGGGGCATGAGCTGAGTCGAGCAGGTGAAGATGGCGTGGCCGCGGGCAAATTCGAGGATGGCAGAGGCAAGACGGTCCACACCGAAGCGCGGATCGATTTCCAGCGCGCCGATCACGCGCACCGGCTCCGCTTCGAACATGAACCGCGCGAGCGTGATTGGATAGAAGCCGATGTCGAGCAAAGCGCCGCCGCCCATGGCGGGGTCGTGGCGAACGTTGCTCGGCGATTCGTTGAAGTAGGAGAAGAAGCCCGTCATCGATCGCAACTGGCCGATGCGGCCGCTGCGCACGATCTCGCGAGCACCGAGCCAGCGCGGATGGGTGCGCACCATCGCGGCTTCCTGGACCAAGCGGCCGGTGCGCGCGGCCACCGCAATCAGCGTCTCCGCTTCTGCCGCCGAGGTGGCGATGGGCTTTTCGCACAGCACATGCTTGCCTGCCTCCAGCGCGCGGATGGACCACGGCACGTGCAAATGGTTGGGCAGCGGAATGTAGACGGCGTCCACGTCGGCATCGGCAAGCAGCTCTTCGTAGCAGCCGTGGGCGCGCGGAATGCGCAGGCGATCCGCGGCGGCCTGCGCCTTGGCCAGTGAGCGCGAGGCGATGGCCACGACCTCGCCGGTCACTCCCGCCTGAATCGCAGGAATGACTTTTTCGAGGGCGATCTTCGCGACGCCCAGAATGCCCCAACGCGTTTTTCGGACGCTCATTGCATGCCCATGCCCTTTCGATTGTCCGACGACCTTCCACGGTTCATGTTGTATAGACACATCCTAACGAGGAACGCGTGGCACACAATCCACAAGCTATGTCCGTCGCCATCGCTGCTTTGTTGCGGGCAGCTGGCCTCGATCCGACGAGCGACGTGGATCTGAAGCAAACGCCCGAGCGCGTGGCCAAGCTGTGGCGCGACGAGTTTCTGGCGGGCTACGCAATGGATCCAGCGACCATCCTGGGCGACCCGGTCATCGGGGAAAAGGATCCCGATGTGGTCATCGTCAGCGGCCTGCGCTTTCACTCAATGTGCCCGCACCACTTGGTTCCCTTCCGCGGACTTGCGCACGTGGCGTACATTCCCGCGGGCAAGCTGGCGGGGTTCGGCAGGCTCGCCGATCTGGTCGAGTGTTTCACCAAGCGTCTGACACTGCAGGAACGCGCGACCCACCAGATCGCCGAGGCTGTGTGGCAGGGGCTTTCGGCTCGCGGCGCAGGTTGCGTGATGGAAGCGCAGCAGCTTTGCCTGTCGCTGCCAGGCGAGCGCCATGACCAATCGGCGGTCTTGACCAGCGCCTTCGTGGGCGAAATGGAAGAACGCCCCGACCTGAAAGCGCGCCTGCTCGCCGCCGCCCACCCTATAGGGAAGGAGCGCTAGATGGGCAAGCTCGATGGGCGTCTGGCCGTCGTGACCGGTACCTCGCGTGGAATCGGCCGCGCCATCGCCGTGCTGTTCGTCAAGGAAGGGGCGCGTGTCGCGGGCTGCGCGCGCTCACCTGGCGGCGAGACCTTTCTCAACGATCTGACCACCGAGGAAAGGCGCCGAGGTGTGCAGGCCGTGTGCGACGTTCGCTCGAAGGAGGATGTTTTGCGCTTTCACGATGACGTGCGCGCCACCATGGGCACGCGGCCCGATACCGTCGTGAACAACGCCGGCATCGTGGCGCGCGAGAGTGTCGCCACGTTGGCTCTCGACACGTGGAACGACGTGCTTGCCTCGAATTTGACTGGCACATTCTTGGTGACTCAGGCATTCCTTCCCGCCATGCAAGAGCGCAAGAGCGGACGGATCATCAACATGTCGTCGATTGGCGGCCGCTCGGGAACGCCTCTGCTTTCCGCCTACTGCGCTGCCAAGCACGGCGTGGTCGGCCTAACCCGTGCCTGGGCCGAAGAGCTGCGCCCCGACGGCATCGTGGTGAACGCCATCTGCCCTGGCTCGGTGGACACCGACATGCTCAAGCAGGGCATGCCGGGCGGCGAGCCGCACATGCAACCGGCCGAGGTGGCGCGCGTGGCGCTTTTTCTCGCTGCCGACGCGCCCCTGGCGCTGACAGGATCGTGCATCGATGTCTTCGGCTAAACCTACGGGCAGACTCGGGCGAGCCCTGAAACGGCTGCCGCTCTTTCCGCTGGAAGATGTGGTGCTGTTTCCTCATTCGATGATTCCGCTGCACATCTTCGAGGCGCGCTACCGCAAGATGGTGCGCGATGTCCTGGGCTCGAATCGCCTGATAGCCATCAGCCTGCAGCTCGAAAAGGAAAGCATCGAGGAAGGCAACGTGCCGCGCGTGGCGGCTATTGCCTCGGTGGGCGAGCTGGTGCTGGCGCAGGAGCTGCCCGACGGTCGCTACAACTTGGTCGTGCGCGGCCGGGCGCGCATCGCCATTGACGAAGAGCTACCGAGCGACGAGCCCTACCGCTTGATTACCGCCCACGAAATCCCCGACGAGCCTCCGGCCGAGCGAACCGAGCAAGTGGAAATTGATGAAGCGGACATGGCGTTGCGGGCTCTGGTTTCTGGCTTGGCCGAGTCCATTCCCAACGGCGGCGAATTGCTGAAGCACGTGGCCGCGGCGCAAGACACGCCTGCGGCCCTCGCCAATGTCATTGCAGCGTCCCTGGTGGCCGACGCCAAAATCCGCCAGCACCTGCTGGAAACGACCAACGTTTTCGCGCGTCTGGAGATCCTGTCGAACGAAGTCGTGGCGCTCACGGAACGCGTGGGCAAGCCCGGCCGCGCCAATTGATGGCACACGATCCGGCCGGGCCTATACTTCGGGCTTATGCGCTGCCCTTCTTCGCCGTTGACCGTCGTTCTTGTCGCGTTCGCCGTGGGCGCGTGCACCGCAGACAAAGCCAATCCCATCCTGCCGTCGACAGGAAATTCCAACAGCTGGGTTGCCAGCGGGACCCACGACGCGCAGGTTGACGTAACGACCGATAGCGCGACGGATGGGAACGCGGATGTGTCGGTTGGCGACGGCGCGCCCGGCAGCTGCAATTTGCTCACGCAGCAGGGTTGTGACTCCAACCAAGCCTGCTACCCGACGAGCGACATCGGCAAATGCCAGCGCCTCAACGGAAGTGTAGGAGCCTTTGGCTCGTGCGCTCTGGATCCGTTTGTCTGTGCGCCCGGATTTGCCTGCTGCCCTCTCGCCGACATGGGCAACACATGTGTGCAGCTTTGCGACGTCGATCATCCGCAAGCAGCCTGTGGCGGCTTGGTTTGCATCCCAAAGTGGGTGGGAGGGACCGTCGGCTACTGTAATCCAGCCTAGGAAAAAGACGCCACCGCTACTAAGGCGACGATCCTACAATCGGCGCAGGTAGCGGTGGAAGAAGGATGGAATAGACGAAGTGAAGCGAGTCTAGCGGGTGAAACAATCAGGACGGCAGCGCTCTAGCACTACTGATTCAAATTCGGACCGAGCCGGCGCGTCGCGAGGGCCTCGACCGCAACGAACGACGAGGGCGAATACTTGACGTATTTAACCGAGGAGTGAGGCAGCGGGCGAGGGCCGCAGCAGCGACGGCGAAGGGAGAATTTGCATCAGTAGTGCTAGGTGCGAATCAGCGCAGGTCCAGTCCCGGAAGAACCTCGGTCTTTTCCTTGCGGACGGCTTCCAGCCTGTGTCCAGGGAGGCCGAGCGCTTCGAGGATGGTGGGAGCTACCTGGGTGGTCATGACCGATTCGCATACCTCGCCGCGTGCTATGCGCCCGCCTGCAACCACAAGCGCCACGCCTGTGTCGCCGGGAGCGCCGCCGCCATGCTCGGCGATCTTCTTCGCGCTTCCTGAATAGATCACGCCTTCGTTGGGCTGAATGAACACGTTGGGTGCGCGGGCGGCCGCGATGGAGCCGGCAACGCTGGGATCGCCAAAGATGGCAGAGAGCGCCGGACCGACCACGATGTTCGACGAGAAGATCGTTGCTTGGGGCAGGACGGAGGCATGGATATCGACCGCGTGGGCGCTGAGCTGCGCGACGATGCCGGACACATTGGCGGCTGACTGATTCTGCAACCACAGAATGCCCACGTCGTCGGTCTGCAGGTGACCGCCAATGGCGTAGTCCTTGGCACCGTTGGTTTGCGTGACGTCGTGGAAGAAAGTGTTATCGAGGCCGGCATCGACCGTATTGATGAACGGCAATGGATCTTGCACGTCCGTCATGGCGGCCTGGGCCGCGCCCTCCATAGCCAGCTTGCTGCGATCGATGGGCGATTGGCCGTGCTTGGCGCTGACGATCACCATGGTTCGGTTCCACAAGCCCCGCTGATGCAGAGCCTCGATCATCGTGGCGATAGATGCATCCGTGTGGGCGATGGCGCCGGCCAGCGCGGCCGTGGGCGTTCCGTCGGGTTGGTAGCCGCCGACGGGCAGCTTTTCGCCAACCGAGACGGCCTGGAAGTTCATGCCGAAGACGGCAGGCACGCCAGGGCCGGCCGAGCCGTCCGATCGCTTGCCATTGATCTGATTGAGGACGGCAGCGACCTTGACGTCGTCGTAGGCCTCCACGGAGGGAAGGCAGGTCGTGTAGTCGCTGACTTTGCTCAGAGGCAATGAATTGGTCACGCCGTCGCACAGGTTGATCGAGCCCGCCAAGTCGATGCCGGCAACCACACCACCGTTCGCGATCAGCGAGTTGATCTCCGGCGTGTAAAGGTCTTCGACGCCCTTTCCGGACGGGCCGTTGACGATGTCATAGGCCGGATGCTTGTCCGACCATGCCGTCGTCCGTCCCGCTTCGCGAAGGACCTCGAAGATGGTATTCACTTTGAGGAACTCATGCGGATAGACTGGCTTGCACGAGCCGCCGCCCGCTAGTGAGAGGGGCAGATTGGCCTCGGCGATACCGCCACTGAAGAGTTGGTTCAGGTCCTTGTCGATACTCTCGTCGTACACGATCTCGGTGCCAGGCGCGCCCGCGCAGTTACTGCCGGGGGAATAGAGCGTTCGGTCGTAGCTGTCGTCATAGTAGACGCCGGTCGTCTTCGGCGTACCGCCCGTCACAAGAGCGAGCAGTCCCGGAAAAGAATCGGAAGGCGTTGTCGTTCGGGCGTCCGAGTACACGACACCGTGATGGGCAAGGTAGGCGAGCGACGAGGACGGATGCGATTTCGCCCAACAGTCGAGATCTTGATGATGTAAACCGTCAACGCTAATCAGCAGAACGTGCTGAACGTGAATGTCGTCCGAGTCCTGCTTGGCTGCACTGGCGTTGCCCGAAAGCAGCATTCCAAGGGCGATGAGTTGTGTGGTGATTTTCATAGAGTGTCTCCGAAAGTACAGGTTTTCAATTACCGCCCCACGAAGAGCGGCAGCATCAAGTCGTCATCGTCCATGCGGCACGTCTCGCCCAAGCAGCCGAGCCGCCACAGACGCTGAATGGTGCCAAGCAGTGAATAGTGATTGTAGGGAACCGCCACGCTTTGGTGATACTCGCCTCGCGACGTGATGACGATGGCTGGAGCGTGGGCGCCACCGAGAACTCCACCGCCGGTGCCGGTCGGGCTTTCGCAGCAGCCCGCAAAGCCGGCGTAGTCGTCTTCGTCCCAGACGACGACGATGGCCGAATTCTTGTGCCAAGCCTTGGAATGCATGATGGCGTCGATGGTCGTCTTGAGAAATTGATCGCCGAGGGCAATGACCTTGTGGTCCAGACCGGATGCGGGTGCGGCGCAGTCCGGAATCCCCACAGCGGCGGCGTTAGCAGCCGAAATCCCATGCATGTCATGGCATTGGTCGGGGCTGATCCAAACGAAGTTCGGGATCTCGTTCGATTGCAGATCGCGCTCGAATTCGTCGAAGGGAACAATTTGCTGCATGCGCTCGGGACGATTGCGGATGTCCGAGAAATACATGAACGGATTGTGTTTCTGCGCATACACTTTGCGCGGCACCGGCACGCCATTGACGATGTCGACAGGGGCGTACTCGACTGTGGAAGCCGTGCCCGGAATGGACTGCATATAGGCCTTCCACGTGAGTCGGCGGGCTTCGAGCTGGTCCACGATGTTCGCGCCATCGAACCAATGAGGCTTGCTGGTCGCGCTGACGATTTCCGCCGGAGTCAGGAGGAGCGAAGAGGTAGCATCGCCTGAATCAGGAACGAATTCCTCTGGCGCACAGGTGACGTCAGCACCGGCCTTGCAGTCATCCCAAATACCCTGAAAGTCACCGGAGATGGCCGCCAGATAGTTGGGCAGGCTGGGATGCGTAACGCCGTAGTAATTGGTTGCAACCCCGTAACGCCTAGCCCATTGGTTGATATTGGGAGCGTCGGTCGTATTACCAATGATCTCGTCGGTGCCGTGGTTCTCCATCATGATGTAGAAAATGTGGTCGAATGCGTCGATGTCGTCGGCGTAATCGCAGCGCCGGGCATGCTCGTCCGCTTCGTGAGACCACGGATGCGCGTCGACGGCACCGGTGAATACGAGCTGAGCTGCCAATAGTGAAACTGGGATACTGGTTCGCATGGTTCATCTCCGCAGTGGTTGTCCCGCGTTCGATGTCGCGGCCGGGGCGAGGATGTCGCCGGAAGCGTGACAGCTCCGTGACGGATCCGATTCGCGGCGACTGGCTACGGATTGCCCTGCGCCAGAGCCGGAGCTAAGGCGACGGCATCCATCAGCGTCAGTGCCAACGCCAGCCCGTGTTCGAGAAAGGGCTCGGCGTCAATGAGCTTGCGCGCGACAAAGCCGGCCTTGTCGAGTCGCGGCTGCTGCGAAAGAACCACGACACTCTCCGCGGCCGAAGCGGCGGACAGAAGATGGATACCCATGACGGCACCGCGCGTGTCGCCGGTCACCATGCGCGCCCGCCACGGCCGCGGCCAAATCTTCCACGTTCCGCCCAGCGAAACCGCGGGCAAGTTGTTGTCCACGCTCCAGCACAGCGTCGACAAATCCTTGCACTCGTCGGACGGGGACTTGTCCGTCGCGAGCGCGACTTTCTTCCAGCCCGGTAGTGCGCCGAACGTGGCGGGGCGCAGTGAACGGCTTTGCGCTCTCTCGACGGGCGCGGCGACCGCAATGGCTACCTTTACGCTGGCGAGCCGGCCATCGGCGCGACTGTGAATGGTTGCCCAGACACCGTTATTGCGCACCATCGAAGCGAAGACCCTGCCCAGCGATGCGCCGTCGAGAGTCGATAACTGCGGCGCCGACAAGGCCGCACTAGGACGCACGGTCCCTCTTCCTTCGGAAAGCCCCGCCAACGATTTCGCAATGACGAACACTGCCGCAGCCGTGATGGCCGGTTCCGCCAGGCCCGACCGGGCGACAAGCTTGCGCGTGGCCCAGTTGATGTCCCGCATGTTGACCGAGCCTTCAACGGTCAGAAGACACGGCGACTGTTTGCTATTGCCCTTGTCGGTGCGCGCGCGCAGTTGCAGAAGGCCAGGGGCGAAATCGCCGTCGGAAAGAGCAAGGTCGACGCCGCTCAGCTGAGGCCGCAGCCAAAGCTTGCCTTTAAGATTGCGCAAGGGGATCTCCATCTCCCACGCCACTTCCGTGTCAATGATGCCCGGCTCGCGTTCCCGCTGCGATACGACCTGCACGCGCTTGAATGACGGCATGGCCGTGGCGTACGAAGCCGGATCGCGAATCACCTGCTGGACCTTGTCGGCCGACGCCGATACGCTCGACGCAAGCATCACACGCACCGGCCAGTCGCCAGCCGGATTGCTCATGAACATCAAGTCGGCGGCGCCGAGCGCAGCAGACACGCCCAAAGCTTCGTCCGCCGTCGGCAAGCTGTTGGCAGTCAGAAGCGCCAAGAGCAGTGCCGCACCGATCATCGCCGAAGGGCTCGCGGGTTGCTAGTGCCGTCCGCCAGAGGATCGGCCATCAGTTGGCGGACGAAGCGCCCGTCCGGCAAGGCGCGACGAGGGCACATACTTGACGTATGTAACCGAGGAGCAACGCAGCCGGACGGGATGGATCGTCCGCCAAATGCTGGTTGAAATTCTGGCGGACGGCACTAGGTCTTCTCGACCATCTGGTCGTAGAACGCCAAGTAGTTGTCGGGCTGGTCGCCTTCGCGGACCGCGATGGCCGACCGTGGATGTTCGTTGAGCATGCCCGTCAGCATGTAGGGAATACTGTAGCCCCAATCCATCTTCTGGCGCAGGGGCAAGAAGTGGCTTTCGATGCATTCGATGACGGGGCGCAGATGGAATTTCGGGTTCTTGAGAAACGCGAGCAAAAGCTCGAGCGGACAGTTGCCCGCGCCGCGGCCGAGTCCGGCGATGGTCGCGTCCAGGCGATCGGCGCCGACCATGAGCGCCTCGATGGTGTTGGCATAGCCAAGCTGCATATTGTTGTGCGCGTGGATCCCGACGTGCTTGCCAGTGCCTTCGAGCGCCGCGACGAATCCCATCACGATGTCGTGTACCTGCTCGGAATAGAGCGCGCCGTTGGAATCCACGACGTAAATCGTGTCGGCGGGACTTTGGGCGGCGACCGCCAGCGCCTCTTCGATTTCGCGATCCTGCACGGTCGAGATGGCCATGACGTTCAGCGCAGTCTCGTAACCCTTGTCGTGCGCGTCCTTGACCATATCGAGCGCGCCCGGGATTTGGTGGATGTAGCAGGCCACGCGGACGCAGTCGATCACGCTGTCCTTCTTGGGCGCGATATCGGTGTGGTAGTCGGTGCGATCGACGTCGGCCATGACCGACAGCTTGATGGTACGAGGACCGTCGCCCACCACGCGGCGAATGGTGTCCTCGTCGCAGAACTTCCATTCGCCGTGCTGGCCGGGAGCAAACAGACGGCGCGCGCCTTTGTAGCCAAGCTCGCAGTAGTCGATACCCGCAGCGACGCAGGTGTCGTAGACCGCCTTGACGAAGGGCTCGTCGAACTTGTGGTTGTTGACCAGGCCACCGTCACGGATGGTGCAGTCGAGGATTTTGATCTCGGGTCGGTAGTTCACCCAATTTCCCTTGGCGTCGACGTGTTTGCGATGAAGCATTTGCAGTTCCGTTTGTGCTCATAGCACGAACGCCGGGAACGCCGAAAGCGCCAGACGGCGAGGAAGCCGTCGCTCTATCTTCCGCTGAACAGCAGCCAGGCGAAAGCCGCGCCGATCACGACGGCGGCAGCCATGACCCCGAATAGAAGCCCGCGACCCATGACCCACCGTGGTGTCTCCGGCGGCGGCGAGGCGGACGCAGTCGGCGCGAGCTGCGTCGGCAGTGGTCGCGAGTCGGTCCGCAATGGGGGCTGCGGCATAGGCTGGGAATTCGTGCGCAGGGGCGGAACCGGCTGCGAGCCCACGCGTACGCTCGGCGGTGGCACCGACGACGGCATGGACTGACTTGACCGCGCCTGCATTTCGGTGACGCTATCTCGCTGCAAAATTGCGGAGTCCCGCCGTGCGAAATCGCCGACGGTGTCGCGCCGGCCGCTGTGCCGACCTGGCCAATCGGCCTCGGCCGACCAGGCCCGTGGGTCGATGAAACTGCCGACCTGAACCCCATCGTCCGCAGGAGCGGCCACCTGACCGTCTTGCGGACCGTTGTCGAAATCAAGCGAGGTAAACGCATCCAGCTCGGCATGCAGGACGGTGTCGATGGTGCCCGCGCGCCGGCCCTTACTGCCCGTCGATTGGGTCGCCAGATCCTCGATGCACGCGCGTACAAGTTCCGCGATATCCCGTTGGATCATCTTGAGGCCGCGCGAGAACAGGTAGTGCGCAAGCGCGTCCTGAAGATCGGTCGCGGTTTGAAAGCGATCCTCCGTCCTGCGCGCGAGAGCCTTGCGGCAGATCTCCTCGAACTCGGGCTCGACCTCCGGATTTTGGGTGGCGATGGAAGGAATCTTGGCGTTGCGAACCAGCTCGACGGTCTGATAGTCGCTATCGCCGTAAAACAGGCGCTTCCCGGTCAGCATTTCGTAGAGCAGAATCCCGACGGAAAAGATGTCGGCGCGCAGATCGACATTCTCGCCACGCGCCGCCTCTGGCGACAGGTAGCTCATCTTGCCCTTGACCACGCCCGGGTCCGTGGACTCGACTTGACTGGCCGCTTTGGCCAATCCGAAGTCGGCCAACTTCACCTCGCCGTTGCGGGATATCAGCACGTTCGCGGGCGAGACGTCGCGGTGAACGATGCCCATGCGCTCGCCCGTTTCCGGGTGCGTGAAGTCGTGCGCATAGGCCAGGCCCTTGCAGACCTCCATGATGATGTAGATCGTCTGGCCGATGGTCAAGCGACGGCCGATGCGACGACGCCATTCCTGAATGGCCTTGAGGTCGACGCCCTCGACAAACTCCATGACGATGAAGTACGTGTCGTCGGCGTGGCCGATGTCGAAGACCTGGACGATGTTGGCGTGCTGAAGGAAGAGCGACAGCCGCGCTTCGTCCAGGAACATCGTGATGAACTTGTTGTTCTTGGTCAGGGCCGGCAAAACGCGCTTGATGGCAACGTTCTTGCGGAAGCCCTGCAGGGACTCGGCGACGCCCTTGAAGACCTCGGCCATTCCCCCGGCAGCAATGCGTTCTGTGATTCGATAACGGCTATCGGGCATCGGTCGGGCCGCCTGCTGGATGACGACTGGCGCGAACTATATCGCAAGCGCAAGATCCCGTACTTAGTAAATCCGAGCTCCAGGCTTGACCGCGACGCCTACTCGTCCGCGGCGCCAAGGTCACCAAGCCCCGTGCCGTCAAGGGCGCCGCCTTGCCCCGACTGCTCCACCGCCGCTTCCTCGCGTTCGTTCTGCTCTTTGCAGTCGATGCACAACGTCGTGACAGGGCGGGCCAAAAGACGCTTGAACGCGATCTTTTCCCCGCAGCTTTCGCACACGTCGATGGTGTCGTCCTTGAGACGCGCCAGTTGCTTGTCCACCTTGACGAGCAAGTACTTCTCGCGATCGTGCAAGCGCATTTCGGTGGAAAAAAGCTCTTCTTCCATCGACTCGTCGATTGAGTCGCGACCGATGTTGCGCTCGTGATTCATCGAGTAGTTGAGCGCGTTTTGGCCCACCTTGGCGAGACGTTTCCTGGCCGTGTCCAGCACGCCTTGCAGTTGTTCCTTCTCGGTCTTGGTCAGCATGATTTCCTCGTCGTGAATCGTCTTCAATGGGGCCTAAGCCAAACCTTCGGCAGGCCAGGTCACCAAGTTTAGCGTCGTCCGTCGCCCGATCCCTCGCCTCGCACCTCGAAATAAGCCTGGTCAGGAAGCTTTCTTCTCCTTGATCAGCTGCGGACGGCTGCGCGACACGACCACGTCGCGCGTGACGACGCATTCGGATACCCCCGATAGCGAGGGAATCTCGTACATCACGTCGAGCATGACTTCTTCCAGAATGGCGCGGAGACCGCGGGCACCCGATTTGCGGCGGGAGGCTTCCTCGGCCACGCTGCGCAGCGCGTCCTCGGTGAAGCGAAGCTTGACGTTTTCCATCTCCAGCAGTCGTTCGTACTGCTTGGACAAGGCGTTCTTGGGCTTCCACAAAATCTGCGTGAGGTCGTCCACGTCCAGTTCGTCGGCGCCAACGATGATGGGCAGCCGGCCCATGAACTCGGGAATCATCCCGAACTTGATGAGATCTTCCGTGCGCGCCATGGCTCGAAGCTCGTTCTTCGATTCTTCGCCTTTTGCAATCGCCGCGCCGAAGCCGAGGCCGCTCTTGCCGATGCGACGCCGGACGATTTCTTCGAGCCCGTTGAATGCACCAGTGCAGACGAACAGGATGTTCGTCGTATCCACCTGGATAAGCTCCTGCTGAGGCCGATTGCGCGCGCCATCAGGGGTGATGGTGGCTTGTTTGCCTTCTAGAATCTTGAGCAGCGCCTGCTGCACCCCTTCGCCAGACACGTCGCGCGTCACCGACGGGCCGCCGCCCTTGCGCGAAATCTTGTCGATCTCGTCGATGCACACGATACCGCGCGAAGCCTTTTCCGGATCGTTGCCGGCATTGCGGTAGAGGGACTTGATGACGCTGTCCACGTCCTCGCCGACGTAGCCGGCTTCGGTTAGCGTTGTGGCGTCCGCCATGGCGAACGGCACATCGAGCTTGCGCGCCAGGGTCTGCACCAGCAGCGTCTTGCCGCAACCGGTGGGACCGATGAGAAGGATGTTTCCTTTTTGGATCTCGACGTCCGCCGCCTTGCCCCTTTGGCCAATGCGCTTGTAATGGTTGTACACCGAGACCGAAAGCGCCTTCTTGGCTCGCTCCTGGCCGATGACGTACTTGTCGATTTCGTCGTAGATCTCGCGCGGCCGCGGATACCGTGGACGTTCTGCAGCCTCTTCCTTGGCGATGATGTCGTTGCACAAGGCAACGCATTCATCGCAGATGAAAACCCGGGGCCCCGAGATTAGCTTTCGCACCTCGCGCCGGCGTTTTTGGCAGAAGGAGCAGTGGAAGTCGTCCATACCTCCCCCGAGTATTGCACTCGAAAAGACATGAAGCCAAGGGGAAGGCGCCGATTTGAAATTGCGCGAGGTTCTTTCTTGCACCACCGTCCAGATCGTGCTCCGCTCGCGCCCCCCAAACCCCATCGAGGGTTTCCGTGTATCATGTTGCCATGACGGCTGCGCCTCGAATCGGAATCTCGATGGGCTGCCCAGCCGGAATCGGACCGGACGTGGTGGCCTGCGGGCTGGCAGCTCGCCCCGACATCGAGACCATCGTTTTCGGTGACGTTGGCATTCTCGAACGCGCCGCCAGACGTGCCGGGGTCACCTTGCCGGCGAGCGTGACCATCGTCCCGGTCACTCGGCTGAGCGACGACGAGGTTCAACCCGGCGCGCCTAGCGAGGTCACCGGCCGAGCACAAATTGACTACCTGGCGGCCGCTGCCGACGCGGTTCTAGACGGCAAAGTCAGCGCGCTCGTCACGGCTCCTATCTCGCGCGAGTGGGCCGCGCAAGCGGGCATCCCCTTCCATAGCCACATGGAGTACCTCGCGCGCCGGGTGGATGCCAAACAGTGCGCCACCATGCAAATCGGCTCGGGCCTGCGAGTCAGTATGGTGACCGGCCGGGTGCCCCTAAGGCAGGTTCCGTCGCTTCTGACCACGACCGGTATCGCTCAAACCACGGTGCTGACGGTGCAAGCGCTTTCTACCTATTTTGGTGTTCGCTTGCCGCGCGTGGCGGTGGCCGGCCTTAATCCGCTCGCCGGAGAAGGCGGCCGCATCGGCGACGAAGAGACGCACCTGGTTCTGC
>ODAK010002162.1_pt1 | contig 20770 bp, 14 predicted proteins | sample 1539591 | NCBI WGS metagenome assembly ODAK01 (sample SAMEA3539303, study PRJEB22396) | soil metagenome | biome: tundra; feature: field; material: soil | place: USA | collected 2010-05 | depth 0.15 m | reverse complement strand
CTCGCCATCCGCCCAGTCTAGACTAATCTGACGAATTTCAGACGCAGGACACTAGATGCCGACCGGGTGCCAGACCGTCTTAGTCTCGAGGAACGCCAGCAGGCGCCGCACTCCCGGCGCCGCGGCCCAGTCCTCATCGGCGGCGAACACCCGTTTCACGTTGCCGGCCGCCAGCCGCTCCAACTCGGCCCGGCCAGGCCGCGCCACCCCCGACAGGTCGACCGCATTGACATCCATGTGCGCGGCAAGCACCGGCGCCAGTTCCGCAGTCTTGCCGGTCAGTACGTTGACTACCCCGGCTGGCACATCGGAGGTAGCGAGCACCTCCGTGAGGGTGACGGCAGGCAGCGGCCTGGCCTCGCTGGCCACCACGACCGCCGTGTTGCCGGTCGCGATGACCGGTGCGAGCACGCTGACCAGGCCGAGCAGACTCGAATCGGCGGGCGCGACGACCGCGACCACGCCAGTCGGCTCCGGAAAGCTGAAGTTGAAGTAGGGCCCGGCAACCGGGTTGGCGGCGCCGGCCACCTGGGCGACCTTGTCCGGCCAGCCCGCGTACCAGACCCAGCGATCGATCGCCCGGGCAACCTGGTCTGCCGCCGCGGCAAGATCAAGACCTTCACTCTGAACGATTTCCGCCGCGAACTGCGACCCGCGACCTTCTAGCAGCTCGGCGACGCGATACAAGACCTGGCCGCGGTTGTAGGCCGTCGCCCCGGACCAGCGGCCGACCGCGGCCCTCGCCGCCACGACGGCGTCCCTGGCATCCTTGCGTGATGCCAGCGCGGCGTGGGCCAGCAGCCCGCCGCCGGGCTCAGTCACCGGATAGGAGCGGCCCGACTCGGACCGGGGAAACGCCCCGCCGATGAACAGCTTGTAGGTCTTGCGGACGCCGAGCCGCCCGGCGTGGCCGTCGGGCGGCAGCGCAGACCTCAGCCCTGCGGGCTGCCCGCCTGGCTTGGCCGCCACGGACTCTCCGGCTGATGCCGCCGCCACGGCCCTCCGGGCTGATGCCGCCGCCGCGGGCTTGCTCGCCCCGGGCTTGGCGGCGCGGTCAGGCATCGAGATACGCGGCCAGCCCGTGCCGGCCGCCCTCCCGCCCGAAGCCAGACTCCCGGTAGCCGCCAAACGGGCTCGCCGGGTCGAACCTGTTGTAGGTGTTGGCCCACACCACGCCGGCCCGCAGCTGCTGCGCCATCCAGAGGATCCGGCTGCCTTTGTCGGTCCACACCCCCGCCGACAGGCCGTAGGGCGTGTTGTTCGCCTTGATGACCGCCTCCTGCGGGGTGCGGAAGGTGAGCACTGACAGCACCGGACCGAAGATCTCTTCCCTGGCGATCCGGTGCGACTGGCTGACCCCGGTGAACACCGTCGGCGGGAACCAGAAGCCGCGCTTTGGCAGCTCGCAGGGCGGGGACCAGCGCTGGGCGCCTTCGGCTTCTCCCGAAGCGGACAGCTCCTCGATCTTGTCCAGCTGCTGCCGGGAGTTGATCGCGCCGATATCGGTGTTCTTGTCCAGCGGGTCGCCCAGCCGCAGCGTGCCGAGCCTGGCGCGCAGCCGCTCCACCACGGCGTCGGCTACCGATTCCTGGACCAGCAGCCGGGAGCCCGCGCAGCAGACGTGACCCTGGTTGAAGAAAATGCCGTTCACGATTCCCTCGACCGCCGCCTCGACCGGCGCATCGTCGAAGACCACGTTCGCGGCCTTGCCGCCGAGTTCCAGGGTCAGCCGCTTGCCGGTGCCCGCAACCACGCGGCTTATCTCCTTACCCACCTCGGTGGAGCCGGTGAACGCGACCTTGTCCACGCCGGGGTGCGCCACCAGCGCGGCCCCGGTCTCGCCCGCGCCGGTGACGACATTGACGACGCCGGCCGGCAGATCCGCCTGCTGGCAGACCTCGGCAAGCAGCAGGGCCGTCAGCGGGGTCGTCTCGGCCGGCTTGAGCACGCAGGTGTTGCCGGCGGCGAGCGCGGGCGCGAGCTTCCACGCGGCCATCAGCAGCGGGAAGTTCCACGGGATGACCTGGCCGGCCACCCCGACCGGCCGCGGCGCCGGCCCGAGCCCGGCGTACTCCAGCTTGTCCGCCCAGCCCGCGTGGTAGAAGAAATGCGCCGCGGCCAGCGGGATATCGACGTCGCGAGACTCCCTGATCGGCTTGCCGTTGTCCAGGCTCTCCAGCACCGCGAACTCGCGGGACCGCTCCTGCAGGATCCGGGCGATCCGGTATAGGTACTTGGCCCGCTCGGCTCCTGGCATCGGGCCCCACACTTGCTCATATGCCGTGCGGGCCGCGGCCACGGCGCGATCGACGTCGGGTGGTCCCGCGGCGGCCACCCGGGCCAGCGGCTCCTCGGTCGCCGGATTGAGGGTCACGAACTGCTGCCCGTCGCCGGCGGGCGCGAACCCGCCGTTGACGAACAGCCCGTACTCCGCCGCGAGGGAAACGACCTCCCGAGACTCGGGCGCCGGCGCATACTCCCACGCCGTCCCGGCCGCACGCGGCCGGACCTGTGTCGAGGGCGCCTGCCCGGCGGCCGCGCTGCCGCTCGCGCCCTTAGCGGCCTTGGCGCCCTTGCCGGCCTGCATCAGCGGTGATCCCGTCGTCCGCTTTCCATTGTCTGCGCCTCATTGTCGCATGGGTGCGCCGGCCGCCCTGGACCGATAGTGCGCCCGCTGCCCTGGCCCGATGCAACGCCGCGCAGGCGTGCGACCGCGCCCGCGCCGTCATCAGCTAATCGACCGGGTGGCGGATGAAGCGGGACGCCCGGCGCCGGATGATCCGCTCGAGCCGTTGGGTACGGGTGATTGCAGCGGGCCGCGAGCTCCGGGCGTCGGGGATGCCGCGGGGGACGCGGTAGAAGCGCGTCTTCGCCAGCTCGACCAGCAGCAGATAGACGACCACCATCGCGAACAGCAAGAGGAAGAAGGCCGTCGGCAGCGGCGTGAAGCCCAGCACGTTCGCCAGCCCTGTGTACGGCAGGATCGCACCGACCAGGGCCGCCCCGGTCGGCACCAGCAGCATCGGCAGGCTGGGCCGGCTCTTGAAGAACGGGACCCGCCGCGTCCGGATCACGTAGACGACGAGGGTCTGGGTGGCGATTGACTCGACGAACCAGCCGGTCCTGAACTCGGTGTGGCCGGCGTGCAGCAGGGCGAGCATCACCCAGAAGGTGGCGAAGTCGAAGATAGAGCTGACCGGGCCGAACACGGCCATGAAATTCCGGATGAACTTCATGTCCCACGCCGCCGGCCGGGCCAGGGCCTCGGGGTCGACCCGGTCAGTCGGGATCACCAGCTGCCCGGTGTTGTAGAGCAGGTTATTGAGGAGGATCTGCGACGGCAGCATCGGCAGAAACGACAGGAACACTGAAGCACCGGCCGCGCTGAACATGTTGCCGAAATTCGAGGACGTGGCCATCAGGACGTACTTCATGGTGTTGTTGAAGATGCGGCGGCCCTCCATGACTCCCTCCGCCAGCACGCCGAGATCCTTCTCGAGCAGCACCACGTCGGCGGCTTCCTTGGCCACGTCGGTTCCCGAGTCCACCGAAATCCCCACATCGGCGTGATGCAACGCCACCGCGTCGTTCACGCCGTCTCCCAGGAACGCCACGTCCTTTCCGGTGCGACGGGCCACCTTGACGATTCGCGATTTCTGATCGGGGCCGATCCGGGCGAACACCGTCGTGGTCAGGATCGCCGCTTCGAGGTGGTCGTCGTCGAGCAACTCGACGTCGCCGCCGCTGAGTATCCCCGCGCAGGCAAACCCGATATCCGAGCACACCTTGGCTGCCACCAAGCCGTTGTCGCCCGTGATGATCTTGACCTTCATCCCCAGCCGTTCAAGCTGGGCGATGGCGGAGCCGGCGTCGGCCTTCGGCCGGTCGGCGAACGTCAGGAAGCCTTCCAGGGCCAGCCCATGCTCGTCCGCTGCGGTGAGCGCCGCCAAGCCCTTAGCTGAGCGAGTGGCTACGGCCACCACCCGTGCCCCTTCGGAGAACAGCGCCTCCAGCGCCGGCCGGGCGCCGTCGGGGACGTTCACGCACCGGTCCAGTATCACCTCGGGGGCGCCCTTGATGATCAAGAGCGGCTGGCCGTCAGGATCCTTCACCAGCACAGAAACGAGCTGCCGCTCGTGGTCGAAGGGAAGGATGCCCAGCCTCTGGCAGGCGCCAGCGGCAGTGGCGGCCCGCTCCCCCGCAGCCGCCCCGGGAGCCGACCACAGGGCCCGGTCCAGCGAGTTCCCCCCGGCCGTTCCCCCGGCGGTAACCGCTGCCTCGTTGCATACGAGCCCGAGCATCAGCGGGCGCTGGCTGTCGCGCCCGCTGGCGTCGAGCGCACGCTCGAAGGTGATCACCCCTTCGGTGAGGGTGCCCGTCTTGTCGGTGAAGAGGATCTCGATGTTGCCCAAGTCCTCGATGGCAACCAGGCGTTTCACCAGCACTTTCTTCGCCGCGAGGGCCTTCGACCCGGCGGAGAGGCTCACCGTCACGATGGCCGGCATCATTTCGGGAGCGATGCCTACGGCAATGGCGAGCGAGAAGAGCAGCGCGTCGATCAGGGGCCGTGACAGCGCCACGTTGACGACGAAGATGAACGCTGTCAGCACGGCCGCCACCGCGAACAGGAATCGCGAGAAACGCGACAGGCCCACCTCGAAGGCGGTCTGGCTGTGCTTCTCGGCAAGTCCTGCGGCGATCTGGCCGAAGGCGGTGCGGGCTCCGGTCCGGACCACCACGCCGAGGGCCGACCCTTGGTGGACGATCGTCCCCATGAAGGCGCATCCCGGCTGGTCCTGTGGCTGGTGGCCGACGACGGCCGCCACCGACTTGGCCGTCGGCATCGACTCGCCGGTCAGCACGCCTTCATCGCACTCGAGTTCGTCGACGGTCAGCAGGCGGAGGTCGGCCGGCACGAGTACGCCGACGCGGAGCGATACCACGTCGCCGGGCACGAGGTTGATCACCGGGACCCGGCTCGCCCGTCCGTCTCTGCGGACCTCGGCCTCCTGCCGGATCTGGGCGCGGAGAGCCGCCATCGCCTTCTCCGCCCGGTACTCGTTGAAGAAGCCCAGTCCGACGCTGAGGGCGACAATCACCCCAATGATCAGCGCGTTAGTGCCGCCGCCGGTCAGGCCCGACACCAGCGCCGCCCCGAGCAGCAGGATCAGGATCGGATTGCGGATCTGGCGGAGGAGGACGGTGGTGGCACGCACCCGGTGGGTACCGAGCGCGTTCGGCCCGAACTGCCGCAGCCGCTGCGCTACCTCGTCGCAGGAGAGCCCATCCGGGCCGCTTCGAAGGCGCGCGAGCACATCGCCCGGGGCGAGACCAGCGGCGTCGGCCATGGACAGCTCGCCGGACGGGGCGAGCGCAGCCACGACCATGGCGCCAGCTTCGCCACCGGAGCTTGCCGCCGGCCAGAGCCATTGGTCCCGGTGCTCAGGCCCGGAAGTGACCCAGCGGGACGCACTCGATGATGTCCGGCAGCTAGGTCACGAGCGAGCCAAGGCACGGGGCGTAGCAGGCGACGCCTCCGCGCGACCGGGCTCCGCGCCAGCTGGCCCGGCGGCGCACTCCGGCTCGGCCGGCCCGGATCCCGGCGCCCGTGCGATCAGGCTGGCCAGCACCGCGGCGGCCCGCCTGGCGGCCGCCGAGTCGCCAGCGGACGTGACCACGGGCAGCAGCCTGCGGCCCAGCGACGGCAGGAGGAGTGATCCTGCCGTGGCCGCCGCCGAGCTGCCGCCAGCGATCGCCCAGCCGACCGGGCCGATCGGCGTGCAGCCGAAGAACTGGCTGGCACCCGGCGTCTGCACGATGCCGACCAGGACCCCGGCGCTGGCCAGGCCCGCGATAGCGACCGATGGGCTGCGGCCGCCGACCAGCAGGGTCTGGCCGAGCTCGGTGCCGACCAGCGCCGCCAGTCCGACAGTGCGGGCGCGCGCAGGCCGGCCGGTCATTCTCGCGGCTAGCCAGGCGGCGGTGGCTCCGGCAGCGGTCGCCACGGCGCGCACGGCGACCTCCTCGGTCAGCGCCGACCCCAGCGATGCCTCCGGCCCTTCCGCCAGCAGCGTGCTGGCCGCCTCGGGATGGGGCGGCCGCAGCGCGACGGCCAGCGCAGGAGCGAGGTCGGTGAGCAGGTTGACCAGCAGCAGCTGGCGGGCGGACAGCGGCGACCTGCCGGTCAGCAGCGCGCCGAGCAGCGTATAGCCGATCTCGCCGATGTTCCCGCCGACCAGGATGCCGATCGCCTGCCGGACGGACGCCCACATTGCCCGGCCCTCCACCACGGCGGACAGGATGGTCTCCAGCCGGTCGTCGCTGACGACCAGGTCGGCGGCGGCACGGGCCGCCGGAGTGCCGCGCTTGCCGAGCGCAATGCCGACGTCCGCCAGCGCGATCGCCCCGGCGTCGTTCGCGCCGTCGCCGGTCATCGCAACGGTGCGGCCCAGTCTCTGGAATGCCTGCACGACGCGGACTTTCTGGGCTGGCGTGCTGCGAGCGATCACCGATGCGTTCGCCAGCACGGCTGACAGTGCCTCGTCATCCAGCCGGTCGAGCTCAGCGCCCGTGACAATGCAGCCCCCGTTCAGCACATCGAGCTCGGTCGCGATCGCGGCCGCCGTCGCCGGATGGTCGCCGGTGATCATGACCACATGGACGCCCGCGTCGCGAAGCTCGCGTACCGATGCCCCAGCCGTGGCGCGGACCGGGTCGCCGAAGGCGACAAAGCCAGCGAAAGACAGCGCTGTCACCCCGTCGTCTGCCAGTTCCGTCAGCGTGGGCACGGTGTTCTCGGCCACGGCGAGGACCCGGTAGCCGTCGGTGGTGAGCCGGTCGAGCTGGGCGTTCAGCCGCTTCCTCTCCGGCACGCCAAGACGACGGCCGCGCCACCGCGCACAGCGCGGCAAGATCACTTCTGGTGCGCCTTTGACCGACAGCAACGGGCCGTTACTGCTGCTCCCCAATGCAGCGTGATAGCTGCGGCTTGGCTCGAACGGCAGCGCAGCGACCCGGCGCCAGCGCGGGTACCCGGCCGACCGGGTTACCTGCTCAGCTGCTGCGGCGGTGGCGACCGCCTGATCGGTCATGTGCTCGGCTCGGCGCCCGCTGCGCGGCTGCGGCGTCGCCCGGAGCGCGGCCGCGAGGACCTGGCGGCCCGAGCCGCCGAGGGCGCCGCCGCGGCGGCTTACTGCCCCGTCCGATACGGCCGCCACCGCCATCCGTCCCTGGGTGAGGGTCCCGGTCTTGTCGAAGCACAGCACGTCCACCCGCCCGAGCGCCTCGATCGTGCGCGGGTTGCGGACCAGCGCGCCGTGGGCCGCAAGGCGGCGGGCGGAGGCAAGCTGGGCGGCTGACACCAAGAACGGCAGCCCTTCGGGCACGGAGGCGACGGCCAGGCCGACGGCCGCGCCAATGCTGTCGCGAGCCGGCCGCCCGCGCAGCAGGCCGGCCGCCACCACCGCGCCCGCCGAGCCGAGCGCGAGCGGCAGCGTCGTGCGGGTGATCTGGGCGAGCCTGGCCTCCACCCCGGTGACCGGCGCAACTCCTGCGGCGGCCGCCATGCTCCGCCCGGTCTCGGTGGCACTGCCGGTCGCCACGACGACCGCGGTGGCCCGTCCGGCAGCGACTGCGGTGCCCTCGTACAGCATCGAGCACCGGTCGGCGATCGCGCGGGCGGGCACCGGTGCGGTCGTCTTGTCGACCGGGAAGGACTCCCCGGTCAGCGACGACTCATCGACCTGAAGTGCTCGTGCCTCTAGGAGCCGGCAGTCAGCGGGCACCACGTCGCCTGCGCCCAGCACCACGATGTCGCCCGCGACCAGCCAGGCGGCCAGGACGGTCTGCTCGCGCCCGTCCCGCAGGACCCGCGCGGTCACCGCCGAGCTCTCGAAGAGCTGCGCCATCGAACGATCCGTCCAGACCCGCTGGACCCCGCCCATCAGCGCGGACAGCGCACCGACTCCGGTGACGATGACGGCGTCAGTGACCGCGCCGATCGACGCGGACAGCGCCGCGCCGCCCGCGAGGATCGGGGTCAGCGGGTTTGCAAGCTCGGCAAGGAACGCCCGCGGCAGCGAGGGCTCGGGCGGCTGCCGCTCGTCGGGGCGCCAGCGCTGCCGGGCGTCCTCGGTGTCCAGGCCCGCTGGCCGGCTGTGCAGCCGCTCGAGGACGACATCGGCGGGCATCGCGTGCCAGGGAGTGCGCGGCGGCGGTGCGGCGACCGGGCTGCGGGCTAGTTCGGCAGCAGACCAGGCCCCGCTGGTCAGCGCGATGGCGCCAGCCCCGTTGACCGCCAGCAGGCTCCGGCTTGACGCGCCGGGCGCGGCGCCCCCGAAGGCCAGCGCTACGCCCAGCGCGCTTCCCGCCTGGGAAAGCGTCACCCCGCGGCGGGAGACCGCATGCGCGACCCGCACCGCCTCGATGATGAGGGCGACCGCAGCCAGATCATCTCCAGCCAGGATGTGGGCTCCCCAGGCGGGCACCCCGTCCGCGCCGGCGAGCCCGATACCGCAGTCGGCCGCCGCCAGCGCCCGGCGCTGCCTGGACACCAGGAGTACCCCGGCGCCGTCGGCCTGCAGGCCGCGCACTGATGCCACCAGCCGCCGCCCGTCCGGCAGCACCCGGTCACCGAATACCTTGCCGTGCGCGGTCACTAGCGCGGCGAGCGGATCGCCGGGCGAGGCCCCCGCCGCGCCGGGTCCGGCGCCGGCTACGGGGGCGGCCACCATGAACGCCGCGCCAGCCCGGCCAGCGGCAGCCACGATAAGCCCGGCGGCAGCGGCCTGCTCGGGCACCACGCCGACCAGCGCAAGGAGCCGGCCGTCCGCCGCCAGGCCGAGGACGTGTGCCGCGCCGCCGCGAGTCAGTTTCGCGGCGGTCCGAACGTCCGTGCGTGCCCCCTTCCGCGCACCCGCCCGGCCCTGGAGGCCGAGAGCGTCGAGCGGCCCGAGCGTGAACGTGCCGTCGGTCCCGGCTGCCGTGAGCCGGTCAGCGGCGAATAGCGCATGCACCACGCCGACTAGCCCGGCCACGTCCGCGCCCCCGACCCCGACGACCTCCCCGACCACCAGAGCGCCAGTGGTCAGCACATCGGCGTCGACGACGATGGTGTCGATGCGATCCAGCCGGCGCAGCGCGCCCTTGTCCATCACCACGACACCGCGCCTGGCCAGGACGCACCCGAGGGTGGCGGCAAAGCCCTCCCGGCTCAGCCGCGCCGCTTTCGGCAGGCCGGCCAGGGCGACGCCCGCCGCCCGCCGCGGGCTCTGGGAGACCGCCAGCACGCCGCCGAAGGCAGCAGCCGCGCCGAGCCCGATCCGCTCGCTGTAGCGCTCGATGGGGCCCGGTGGCAGAGCGCAGGGCCGCTCCGGCGTGACCGGCCGGGCGGCGGCGCGGCCCGGACTGCCGCACAGCCCGGGCTCGGACCGCGCCCAGGTATTGCGCTGCATGACGGCCTCGGTCAGCTGGGCGGCCCGCTGGCCGATGTCGAGCGCCAGCCCGCTAACTCCCTGCGCGGCGGACTGCGCGAACGCGTTCGCGGCCGCCAGCGTGAGATCAGCCGGGCCCGGCCCGATGGCGCGCTCCACGGCGGCGCGCAGCCTTGGCTGGGTGTCGACGAAGTTCACCAGCGATCCCAGTTCGGCTGGCAGCCGCACCGTCCGGAACGCCCGGCCCGCGCCGGCGACGGACAGGCCGGCGACGTTGGCGGCCAGCGCGGCCACCGCGCCCGGCACCCGGTCGATGGCACCGGGGCGGGACGCCGCCGTCTCGGGCTGCGCTGAGTAGTCGCGTTCCAGCTGCTCAATGACAGCGATGAGGTCAGCGGGATCAACCTCGCCGCTGCACGCGACCACCACGGTGCCGAGCGGGGCATTGACTGCCGCCCAGCTGACCGCGGGGTGATGCCGCAAACCGGCCGCCACTGCCCGCGCGAGCGCTGCGCCGCTATCCTGGGTGACTCCGCGCACGGCAATGTGCAGGCGGCCGTCCGCGCGCCATACCACCCGCCGGACCGGCTGCCCGCGAACGGCGCGGCCGATGGCTGCCGCCACCGCTGCCGGTCGCAAGGTCAGCGAAGGGCCGGGCACCGCAGTGGCATTGCGGCCGCGCCGCTTGCCCGACAGCGGGCTCGCGCTTGCGGCGCGGCCGGCCCGTCAATCCCAGTCCCGGTGCTCACCTCCGCATGGTCGGTGGCGCGCGGCCGCCGCGCATCACCCCGGCAGGGTGATGCGCGGCCCGCTCCGGGCCGCCCATCCTGGCCGGATGAGCGAGAAGACTGAATCGAGGCCGACCTCCGAAAGCCGCCGGCGCACACCAGCCGGCCGCGCGGAGCACAACGGCCATCACCATGACCACGAGCACTACCGCGCCGGAATGGACCTGCCGGTGTTCGGCCACGTTGCCTACACGAGCCTGGGTTTCTGGGCGGGTCTCGGCGCAGCGGGCGCGGCCGGGGTCATCGACTGGCCGGTCGCCGCCGCTGTCGGCGTGGGCTACGCCCTGGCGCGCCGGTGACCGGCGGATGACCGCCGGGCAAGGCGGCCGCGGCGCAACGGGCCGCGCACCCGCCCGCGCCGGGCAGCAGGCCAGCCGTTCCGCCACGAGCCCGCCGGCGGCCCGCCGGACGCAGGCCGCCAAGCGGGCCGCAGCGTCCGGCGCTCAGGCGCCACGCACCGCGGCGACGCCAGCCAGGCCCGCTGGGGGCGCCACCGCACGCAGCACGGCCCTGCCGGCCCAGCCAGCGCAGCGCGCCGCGGCACAGGCGATCGGCAAGGAGAGCGGAAGCATCGGCCTGCCCTGGGGCATCGGCCCGGTGCGGGTGCCATCTCCCGACCGGATGGCCTTCTACGGCGGGATTGCCGCGCTCGCCCTGCTCGGCGTCGTCGACTGGCCGGTGGCGCTCGTCATCGGGATCGGGCACGTACTCGCCGACGACAGGCGGCACAGGCTGCTCGCCGACTTCGGCGAGGCGCTCGGAGAGGCCTAGCCACGACCATGGACAGGCTGCCGCAGTCGCGGCGGGGCTGCGGCTCAGTCGATGCTGAAGTAGTCGGGACCGGCGTAGGCGCCGGTGAGCTGCTTGGCGCGCTGCATGAGCAGGTCGTTGAGGAGGCTGGACGCGCCGATGCGAAACAGCTCAGGCGTCAGCCATTGCGGCCCGGCAGTCTCGCGGACAAGCACCAGATAGCGGATCGCGTCCTTGGCGGTGCGCACGCCGCCGGCCACCTTGACCCCGACCCGGCACCCGGTTGCCTCCGCATAGTCGCGCACCGCCGCCAGCATGACCAGGGTCACCGGCGGCGTCGCGGCCGGCGTGACCTTGCCGGTCGAGGTCTTGATGAAGTCGGCGCCAGCGAGCATCGCCAGCCAGGCGGCCCGGGACACGTTGTCGAGCGTGGCCAGCTCGCCGGTTTCCAGGATGACCTTCAGGTGCGCGGCCCCGCAGGCCTCGCGCACCTGCCTTATCTCCTGAAAAACCTGGCCGTACCGGCCCGCGAGGAACGCGCCCCTGTCGATGACCATGTCTACCTCGTCGGCGCCGGCCGCCACCGCGCCGGCGACATCGGCGAGCTTCACCGCGAGCGACGCGCGGCCGGAGGGGAACGCGGTGGCCACGGCGGCGACGGCGACGCTACTCCCGGCCAGCTCGGCCCTGGCCACGCCGACCAGGTCCGGGTAGATGCAGACGGCCGCCACCGGCGGGACGCTAGCGTCGGCAGGGTCAGGCCGGCGGGCCTTGGCGCACATGGCGCGGACCTTGCCCGGGGTGTCCGCGCCCTCGAGCGTCGTCAGGTCGACCATCCGGACCGCCATCTCCAGCGCCTGCATCTTGGCGTCCCGCTTGATGGACCTGGTCGCAAGCCCGGCTGCCCGGGCCTCGGAACCGACCTGATCGACGGCCGGCAGCCCGTGCAGCACCTGCCGCAGGGCGGCATCGGACGTCGCGACCTCGGATAGCCAGCGCCGGTCGGCCACCGGCTGCGTCATCGTCTCGATGCCCACGGCTATGACGTTACCCCGGCGCTGCGGCCGGTCCCCCTGCCGCCGGCCGGACGGCCGCGAACCCCGGCTTGATGATCGAGTTGATGATCGCGAGCCGCTCGTCGAAAGGGGCGAATGCGCTCTTCATGGCGTTGACGGTCAGCCACTCGATGTCCGCCCAGCCGTAGCCGAAGGCCTCGGTCAGCGCGTGGAACTCCGACGACAGGCTTACTCCGCTCATCAGCCTGTTGTCGGTGTTGACCGTCACCCGGAACGACAGATCGCGCAGCAGGCCGATCGGATGATCCTTGATGGACGCGACGGCTCCGGTCTGCACGTTGGAACTCGGGCACATTTCCAGCGGGATCCGCCGATCTCGCACGTAACCAGCGAGCCTGCCCAGCGGCGCCGTCCCATCGGGCGCCACCTGGATGTCGTCGATGATCCGGACGCCGTGACCGAGGCGCTCCGCGCCGCACCACTGCAGCGCTTCCCAGATGGACGGCAGCCCGAATCCCTCGCCCGCGTGGATCGTGATGTGGAAGTTCTCCCGCGCGACGTACTGGAACGCGTCCAGGTGGCGGCTCGGCGGGCTGCCCGCCTCGGCTCCGGCGATGTCGAATCCCACCACGCCGGCATCCCGGTGCCGCACCGCCAGTTCCGCGATCTCCAGCGACCTTGCCGCGGTCCGCATGGCGGTAAGCAGCGCGTAGACGGTGATGTTCCGCCCGCTCGCACCGCGCCGGAAGCCCTCGAGCACGGCCTCGACCACCTGGTCCAGGCTCAGCCCGTGCCGGACGTGCAGCTCGGGCGCGAACCTGACCTCCGCATACACCACCCCGTCAGCGGCCAGGTCCGCGGCGCATTCCGCGGCTACCCGGATCAGCGCCGCCCTCGTCTGCATCACCCCGACAGTGTGCTGGAAGGCCTCCAGGTAGAGCTCGAGCCTGCCGCGCTGCGCCGCGCCGGCCATCCAGCGGGTCAGTTCCGTCACGTCGGTCGATGGCAGCCCGTCATACCCGGTCTGGCCGGCGAGCTCGATCATGGTCGCGGGGCGCAGCCCGCCATCGAGGTGATCGTGCAGCAGCACCTTGGGGACGCCGCGGATCTCGTCAAGTGTCGCTGCCACGCTCACTATTCTCACAGACTGATCTGCCCGGGCACGCGGCGGCCGACGACTGGAGCATGGTCGCCCCGTTCAGCCCGCCGGCCGCACCGGCCGTAGCCAGGCGGCCGGGTCACGGCTCGATGCGCTCCAGCACGACCGAGCCGGGCGCGGCCGGGCGCGCCCCGATCTCGATCGCGCCGGCCAGCACCTCCGCGGCCCGGCCGAACCGGGCCTCGTCGTCAGCGCGCAGTTCGAGCACGGGCTGGCCGCGGCTGACCTGCTCGCCCGGTTTGGCCAGGCAGATCACCCCGGCAGCCGCGCTGACCGGGTCCTCCTTGCGCGCCCGCCCCGCGCCGAGCCGCCAGGCGGCCATCCCGACAGCGCGCGCGTCCAGCCGGCGGATCCAGCCTGACTCGGCCGCAGTGATCCGCTGCAGGTGCGCGGCTTGCGGCGCCGGCGCGTCCGGGTCGCCCTCCTGTGCCCTGATCATCTGCTGGTAGCGAGTCAGCGCCCGGCCATCGGCCAGGGCCGCCGCGGGGTCGGCGCCGATACCGGCCAGCCGGAGCATCTCGGCGGCCAGCGCGAGCGTCACCTCGACCAGGTCAGCCGGTCCCGCGCCGCGCAGGGCCGCGACCGACTCCTGCACCTCGACCGCGTTGCCGACGGCCCGCCCGAGCGGGGTGTCCATCTGGGTGAGCAGCGCGGCCGTCCGGACACCGTGCTCGGCGCCGAGCGTGACCATGGTCCGCGCCAGCTGCCTGGCTGCGCCGATCTCCCGCATGAACGCGCCGCTGCCGACCTTGACGTCGAGGACCAGCGCGGCCGTCCCCTCGGCGATCTTCTTGGACATGATCGAGCTCGCGATCAGCGGGATCGACTCGACGGTCCCGGTGACGTCGCGCAGCGCGTACAGCTTGCGGTCGGCCGGGGCGAGCCCGGGCCCGGCCGCGCAGATCACGCACCCGACATCGGTGAGCGCCTTCGTCATCTCGGCGGCGGACAGCACCGCCCGCCAGCCGGGGATCGACTCCAGCTTGTCCAGGGTGCCGCCGGTGTGCCCGAGCCCGCGCCCCGACAGCTGCGGCACCGCGGCTCCGCAGCTGGCCACTAGCGGGGCGAGGATCAGCGACACCTTGTCGCCGACCCCGCCGGTGGAGTGCTTGTCGACCGTGGGCGCCGGCACGCCGCTCAGGTCAAGCCGGTCGCCCGAGCTGACCATCGCCGCCGTCCAGGCGCGCAGCTCGGCTGGATCAAGGCCCTGGAAATAGATAGCCATCAGCATTGCCGACATCTGCTCGTCCGCGATGGCGCCGCCCGTGTAGGCGCTGATCAGCCAGCTGATCTCGGGCTCACTGAGCGGCCTGCCGTCCCGCTTCGCCCGGATCAGCTCCACCGCGTCAGGCATCGGCGCGCCGCGCAGCCAAGTCGGCCTCGGTGAACGCCCCCGGCAGCAGGGCGCCGAGCTCACGGGGCCCGCTGTCACTGTCGAGCAGCAGCTCCGGGCCGCCGGCCTCGAGTAGCAGCTGGCGGCAGCGCCCGCAGGGCACCAGCGGAGCACCATCCGCGGCGACCACGCTGACCGCCACCAGTCGCCGGGCACCGGCCGCGTGCAGTGCGGACACCAGGCCGCACTCGGCGCACAGGGTGAGACCGTAGGAGGCGTTCTCCACATTGCACCCGGTCACCAGCAGCCCGTCTGGCGCCAGGCCTGCCGCGCCGACATGCAGCCGTGAGTAGGGCGCATAGGCATGGGCCGCCGCAGCGGTGGCAGCGGCGCGCAGTGCGGTCCAGTCGATCGCCATTCGGGCCTCCTGCGGGACGGGGACGGTCGTCTGGCGGGCAGCGCGATCTTAAGGCCAGCGGGCCGCCCGGCGCTGGTACCTGGCCCTTCCCGACGTCGCGGCTGATCTGCGATCATAACGGTCTCGATTTAGCAACAGCGCAGACAGCGGGTGGTTTCCGGCTTCCAGGATGGCACCACCAGGACTACCCTTCGGGCATCCCGGGGGGGATTCCGGGACTTTTCGCGCCCTAGCCGGCCAGGGCACCTGACTGGGCCGGCAGTCCTTCCGGGCGGCCGCGGGCCGCCCCTGCAGAGGAGGTAACTGTGAGAGGGACAGTCACGACTGTCGGCGCCCTGAGCGTCGTGGCCTTGCTGGCCGCGGCGTGCGGGTCGAGCGGCACTTCGTCAACCAGCACGCCGAGCAGCTCAGCGAGCTCGTCGAGCACCAGCGCGTCGGCGTCCGGCAAATTCTTGGCCTGCATGGTGACCGACACCGGCGGCATCAACGACAAGTCGTTCAACCAGTCGTCCTACGCCGGGGTGCTGGCGGCGGCCGCCGCCGACGCCAGCGTCACGCCCAAGTACCTGCAGTCGACATCGACGTCCGACTACGCATCGAACATCACCGCGTTCCTCGGCCAGAAGTGCGGGATCATCGTGACCGTCGGCTTCCTGATGGCCGGGGCCACCCAGACCGCCGCCAACGCGAACCCGACCCAGAAGTTCGCGATCGTTGACAACGCTTACACCCCGGCGCTGAAGAATGTGGACGCCCTGCTGTTCAACACGCTGCAGGACGGTTTCCTCGGCGGCTATCTGGCCGCCGGGATGTCGAAGACCGGCAAGGTGGCGACGTTCGGCGGGCAGAAGCTGTCCACCGTGACGATCTACATGGACGGCTTCGCCGACGGCGTCCAGTATTACAACACCAGGCACCACGCGCACGTGACCGTCCTTGGCTGGAACGAAGCCTCCCAGAACGGGAGCTTCACCAACAGCTTCACCGACCTCACCGCGGGCCAGCGGATCACGAACACGTTCATCACTGAGGGCGCCGACATCATCTTCCCGGTCGCCGGCGGTGTCGGGCTCGGTGCCGCCAAGGCCGTTCAGACGGCCGACCAGGCTGGTGGCCACGTGAACATGATGTGGGTGGATACCGACGGGTGCGTCAGTGCCGCGCAGTACTGCCAGTACTTCATCACCAGCGTGGAGAAGGGCATCACGACGGCGGTGAAGAACGCGGTCCTGAACGCCGCGCACAACACGTTCGCCGGCGGCAACTACATCGGCACGCTGACCAACGGCGGGGTCACGCTCGCTCCCTACCACGACTTCGCCAGCAAGGTGCCCGCCGCGCTGCAGTCGGAGCTGGCGCAGATCAAGACCCAGATCGAGAACGGGACGATCAAGCCGGCAACCAAGAGCCCCGTTTAAGGCTGACATGCGGTATGGCCTGGCAGGGCTGTCCCCTGCCAGGCCACACCGAGGCACATCGGGCGACTGACCAGCCCGGGAGGGAGGCCGGCCGGTGCGGCTGGAGCTGCGGGGCATCACCAAGCGGTTCGGCTCCCTCGTGGCCAACGACCAGATTGACCTGGTGGTCGAGCCGGGCCAGATACACGCCCTGCTCGGCGAGAACGGCGCGGGCAAGACGACGCTGATGAACGTCCTGTACGGCCTGATGCATCCCGATGAGGGCGAGATCCTGCTGGATGGCCAGCCGGCGGTGTTCCGCTCGCCTGCAGACGCGATCCGGGCCGGCATCGGCATGGTGCACCAGCACTTCATGCTGGTACCTGTCTTCACTGTGGCGGAGAACGTGACCCTCGGCGTCGAGCGCACCCGCGGCCTCGGCCTGCTCGACCGGCGCCGGGCCCGGCGCGACGTGCTCGAGCTGTCCGAGCGCTACGGCCTGAACGTGAATCCGGACACCTATGTCGAGAACCTGCCCGTTGGTACCCAGCAGCGGGTGGAGATCATCAAGGCGCTGCTCCGCGAAGCCGGCGTGCTCATCCTCGATGAGCCCACCTCCGTGCTCACCCCGGGCGAGACAGAAGACTTGTTCCGGGTGGTTCGCGAGCTGAAGGCGGGCGGCCGGTCGATCGTCTTTATCTCGCACAAGCTCAAAGAGGTTCAGGCGATCGCCGACACGATTACGGTCATCCGCCGCGGACGGGTCGTCGGCGAGCGGCCGCCGGCGGCTACCGACGCTGAGCTCGCGGCACTGATGGTGGGCCGGCCGGTGGAGCTCAAGGTCAGGAAGGGACCCGCGCGCCCTGGCGAGGTCGTGCTCGACGTCCGCGGCATCACGGCCAGCGATGATCATGGAAAAGCCGCGCCCGATGATGTCTCGTTCCAGGTAAAGGCGGGTGAGATCCTGGGTGTGGCCGGAGTGCAAGGCAACGGGCAGACCGAGCTCTGCGAGGTGCTCATCGGCCTTCGGCCCGCTGCCTCCGGATCAATGCTCCTGGACGGCAAGGACCTGACTCGCGCGGCGCCGCGGGACCGGCTGCGGGCCGGCTTCGGCTATGTGCCCGAGGACCGGCAGGAGGATGGCCTGGTCTCGGACTTCTCGGTGGCGGAGAACCTGGTCCTGGACGTCTACGACCGGCCGCCGTTTGCCTCGGGCATCGCCCTCGACCTGGACGCGATCGGTGCCAATGCGGCCAGCCGGGTTGCCGAGTTCGATGTGCGGACGACATCCGCGGACCGGCCGGTCGGCACCCTGTCCGGCGGCAACCAGCAGAAAGTCATCCTGGCCCGCGAGTTGAGCCGGGACGTCCGGCTGCTGCTTGCCAGTCAGCCCACCCGCGGCCTGGATGTCGGATCCATCGAGTTCGTACACCGGCGCATCGTCGAGGAGCGCGACCGGGGCGTCGCGGTGCTCATCGTCTCCTCCGAGCTGGACGAGATCTACGCCCTTGCCGACCGGATCGCCGTCATGTACGAGGGAAAGATCGTCGCGTTCCGGCCGCCGTCCGTACCGGTAGGTGAGCTGGGCCTGCTCATGGCGGGCGCCAGCGCGGACGCGCAAGCCCGCCAGAGCGCCGAAGCCGGCCCGCCGGCTCACCCGGGGCCTAGCGGCCCCTCGCCCGGATCCGGCGCAGGCCCGACCCGCTCCGCCGGGCAATCTGATCAAAGCGAGCCGACGACGGGACCGTCATGACCGATCAGGGCCCCGCGCCGGGCCAGGCCGCCGGGACCGGTGGCGAGGCCGCCGGCAGCCCGCCGCAACCCGGGAACAGGGCCGGCCAGCTCGGCAAGACAATCATCGATTCGGTCGTGCAGGGCAGCCCCGCGGTCGTCACCTTCCTGGCCATTGTCGCGGCGCTGGCACTCGGCGCCCTGCTCATCGCGTTCACCGATACCACGGTCCTGCACGCATGGGGCCGGCTGCTCGCCGCCCCGGGCAACGCGATCGGGCAGGCATGGGACGCGATCTCAGCTGCCTACTCCGCGTTGTTCGACGGCGCGATCTTCAGCCCGAGCACGGTCGCAGCGGCCTTCCACGGCGGATCGGTCGCCGCGATCTTCTATCCGATCTCGCAGACCATGTCCGATGCGACTCCGCTGATTCTCACCGGATTGTCGGTCGCGATCGCCTTCCGGGCCGGGCTGTTCAACATCGGCGCGGCCGGCCAGTGGATCGGCGGTGCGATCGTCGCCACCTATCTCGGCTTCGGGGTCAGCATGCCGCCGGTCATCCACGTCATCGTCTGCCTCATCGGCGGGATCGCCGGGGGCGCCGTGATCGGCTGGCTGGTCGGTGAGCTCAAGGCACGGACCGGCGCACATGAGGTGATCGTCACGATCATGCTCAACTACGTGATGTACAACCTCCTGTCCTACCTGCTCGGCACGCCGAGAGCGCTGCAGGCGCCCGGTCAGTCCAACCTGATCAGCCCGAACGTCGCGGCCAACGCCCAGCTGCCGCACGTGGGCGGCCCGCCGCCGCAGGTCGACACCGGCTTCCTGGTCGCGCTGGCGGTGGCCGCCGCGGTCGGGTGGCTGCTGACCCGCAGCACCATCGGTTTTCAGTTCCGGACCGTGGGCGCCAACCCGAGCGCGGCGCGCAGCGCCGGAATGAGCGTCGGGCGGGCGTGGGTGCTGGTCATGGTGATTGCCGGCGGCCTGGCCGGGCTGAGCGGGGCCTCGGTGATCCAGGGCAGCGCCGTCCACGCCCTCACCTTCAACAGCTACGGCACCTACGGTTTCGACGGCATCACCGTCGCCCTGCTCGGGCGGGCCAGGCCCGGCGGAGTGGTGCTCGCCGCGCTACTGTTCGGAGCCCTGCACTCCGGCGGCACCGCGATGCAGGCAGCCACCTCGGTCCCGACCGACATCGCCACGGTGCTCGAGGGGCTCATCGTGCTGTTCGTCGCCGCCCCGCCGCTGATCCGGGCGGTGTTCCGGCTGCGCGAGGCGCGGGCCGGCGGCCTCGAGGCGGTCGCGAAGGGGTGGAACGGATGACGGCCCTGGCCACCACGGCCGGCGCACCGGTGACCGTGAACCGCAGGATCGTCGTGGCGGGCGCCTTCATCGGTTTCGGGCTGATCGACATCCTGGTGTTCGGGCTGTTCGCGCACAAGGGCGATGCCACCTTCGCGCTGTCGCTGCCCACCGCCTCGGTCCAGGTACCGAGCATGCACGCGCCGGCCGCGCTGGTGGCTTACGTGCTCGGCGCGGCCTCGATAGCCATCGGCATCTGGCGGGCCGCCGCAAATCCGGGCCAGCGGGCCAGGCGGCTCAGCATCTCCGCGGTGCTGCTGTTCTTCATCATCTCGCTGCTGTGCTGGGCGGACGCCGGCAACGCCATCCCGCTGAACACGGTCAACCTGCTGCAGAACACCCTGACCGGCTCGATCCCGCTGATTCTCGGTGCCCTGGCCGGCTGCCTGGGCGAGCGCTCCGGCGTCATCAACATCGCGATCGAGGGGCAGCTGCTGGTCGGCGCGTTCGCGGCCGCTGTGATGGCGAGCGTCTCCGGCGTCTGGCTCGGGCTGATCACCGGCTCACTGGCAGGCGGCCTGGTCGGCGCCGTGCTCGCGGTGTTCGCGATCAAGTATTTTGTCGATCAGATCATCCTCGGCGTCGTGCTGAACGTGCTGACGCTCGGTCTCACCAATTATCTGTACGACCGGGTCCTGGTCACGAACGCCAATCTGAACGCCGCGAATACCGTCAGCGTCATCAAGATCCCCGTTCTCGGCGACATCCCGGTCATCGGGCCGATCTTCTTCGATTCCAACATCTTCCTCTACATCACTTACGCGGCGATCATTGTCGTCCAGATCGGCCTGTTCAGTACCAGGTGGGGGCTGCGGGTCCGGGCAGTGGGCGAGCACCCGACCGCCGCCGACACGGTCGGCATCCGGGTCCTGGCGACCAGGTACCGCAATGTCATCATGGGCGGCCTGCTCGCCGGGATCGGAGGGGCGTACCTGACGGTCGGCTCGGTGGGGACCTTCAGCCCGGGAATGTCGTCCGGGCTCGGCTACATCGCCCTGGCGGCAATGATCTTCGGGCGCTGGACGCCGCTGGGCGCGACCGCGGCCGCGCTGCTGTTCGGCTTCACCCAGGCGCTGGGGAATGTCATGGCCAGCATCAACGTCCCGATCCCCACGTATATCCTGTCCATGGCGCCGTACGTAGCGACGATCATCGCGGTGGCCGGCCTGGTCGGCAACGTCCGGGCGCCCAAGGCCGACGGAAAGCCGTACATCAAGGCATGACCGCAGATCCTTACGCCGCGGCAACGGCCAGCGCGGCACGGCTGGCGGAGCTCACCGGCCAGCCAGCGCACGACGTGGCGGTGGTCCTCGGCTCCGGCTGGGCGGCCGCCGCCGACGCGCTCTCGGCCGCCGCGACGGACTGCGCCGCCACGGACCCGG
>ODAK010002161.1_pt1 | contig 20777 bp, 21 predicted proteins | sample 1539591 | NCBI WGS metagenome assembly ODAK01 (sample SAMEA3539303, study PRJEB22396) | soil metagenome | biome: tundra; feature: field; material: soil | place: USA | collected 2010-05 | depth 0.15 m | reverse complement strand
CGCGCTCCCGCGCGAGCAGCAGGCTGGCAGGTACCCCGTACGTCAGCACGAGCCACACCACAGCAGCGGCGCTGGCCAGGATCGCCGTGGCCAGCGGATGACCCGCGGCCGCGAGCCGCACCCCGAGCACGTCGACCCCGGCCACGATGGTGAAGAAGCCGAACACCCGCTCCGGCGCCCGGATGTCGGCCGCGACGCTGGAGCGGAAGATGGCCAGCCGGGCCAGCAGCGCCGCGCTGAGCACGACGAGCCCGGCCGATGCCGCAATGAGCAATGCGCGCGACAGCCACGACGGTCCCAGCAGGAACGTGCCCGTCGAGATGATGCCCGTGGCCATCACGAAGGCGAAGTAGCCAGGGTGAAGGTCCCTTACGGCCGTCGCGATAAGGCCCATGGATCGCGCCTGCCCGCCAGCAGCGCCAGTGCCGGTGCCCATAGTCATCCTTCCCAGAATCATGATCAGCTGCCCGCTGCCTCATGGCGGCGGCCGGTCATCCACCGGCGCGCCTGGCCGGCTCCCGTCTGCGTCAGGCAGCTCCCCTCCCGCCGCCGCTGCGGGACGAGCCTGACCTGGCCTGAGTCAGCCTGCCAGCAGGACGCCGAGAAACAGCGCGGCCAGGGCGCTGGCGCCAGTCAGGGCACCGAACACTGCCAGGCCCATGGGGCTGCGGGCCCGCGCGTGCAGTGCTGCGGTGATACCGGAGACACCCACGACGATGAGCTTGACGATCAGCGTAACCCGGTAGCTGGCGTCGTGGCTTATCTCGTCTTGCACAGCGATGGTGTTCCAGACCCCGGTGACCACTAGCACGGCGAACGCAGTCCAGGCCACCTGGCCGAAGCGGCGGGCGGCAGCACGTGGCACCTCGGTGCCGAACCGGCGCAGCACCGGGACCAGGGCCGCCAAGGTGAGCTGGCCGCCCACCCAGATGGTGGCGGCGAGCACATGCAGGAACAGCCGGACTGTGTCCCAGCTGACGGCGAGCATCCTGGCGGCCATCCCTCCTGCCCCGGCCAGGCCGGGCGGCGCATCGTCCTGCCTGGCTGGCAGTGCCGGCATTTTGGGCCCTGCAGGGACCACCGGCGCACCGTCATGGTTTATATCAATTTCTCTTGTGCAAAGAAGCACTGGCCCGGGATCCGCGGGCAGCCGGAGGATCTGCGCGCCGGCCAGCGGGCGAGCGGGCGGGTCTTCCGGATCGGTCCGGTATCCGCGCCGCATCCGCGTTCCGGCCGCGAGTGCGCTGGCGCCACGCCGTGCTCACGACGGAGTGATCGCATCGTCCGGCCCAAGCCCTTCGGTGTCGAGGAGCAGAACTGCGACGCGCCCGCCAGCCCGGACGCCGTCGCCGTCTGGCAGCAGGGCCAGGGCATTGGCCTGCGCCATTGCCCGCAGCATGTGCGAGTCCTGGCCGCCCGACAGCCGTACTCGCAGCTCTCCGCCAGGCCCGGTCCGGGCCGTCACCCGCACCAGATGGAGCTTAGGCCCTGGCCGGCGGGGCAAGTCCGTCTCCGCGATCGCGGTGATCCGCGGCCGGTCGAGCACCTGGCAGCCGGCCATGGCCCGCAGCGCGGGCCGGACGTACAGCTCGTAGGTGACGAGAGCGGCGACCGGGTTCCCCGGCAGCCCGAAGGCCGGGACGCTCTGCCCCCCGAGCAGCGCGAAGGCGACGTGCTGGCCGGGCTTCACGGCGACTCGCAGCGAGCGCATCGTCGTGCCGCCCAGCTTCTCCAGCGCAGCCTTCAGCACGTCATGATCCCCGACGCTCACCCCTCCGCTGGCCACGATGGCATCGCACCGGGACGCGGCGCCCCTGAGCAGATCCGACAGGACATCCTGGTCATCCGCGCCAGTGCCGAGATCGACGCCGCGGAATCCGTCGGCTCCGAGCTGGGCGAGCAATGCCGGGCGGTTGGCGTCGCGGATCTTCCCCGGCAGCAGCGCATCACCCGGCCCGGCAAGTTCGTCGCCGGTAGACAGGACACCCACCGTAGGGCGCGGGCAGGCCAGCAGCGACTGGATGCCCAGGCTCGCGAGCACCCCGATATGGGCGGGCCTGAGCTGGGTCCCTGGCGAGAAGACCTCGGTGCCGGCGGCGATGTCCTCACCGGGATAGCGCACGTTCGTGCCGGGACTGACCGCAGCCTCGATGAGGACGGCCGATCCGCCGTCCTGAACCTGAACGCGCTCGATCATGTACACCGCGTCAGCACCGGGCGGCAGCGGCGCACCTGTCATGATCCGTATCGCCTCGCCGCGGGCCAGGGCGGCCGTCGGCCCGTCACCAGCCACCACGGTCCCGGTCACGCGCAGGCAGACCGGGGCATCAGCCACGTCAGCGGCCCTGACGGCGTAGCCGTCCATCGCGGAATTAGCGAACCGGGGTATCGCCTCGCCGGCCCGGACCGTCTCGGCCAGGACCTGCCCGGAGGCATCGCCGATAGCGACACGCCGCGGCGCAAGTGGCACGATCCCGGCCAGGACAAGACGGCGCGCCATCGCCACGGAGATCACCGCAGGCCCGGTCTGGTCATCCGGCTGCGCGCGCTCCGGCGTACGGTACGACGAACACTGATCGCTGATTGTCATCATCCCTCCCGCCGTCATAGACCCGGCTCCCGCTGGCGGCGGCTGCCTGTTTCGTCCGCGGCGGACGGCGCGCCCTTGCGTCCATCGCCGGAGCAGTCTCGTATGGGCGGGCACGACCAGTTACGCCCGCCGAGGTCAGCTGCCGTTCGCCTCATCCTGCCCGGCGAGCCGCTGCCCGATGGCGAGCGCGTCCTGGGGATCCAGGCCTGCCCGGCCGGCTAGCCAGCAGGTGATCGGCGCGGCTTGCCGCGCCGATGAGTGCGCGGCCACGGCAGCCAGCTTGAGCAGTGCGTCTAGCTCCTCGCGGGTTGGCGGGGTGGTGCCGATCTCGGTAGCGAACCTGGCCAGCCAGTCCTGCATGCCGTATGCCGGGCTCTGCGTGTGGCGATCTTGCGGGAGCACGGGTCACCGGCATTCGCTGGCGGCCGGTGCAGCCTCCCAGCCTTGCTTGTCGATGGTGGCGCGGGCTCGGTCGATCCGCACGCAGTGCCCGTCATGGATGGCGATCACGGCCTCGGGGGGCACGTGCACCAGGCGGTGATCAGCGTGCTTGCGTGCGATGATGAATCCGGCCCGCTCGCCTATTCCGGGCTGCACGCCCTCGACCGCTGCCCAGCCGGTGAAATCACTGGTGCACAGGTCCATTCCCGGCGCTACAGCCGCCAGCAGGCTCTCCGCGCTGTCATAGGTCACTCCGCCGGCACCGGGATCTTCCGTCTCCTTGCACATGCCTGAATCCCTCCTCAGCTCGTCCTGTCAGTGCCACTGCCCTAGCCCGTCCATCCCCAGCCACAGGGTGCCGTCAGATCGGCCTCCGCTCCGTTTCCGGCACCCGCTGCACGATCAAGCGGCAGCCGGCCCGGTGGGGATCCTTGGGGACCAGGCGTTCCACCTCAAGCTGGCCGAGGCCCTCGGCGAGCCCCTCGGCCAGGCCGAGGTGCAGCTGGCAGATCGTGCCCGGGTCAGCGGCCGCAACCTCGGCGAACGGGCAGCGCCTGAGCACCAACTCGACCCGGCGGCCCCGCCCGGCCCGGGCCGGGCGGAAGCCCCGCCGTGATATCTCCTGTTCCAGCAGGTCAGCCGGATCACCCGGACCGGAGATCTCGGCGGCACGCCGGTGCCCATCCTGCCGCCCGGCCTGGCGCGGATCCTGCTGACGGCGTACCGTAGCGGCGAGCAGGCCGGCCAGCCAGGCGTAGGAACCGGGCGTGTCCCATCGTTCGGCCACCTCCGGGTGCTGGCGGTAGAGCAGGCGGGGACGGCCGGGCCGGTCACGCTGCTCGGTCTCCTCGATCACCAGCCCGGCGTCTTTCAGCACCGCCAGGTGCTGGCGCACCGCATTGTGGTTGAGGTGGACATATTCGGTCAGCTCACCGACCCCCACCGGCCGGGACGCATCCACGATGTAGCGGAACAAGCGATAGCGCGTCGCATCCCCGAGCGCCCTGGCCTCAAGCTGGAGGTCTGCTGACATTGCGACCCCCTGTCCTCGTATATTCTTCGTCTCCACACTAGAACAACGTCAGCGGCGGGGCGTGCGGCCGGCCGCTGGCCGCCGCCAGGGCACGGATGCGGGCGCATGTTACCGCTGGCAGCAGCCCGCTGCCGGTCAGCCAGCGCTGGAGGGGCTGGGCCTCCCGGCGTCGTCCGGTCCACCGTCACCTGATCCGGAAGCCGAGGGCTTCGGCCGCGGCGTTGTCTATCATCGCCGGGCTCCACGGCGGGTCCCACACCACGCGCACGTCTACCGCCGTGACATCATCGCCCACCGCCTCGGCGACGGCTGCCCGTGCCATCTCCGGGAGGCTCTCTGAGGCTGGGCAGCCCGGAGTGGTGAGGGTCATCTCGACCACGATGGTGCCGTCCTCGTCCCGCACGTCGTAGACCAGGCCAAGCGAGACCACGTCGAGGTACAGCTCGGGGTCATACACGTACGTGAGCGCGTTCCATGCGGCGTTGACTGAGTGAACCAGGGTGAGCCCGCCGCCCGGCGGCCCGTCCGGGGCCGGGCTGTCCGGCCTTATCACCCTCATGATCCCTGCCGGAACGTGACCTGCCAGTCGCCGTCTCCCAGGTCGGCTGTCTCGTAGGAGAATCCCTGCGAGCCCAGCACGCCTTCCAGGGGGACCGGCTCGAACGGTGCCAGCACCACCAGTTCCTCGTGCTCGGCGAGGGCCGCGACGGCGGCCATGATCGTGTCGAACGGCTCACCGCCAGCAGCGATGATCGGGCGCGCGTCGACGGTCGCCATGCGCCGCCTCCCTTCCCGCCGTATCCGGCCGGGCTATCGTTGTCGCCCAGCCCGGGCTCCGGCTCTCACAATAGTTCTAGCTGTTTCTAGATTTATATCATGCCGAGGCGCTCCTTGGCCGCACCGCGCAGGATGCGCTCTCCCGTCATCGCAAGCAGAGCGCCCGCGCCGGCGAGACGGGCGACCCGCCCGGCCCCAGTCGCCACGGTGACGGGACCCGGCTTGGGTAATCCGGGGTGCTGCGGGAGCTGGGCGAGGACTGCTGGCTGGCTGTGGGTGATGTCGCGGGTGGCAGTCAGCAGGGTGACGGGTCGGCTGTGCGCCCGGGCGCACAGCCGCCCGGGAGCGGCCTGCGGTACGTCCCCGGCCAGTTCAGCGGTGCAATGGCGGCGGAATGTGGCGGCCTTCGCCGGGTCGTGCCCGTGCCCATCTGCGCAGCCTGGAGGCCGGCGCAACGTCCGTGGCCCGTTCATCTGGCCGGTCCATGGTCTTGCGCAGGTCCCGCAGGCATGCCCGGCCATCAGCACCCGGGCCCCGTCCCCGGGCCGTCGTGGACGCAGCAGCTCCGGGCGCCGTGCTGCGTGCGCGGCGCCATCCTCCTGCCTTCAGTTCTCAGGGCGCGGCTGGCCTGGGCTGCGGCTGGGCTCCAGGGTGGCGATGCACAGGCTCGGCTCGGCGAACGGCTGGAGCCGGCGGGCGGTCAGCGGTGCCCGCATCTGCTCCAGCGCACCCTGCATCAGGCCAAGGTGCAACTGGCACACGACCTCCTGGTGGGTTTCGGCCGCCTCGCGGAAGGGGCACTGCCGCAGGCGGAGCTCATACCTCGTCCTGTCAGTCATGGCCTCCGGGGCGAACCCGATCTCTTCCAGGATGGTGGTGAGGGCCGCGATGGCTGCGGGTGCGTCTGTCCGCTGGTAAGGGGCGGGCTGCTCGGTGAGGTAGCGGCCCCATTCCCGGCCGGCCTGCGCGGCGGCCTTGCCCGGCTCAGCCAGCGTGCCCGCGATCAGGCTGGTGAGCATTTCGGCCAGCAGCCGGTAGTGCCGCTGCCCCGTGGCATCGCCGCCCTCGATCGCCTGGTAGGCCATGCCGGGCCGCCCCGGTACGGCCCGGGGCTGGGACGCCCGGGTGGCCAGGCCGACGTCCACCAGCGCGTCCAGGTGGAACCGGGCGGTATTGGGATATAGCCCGGTCCGGGCAGCGACGTCTCGTACGCCGACCGGTGAACCTGTGGCGCGCAGCAGGTCAAGCACCTCAGCGCGCCTGCGGCCAAGCGCTGGCCCGGCATCCGGCGCCAGCAGCGCCTTCACATCCACTGGCATAGTTTACATTAATCCTGCTAGTAGAAACAAAGCATGGAGGCAGAAGACGGTGCACACGGCGAGGCCGGGGTTGGGGATCGGGCTGCTCGGGCACCAGCGCATGCGGCCGACCCAGCGCAGGACACGCCCAGCTCGAGGTGGGCCGCCGCCGGGCGTCCTGCCCACGGTGACCGCGGCGAGGTTACCGGCGCGGGGGGAGCGCGGCGACCAGGGGCGTGTCGCTGCCCACGGCGCCCAGCTTCGCGGCACCGGCGGGTGAGCCGAGCGGCTCATCGCGGCCGGGCAGCGGCTCGGCGAAGAACCGCGCGTTCTCCCCGGCGTAGCCCTGCCACTGGTCCGGGAGATCGTCTTCGTAGTAGATCGCCTCCACCGGGCACACCGGCTCGCACGCCCCGCAGTCCACGCACTCATCCGGGTGGATGTAAAGCATCCGCTCACCCTCGTAGATGCAATCCACCGGGCACTCCTCCACGCACGCCCGGTCCAGCACGTCCACGCACGGCTCGCCGATCACGTAAGTCATCGTTTCCCTCCTCCGGGCAGGGCTACCGGCTGGGCAGTGCCGCGATGTGTATTTAAACAATAAGATTTAAGAAAACAATGATCTCCTGGCCGGCTGGGATGGTGCCGGGCCGGGTCACCGGGTGCTCGCTATGAGGTAGCCGGCCGCCCCGGCGGCCGCGTGATCGAGGTGGTGGTCGAGCATCTCGTAATGACCGGCGGCGGGCACGGTGAACTCGGCGAAGCCACCCTCGCCGGGCATCAGGTTGAGGGTCTGGGCGGCGCCTTCGGCCGGGTTGCCCGGCTGCAGCAGATACGCGCCGTTGTTGAAGACGGTGTCGAACTGGGCGCCGACCACGTGGAACGCGGTGTCGCCGGAGGGCCCGGCATCGAGTACCCAGATACGTATCCGCTGGCCGGCCCGGACGCGCAGGGGCGAGAACAGGTACTGATTCAGGTAACCGTTGAACACCACGGCGTCGGGCTGCCCGCGGAGCATCTTCGCGTAGTCACCCGATTTGCCCTGCGGTCCGAGGTAGAGCTCGGACTGGACGACGAGGAACTCATGGGCCACCGGGGCAAGGTGGGGCGGGTCGATGATGACCGCCCCGAACATCCCGTTCGCGAGGTGCTCCAGGACCGGCGGGTACCGCAGTGGTAGAGGTAGATCCCGGAGTACCTGGCACGGAACCGCTCAGTGATGGACTGCCCCGGGCCGATGGTCCGCATCGCCTCGATGGGCTGGCTGGCGGCGTGGAAGTCCAGCGAATGCCCCATGGACGAGTGGTTCACCAGGGTCACGATGAACTCATCCCCGACGTGACCGCGCAGGGTCGGCCCGGGGACCTGCCCGTTGAAGGTCCACATGTCCTGGGTGACCCCGGGCGCGACCTGTATCTCATTGTCCTCAGCGACCAGGGTGATGCGGTGCACGGTGCCGGCCGGCGCGGGCGGCAGGGCCGGGTTAAACGGCCGCCACCCGGCTGGTGGCCTGGCGCTCAGGCTGATGACCGCGTCGCGTCCTGACTGTCCGGCCAGCGCTGCGCCCTGAGCCGCTCCGGTGACCCTGATGGTGAGGATCATGCCGGCGGCCTTGTGACCGGGAACAGTGCACCAGGCTTGCCCGGTATGGCCGAACACCCCGTAGTCGACGGTCTGGCGCTGCCCGGGGGCGAGCATCCCGGTACCCAGGCTTCCCCCTTCGAGCTGCAGGTCGTGGCTCATGGCGCCATGGTTGACCACGTGCAGGACGACCCAGGTCCCGTAGGACACCGAGATCGACGACGGCCGCACGAACAGGTCACCCAACTCGATGTCGAATGCCTGGGTCTTGCCGTTCGGCTTCACCTGCGTGGTGGCCGCCGCCGGCGCGGCCGGGCCCGCCTCGCCGGGCCGGCCCGTCCACAGCGCGGCGGCCGCCATGATCACCGCCACCGCGGCGGCCGTGATGGCCACCAGTGACAGCGTGGCGGAACCAGCGCGCGGGGCGGATGCCCCGCGGCCAGCACCCGGCTGCCCGCCGCCGGGCAGCGCCCCATCCGGCTGCGGGACGCTGGCCCGGGCCACCGGGCCGGCCGGGGCCACCGGGCCGGCCGGGGCCACCGGGCCGGCCGGGGCCACCGGGGCCGCCCGTCTGCGCCGCACCAGCGCGGTGCAGCATGCGAAGGGGTGTGATCGCCAGGTTGGCGGCCACGATGATCGCGGCTGCGATGAGCAGCATGCCGCCGGCCGCGATGGCGCCGGGCAGGGATGCCCCGAATCCGGCGCACACCGCGCCGATCGCCCCGGTCAGCAGGGCGTAGACCGCAGCGGCGAGGTAGTGGTTGTAGAGGTCGGCGAAACCCAGCGGCCGGCCCGCCTGCGTGTTGGCGATCCCCCTGCCGCGCAGGGCCGACCACACGATGAAGGGCACGACCTTATGGGCGTGGCCAATCAGGGCCTCGAGCAGCCACCCTGCGAAGGCGGTCACCGCGGCGGCGGCCAGTGCCAAGCCCAGGTGCTGGTGGCGGGGCAGGGCCAGTCCGGCGGCGAGCGCCAGCCCGGCGCCGGCCAGCAGCCAGGCCGCGGAGGTGACCACGAACACCAGGTGCAGGTCGGCCTTGCGGCGGCGATGCCTGATGTGGGCGAGCAGCGAGGCCAGGTGCGCGCCGAGCCCAGCCGCCAGGACCGCGGCACCGGCCCAGGCCAGCCAGGGCAGGCCGGTCAGCAGGCCTGGTGACAGCAGCACCACCCCGGCGGGAACCGCCCGTACGGCCACCTGCCCGGCCCGGTGCCGGCCGGGAATGTGCGCCAGGAAGAACATCGGCCACAGCTTCTCTGCCACGCTCACGTAGGCGAGCCCGAGCCAGCCGAACAGGCCGATCACCGCGTGGGCTAGCACCACGTGGCCGGTGAGATCGAACCAGTTCCCGCTCCGGTCGGCGACGTAGACGACACCGAAGCACGCCGTCAGGGCGAACCCAGCGACCGCGAACCGCAGCCCGGTGACCGGGGCGCCCTTGCCACGGGCCGACAGCGGCGCCCACAGGTTCACCACGAGCAGGCTGATGGCCAGCGCAGCGAGACCGCCGCCCGCCTCCACCAGCCACTCCTGCTCCGCCGCGATGCCCGACGGCAGCAGCCAGGCGGCGGCCAGCCAGGCCAGGAACGTCGCCCTGGCCAGGCGGACCGACCGCAGCGCCCGCTGGGTCACCACTGGCGTGAACTGATGCAGCGCGCCGAGCACACCCATGGACAGTGTCGCGAGCATCCCGAAGTGGGCTGCGGCGACAACCGGGTCGGCGGTGGGATTGGCCACAGCGGCGGCCCGGGCCCACACCAGCGCCGCACCGCAGGCGGCCAGCCCCAGCGCGGACGCCGCCAGGAAGCTCAACGGCACCGACGGCGGGGGGACCCCGGCCGGAACACCCGCCGGGCGGCCTGCCCACGACCCCGCCGCCGGTGACGGCGGGCGCACGGATGCGTGTGGTACCTCTGCTGGCATCGTCTCTCCCGACTGGCCGTTCCTGCCTCGTTCCGGCTCCGCCTTGCTCCGTGCAGAATAAATCTAGTACATGGCAGAATAACTATCTGGCCGGCAGCCGGGTACCTGGCCGGCCGGATGCGCGACGACCGGCTCCATTTCCGGGACGAAAGTCCCTGACCCTGGATCACCCGCGATCGGAATGCCCGACCGGGCCTTGTGCCATACCGCGGGCAGGGCGACATATCTCACACCCAAGGTCACTCGTAGTCTAATTTCTCTTTCACATACTAGAAATAACATGGCTGGACTGCACGGTCCGAGGCTGGCACGGCCGACCGTTACGGAGGGAGACGCCATGATGCCGACTGGAGCTCAGCGCGGGAGCCGGCCTGGACAGCCGCCCGCTGGAGGGGCTCATCGCCTGGCCGCCGTGCTCGCATCCCAGCGGCCGGGGCGAGTGACCCGGTGACCAGGCAGCGCGGGCAGGTGCCGCGCCTGGACACTGTCCCGGGCACAGGGCCGCTGCTGGCTGCCCGCAGGTTCTTCACCCAGGCCGAGGTCTCGGCCGATGGGCGGAGCCTGCATGAGTCTGACCCGGCGGAGTGGGACCGTTTCTACCGGGACCGCTGGACCCATGACAAGGTGGTCCGGTCGACCCACGGGGTGAACTGCACCGGGTCCTGCTCGTGGCAGGTGTTCGTCAAGGACGGCCTGATCACCTGGGAGCATCAGGCGACCGACTACCCGTCGGCTGGCCCGGACTCGCCGGAGTATGAGCCCCGCGGGTGTCCCCGGGGGGCGTCCTTCTCCTGGTACACCTACTCACCCTCGCGGGTGCGCTACCCGTACGTGCGGGGCGTCCTGCTCCAGATGTGGCGCGAGGCCAGGGCCAGGCTGGGCGATCCGGTCGCGGCCTGGGCGGAGATCACCGGCGACCCGGGCCGCCGGCGCGCCTACCAGCGCGCCCGCGGTAAGGGCGGCTTCGTCCGGGCCAGCTGGGACGAGGCCATCGACCTGATGGCTGCGGCGCACGTGCACACCATCCGGGCGCACGGCCCGGACCGGGTGGCGGGCTTCTCGCCGATCCCGGCCATGTCGATGGCGTCGTTCGCGGCGGGCACCCGGTTCCTGTCGCTGATCGGCGGGACCCTGCTGTCGTTCTATGACTGGTACGCCGACCTGCCGATCGCCTCCCCGCAGGTGTGGGGAGACCAGACCGACGTGCCCGAGTCAGCGGACTGGTGGAACTCGCGCTACCTGATCATGTGGGGCTCCAACATCCCGGTCACCCGTACCCCGGACGCTCACTTCATGACCGAATCCCGGTACCGCGGCACGAAGGTGGTGGCGGTCAGCCCCGACTACGCCGACAACGTCAAGTTCGCCGACGACTGGCTGGCCCCGCACCCCGGCACCGACGGCGCGCTGGCCATGGCCATGGGGCATGTCATCCTCACCGAGTTCTTCCGCGACCGGCAGGTGCCCTACTTCACCGACTACGTGCGCCGGTTCACCGACCTCCCGTTCCTGGTCACGCTGGAGCGCCGTGGCGATGCCTGGCGGCCCGGCCGGTTCCTCACCGCCGCCGATCTTGGCGACAAGAGCGAGCACGCCGAGTTCAAGCCAGTGGTGCTGGACGAGGGCAGCGGGGCGGCGCGGATCCCGAACGGCTCACTCGGCTTCCGCTGGGGAGAGGCCGGCGCCGGGCGCTGGAACCTGGATCTCGGGGACATCAAGCCCCTGCTCAGCCTGGCCGGCCGTGATGGCGGCCAGGAGGCGGTCGCCCTCCCCCGCTTCGACGAAGGCCTGACGGAGGGCGGATCCGTGATGCGCCGCGGCGTGCCGGTCACCCGCGTTGGCGGTCACCTGGTGACCACGGTCTTCGACCTGCTGCTGGCGCAGTACGGCGTGCACCGGGACGGGCTGCCGGGCGACTGGCCGACCTCCTACCAGGATGCGTCGCAGCCCTACACCCCAGCCTGGGAAGCGGAGATCACCTCGGTGCCGGCCCGGGCGATCGCCAGGATCGCCCGCGAGTTCGCCCGCAACGCGGAACGCACCCGCGGCCGTTCGATGATCGCCATGGGCGCCGGCACGAATCACTGGTTCCACTCCGACCAGATCTACCGCGCATTCCTGTCCCTGGTGCTGCTCACCGGCTGCCAGGGGGTCAACGGCGGCGGCTGGGCGCACTACGTCGGGCAGGAGAAGGTCCGCCCGCTGACCGGCTTCCAGCACCTGGCGTTCGCGTTCGACTGGCAGCGGCCGACCCGGCACATGGCGGGCACCCCGTTCTGGTACCTGGCCACCGACCAGCGGCGGTACGAGGGGTTCCGGGCCGATGAGCTGGCCAGCCCGCTGGGCTCCGGCGCGTTCGCGGGCCGGGCGTTCGCCGACTGTAACGCCCAGGCGGTGCGGCTGGGCTGGACGCCGTCACACCCGGCGTTCAACCGCAACCCGCTGGACCTGGCCGACGAGGCAGCCGCGGCCGGGGTGCCAGCCGCCGAGCATGTCGTGGCCGAACTCAAGGCGGGCAGGCTGCGGTTCGCCGCCGAGGACCCGGGTGACCCGGTCAACTACCCGCGGGTGCTGACCGTCTGGCGGCCAACCTGCTGGGCTCCTCGGGCAAGGGCTTCGGCGTCTCCCGGTGGATAACCGTCCCGGTCGCAACCGCCTTCCTGGTCGCCCTGGCCCTCACCGGCAGCTACCGGCGGGTCGAGCGGGTCGGCATCGCGCTCGGCCTGGCCGAGCTGGCGTTCATCCCGGCGATGCTGCTGAGCCATCCGGACGGCCACGCCGTGCTGTCTGGCCTCGGGTCACTCCCGCTGCACAGCGGCTCCTACCGGTACCTGCTGGCCGCCAACGTGGGAGCGGTGATCATGCCCTGGATGATCTTCTACCAGCAGAGCGCGGTCATCGACAAGGGACTGACACCCGCGGGCATCCGCCGGGAACGCGCGGGCACCGCGGCAGGTGCCGTGGTGACCCAGCTACTCATGATCGCGGTGGTCGTCACCCTGGCCGCCACCGCAGGCAGGCTCCGCACCGGGACATCGCTCGGCACGGTAGGGCAGATCTCGGCCGCCCTGCGGCCCTTCCTCGGCACCGCCGGCGCGAAGATCCTCTTTGGTACGGGTATGCTGGGCGCCGTCCTGGTGGCTGCCCTGGTGTCCTCGCTCGCCGGCGCCTGGGGCCTGTCGGAGATTTCCGGCTGGAAGCACACCCTCAACCAGCGGCCGGATCGCCGGAGTGCCGGGTTCTACCTGACCTATGCGCTCGCCCACGTGGCCGGCGCGGCCCTGGTCCTGGCCAGCGCCGACCTGGTCAGCCTGGCCATTGGCGTGGAGGTGATGAATGCCCTGCTGCTGCCCGTAGTCCTGGGCTTCCTGCTCGTGCTCGAAGCCACGGCGCTCCCGCGCGGCCAGCGGATGCATGGCTGGTACCGGTGTGCGGCCTGTGACGGCCCCGCGCCGGCGTCAGCGGAACGACCCGGAGGCGCTCCCTGGAACCAGCGACGTAACACCATGAGGAGGATCTGGTGACCCCACGACCACCGCTGCCGCCCTTCACCGAGGAGACCGCCCGGCAGAAGGTCCAGGCGGCAGAGGATGCCTGGAACACCCGCGACCCGCAGCGCGTGGCGGGCGCCTACACCGAGGACTCGGTATGGCGCAACCGCGATGAGTTCATCACCGGCCGGGCCGAGATCATCGAGTTCCTGCGCCGGAAGTGGGCCCGCGAACTGGACTACGCATTGCGCAAGGATCTCTGGGCTGTCCACGGCAACCGCATCGCCGTTCGGTTCCAGTACGAGTCCCATGACGCCAGCGGGCAGTGGTACCGAAGCTACGGCAACGAGTTGTGGGAGTTCGACGCGGACGGCCTCATGAAGCGCAGGGAAGCCAGCATCAACGACATGCCCATCGCCGAGGCTGACCGGCGCATCTTCGGCCCCAGGACCGAAGATGAGCGGGGCCAGTCCCTTCCCCTCCGCTGAGCCCGCACGCCGCGTGCCGGGCGCCGCCGGAGCGCCGGCTACGGGGGATCGCGGCGCTCCGGCGGACAATCAGGATGCCTGAACTGAATTAAACAATATTAGTTAGTATATTCAACTTCTCCGGTGCAAGCAACGCCGCCGCCCGATCTGGGCGGCAGCGCGCCCCGAGGCCCGGAACGCGGGCACGGCGCGGCGCGTTCCACCCGCAGTCCCAGCGCCCCTCGGTGCGCTGTTCCCGCCCGCTGTCTCCGGAACTGCAGCCGTCCAGTGTGACGGAGGTCTCGCACTGCTCACGCTGCGTCCCCAGCCAGGCTGCCCTGCTCGCAATTCTACGAAGAGTAATGTAAATACTAAAGTTGCCCGTGCAGGGCGGCCTGAGAAGGGAGATGCCGTGACGATCACGGAGACCGAGGCTCTTGAGGCAATACGTTCACATCACCGGACTCTCGAGGATGAGCTCAGGGTGCGGGTGGAGGCCCTGGACCAGGCCGCCGCGGCCGACGGCAAGCATGAGCGGGCCACCGCGACCCTGGTCGCCTACCTGGCCTGTGAGGTGCTCCCGCACGCGGAGGCGGAAGAGCAGACGCTCTACCGGGCAGCCAGGACGCACCGCGACCTGGCGGACATGGTCGATGAGATGATCGCCGAGCACCGGGCCCTGTCCGCGGCGGCCGTGCAGCTGGCCAGCGCGGCGAGTGCTACCGCGGCGGCAGAGCAGGCCGGGCAGATCGCCGCGCTGTTCGCCGCGCACGTGATCAAGGAGAATGAGGTCCTGCTCCCGGCCCTGCTCACCGACGGCGAAGCCGACCTCACCGCACTGCTGGGGGAGATGCGCCGCCGCACCGAAAAGGCCAGGCAGACCCCGCAGGCGGGGAACACCCCGGCTGCTGATCCGCAGGCCACGGTGCTGTCGCTGCTGCTGGAGGCGGCAGCCGAGCTGGCCCGGGCGGGTCATGGCGACCGGGCGTGCCGGCTCGCCGCGTCAGCGTGGGCCGCGCTGCGCGAGACCCGGCCCGAGCTCGCGGTCCGGGTGACCGCGGCACTGCACGGGCTGGCCCGGCGGGCACCCGCCCGGCCAGCTGCGGCTGACCTTGCGGCCAGCCGCGAGCAGGGGCCCGGTCCCGGCGGCCGGGAGGCTGATCGCGATCTCGATGTTCGTGACCTTGCCCCAGCGCAGCGCCATGAGTCGATCTTCGCGGCCTACCAGGCCCTTGCCCCGGGCGCGGGCTTCGTCCTGGTCAACGATCATGACCCCAAGCCGTTGCGGTATCAGTTCGAAGCCGAGCACAGCGGGGAGTTCAGCTGGGACTCCCGTGAGGCCGGGCCAGAGGTATGGCGCGTGCGCATCGGCCGGCCGGCCGTGGACGGCCGCGCCGCAGCGCGGGCAGGCGGGCTGGAGAGCGGGGAGGACCCGGAGCTGGACGTCCGCGAGCTCGCGCACGGGAAGCGGCATGATGTGATCTTCACCGCATACCAGGCGCTCGCGCCCGGGACCGGCTTCGTGCTGGTCAACGACCACGACCCGCTGCCGCTGCGCTACCAGTTCGAGGCGCAGTATCCGGCGGCATTCACATGGGAGTACCTCCAGGCCGGGCCAGCGAAATGGCGCGTGCGCATCGGCCGGGCCGGTGCCCGGCCAGGCCAGTAACCACAGCAGGAGAAGACCAGCGGCCCCGGTGGCGGGGCCCGCACCGCGGCGCAAGCGCCGCCAGCCCCCGCCACCGGATGCTGCTGCCCCAGGCCCCGCCAGCGCAGTGGCCCGCCAGCCCAATGGCCCGCGAGCACGCGTACGCGACGCGGTCCTGGCCAGTCTCGCGTGTCCCGCCTGGCCCCTCGCGCTCGCTGACCCCGCACCGCCAGATCACCCCGAAGCCCGGCATCTTCCGCTCTTGTTTTTACAAAATAAGTTGATAGTAATGATGGCGGAGGAAGAAGAGCTGCTATGGCAACCACGAACGGGGCACTGGGATACCGATCTGCCACGGCCGGCCGGCTGCTGCGGCTGAGCCAGGGGGAGCAGGTGGACCTGCACGCCAGCAGCGACCCGTACCCAGTGTGGCGGCAGGTGGCTGAATTCACCCCCCGATGGCTACAACTTCATCTACCTGCAGGAGGGACCGGGCCGCTGGGCAGTCCAGGTCACCCGGCGGGCGGCGGCCTGAGACGTGAGCCAGCGCGATAAGCCGGATAGATCCCGGGACAGAGGAGAAGGCGATGGCGATCGCGGAACGCACCGCGGAGGCTATCTGGGAGGGCTCGCTCGGCGGCGGCTGGGGAACGGTACGGCCGGCGACCGGGGCATTCGACGGGCTGCCCGTGACGTAGGCCTCGCGGACCGAGCACCCAGATGGGATGACCAGCCCCGAGGAACTGGCGGCGGCGGCTGTTCGCCGGGGCCAAGATCAGCGTCGTGGCCGCGCTTGAGTCAGGCACGTGATCCTGGCCGGGACGGTGCCGCCCACAGGGGCACTGCCACAGCAGGCTGACGCCGCGCTGACAGGCGTCCTGGTATTTGCGGCAGCGGTATGGGTCGGCGGGCTGGTTGCGATCTTCGTGGTGGCGCGGGTGGCCAGGCGGACGCTGCGGCCGGCGGAGCGGGTTGCGTTCTTCCGCTGCCTCGGCCGCGCCTACGGACCGGTGGGCGGGCTGGCACTTGCCCTGGCGCTGGTGAGCGGGGCGGTGCTGCTGTCCGGTCATCCCTGGGACGGCCAGGTCACCGCCGCCACGGCGGCGGCGGCGGCGGGATGCCTGGTCGCTGTCACGGTGGCCGGCGTGATGCGAGCCCGGCGGATGACCCGGCTCCGGCACCGTGCGCTGGGCAACCCCGGCGACCCGGGGCTGGCCAGGCAGGTCTGGCGCGAAGCGATCACCGCTGCCATCCTGCGTGCGCTGATCGCAGCCCTCAGCCTCGCGCTCCTCGCGCTCGGGGTGCTGCTCGCGGGATGACCGCGATGACAGGCAGTGCCCCGTCCATGCTGTCGTGCCGCCGTCGGGGCGCCGGAAGGCGCACGAGGCCGGCGAACTGGTCCTGGCGCAGGTGACCGGCCGGACCATCGTCCGCGATGGCGCAGCGCTGCGGGCAGCCGCGCGGGAGCCAGCCTCGGGAGCTGCCACCGGGCTCGTCCTCTTCTGGTGCCGCCTGTCGCCAGTCTCCGAACGCAACTGCTCAGAATAATTTGTTTTTAACAGGTTGGGTCGTTAAAATTCTAGTAGAAGCATTCCGCCTGGGAAGGGAACCGGATGACTTACGTGATCGGCGAGCCGTGCGTGGACGTGCTGGACCGGGCGTGCGTGGAGGAGTGCCCGGTGGATTGCATCTACGAGGGTGAGCGGATGCTTTACATCCACCCGGATGAGTGCGTGGACTGCGGGGCGTGCGAGCCGGTGTGCCCGGTGGAGGCGATCTACTACGAAGACGATCTCCCGGACCAGTGGCAGGGCTACGCCGGGGAGAACGCGCGGTTCTTCGCCGAGCCGCTGCCCGGCCGCGATGAGCCGCTCGGCTCACCCGGCGGTGCCGCGAAACTGGGCGTGGTCGGAGCGGACACGACGTTCGTCGCCGGGCTTCCCCCGCAACGGTGAGCCGGCCCGGCGGGCACCGTCCCGGTGCCGCGGGCCCAGTGAGGCCCGTGTGGCTATCTGCAGGAGGGCACGATGAGGGTGATCATCTACGGGGATTTCAACTGCCCCTTCTCCTACCTGGCCAGCCAGCGGGCCGACCGGCTGGCCCGCGCCGGAATAGTGCTGGCCGAGTGGCGGGCGGTCGAGCATGACCGCTGGCTGACTGTTACCGGGACGCGCTCGGAGGCTGACCGGGCCGCATGGGAGAGCGAGCTGGCCGAGGCGGCCGCGCTCGCGCTGCCCGGGGAGCACGCGCCGCAAGCGCCGCCACCTGTGGTCAGCAACACTGGCGCTGCGGTGGCCGCCTACGCCGAGGCGGTATCCGATGGGGTCGCCGGCGAGCTGCGCCGCCGCCTGTTCCGTGCCGTCTGGGCCGAAGGGCGGCACATCAGCAGCGCCGACGAAGTGCGCCGCCTGGTCACCGGCCTGATGTGGCCGCAGGAAGACATCCGCGACCGGCTGGCGAGCCCGGACATTCCCAGCCTGCTGAACCGGGATCCCGATCTTGCCCGCATCGTGCGCCGCTCGGGCGGCACCATCGCCCCGGACGGCGGGCCGCTCACCACCACCGGCTGGCGGCGGATCCGGCGCTGGCGGGATGACTGGGTGGCGCTGCCCAGCCCGGTCATCCCCGCAGTCGTCGGCCCGGACGGGATCCTGCGAGCTGGCGCTGACGGATTGCGCTACCTCGGCGGCCTGCCTGGGCATTCCGGCGCGGTAGCGGGCGGGCCTGCCCGCCCGGCGGCAGAACCGGGCCAGCACCGGCAGCCCCTGCGGGCAGCCCGGGCAGCGGCTTGACCCGGGCGGAGGACACGGGCACGGGCACCAGGCGGCCCCGGATCGTCTGGCACACCGCCGCCGGGGCGGTCGTGGCGGCCTACCTGCTGGCGGCGGCCGTGGTGGTCACCGCCCACCGGGTGGTGCCGGTGCCGGAGTGGCTGGCATTGCACCTGCTGGTGCTCGGCGCGGCCACGAACGCGGTGTTCGTGTGGAGCAGGTTCTTCGCACAGGCGCTGCTTAATGCCCGGCCAGGTTCCGAGCGGCCCGCACACCTGCGCCTTGGCGTGCTCAACATCGGCGTGGTGGCCGTGCTCTCCGGCATCACGAGCGGCCTGGCCCCGCTGGCGGTGGCCGGGGCGGCGCTGGTGGTGAGTGCGGTGCTCGCGCATGTGGCCAGCCTGCTGGCGATGGCCCGGTCGTCGCCGCTCGCCGGGCCGCTGGCCGTTGTCGCCTGGTATTACGTCGCGGCCGGTTCCGCGCTGGCCGCCGGCGGCGCGCTGGGCGGAGTGCTGGCGGCAGGCTCGGTGCGCTCGCCGAGCCTGGATGCCGCCCTGGTGCTCGCGCACGCGGAGGTGAACCTGCTCGGCTGGCTGGGGCTCGCGATCATCGGCACCCAGTTCATGCTGTGGCCGATGGTGTTGCGCACCCGGATGAGCGACGACGCCCCGCGTGTCGCCCGCCGCGTGCTCGTGCTCGCTGCCGGCGGGCTCGCGGTGACAGCAGCCGCGCTGCTCGCCAGCCCTTACCTCGCCAGCACGCACTGGCTGGCCGCCGCCGGGATGGCCGCTTATCTCGCGGGCACCGCGGCGTCGCTGGTGCCCGCGGCGCGGGAGATGCGGGCCAAGCCACCGCATACGGCCGCCGCCTGGGCGCTGCTGGCCGGCAACGCCTGGCTGGCCGCCGCGCTCGCCGCCGACACCGCAGGACTGGCCGCCGGCCTGAGCCCGGCCGGCCAGGTGCTCGGCCGGCTGCTGATCCCGGTCCTCGGTGTCGGGGTGGTCGGCCAGATACTGACCGGCGCGCTGACGTTCCTGCTGCCGGTGACGGCCGGCGGCGGGCCAGCCGGGAACCGGCGGCTTACCACGATCCTCGAACGCGGCTGGCGCACCCGCGCGATCCTCGGCAACGCCGGGGTGCTCGCCGTGATCGCGCTGCCCGGCGGCGGCTGGGCCCGGACCGCCGCGTGGGCGGCCGTGCTCGCCGGGTTCGGCACGTTTCCCGTGCTGGCCACGGCCGCGCTGGCGGCGGCGCGAGCCAGCACCCGCAGGCCAGGGCGGGAGCGCACGTCGGCACGCCGTCGGCTACTGGCCGCCTGGGGACCGCCGGGCCGGGAGCCTGACCGGGTAGCCCAAGCAACGCCGCAGCCATCGCCACGGCGACCACGGCCCACACCGCAAGGGCCAGCCACGTAGCGGCCCAGCGTCACCAGCCAGGACGCGTTCAGGACGGCGCCGAGCTGCCGGCTGGCGACACCGTACATGCCGACCGGGAACACGATGCTCCACATCCCCGGCTCGTAAGCCAGCGAGACGTGGCGCAGCAGGTGACGCCAGGCCCCGAGGACCAGCAGCAGCGGGATCAGCCAGGTCCCGAACGCCCACAGCACCACCGACAGTCCCGCGACGACGCCGTGCACGGCGGCGCCCAGCGGCGCGGGCGGCAGGCGCAGGAGGAGCGCCCCGGCCAGCACGCTGATCGCGGTCGCGCCCATGAACAATCGCGGTAGGGACCGCCCTTGCGGGCGGCCCCCCGCGCAGATCCCAGCGTGCACTGCTAGCGCACTGGGCTCCTGCCTCGGGTACGGGCGTCGAACCGGACGTTCGGCCAGGGATGCGTGATGCGGGCGGGAGGGAGCCATCGTGCCTCAAGCCGGCCCATCCGTTCCCAGGTCACCCGGTGGCGCTGGCTGCGGCGCCGAAGCGACCCGTCCCAGTGCCGCGTGACCTGTTTTCGGAATGCCGGCACTGCGGCGATGTTGCCGGGAACCGCGTAGTAGGCGGTGTGCCCGCGCACCACGCTGCCCAGCCACTGTCCCTGCTCTGGGATGGGCCAGTGACGGCGTTGCCGGAGCAAGGCGTTCACCTCGCGCAGCCTGGCCGCCATCTTCTTCGCGATCGTCTTGCGCCGCAGCGCGAACCGCCCCGTTCTCGTCTTCCCGCAGATGTGCGTGAAGCCGGGGAACGCGAACGTCTCGGGCCGCCCGAGGCCCCGCCGCCTGCGGTTCTCGGCGGCGAACCGCCCGAACTCGATCAGGCGCGTCTTCTCGGCGTTCAGCTCCAGGTTGAACCGGGCGAAACGCTCCACCAGGTCCGCATGGAACCGCTCGGCGTCGGAGCGATCTTGAAAACCGGCAACGATGTCGTCGGCGAAGCGCACGATGATCACATCACCGTGAGCTTGCCGATTCCGCCAGTGCCGGGCCCACAGATCAAAGACGTAGTGCAGGTAGACGTTGGCGAGCAGGGGGGATGCGCTGGCCCCTTGCGGGGCTCCCTCCTCGCTTGCCGACCACGACCCGTCCTCGATCACTCCCGCGTTCAGCCATTTCTGGATGAGCCGCAGGACCCGCTTGTCCGCGATCCGGTGCTCGACAAACCTGCGGAGCCATTCGTGGTCGATGGCGTCGTAAAAACCACGGATGTCCGCGTCGAGTATCCAGTTCACCTTCTTCTTCTCGATCCCGACCGCCAGCGCATCAAGTGCGTCGTGGGGCTTGCGCCCCGGCCGGAACCCGTAGGAGAAGCCGAGGAAGT
>ODAK010002160.1_pt1 | contig 20778 bp, 15 predicted proteins | sample 1539591 | NCBI WGS metagenome assembly ODAK01 (sample SAMEA3539303, study PRJEB22396) | soil metagenome | biome: tundra; feature: field; material: soil | place: USA | collected 2010-05 | depth 0.15 m | reverse complement strand
TAGAGCAGCGGATTCCAAATCCGCAGGTCGTGGGTTCGAGCCCCCCAGCCCCTGCTCATAGCTTCCGAAGCTCCGAACGCAGCCGAAACAACCGTTGAGATCCGCGAGATCAACCGAGACCGTATGACCGTCGAAGAAGACGCAAAGCGAGAGCGAGCCGGAGAGGGCGAACGCGAACGCGAACGCGAAGCAGAGGAGACCGAGGGCGAAGCCCCGGCCGGCCCCGGCGCGCCGGACTCGACGGCCGAGCCGCGTGCGCCCTTCGAGCCGCTCGCGATGGGCGGGGCCGAGGCGGCGGCGATCGAGGCGCGTGACGGCGACGACGCCGAGCACGACGTGTCGCCGGTGGCGCCGACGCAGCTCGGCGCGCGCCGGTTCGTGTTCGCGGCCTACTTCGCGGCCGGCATCTTCGTCGCGTTCATGATGTCGAAGGTGCTCGATGCCGGCTGGCTCAAGCTCCAGAACTACAAGCCGGTCATCGGCGATCCGCGCGACGAGATCATCATGCCGCTGTCCGGCGTCATCGGCGGGGGCGCGGCCGTCTACTACTGGTACCGGACGCGCGCCCGGCAGCTCGCCGAAGAGGTCGCCGCCGAGATGTCGAAGGTCACCTGGCCCAGCCGGACCGAAGTGACCAACGGCACCGTGGTCGTCATCGTGACGACCGTCGTCTCCACCGTGTTCTTCGCCCTCATGGACAAGTTCTGGGGCTTTGTCACCAATCTCGTATACGGGGGCTCCTGAGGCGTCATGGCCAAGAAGTGGTACGTCATCCAGACCTACTCGGGTTACGAGAACAAGGTCCGCGAAGCGCTCCTCCAGCGCATCAAAGAGCACAAGATGGAGGATCGCTACGGCGAGGTCCTCATCCCGACCGAGACCGTCACCGAGGCGCGCGCCGGCGGAAAGTCGCGCGTGCGCCAGAAGACGAGCTTCCCCGGGTACATCTTCGTCGAGATGGAGATGAGCGAAGACGTGTGGCACCTCGTCAAGGACACGCCCAAGGTCACGGGCTTCATCGGCAACCAGCGCCCGCAAGAGGTGACGCCGCCGCAGATCGACGATCTCCGCAAGAGCATCGTCGAGGGCGCGGTGAAGCCGAAGCCGCGCGTCTCGTTCGAGGCGGGCGACGAGATTCGCGTCATCGACGGCGCGTTCGCGAATTTTTCGGGAACCGTCGAAGAGGTCAAGCCCGACAAGCAGAAGCTACGGGTAAAGGTCTCGATCTTCGGCCGCGCAACGCCGGTCGAGCTGGATTTCAGTCAGGTGGAGAAGAGGGTCTAAGGCCATGGCCAAGAAAGTAACGGGAATCGTCAAGCTTCAGCTCGCGGCGGGCAAGGCCAGTCCGGCGCCGCCCGTCGGCCCGGCGCTCGGCCCCCACGGCATCAACATCATGGCCTTCTGCAAGGAGTTCAACGCCAAGACGCAGGGGAGCGACATGATCATCCCCGTCGTCCTGACGGTGTACTCCGACCGCAGCTTCAGCATGATCCTGAAGACGCCGCCGACGAGCGTCTTGCTCAAGAAGGCGGCGGGCCTTGCGACCACCAAGAAGCCGGGCGCCGGCTCGAAGGAGCCGAACAAGACCAAGGTCGGCAAGGTCACGATGGCGCAGGTGCGCGAGCTCGCTGCGCAGAAGATGCCGGACATGAATTGCACCGACGTCGAGTCGGCCGTCCGCATCGTGATGGGCACCGCCCGCTCGATGGGCATCGACATCGAGGCTTGAGAACGAGAGAGACGAACCACCGACCGTGATGTTTACGGCCCCCGGTGGGAGGCCACGAAAAGCCGAATAGGAGGAAAATGCCGAAGGTCCCCAAGAATCGCGCGAAGGTCGACGCCATCGTCGATCGTGAGCGCAAATACAGCGTCGAGGAGGCGTGTGCCCTGCTCAAGCAGGTCAAGTTCGCCAAGTTCGACGAAACGGTCGATCTCGCGGTCCGTCTGGGCGTCAATCCGAAGCACGCCGATCAGATGGTTCGCGGTGCGCTCGTTCTCCCGCACGGGACCGGAAAGACCGTGCGCGTCCTCGTCTTCGCCAAGGGCGAGAAAGAGCGCGAGGCCCGTGAGGCCGGCGCCGATCTCGCAGGCAGCGACGACCTGGTCGCCAAGGTCGCTGAAGGCTTCCTCGACTTCGATCGCGTCATCGCGACGCCCGACATGATGGGCGCCGTCGGCAAGCTCGGTCGCGTCCTCGGGCCCCGCGGCCTGATGCCGAACCCGAAGGTCGGCACCGTCACGTTCGACGTCGGCAACGCCGTTCGCGACGCGAAGGGCGGCAAGATCGAGTACCGCGTCGAGAAGGCGGGCATCGTGCACGCCCGCATCGGCAAGGTGAGCTTCAACGAGCAAGCGCTCACCGACAACGCCAAGGCGTTGATCGGCGCGCTCGTCCGCCAGAAGCCCTCGACGGCGAAGGGCAGCTATCTCCGGAGCATCACGGTCAGTTCGACCATGGGCCCCGGCATCAAGATCGACCCCGCTCACTTCATGACCGCGGGAGAAGAGAGCTAGGCCATGGATCGCACAGGCAAAGACGCGCAGCTCGGAGAGATCCGCGCGCGCTTCGACAAGATGACCGCCGCGGTCTTCCTCGACTTCAAGGGGATGACCGTCGAGAACGTCACCAAGCTGCGCGCCGAGTTCCGCAAGGCCGGCGTCGAGTACAAGGTCGTCAAGAACACGCTCGTTCGGCACGCCCTCAAGAACGCGCCCTACAAGGCGAAGCTCGACGACATCCTCATCGGGATGACGGGCATCGCGTGGAGCTACGAAGACCCCAGCGCGGCCGCCAAGGTCGTGAAGGCGTTCAAGAAGGACGCCGCCGGGGAGAAGCTCCAGGTGAAGGCCGGCCTCATCGACGGGTCGGTGCTCGACGCGAAGGGTGTCGAGGACCAACTCGCGACGATGCCCGGCAAGAACGAGCTCCGCGCCATGCTCCTCGCGACGATGCAAGCGCCGCTTCAGAGCTTCGTCGCGTTGCTCAACGCCCCGGCTCAGAACTTCGCGTACCTCCTGGCGGCGAAGGAAGAGCAGCTCGGCAAAGGCGACAGCGGCGCCGGCGGCGACAAATAAACCCCTCGGCGCGAGCGCGCCGAGCCAAGAACCTCAAAAGAATTTTTCTTTCTGATTGCGCACGGAGATTTCAAAATGCCTGACATCACGACTGAGCAGATCGTCGACCACCTCTCGAACCTCCCCGTCATCCAGCTCGCCGGTCTCATCAAGACCCTCGAAGAGAAGTGGGGCGTCAAGGCGGCCCCCGTCGCGGTCGCGGCGGGTCCTGCTACCGCGGCGGCCCCCGCAGCTGCGGTCGAAGAGAAGACCGAGTTCAACGTCGAGCTGAAAGAAACCGGCGCGAACAAGATCGCCGTCATCAAGGCGGTCCGCGAGATCACCGGCCTCGGCCTCAAGGAAGCGAAGGACCTCGTCGAGGGCGCTCCCAAGACCGTCAAGGAAGGCGTCTCGAAGGCCGAGTCCGAAGAGTTCAAGAAGAAGCTCGAGGACGCCGGCGCCAAGGTCGAGCTCAAGTAGGCTCGCGTCACACGGAAACGCTGCTAACCGGCGAAATTACGAGAGTTTTGCCAATTGCGTGGCCACGAGGAATGGCGCGCGTGACTCCCGTCGCGCCGTCCTTCGTTGGCCTCGTTCCGCCGGGCCTCCCTGGGCGCCTCAGCTGGGCTTGTCCCGGCTGGGGAGCTCGAGGGGAGCCTCCGGCTCACCTCGACCATGCCGATTCGAGCTCGAGGGGAGCCTCCGGCTCACCTCGACCGAGTCGCCGGGGCCTCCCTGGGCGCCTCAGCTGGGCTTGTCCCGGCTGGGGAGCTCGAGGGGAGCCTCCGGCTCACCTCGACCATGCCGATTCGAGCTCGAGGGGAGCCTCCGGCTCACCTCGACCGAGTCGCCGGGGCCTCCCTGGGCGCCTCAGCTGGGCTTGTCCCGGCTGGGGAGCTCGAGGGGAGCTCCCGGCTCCCCTCGAACGAGACGGTCATGGCACCTGCCGTGCCGTCTCTATGGCTGAGTCGTTTGCATAATCCTTCCCGTCGAGTAGGCTCGCTGGCCCAAGACGGCGTGCCTTTTGCTTTACGCGCTCAGATTTCCGACTAAGGTCTCCGCGGCAGGCCAATCCCACGCCGGGCGAGCGCCCCATGCGCCGGCGGGTCATCGAAGCCGCGTCACAAGCCCCAACTAGTTCTGTTCCGCGCGTCGCTCGGCCGGGAGCGTCGAGGAAGCGGTTGCACGAGCCGCACGAAAGATCAGGAGCATCGATGGCGAACGTCATCCAGTCCAACTTCCGCATCCGCAAGCATCTCGGACGCGTCCGCAAAGTCATCGAGGTCCCGAACCTCATCGACATCCAAAAGACGTCGTACGACAAGTTCCTGCAGTCGAACGTACCGCAGAACGATCGGGCGGAGGTCGGCTTGCAGGCCGTCTTCCGGAGCGTGTTTCCGATCAAGGATTTCAACGGGACGAGTGAGCTCGTCTTCGTCAGCTACAACCTCGAGAAGCCGAAATACGACGTCGAGGAGTGCCGCCAGCGGGGCATGACCTATGCCGCACCGATCAAGGTGACGACGCAGCTCATGATCTACGACACCCGCGAGGGTGGCGAGCGCATCGTCCGCGACATCAAGGAGCAGGAGGTCTACTTCGGCGAGATCCCGCTGATGACGGACACCGGCACGTTCATCATCAACGGCACCGAGCGCGTCGTCGTCAGCCAGCTGCACCGCAGCCCGGGCGTCTTCTTCGACCACGACAAGGGCAAGACCCACTCGAGCGGCAAGGTGCTCTACAGCGCCCGCATCATCCCGTACCGCGGCTCGTGGCTCGACTTCGAGTTCGACCCGAAGGACATCATGTTCGTCCGCATCGACCGCCGCCGGAAGATGCACGCGACGAACCTGCTCCGCGCCCTCGGCTACTCGACGCAGGATCTCCTCAACTACTTCTACAACACCGAAGAAGTGTTCCTCGAGAAGGGCGGCAAGTACGCCAAGAGCGTCGAGTTCGACCTCCTCGGCGGCCAGCGCGCGACCCGCGACATCAAGGTCGGCTCCGAGGTCATCGTCAAGAAGAACACCAAGTTCACCAAGGCGGCGATCAAGAAGCTGCGCGAGGCGAAGGTCGATCACCTCCCGATCGACCTCGAAGAGCTGGTCGGCAAGGTCGCGGCGCACGACGTCGTCGACAAGGAGACCGGCGAGGTCGTCCTCGAGGTCAACGAAGAGGTCACCGAGGCCAAGCTCGAGAAGCTCCGCGAGGCGAGCATCGAGTCGTTCAAGATCCTGTTCATCGACGGGCTCAACGTCGGCTCCTACCTCCGCGACACCCTGCTCGCAGAGAAGGTGAAGACGACCGAAGACGCGATCATGGAGATCTACCGGCGCCTCCGGCCAGGCGATCCGCCCACGCTCGAGACGGCGAAGACGCTCTTCCACAACCTGTTCTTCAACCCCGAGCGCTACGACCTCTCCAAGGTCGGCCGCCTCAAGTTGAACTACAAGTTCTACCGCGACCTCCCCGAGGATCAGCGCCCCGCGCTCGACACGGCGGTGCTCACTCCGCAAGACATCCTCGAGACCGTCCGTCACCTCATCGAGCTGAAGAACGGCCGCGGCTCGGTCGACGACATCGACCACCTCGGAAACCGCCGCGTGCGCGCGGTCGGCGAGCTGATGGAGAATCAGTATCGCATCGGCCTCGTGCGCATGGAGCGCGCCATCAAAGAGCGCATGAGCATGTCGCAAGAGATCGACACGCTGATGCCGCACGACCTCATCAACGCGAAGCCCGTGAGCGCGGTGGTGAAGGAGTACTTCGGGAGCTCGCAGCTCTCGCAGTTCATGGACCAGACCAACCCGCTCAGCGAAGTGACGCACAAGCGCCGCCTCAGCGCCCTCGGCCCCGGCGGCCTGACGCGCGAGCGAGCTGGCTTCGAAGTCCGCGACGTGCACCCGACCCACTACGGTCGTATCTGCCCGATCGAGACGCCGGAGGGTCCGAACATCGGCCTCATCGCGTCGCTGTCGACGTTCGCTCGCGTGAACGAGTACGGCTTCGTCGAGACGCCGTACCGCCGCGCGACCGAGGGCCGCGGGACCGACGAGGTCGCGTGGTACTCCGCCCTCGAAGAAGAGGGGAAGTACATCGCGCAGGCGTCGGTCTCGATGGACGAGAAGGGTCGCTTCCGCGAGTCCCTCGTCAGCGCCCGCTTGAACGGCGACTTCCACATGGTGGCGCCGGACATGATCCAGCTCCTCGACGTGGCGCCGAACCAGATGGTGAGCGTCGCCGCGGCGCTCGTGCCCTTCCTCGAGCACGACGACGCGAACCGCGCGCTCATGGGCGCCAACATGCAGCGGCAGGCCGTGCCGCTCATCCGCAGCCACGCGCCGCTCGTCGGCACCGGCATGGAAGGCAAGCTCGCGCGCGACTCCGGGGTCTGCACCCTGGCCAAGCGCGACGGCTTCATCGAGAGCGTCGACGCGACGCGTATCGTCGTCCGTCCCGACAGCGACAAGCCGGAGATCCCGGACATTTATCCGCTCATGAAGTTCCAGCGGTCGAACCAGTCGACTTGCTACAACCAGGCGCCCATCGTCCGCGCGGGCGAGCGGGTCAAGCAAGGCGAAGTGCTGGCCGACGGCCCGAGCTGCGACCACGGCGAGCTCGCGCTCGGCCAGAACGTGCTCGTCGCGTTCATGCCGTGGCAGGGCTACAACTTCGAGGACTCGATCCTCGTCTCCGAGCGCATCGCCAAGGACGACGTCTTCACCTCGATTCACATCGAGGAGTTCGAGTGCGTCGCCCGCGACACGAAGCTCGGCAAGGAAGAGGTCACGCGCGACATCCCGAACGTCGGCGAAGAGGCCCTGAAGGACCTCGACGAGTCGGGCATCGTGCGCATCGGCGCCGAAGTGAAGCCGGGCGACATCCTGGTCGGCAAGATCACGCCAAAGGGCGAGACCCAGCTGAGCCCCGAAGAGAAGCTCCTCCGAGCCATCTTCGGCGAGAAGGCCGGCGACGTCCGCGACAGCAGCCTCCGGGTCCCGCCGGGCGTCGCGGGCATCGTCATCAACGCGCGCGTCTTCTCCCGCAAGGGCACCGAGAAGGACGAGCGGTCGAAGGACATCGAAGATCAGGAGCGCGTGCGTCTCGAGAAGATGCGCGACGAGGAGATCAAGATCCTCCGCGACTCGTTCTATCGCCAGATCAAGAAGAGCCTCATCAAGGCGACGACGAACGGCAAGCTCGTCGACGACAAGGGCAAGGTCCTCGTCGTCAAGGGCGCCGTCCTCGACGAGGAGCAGCTCGAGGCGATCCCCCGCAAGTACTGGGGTGATCTGCCCGTCGAAGGCGCCGAGGAGACGGCCGGCAAGGTCAAGGAGCTCGAAGAGATCGTGACCATGCGGGAGGAGCACTTCCGCGACAAGATCGACCGCCTTTCCAAGGGCGACGAGCTGCCCCCGGGCGTCATCAAGATGGTGAAGGTCTACATCGCCATCAAGAGGAAGCTCCAGGTCGGCGACAAGATGGCCGGACGCCACGGCAACAAGGGCGTCATCTCGCGCATCTTGCCGGAAGAAGACATGCCGTACCTGCAAGACGGCACCCCGGTCGACGTCGTGCTCAACCCGCTCGGCGTTCCGAGCCGCATGAACGTCGGCCAGATCCTCGAGACGCACCTCGGCTGGGGCGCGCGCGTGCTCGGAGCGCAGCTCCGGTACATGGTCGAAGAGAAGTTCGGCGTGGCCGCGATGCGCGAGCACGTGAAGAAGATCTTCGACGGCGACGAGGACCTGGCGAAGCTGGTGTCGAAGCTGTCGGAAGAAGACGTCCGGCAGCTCGCGACCAAGCTCAAGGGCGGCGTCCACTATGCGAGCCCCGTCTTCGACGGCGCCCAGGAGAGCCAGATCAAGCACACCCTGGCGCTCGCGGGCCTGCCCCAGAGCGGACAGACCGTGCTCTTCGACGGGCGAACCGGCGAGGCGTTCGATCAAGAGGTGACCGTGGGCGTCATGTACGTCCTGAAGCTCCACCACCTGGTCGACGACAAGATCCACGCGCGCTCGATCGGTCCTTACTCGCTGGTCACGCAGCAGCCCCTCGGCGGCAAGGCGCAGTTCGGCGGGCAGAGGCTCGGCGAGATGGAGGTCTGGGCGATGGAAGCGTACGGCACCGCGTACGCCCTCCAGGAGTTCCTGACCGTGAAGAGCGACGACGTGCAGGGTCGCACGCGGATGTACGAAGCCATCGTCAAGGGCGAGTACAACCTCGAGCCGGGCCTGCCCGAGAGCTTCAACGTCCTCATCAAGGAGCTCCAGGCGCTCTGCCTGAACGTCGAGCTCACCGACGCTGTCCCGCCCCGCGATGGGCGCGTCGAGCACGCCGCGGAAGAGTGAGAGATTGAACAGGAAGGCGGGAAGACGGGAAGGATTTCAGGTTCCCGGCTTCGCGCCTTCCGGTGATCGCTTCACTCGCCTCTTGCGGCCTCGTTCCAGTTTTTTGATTTCGTTAGGCAGTCGTTAGGAAAAGGAAGAACCCGATGCGCGACATCTTCAGCTTCTTCGAGAAGCCCAAGGATCCGCTCTCTTTCAGCGCGATCCGTATCTCGCTCGCGTCGCCCGAGAAAATCCGCGAGTGGTCGCACGGTGAGGTCAAGAAGCCGGAGACGATCAACTACCGCACGTTCAAGCCGGAGCGCGACGGGCTGTTCTGCGCGAAGATTTTCGGGCCGGTGAAGGACTACGAGTGCAACTGCGGCAAGTACAAGCGCATGAAGCACCGCGGCATCGTCTGCGAGAAGTGCGGCGTCGAGGTCATCCAGTCGAAGGTTCGACGCGAGCGCCTCGGGCACATCAACCTGGCGACGCCGGTCGCGCACATCTGGTTCTTGAAGTCGCTGCCGAGCCGCATCGGCAACATGCTCGACATCTCGCTCAAGGATCTCGAGAAGGTCCTCTACTGCGAGAGCTACATCGTCATCGACCCGAAGGAGACCGGGCTGACGAAGGCCGAGCTGCTCAGCGAAGAGCGCTACATGCAGCTCGCCGAGGAGTACGGCGAAGACAAGTTCCAGGCGGGCATGGGCGGCGAGGCGGTCCTCGAGATGCTCAAGCAGGTCGACGTTCACACGCTGAGCGAGACACTCCGCCAGGAGATGCGCACCGCCACGAGCGAGGCCAAGCGCAAGAAGATCGTCAAGCGCCTGAAGGTCACTGAGGCCTTCAAGGAGAGCGGCAACCGCCCCGAGTGGATGATGCTCACGGTCATCCCGGTGCTCCCGCCGGATCTCCGTCCGCTGGTGCCTCTCGACGGCGGCCGCTTCGCCACCAGCGATCTCAACGACCTCTATCGCCGCGTCATCAACCGCAACAACCGGTTGAAGCGCCTGCTCGAGCTCAACGCGCCCGAGATCATCATCCGCAACGAGCGTCGCATGCTCCAGGAGGCGGTCGACGCCCTCTTCGACAACGGCCGCCGCGGCAAGACGATCACGGGCCCGAACAAGCGACCGCTGAAGAGCCTGAGCGACATGCTCAAGGGCAAGCAGGGCCGGTTCCGCCAGAACCTGCTCGGCAAGCGCGTCGACTACTCGGGCCGCTCGGTCATCGTCGTCGGCCCCACGCTCAAGCTGCACCAGTGCGGTCTGCCCAAGCAGATGGCGATCGAGCTCTTCAAGCCGTTCATCTACAACAAGCTGGAAGAGCGCGGGTACGTCAACACCATCAAGAGCGCCAAGAAGATGGTGGAGAAGGAGCGTCCCGAGGTCTGGGACATCCTCGAAGAGGTCATCACCGAGCACCCGGTCCTCCTGAACCGCGCGCCGACCCTTCACCGCCTCGGCATCCAGGCGTTCGAGCCCGTGCTCATCGAGGGCAAGGCCATCCAGCTCCACCCGCTCGTCTGCGCCGCGTTCAACGCAGACTTCGACGGCGACCAGATGGCGGTCCACGTGCCGCTCTCGGTCGAGGCGCAGATGGAAGCGCGGGTGCTCATGATGAGCACCAACAACATCCTCTCGCCGGCCAACGGCAAGCCGATCATCAACCCGACGCAGGACATCGTGCTCGGGCTCTACTACGCGACGCGCGAGCGCAAGTTCTCCAAGGGCTGCTACCGCGAGGGCTCGTTCACGATCGACAAGAAGGGGCACGCCGAGGGTTACCTCCGCGGCGTTTTCTCGAGCGTCGACGAAGTGCGCATGGCCTACGACCACGGCGAGGTCACGCTGCACTCCGGCGTCAAGGTTCGTGCGACCACGTCGGAGGGCGTCGTCAAGATCCTGACGACCACAGTCGGCCGCTGCCTCATCGCCGAGGTGCTGCCGCCCGAGCTGCCGTTCGACCTGGTCAACAAGACGCTCGACAAGAAGGCCCTCTCGGCCCTCATCGACGCCTGCTACCGCAAGTACCGCAACAAGGCGACCGTGCTCCTCGCCGACCGCCTGCGCTCGCTCGGCTTCGACTACGCCACGCGCGCCGGCGTCTCGATCTGCATGGACCACATGGTGATCCCGAAGGCGAAGGGCGTCCTCCTGGGCGAGGCGCAGGACGAGGTCCAGCGCGTCATCGACCAGTACCAGGAAGGCCTCATCACCGACGGCGAGCGCTACAACAAGATCGTCGACATCTGGGCCGGCGTCGCGGACCTCGTGACGCAGGAGATGATGAGCGAGATCGGCAAAGAGAAGATCGTCGATCACGAGACCGGCAACGAGCTCATCGAGCCGAGCTTCAACCCGATCTACATCATGGCCGACTCGGGCGCGCGCGGCTCGACCCAGCAGATTCGCCAGCTCGCCGCCATGCGCGGCCTGATGGCGAAGCCGTCGGGCGAGATCATCGAGAACCCGATCAAGGCGAACTTCCGCGAAGGTCTGTCGGTGCTCGAGTACTTCATCTCGACCCACGGCGCGCGCAAGGGCCTCGCCGACACGGCGCTCAAGACGGCGAACTCCGGGTACCTCACCCGGCGCCTCGTCGACGTCGCGCAGGACGCGGTCATCACCGAGTTCGATTGCGGGACGCTCGACGGCATCCGCGTCACCAAGCTCGAAGACGCGGGCGAAGTCATCCAGCCCCTCAGCGACCGTATCTTGGGTCGCGTGGCGCTCGAAGACATCGTCGACCCGCTCACGGGCGAGGTCCTCGTGGCCGCGAACACGGAGCTCGACGAGCACCTCGTCCACCTCATCGAAGAGGCGGGCATCGAAGAGGTGGTCATCCGCTCGGTGCTCACCTGCCAGACCAAGCGCGGCGTGTGCGCCAAGTGCTACGGGCGCGACCTGGCCCGCGGGTACAAGGTGAACATCGGCGAGGCCATCGGCATCATCGCCAGCCAGTCCATCGGCGAGCCGGGCACGCAGCTGACGATGCGGACGTTCCACATCGGCGGCGCGGCGGCGCGCGGCAAGATCGAGCAGAGCTCGCTCGAGGCGCGCAACGAGGGGTACGTCCGCATCCGCAACGCGAACGTGGCCAAGAAGCACGACGGCACCATCGTCATGAACCGTCACGGCGAGCTCGTCCTCGTCGACGACACCGGCCGCGAGCGCGAGCATCATCGCCTGGTCTACGGCGCGCTCCTCAAGGTCAACGAGGGCGACAAGGTGAAGGCGGGCCAGCTCCTCGCGGAGTGGGACGCGTTCGCTGTGCCGATCCTCAGCGAGGTCGGCGGCACCGTGAAGTTCGGCGACATCGTCGAGGGCGTCACGATGACGGAGAAGCTCGACGAGGTCACCGGCCTCTCGCGCAAGGTCATCGTCGAGTCGCGCGCCGCGGATCTCCGCCCGCGTATCTCGATGAAGGACTCGATCTCGGGCGAGACCAAGAAGCTGCCGGGGAGCACGCTCGACGCGCGCTATCTCCTCCCGGTCGGCGCGAACATCGTCGTGCAAGACGGCGACGAGCTCAGCGCCGGCGACGTGCTCGCGAAGATCCCGCGCGAGACCACGAAGACCCAGGACATCACGGGCGGTCTCCCGCGCGTGGCCGAGCTCTTCGAGGCCCGGAAGCCCAAGGACCACGCCATCATCGCCGAGATCGACGGCGAGGTGAGCTTCGGCAAGGACACGAAGGGCAAGCGGAAGGTCGTCATCACGCCCTTCGACCCGGACGGCTCACTCCTGACGGACCAGGCCCGCGAGTACCTGATCCCCAAGGGCAAGCACATCCAGGTGCAGCCGGGCGACCGCGTGCGCGCGGGCGAGCCCCTCATGGACGGGCCGGCGAACCCCCACGACATCCTTCGCGTGAAGGGCGAGAAGGAGCTGGCTGCGTATCTCGTCAACGAGATCCAGCAGGTTTACCGCCTCCAGGGCGTCGCCATCAACGACAAGCACATCGAGGTCATCGTCCGTCAGATGCTCCGTCGTGTCCGCATCAAGGACGTCGGCGACACGCAGCATCTCATCGACGAGCAGGTCGAGAAGCACGTGTTCGAGCGGGAGAACCAGCGCGTCATCGAGCGCGGGGGTCGACCCGCGGTCGCCGAGGCGCTCTTGTTGGGCATCACCAAGGCGAGCCTCTCGACGGAGTCGTTCATCAGCGCCAGCTCCTTCCAGGAGACGACGAAGGTGCTCACCGAGGCGGCCGTCTCCGGCAAGATCGACTACCTGCGCGGTCTCAAGGAGAACGTCATCATGGGCCGCCTCATCCCGGCGGGCACGGGCCTCCCGGCGTACAAGACGCTCAAGGTCATCGTCGACGACGGCGGCGCCGAGGAGCGCTACCCGTCCCCCGCGCCGGTGCGGGCGCCCGAGGCTGCCCTCACGGCGGTCAACGAGGAGTAAGAGCGGATCGCCGCAGAGGCGCAGAGGGCGCCGAGGCGAGAGTTGGGGATCGGCCGTCGCGAGGGATCGCGGCGGCCGTTTCTCATTTCGGGCTCTGGGAGAGATTGAACAGGAAGGGTGGGAGGCTGAGCAACCAGCGCGCCAGCGTCGCGTCGAAGGCTGCGGCCTCGCTTCGTCGATGATTCTCCGAGCGACGCGGTGTCACGAGCTTCGCTCGCGGTGTCACGAGATGGCCTCGCCTGGCCGGGGACAGGTCTCGCCTGGCGTGCATCGAGCCTCGTGGGGTGACGTCCGTCGCTCGGAACCGAGGGTCTCGCGCTCGCGTGGCGCTTCGTGAGCCGGTGCAGGCACCGCGCGACGCTCGCCGCCGCGTCTCTCTCGCTCGCTTGGCAGTCAGCTGCGTTCAGCTGGCGTCTTCTTCTCTTCGTCTGGCACCGGGTCTCGCTCGCTACGCGACATGCGAGCGTGGCGTGGCGCGCTCCGAGCTTCATAGATGACTTGAGCTGCTTCGTCTGGCACCGGGAGACCGTTCGGATTGGCGGCATTGAGCCTCGTGAAGTGCCACGCGTGCCTTCACGGACCGCCGTCGAGGTTCGTGAAGCGCCATTCGTCGCCAAAAAACCGCATCTTCGGCGAAGAATGGCATCATATGAAGGTCGCCGATTGCCACACCCTCATCAAAGACTGCCATTCGTTCGTCGATCAGTGCCAATCGAAGGCTGGTGCACGCGTCACGTGCCACATAAGATGCCAGACACCGATGAGTCTCCTCGTCCTGCTGGATCCCCGTGTCTCGGGGGTGGTTGTCCGGGCACGCCAGCGCCTCGGATGGAACCAGCAGAAGCTCGGTGAGGCCCTCGGGGGTTCGAAGCGCACCGCAGCGCGCTGGGAGGCCGGCCAGGCGAGCATCGGGGCGCAGCGGGTGTGCGATCTCGCGCGTATCGTTTACGCGACCGACGCCTCCATCGCCGCGGAGCTTGCAGCCGCGGCGGGTCAGAGCCTCGAGTCTCTCGGGCTGCGGCCCGCGCCTGTCGCGGCGCCTCCGCCCCCTCCGCCCCTACCGCCTCCGCCCCCGCCCATCCCGACGCATCTCGTGGTCGACGCGGTCGTCTGTGTCGCGGCCGACGCGCTCGGGGCCGCGCCCACGACCGTGCGCGCCGCGCTCTACGCGGCGTTCAGGCGAGCTCGCGAGCTGCGGCTATCGGTCGACGACGTGGAGAAGGCGCTCGCTCCGGCGGCAGCAGCGAAGGCCGAAAAAACGGCGAACCAGGGGTCTCGGTAGGGATTCGCCACGCAATGCTGCCATGGTACGGTCCGCCAGGCGGGGATGGGCTGGGTGCAAAGCAAGAAGTGGCTGCTCCGCGGTCGGTTCGGTGACGTCGACATCGAACTCGACCAGCCTTCGCCCGATCCGTTCGGCGCTCCCAGGTATCCGCAGCATCGTGGCCATGCACGACGCGAACGCGGACGCCGAGATGCTCGCCATCGGTCACGCCGAGAGCGACGAGGTCTGCGGCGGCAGCAGCGTCGCCCTCGACCGCGCGCGATCTCTCATCGCTTGCCTGACGAATGATCCAGCGACATGGCTCGCGTGGTTCGGCTCCGGGATCGAGCTACGGAAGCGATGGGGCACGCGCGAGGTGCAGCTGATGCTATCGGCGATCTCCGGCGACGCGGGACCGTTCTTCAATGGGTACGCGTCCGGTGTGACCGACCGCGCGACCTTGACGGCGATCCGTCAGTTCCAGAGCAGCGCCGGGTTGCAGGTCGACGGGAAGGCGGGACCGAAAACATGCAAAGCGCTGGTCACCGCGTACATGGCGCTCGACGGAACGACGCTGACCGGTGGTTCCAAGCCCACGCCGCACGGCTGCGAAGGGCACACCGACGACGGACACCGAGGTGATCGTCGTGACCAAAGCGGCTGACCGGCAGCTGCCCGTCGACGGCGAAGCGGACGAGAAGCTCGTCCTCGAGAGACGACACTTCGGGGGCTTCGTCGTTCGGAGAAGCGAGTTCGACCTGGAAGCCCACTGTGGGCGCTGTGGTCATGGCCGCCTCCCTGGCGCGTGCCTTCAGGGCAGTTGTCAGGCGTGGGTCGTCGCTCAGCCGCCGGTGACGAGCGCGCCGGGGGGATTCGATAGCGATGGCGCGCAGCTGGTCTGGGCAGACATCGGCCTCTCGTCGGTCATGGAGATTCCGGTAGACGGCGGAGCGGCCCTGACGGTCGAGCACGATTCCAGCCTCGCGATATACCCCGCTGGTCCATCCCTTCAGAACGGAATCATCGCGTGGGCTACAGCGAGCAGCCTGTGGACCGGGACCGAGGGGCAGTCGAATTCCGGAATCAAGGACCCGATCGATCCTCAGCGCACGTGCCGATCGAGATCAGGAACGCGTTACTTGCAGAGCCCCGCCGCCTGAAGGCCGGTCAGGTACGTCTGGCAAGCGGCCGTGTTGTCGCTGCTCACTGACGACGCGCAGGGAGTTGCGGGGTTATCTAGGCCCCCAGCGGTGACGAGCGTGCAGCCGCCGCACGACGTCAGCTTTCCGCACGGATCCCCGCCGTCGCCCGACGCACTGCCCGAATCCTTGGGGGTCGTCGTACCGGAGTCGGTGCCGCCGCCGAGGCACGCGGACGCGCAGGTCGTGCAGGTCTCGGCGCAGGTGATGTCGCAGGTCGTGCAGGCGGCCAGCTGGGCCGAGCAGTTCGTGGTCACGCAGGTCTTGCAGGCCGCGGGGAGCGAGAGCGAGCTCGCCGAACAGGCACCGCCGCTGCTGCTTCCGCTGCTGCTTCCGCTGCTACCGCTCGAACCGCTGTCGTTGCTGGAGGAGGCGTCGTCGGTGCCGCTGTCGTCCGATGCGGTGAACACGGTCGACTTGGAGCTCGACGAACAGGCGAACATCGCCGCGACCGAACCTACGAGCACAGTGCACGCAATACCTTTGACCATGTTGCCGCCTCCAGGAAGGCGCGCAGTATGGCGGAACGATCCAGGCCGGGCAACGCGTGCCCATAGGTTATCGGCCACGGATATTCCGCAGCTCTCGGGGGATAATGGCCGGACGGGTCAGGACGTGCGGACGGCTCTCGAGTGAGTAACTCGTTGCGCGCTTCGTCGCGTCACGCACGGGCGAGCGAGAAGTGGCCTCGGGTCAACGCCCGGGCCGTCAGGCCGCGTCGGCCACGAGCCCGAACGCCGCGACGCCGCGCCGGCGCAGCTCGCGACGGATTCCTTCCGCGCGGATCGGTGTGCCCATCACGCGAGCGACCACGTCCGCGGCCCACTCGTCGAGGGCGGTGCACATCGTGAAGTCTTCGCTCTTGCCTCGCAAGATGCCCTGCCAGGCGAGCACTTGCTCGGTGAACTCGCGGCCGCGAGAGAGCCCGTTCGCGCGCCGGGCTTCGCTCGCGACGACGATCTTCGCGTCGACGAGGGCCTCGATCGCCGGCGGTCCGGGCTCGATCGCGTCCCATCGCGTGACGCCGAAGAGGGCGCGGACGCACGCGAGTTGATCCGGCCCCGCACCGAGCGAGGCGGCCGTCTCCTCGAGCGCGGTCATGAACGTCGCGAAGGGGTCGGGGACGGCAACGCCGGCCGATCCATCGACCGACATCTCGTCGACGATCTCGATCGGGTCGTCTCCCTCGCCGTCGTCTTCCTCGTCTTGGTCTTGCGCTTCGTCCTCGCCCGACAGCACCGCGACCTCCGGCGTGCACTCATCGACCGCCGTGGACACCTCGGCCGCCGGCCTCGGTTCACCAGTGGCATCTCGCTCCGAGGCTTCCACCGTCACGTCCAGCAGCTTCATGCCGGGCCCGGCCATCTCCCGGCGCTCGGGAGAAGGCGGTCCAAGCACGAAAGCACAAGCCCAGATCGCCCCCGCGTGGAGCCGGGGGTTATCGTTGGGAAACTCGGCGCAAGCCGCAACTCCCCTGAAAAACGCCTCGCCCTGCATGTGGGATAGTAGGCGCTGACCTTCCCGACCCGGCCAACAAACCCGAGATCGGGAAACATGAAGACGGGAAGACGCCGCCTTCCCGCCTTCCTGTTCAAATCCTCAAACGAGGGCGCCGGGGGCGTACCGCCGGCGCGCCCACTCGTGCATGACGATGCCGGCCGCGACGGTGACGGGGAGGGAGTGGTTCACTCCGTAGATGGGAATGCCGAGGACCTCGTCGGCCGCATCGGCGAGCTCGGACGGCAGACCGTGGCGCTCGCTTCCGAAGAGGAAGACCACGCCGGGCGGGAACCGGTCGACCGCGGTGACCGCGCGGCGGGCGTAGTCCTTCTCGACGGCCCAGACGGGGCGGCCGGCGACGATCTCCTTGAAGGCGGCGGCGCTGGGCGCGCGCACGACGCGCTCGTACTTCTGCATGCCCATCGAGGCCTTCGCGTACCAGTCGCCGTCGCCGATGACGATGACCTCGCGCGCCAGGAAGCTGTGCGCTACACGAATCACCGCGCCCACCGCGAAGGCGTTGCCAGCCGCGAAGAGAGCGACCGAGAAGTCGTTCCTCAAAGGAGCCAGCGCCTCGCGCACGGCCTCCGGGGTCTCGCCGAGGGGGGTCTCGAGCGGCATGTTCGTCGCCACCGCTCTTGACAGAGAGGGCACCGTAAGTAAAGTGCGCCTCCCCCGCGGCCCCGGGGTTTGGTCGAGGTGCGTCTTCTCTGGCCCACCCCCCTGACTGCCCCGCCCGCCGCGAAGAACCGAACGATGCCCACGATAAACCAGCTCATTCGTCACGGCCGCACCGCTGCTCGCGTCAAGACCGCCTCGCCGGCCCTCAAGGCCTGCCCGCAAAAGCGAGGCGTTTGCGTCCGCGTGTACACGACGACGCCGAAGAAGCCGAACTCGGCCCTCCGCAAGGTCTGCCGCGTGCGCCTCACGAACGGCATGGAAGTCACCTCGTACATCCCCGGCGAGGGCCACAACCTCCAGGAGCATTCGGTCGTGCTCATCCGCGGCGGCCGCGTGAAGGACCTCCCGGGCGTGCGCTACCACGTCGTCCGGGGCACCCTCGACGCGTCGGGCGCCATCGGCCCGTCGTCGACCAACAAGATCAATCGGAACCGCAAGCGCTCGAAGTACGGCGTTAAGCGGCCCAAGTCTTGAGTGGGGGGAGCGGAGCCTCCCCCCACACCCCCCACCGGGAGGCGTCGTTCACGACTGCACCGCCTGCCGATCTCGACTGCACCGCCTGCCGATCTCGCGTCTTCTGACCCGTTCGAAACCGCCTCAAGCCCCGTAGGAATCCGCAAGAGCCCTCATGCCCCGCCGCCGTGAAGTCCCCAAGCGCCGGATCATTCCGGACCCCAAGTTCAAGGACAAGCTCATCTCCAAGTTCACGAACACGCTGATGTTCGGGGGCAAGAAGGCGACGGCCGAGGGCATTCTCTACGGCGCGCTCGACGTCATCCAGGAGCGCTTCAAGGAGGACCCGCTCGAGGTCTTCCGGAAGGCCCTCGACAACGTGAAGCCCAAGCTCGAAGTGAAGAGCCGGCGCGTCGGCGGCGCGACCTACCAGGTCCCCGTCGAGGTTCGCCCCGAGCGCCGCGTCACCCTGGCGATGCGCTGGCTCGTGATGTACTCCCGCGATCGCGGCGAGAAGACGATGCGCGAGCGCCTCGCGGCCGAGTTCGTCGACGCGGCCAACGGCCGCGGCAACGCGGTGAAGAAGAAGGACGACACGCACAAGATGGCCGAGGCGAACAAGGCCTTCGCCCACTATCGCTGGTAGTCGGCTCTCGATGCCGGCCGCGCGCACGCAGAACTAGAGCAAGGATCCCCACCCACCAGACTATGGCGAAGACGACATAAGGATCGGGTCACCGCGCAACCCCGCAGTGCCCCGACACCCTCTCTGGATCTCAGCCGCGAATCGACGCGGCACTTCCCCAAATTGCGGGGAGGTTGGCCAGAGGGGGTTTCTTGCATTCGCCGCCTCAAACGCCCCGTAAACCCCGCCCTCAACCCCAGCCCGCCAAACAAGGAACCCGTCGTGGCACGCGAGTACCCGCTCGAAAGAACGCGCAATATCGGCATCATGGCGCACATCGATGCCGGTAAGACGACGACGACCGAGCGCGTCCTTTATTACACGGGCGTGAACTACAAGATCGGCGAGGTCCACGAGGGCGCCGCGACCATGGACTACATGATCCAGGAGCAAGAGCGCGGGATCACGATCACCTCGGCGGCCACGAACTGCTTCTGGCGCCCGCTCGACGGTCCCTCGAGCGGGATCATGAACCGCATCAACATCATCGACACGCCCGGCCACGTCGACTTCACGATCGAAGTCGAGCGCAGCCTCCGCGTGCTCGACGGCGCGGTCTGCGTGTTCGACGGCGGCAACGGCGTCGAGCCGCAGAGCGAGACGGTGTGGCGCCAGGCGGACAAGTACAACGTCCCGCGCATCGCGTTCATGAACAAGATGGACAAGGTCGGCGCCGACTTCCTCATGTGCGTCAACAGCATGAAGGAGCGGCTCGGCACGAACCCCGTCCCCATCCAGTGGCCCCTCGGCGAAGAGGATCAGCACCGCGGCATCATCGATCTCATGAAGATGAAGGCCGCGGTCTTCGACGAGGAGTCGAAGGGCCAGAAGTTCGAGTGGATCGAGATCCCCGCCGAGCTCAAGGCCGTCAGCAAGGAGTGGCACGACAAGCTCATCGAGTCGTGCGCCGACGTCGACGACGAGATCATGGCGCTCTATCTCGAAGGTCACTCCGACAAGGTGACCGACGTGATGCTCCACCGGGCGCTCCGCTTCGGCACCATCAACTTCAAGCTCGTCCCCGTGCTCTGCGGCTCCGCCTTCAAGAACAAGGGCGTGCAGATGCTGCTCGACGCGGTGGTCAACTACCTGCCGTCGCCGGTCGACATCCCCCCGGTGAAGGGCATCGACCCGAGCAAGAAGGTGAAGACCGAGACGGAGCGCAAGGCGTCCGACGACGAGCCCTTCGCCGCGCTCGCGTTCAAGATCCTGAACGACCCCCACGGCAACCTGACGTTTTTCCGCGTCTACTCGGGCAAGGTCGCCAGCGGCACGATGGTGCTCAACTCGTCGCGCGACAAGCGCGAGCGCGTGGGCCGCATCCTGCGTATGCACGCGAACAAGCGCGAAGAGGTGCAGGAGGCCGACGCGGGGAACATCTTCGCCGCCGTGGGCTTCCGCGACACGCGCACGGGCGACACGCTCTGCGACGAGAAGCACCCGGTGCTGCTCGAGCAGATGATCTTCCCCGAGCCGGTCATCGCGATCGCGATCGAGCCGAAGACCAAGGTCGACGTCGAGAAGCTCGGCGTGGGCCTCTCGAAGCTCGCGCAAGAGGACCCGAGCTTCCGCGTGCACACCGACGAAGAGAGCGGGCAGACGATCATCCGCGGGATGGGCGAGCTCCACCTCGAGATCATCGTCGACCGCCTGAAGCGCGAGTTCAAGGTCGAGTCGAACGTGGGCAAGCCCGAGGTCGCGTACCGCGAGGCGATCACGAAGAAGCAGGCGTGCGAGTACAAGTACGCCAAGCAGTCCGGGGGCCGCGGCCAGTACGGCCACGTCGTCATGGAGATCGAGCCGCTCGAGCGCAGCGCGGGCTTCGAGTTCGAGAACGACATCGTCGGCGGCGTGATCCCGAAAGAGTTCATCCCGGCGATCGAGAAGGGCGTCAAAGAGGCGATGGCGCGAGGCGTCGTCGCCGGCTTCCCCCTCGTCGACATGCGCTGCCGCCTGACCGACGGCAGCTACCACGAGGTCGACTCGAGCGCGCAGGCGTTCGAGGTCGCCGCGTCGCTCTGCTTCCAGGAGGGCGCCAGGCGCGCGGGGGCCACGATCCTCGAGCCGGTCATGAAGATTGAAGTCGTCGTGCCCGAGCAGTACATGGGCGACGTCATCGGCGACCTCAACGCGCGCCGCGGGCGCATCCTCGGCATGTCCCAGCGCGGCAACGCGCAGGTCATCGACGCGGAGA
>ODAK010002159.1_pt1 | contig 20788 bp, 21 predicted proteins | sample 1539591 | NCBI WGS metagenome assembly ODAK01 (sample SAMEA3539303, study PRJEB22396) | soil metagenome | biome: tundra; feature: field; material: soil | place: USA | collected 2010-05 | depth 0.15 m | reverse complement strand
GCCCAGAGTATGATCGCCGCCAGCCTAATTGTAAAGCTTTAACTGTTACACTAGACTAGGCAGCGCCGCGCAGCTTCCTGCATTTGAAAAAGCCGCCTTGGGACAAAGACTGATTGTATTGCAGCCGACAGAGCAAATCGCCTCGGCTTATCTGCTTCACCTAATTCTCACCAGCACCTTCCAAGAGTCAGTTGTGAAACGGTCAACAGGAAGCGCCGCCCGTGGGATAAGTTCAAAAGCGCTTGCCGAAATTCCGATTCCCGTTCCACCGCTTCCATTGCAAACACGGTTTGCGGAACTGGTCGAGCGGCACGAGCGGCTGCGTTCGGTGCAGCGTGAGTCCCTGCGCCAGGCGGAGCATCTTTTTTATAGCCTTTTGCATCAGGCATTTGCGTCAAATTGACAAAAACACGCTTGCGCGACTTAACTTTTAAGTAAAATATACCGATGAAGACACTGGTCATACGAAAGGGGGAACGGCTCACGATTCGAGCCATTTCCACCTCGACGGACGACAGTGGGCGTGACCGATGTGCGACTTTGGCCTTTTTTCAGGAACACGCGCAGTTGCGGCCAAAGCAGTTTGAAAAGTTAGCAGCGTTATTAACCGAGACAGCGAATTATGGACCACCAGCCGATGACAACAAGTTTAAGGATTTGCCGGGCACGGATGATCTCCATGAATTCAAAACGTCCGGCGGCCTGCGCCTGATCTGTTTTAAGGACGAAGGCGCTTTGATTATATGCACGCACGGTTATCTTAAAGATGGCCAGAAAGCGCCAAAACGCGAATTGCAACGAGCTGAGAATCTAAAACGCGACTATTTTATCTGCAAAAAACAAGGAACACTCACCCATGCGCAAACAAAATGAACAACCCTACGGAAGCTTCGACAGCTTTGAACGGTTCTTTGCACAGACCGAGCAGCGCCCCGGCTATTGGGTGGAACTGGCCAAGCTGGATTTCACCCGCGAAGTGCTGGATCGGATGAAGCAGCTTGACGTCACCAAGGGGCAGCTTGCCGTCAAGCTGGATGCCCAACCCGCGCTCGTCACCCGGCTGTTGAGCGGTAAAAATAATTTTGAACTGGCCACGATGGTCAGAATCGCGCGGGCGCTGGACTGTGAATTCCGCAGCCATCTGCAACCCAAAGGCACCCAGGCCATGTGGATTGATGTCTTGCACGAGGAGCCGGAACGCGCGCCGGTGCCGGTCTGGAATCCTGATGAATTCAAAAGCAGAAAAATTAATTTTGACCAACAAGTATTGAGCAATGAATCCCTCCCCGTTGCAGCTTGAACGGCACTTTTTTACGAAGGTGCAGATTGACAGCAACCCCGCCGGTAAGGCGGGGGCTTCGAATCTACTGAATTGTGAGGCGGAATTTGGACAAGCCGCTGACAACCCGAAAAGGTATCAGGTCGTCCTCCGGTTGAAACTGCTAACTAATCCCCAAAATGATTCGTGCTATACCGGCGAAATCCATGCCGTGGGGATTTTCCGCGTGATAGATGGCTGGCCAGCCGAGAAAGAAATGACCTTGGTTGAGGCCAACGGCTTGGCTTTGCTCTATGGAGCAATCCGCGAACTATTATGCAATCTGACGGCGCGTGGCCCATGGCCGCAAGTGGTGTTGAGCAGCGTGACATTCGTTCAGCCGAAAACCAAGCCGCAGGCTGGGGCGGCTGGGGAGTTGCCGCCGGCGACCGCGAAGGCGGCGTAGGACGGAAGGAGAGTCAATGAGATGTCGTTTCCCCCACATTATCGTTGTGAGTTCACCTACGATTTCAGGCCGGTCGGCCAAGGCTTGTTTTGTCGAGGCGAGTTGAGATTTACAGAACGGGGACATGAGCGCAAAAAGTTTCAGTGGGTTTATGACTGTGGTTCAGAAAGCGGTGCATCCTTGCGCGGGGAGATTGACCTGTATCGGCGGCAGTTGCCTGAACCGAAGCGATTGGATTTGCTGGTGCTATCGCATTTTGACAATGACCATATAAAAGGTGTGGGCCGTTTGCTCAATGGTCTTCCCGTTGACCAGCTTGTTTTGCCTTACCTGACACCGGCACAGCGCATGGTGCTTGTTGCTTTTTCTGGACCGGACAACTTGGATTACGTCCGTTTTTTGGTCAGTCCGGCGGAATACTTGGCGAATCTTCCGGGCGCTGAAATTGGTGCTATCATTTTTATTCAGCCCAACGAGGGAACGCTTCCACAGGAGGCCGAAGGTGTCACGGAACCGCCGCCGCCGGAAGACGACCGACCATCATCAATACAGTTTGACGCGGAGAAACCTTCAAAACGCGAATTTGGCAATGATCCTGGGATGTTTGCCCAGACCGCCTCGGTCAAAACGGGTGTGCAAACGTCAAAAGGCTCGCGGCCAATGAACCTTTTTGGATTATGGGAGTTTGCCTTCTATAACCTGCCACAACCGGAATTGGCGGCGACATTGCAACCACTCGTGCAGCCTGTGTTTGATGCGTTCTATTGGCAACCGAGCGCGCAACGGAATTACGACGAATTCATCCGCCAGATAAAAAGCATCTACCGGCGGGTGTTCGGTGCTGACGCGAGCGGCAGAAATGACATTTCATTAGTCACCTACACCGGACCAATCATGCGGCGACTTCGCTCCGCACATTACTTGTGCCGTGATCGGTGCCAGTATCCAGCGTCCCGTGATGCACGCGGGCCTCAGGCCGGCAATTGGGAAGATGCCACTGACGGCAGAATCTCGACGCTCTACACTGGCGATTTAACATTTCGTAATGGCACAACCAGCGCAGTGAGGCGTTTTCTTGGCGAAGACCGCTGGCGACGGATTCGTTTTCTGCAAGTGCCTCATCACGGCTCCCAACATTCGTGGGAACTTGGTCAAGCCGCGAATTGGAATCACGAGTGGAGCGTGTTCGCCGCCGGATTGAATAACCGCCACGGACACCCGCATCAGCCTGTAATTGATGACCTGCGCACGCGGAATCCCATTCTGGTGAACGAAATGAACGGTGCCGCCTGGGGCGGAATTGCCGGTTGGCGAAAATACTAATATCCCACTCATACATGAATCAAGCCGATCCTAACGCTCCCACTTTTGGCCTGCCACCGTGCCTGTTCGTTCCCATCGCCGCCGCCAGTGTGGCCGACATCGAGCAATTCGTCGGCGCGGTCGAGCAAACCAGAAAGAGTCGCAAGGGTGAAATTACCGCCATGCTAGTGCGACCGCATGTCCGTGGCCGGCCCGCCAATACAACCGCCCCGCTCTGGCGTGAGCCAAACGCCGTTGTCTATTCACAGCAGCTTTTTCCCGAACTACAAGTGTGGGTCCATGTGGATTATGCCCGCTACCGGAATGCATACATCAAATTCGGGATGCCGCCGCTGGAAGATGGGCAGGCGCTGGACCATGTGCAAAACCGCAAGGCGCTGCGGCTGCGCTGGTGTTCGCATCCGTATTTGCGTCTGATGTCCGGTTTCGCGCTCAGTCAATTCCGACGGCGGCCACCAGACCGGCGCGGAAGGCATGGAGAAAGCGCACCTGGAAGCCGTCCACACCGATGCGCAAAAGGCAGAGGAATTTAACCCGAACTCCGAAGTTGAAGTCGGTGGCACAGGCGACTCGCCTGTGCCGTCCGGCCACTGGCCGGACGGAACGGGCAAGACGTTCGCACTGGCCGGCGATGTGCGGAAAATTTTGAGCGCCTTTCCAATTCCGGGCGGCGGGTCGCCGCCCGGCACAGGCCAGTGGCATGTGCTACCCACCAAAATGGCCACCGCTACTTCGGAGTTCGGGTCAAAAGCCTTTGTCCTGTCCTATCGCATCATCTACGCCGACCCGGTGGATTTGACCAAAATGCTGGACATGTCGCCCGGCACGTATGAGTTGGATGGCGTCGGCGAAAATTTGAGATTGTTTTATCCGTGATGTCAGTCCTCAATGGAGCCATGAATCCCCATGAAGCCGATCCAAGCCGGAACGGCGAGACGCGCCGACAGTTCATCAAAAAAACTGGAACGGTCGCGGCAGCGGTCGCGGGTGCCAGTCTTTTCAACCTGCCGGCTTTGGCCCGCGAAAACCATTTGCCCGTCTCCATCGTGCTGGACGCCGAAGCTGCGGTCACACAGGAACCGCCGGTGCGCTGGGCCGCGGAACAATTGCGCGATGCCCTGGCTGCGCGCGGTGTGCCTGCACAGATTTACGAGAAGCTGGAGCAAGCCCCGCTTTCGCAGGAATGTGTTTTGGTGACGAATGGCACGTCCAATCTGGCGCGGGAAATTTGCACGGCCAGAGGAATTTCAGCGCCGGACGCGCCGGAAAGTTTTGCGCTGGCGCGCGGAAAAACCGGCACGCGAGCCTTGTTGCTGGCCGCCGGTTCCGACGCGCGCGGTTTGGTTTATGCGCTGCTCGAACTGGCGGATCGAGTCCATTTCGCCGCTGACCCGCTGGCGGTGTTGACGGTCGTGCCGCCGGTGAGTGAGCGTCCGGCCAACGCGATTCGCAGCATCGCCCGCACGTTCGTCAGCGATGTGGAGGACAAATCGTGGTTTCAGGATCGCGCGTTTTGGTCGCGTTACCTGACGATGCTCGTGGCGCAGCGGTTCAACCGTTTTCACCTGATGCTCGGCGTCGGCTACGATTTTACGACCGGCATTACCGATTGTTATTTTCACTTTGCGTATCCGTTCCTGCTGGCGGTGCCGGGCTACAATGTGCGCGCGGTGCCTCTGCCCGACGCCGAACGCGATTTGAATTTGGAGCTGCTCCGGTTCATCAGCGACGAAGCGGCGCGGCGCGGTTTGCATTTTCAACTTGGTCTTTGGACGCACGCCTATCAGTGGACACAGAGTCCGAAAGCCAATTACCTCATCGAAGGTCTCACGGCGGAAACGCACGCGCCATATTGCCGCGAGGCGTTGCGCGCGGTGCTGACGGCTTGTCCCGGCATTCGCGGCGTGACGTTCCGCATCCACGGCGAGAGCGGCGTGCCGGAAGGGAATTACGATTTGTGGAAAACGATTTTTGACGGCGTCGCGCAATGCGGTCGGAAAGTCGAAATTGACATGCACGCCAAAGGCATGGATCAGGGAATGATTGACGTGGCGCTCGGCACGGGGATGCCCGTCAACATCTCGCCGAAATTTTGGGCCGAGCATAGCGGGCTGCCGTATATGCAGGGCGCGATTCGTCCGCAGGAAATGCCGCCGCGCAACGCCCGCACCACCGGCTTCTTCTCGCGCAGTTCCGGCGCACGCTCGTTTTTGCGCTACGGCTACGGCGATTTGCTGGCCGAGGACCGGCGTTACCGCGTGCTGCATCGGATGTGGCCGGGCACGCAACGATTGCTGGCGTGGGGCGATCCCGAAATGGCCGCCGCTTACGCGCGCGTGTCGAGTTTTTGCGGCAGCGCCGGTTTGGAATTGATGGAGCCGCTGTCGTTCAAGGGCCGCAAAGGATCGGGCCTGCCCGGTGGTCGCAATGCTTATGCCGATGACTCGCTGCGACCAGCAAATGATTTTGAAAAATATCTTTATTATTATCGCGTCTGGGGCCGGAGCCTTTTCAACCCCGATGACAGGGCGGACGGCACTCAGCGTTTGCTGCAACAACAATTCGGTCGCGGTGCGGAAGCAGTGGAAAGCGCGCTGGCATCCGCCGGAAAAATTCTCCCGCTGGTGGTCACGGCGCATTGTCCGTCGGCGGCGAACAACAACTACTGGCCGGAAATTTATTACAACATGCCGATTGTGGATGCGACGCGCCGGCATCCTTACAGCGATACGCCCAGTCCGAAACGCCTGGGCACGGTGAGTCCGCTTGACCCGGAATTTTTTCTGGGCATTGACGAATTCGCCGACGAGTTGCTCAAGGGTGAATGCAGCGGAAAATATTCGCCGGCCTGGGTTGCAGCGCAACTGGACGAGGCGGCGCAAAATGCGCTGGCGCTGTTGCGCAAGGCCAAGTCCAAGACGCGCGATATGCGGAGCGCCGAATTTCGCCGGCTCGCGATGGACGTGACGATTCAAGCAGGGCTGGGAAACTTCTTTGCCGCGAAATTCCGGGCCGGTGTGCTCTACGCGCTTTATTTGCGCAGCGGTCATCGCGCGGCGCTGGAAGCGGCGTTGCGCTCGAACCGTGCATCACGCGCGGCGTGGGCGGAACTGGCGGACGCGGCAAGAGGCGTTTACCGCGACGACATCACCTTCGGCCCGGAATATTTTCAGCGCGGACATTGGCTGGACCGGCTGCCGGCGATGGATGCGGACATCGTGGACATGGAAAAACTTTTGGCGCAACCAAACGCAAACAGTCCGGTGCAAACGAAACTTGAACCGCGAATCATTGAGGAAGCCATGCACGCCGTGTTCGCAAAACCGCAGCCGGAAGCACGACCGGCGCGAGCGAGCTGGCACACACCTGCGGCGTCATTCCAGCGCGGGCAGCCGCTGCCCATTGTCGCCCGCGCGCCTCAGTCCGGCGCGATTTCCGGCATACATTTGCTCTACCGGCACGTCAATCAGGCCGAAGGCTGGCAGACGGTTGAAATGGAAAAATCAGACGCGGACCATCGCGCGGTCATCGCGGCGGAATACACGGATTCACCATTCCCGTTGCAGTATTATTTTCAAATCCGCGCCGACGCCGGCCACGCGTGGCTGTATCCAGGTTTGCTACCCGGCTGGAAGGGGCAGCCCTACTTTGTCGCGCGCCAGGTCTGATGCCCAGTTTAGAAATGATTCGCGACCTAGGCCGTGAAATAATTGAAGGGGACTTTCGATCTGTCCGTATTCAAAACAACAAAGGCCACTTTTAATTAAGTGGCCTTGGCTGTTTGTTGGTTGATTAAATCACTTTTTCGCCGCCTTCTCGGCTCTGACCTTCGCCCATCTGGCCCGGGCTGCCGTGGCAATTCTGGCTTTGGCTTCGGCGCTCATCTTCTTCCGGCCCTTCTTCACCGGCTGGGCGGAAGGAACTGCCGTTGCCTTGGCGCCAGGCTTGCCCTTGGCTGCTCTGATCGCCGCCCAACGGGCCTTTTGCGCCGCTTTGATCCGGGCAATGCCGGCGGCGCTGATTTTTTTCCGGGCGGGCTTGGCGGCTTTTACCGGAGCGGCTTTCGTGGGCGCGGCGGTTTTTCCGCCGCCGGCAAGAACCGCGAGTTGTTGGTTAAGCTTGGCAATCTGTTCTTGCAGATCGGCCGCTTGTCTTAGTTGAGTTGGAGTTAGATTGGTTATACTCATGGGAACTATTTAATCATAAGGAACGGATTAGTCAAAGGGAAAAGTTACGCGCGCGGTCATAAACCACCGAGGCGAAAAACAGGGCGGCACTGCGGTTGGCAACTGGGGTGGCCACCCAGTTGACGTTGGTGGCAAAAGGTGTCAACACCGTGCTCCAGCCGCCAGACAAGGTGGCGGAGCTTTCCAGGACACACGCCGCGCCATCGTTGGTCCAAGTTAGTGACGAAACCTTCGTATCACCTAATGTTTGCAGCCCGCCGAACACTAATGCGGGCGGCACCGGCGGGGTGGGTGCTTCGACCGAGACCTTCCCAATGAGGAAGTTCTCATGGCGTCCGAATTCGAGCCGTGATACGTCAGCCGCATGATGTTCCTGCCATTTGAACTCAGCGGCCAGTTCCAAGTGGTGGGGCGGGTCACGTCAATTTGGATGGTTGACGCGACGCGCTTGAAAGTGAATTTAATGGTATTAAGCCTTGCGGGAGCGTCGGTGTCGCAATTCACACCGCGACCGTCATTGCCCAAAACAACCTGGTTGTAGCCTTGGCTCCAGTTGGCGGTATAGGCTCTTCTATTTCGAAGATTACCGTTCCTTCCGTGTGTCCGTCGCCCATGTCCAAAGAAATCCAGCCAGGAGATACAAACCCTGTTGCGGAAGATCCGGGACTATAACTGGAAGGCTGGAACTGGAAGGCTGGGCGACGTTGCCAGTGAAGGGATAATACAATCCCACCATCGCGACGCCTCCCCAATTGGCCGCCGGAACCACTTGCATCGCACCCCATTGATCAGTTGGTATCGTTGTATAAACGGTCCCGGCATGCGCCAATTGCACCGTTGCCAAGACCAGCCAGAGGGCGACAAGGTGAGGATGAAAAACAGGGGTTGTGATTCGTTCAGTGAACTATTTGTGTTAAAATTCATTCGTCGCGTCGTTCAAAAGAATCGTCTGCTTTTGCCGTTTTCACGCCTCGTTGGAAATTGATAACCGGCAGAGCGCGGTGTTTTTCATTTTTGTTTTTCAGCCGGCAGAAGCGGTTCCAACACTTGGGCGAAAATTTCAGCCTGACGCTTGAAGCCGATGTCGTTCGGATGCGAACCGTCCGTGCTGCCCTCGCCGTCGTCGCCCAAAAGATGTTCGCCGGGAATATAATAAAGATGTTTCAGACCGGCTTGCTGCAGCCGGTCAAATGCGGCCCGCAAGGCCGCTCGGTCTTTCAGGTGATACCATTCCATGCGGCCGGCGACGAGAAACGCATCCTGCATCGTGCGGTCTTCGACGAGCACGATCGGCACGTCGGGATGCGCGGTGCGCAATTTCCTCACGAACGGCTCGACGCGTTCCTTGATTTCGTCGGCCACCATGTTCGGCAGGCAATCCAGGACATAAATGGACGGATCCAGTTCGGCGAGGAGGCCGGCCATTTCAGGTTCCATTTTGCCGTTGCCGGAGAAACCGAGATTGATGGTCGGCCAGTTGAATTTCCGCCCCAGCATCGCGCTGTGGACCAGGCCAGGCCGCGAGGCGGAAGCGCCCTGCGTGATGGACGTGCCGTAAAAGACGATGGGTTTGCGTTCACCCGCACCCCACGCCGGAGCCTTTTCCATGACGTTGGTGGCGGCGATTCCGAGTTCGAGAAATTTAGTGCCGTTGTAGAGCGGCAGATACAAAAGGTATTCGCGTTTGCCGGGCAGGAGATTTTCCACGAGTTTCACCTCATTCGTCTGCGCGGTGGGCTGGCCGACGGCAAGCCAGCGCCAGCCGTTTTCGGTTCGCACATACAAATCCAGGCCGCTCTTGCCGATGGCGGTCATGTTAGGCAGGTAAAGCCATGACTCGGTCAAGGCCCAGCGCGCGTGAAGCGTGGTCGCATCGGTCACAAAGCGCACGCACATCCCGGCGGAATTGCGGCTCAAGTCCCAGACGGGCTTGCGCACCAGCGCTTCGGCTTTCGCGGGCAGCCGGTCGTAAAAACTTTTCGTGTCGGACCAGCCGCGGCCTTCGACGCCGAACTGGCTCAGGTCAGTCCAGTGAACGTTCACGGCGGCCGCAATAGAGTTCGTCTCGGCCTTGGCGGATGGGGTGGCATTCACGAACAGGAACGCCAGCAAGGTGATGACGAAGCGGAAACGAGGTTTCAAAATGAATAGGCGCATCGGGCAGGGGTTGATTGCGGGCCACAATGCCAGAAAGCGTCCGACGCGGCTTGTCCTCACTTTATGGGACATTACGCTGAACAACGCCTGTGCTATGTTAAGCATAATTGAACCCAACAATTAGCAGTCACGCTGCCGTGTCATCTGTCATTATGGAAAAGTCATCCGACAGCCATAGACCTTGGTTTCCGTGGCGCAAAGCGGTTTGCCACGCGCTTGTCGCCGGGGTTTTGGTTTCTGCCGGTTGCAGTAAAAAACCGGCGGACCAGACCGCGTCCATGGTCGCGCCGTCGTCGGCGACCGCTGGCCAGCCAAACCTGGACAGCGTGCTCGGCCAATTAACTCTGGACTTGCGCAAATACAGTTTTGAAAAACGCCGTGTGCCCGCCTCCTTCAACGAGTTTCAGGCCGCCACTCATCTCGGAGCAGTGCCAGCGGCACCGGCCGGGAAGAAATTCGCCATTGATCCGAAGGCGGTGCAGGTGGTGTTGGTGAACCAATAAAAAAATGAAGGTTGTCCGGCCAAGTCAGATTTATCGCCCTGCGTTCACGCTGATTGAATTGCTGGTGGTCATTGCCATCATCGCCATTCTCGCGGCCATGCTGCTGCCGGCGCTGGCGAGCGCCAAGCAAAAGGCGTTTCGGATTCAATGCACGTCGCAGATGAAGCAGATCGGCCTGGGTTTCAATTTGTTTATCGGCGAACATGATGACCGGTTTCCGCCGGCGGCGTATTCCACCGGCCCCTATCAGTATCAACTGACTTGGGATGATTACCTGAACCGTTTCATCGGCGGTTCCGATTCCGATGCAGACTTGATGCTGGGAGCTTCGAGCGCTGGCATCCCCAAAATCCTGAAATGCCCCGCTGACCGGATTGAAATCACCATTGCCTGGGCCGCCTTCGGGCAGCGCCGGACTTATTCCATGAATGGCGCGGATCAAATTGCCATCGGCGGCAACGGCAGCGTGACCTTGCCGGCCAAACCGACGCATGGTCTGGGCGTTTATCTTTACAAAAGCGACGGCGCTTTGCCACCGTGGGATCCACCGGGATATAAAAGCAACTTCGTAACCGATCCGGCGGGAACCATCCTGCTGGCGGAGCAACCCGAGGGCGGGAACATTGCCGGCAATGACTATCCCTCCTTTTGCATGGGGCCGACCGGGCCGGCCAACGCCGGCGACCAGACGCCTTACCAGATTGTCACCGGCGGCTCGCAAACCTATGGCAACTCCGCATACGGCCTGCACAGTCACCGTTTTAATTATTTGTTCCATGACGGCCATGTGGAAGCGCTCAAAATCGAGCAAACCGTCGGCACCGGCACGCTCACCGCGCCCAAGGGGATGTGGACAGTGGTCAGCGGCGACTAATCTGGCCGTAGTTTTGTCGCGGGATTATGTCTTTCACAAACCCGGCCTTAACCCGTTTTTGAGCATCGTTTTTCATCGTGATTTTTAAGCGCGGCGAGCGGCGGCGAGCAGCTTCTTTCTAATCCATTCCGTCTTGGCTTCGCCAGATATTTTGATGGCGGCTTCGATCTCTGCGTATTCCGGCGGCGATAACCGCGTGGAAACAAACCTACCGCGCTTCTCTTTTTTGGGAAGCATCGGCCTGCCAACTTTGTTCGGTGCGCTCATTTATTTCTTGGGCTTCTTTGAATCGGGCGGCGGCGTATGCAGCAACGCCCGTAGCGCATCTTCAAATTTAACGCCGCTCAAATTCGGTAGCATTGCTTTCGCTGGACGCTTTCTGTGTTTTGCTCGTTTTGGCTCTGCCACGATTTCTCTTTCTGCCCCACGGAATGTGCGGGGCTTTCGGTTTCACCAGACAATCAAACTGCCGGTGCAAACGGTTCCTTCAAACCATCTGCCGATAAGTTAAACGCGTGCCAGTGACCATGCCAATCGCCGTCTCCATGCGCTCGCCGTCAGTCTGGCCGCGTGTGTCCCAACGGAAGGCAAATTCATTCGCATATTTTGGTAAATGTTCGCGGCTGACATGATGCCATGAACCATATACACCGCGTTTTAGCAGGCTAAAAAAAGATTCGCAACTGTTGATGCCGGACACCGTTCCATCTGCATTTCGGCGGCTATATTCGCCTTGCGAGTGGACTACCGTGCTGTGTTCTTTCCAGTCTTTTAGCGGCTTGGAATAAGCCGGGTGTTCATCTGTGTTCACAATCGCTTGCTTGCTCACACATTCATGCAACACCTTGCCAAGATTATGCTGTGTGACGTTGCTAACCACGCGGGCCTGCATTGAACCGCCGCGTTCAATCAATGCCATAACGGGCGTTTTGCTGCGCGATTGCGAGCAACGAAAGCCCTTTCCGCCAACGAAGGTTTCGTCCACTTCCACCACGCCTTTCAAAAGTTCAGCTAACGGCATTTCAGGACTCACAGCGAAACGCAACCGATGCGCCATAAACCATGCGGCCTTGTATGCGGTTTTTAGCATCCGGCTCAATTGCAATGCGCTGATGGATTTCTTGCTGGAACAAATAATGAAGATCGCCATAAGCCATTTGCTGATTAGCAAATGCGAATCCTCGAAAATCGTTCTGACTGTCACAGTGAATTGCTTGCGGCAAGCTCCGCACTTGTGGACTCCTTTTCGCCCCGGTGATTTGCTTGCCGGTTTCGGTTGCAAGCGGTAAATCGGCTTTTCCTTGTGGTTCTGGCAATGCGGGCAACCCGCGCCTTTCGGCCACAGGATTGATTCCAGCAGGCCGCGCGCCTTGTCCTCGTCGCTGTATTCTTGCGCCAGCGAAATCAGGTTCAACTCGTCTTTTTCTTCGTTTGTTTTCATGTGATAAGTGTGACACACTTATTTGCTGCTGTCAAATGTTTTTGTGACACTTTTATGATTTATTTATGGAGGGGCCTTAAACAGAAATTCGATGAAGCAGGATTTTGTTTCTGCATTGTCGGCACTAAAATCAATTTGGGTATGGAGGACGCTCTGTGAAAGGTTTGTTGAGATGATAATTGTCGCCACATACCATTCGCCATTTTTTGGAATGGATAAATTTGCGTCATAGCGCCAATATGCTCGCCCGTAGGCGAACGGCTCTGGCTGCCAGCCAGTGGCAACAACATTTGTGGGATCACTAACGGCGAACAAATCAACAAAACCATGCAATGCTGGAAATTTTGATCGGTTTAGTATGGAAATTTGTATTTGCCACACATTGGACATTGTTATGTGATTTGTAACTTCATTTACTTGTCCAAGATCAGCGTAAGAATAACTCAAATTAGTCTGTCCATTAGCCCGCAATTCCAATATGGCTTGCTTGGCAAAACCGCCCATTACGCCAAGTGCATTTGTGATTATTCCCATTTCGTCAGCCAGTAAATCAAGACGTTGGTCCAGCGGGGCGTTTGTGAAAATTTTCAGTGCAGCAGCCTGAAATGGAGCAAGCATCAACTGATATTTGTCGCGCTCTTGTTTCGCATCGGTTAATTGACCGTTTAAGCCGGAAACCGTGTCATGCAATTGTCCAACTTTCGTTGTGTAATCTGAATTGATGAGATCAATTCTATTTGAAAGATTTCTGGTTATATCGGCATAAGAATCGTTTGTCTCCCGAAGCTGTCTGGCATTTTCCGTTCGCTGACCACCAATTCGCAAACCTAAAAACATGATAACAAAAACCAGCAGAAAAATCATAAACCAAGGTTTCCAGAAAAATTGATGATTGATTCGTTTGGCTACGATGTAATCGAAAGCGAAAATGATAACAAAAAGCAAAACGCTTAAAATTGCCAGTAAAAGCATCACAGTCCCACCCCCTTCACAGACATGCTCAATAAGCCAAGCTGCAATTGTAATAAGCACAAAACTGATGATTTGTAGGAATTTGAAGAATTGTGGGATGCGCCTGCGGATAAGCCGCAACCATATCTCAATTGGCCTTGCCAGTTTTTTGAGGCGGTTGAAGTGATTCTTACGGTTTGGAGGATTGCCAGCCATATCGTCCAAGCATCACCAAACGCCAGCAAAGCGTCAAATCCAATGTTTTTCATGCGTAAAACCCTTGAAAACATAGGGAATTCAAATGGGTTTGTGAAAGACACATACCCGTTTTGTCGTGTCCCCAATTTGCGTGACATGAATAAAAACAAAATGCGTTATATGTTGACCAAGAATAGCCCCCATACATAAACAACCAAAAATGCGTTTCAACAATTCCGTTCAGCCCAATTCATAGACAACAACAACAACCAGTTATGAAAACAAACAACAATCCAAACTCGATTCGAAAATTAGTCGCCTCCGCGGCGATGGCCGGGGCGCTGCTGGTGGCAGCGACGTCAGGCCGTGCCGGAAACGCCACCACCAATGTGTTTAACTTTTCGGGCTCCCTCGGGGCTTGGTGGTTAAACGGGTGGGGCGGGCAGTCTGGCGGCACCGCGTTCGACGCCTCGCAAGACCACACCGGCGACAGTGGTGGCTCTCTGCATCTTGTCGATGATTTTTCTGGCGGCGACCAGTGGGTCAACATTGGATGGATTGGTGGCCAGCAATGGGGTGGAAATCCTTATGATTTGACGGGTTGGACCAATATCGCCCTTTATGTGAAATGGGACACGTCCGTTTCCACTATTGAAATCACCAACTTCAACAATTCGGGTGGGGATAACCAGATTCAATTGTATGGATCCACGGCTAATAATGGCGGCTGGTTCACGATCGGACAATTCTACCTTCCGCCTACTGCCAGCAATGGCTGGGTGAAAGTCAATGTTCCGATTGATCCAACAATACCAGGGATAACGGCTTCTTATTGTTTAGGTCTGAAGAAATATACCGGCTCCGGTAAGACCGGGGTGTCCGCCTTTTGGGTGGACGATATTACACTGGAAGGCAATCCGGCGGCGGCCATTCCGAATCCGACGATGCAAGGGTTGTCCAAAACGACTTCAGGTTTGAATTTGTTTGCTTTGAGCGGGCCGTATAACCGCGAAAATCTGAAGTCGGTCAACGATCAGGCTTGGGTCGGGCAATCCGGGCCGGTGAGCTATTCGTTCACGATTGCCAAAGGCGTGAATGGTTCCGGTAGTGCACAATATCAGAACCATATCTTTCTTGCTCCCAGCCCCGGCACGGAAACCGGCCCGGACTGGACTGAACCGAACGCCATTTTAGTTGATTTGGAAAGCACCACGGCCGGCGGCGCCTCTTGGACCTTCCGTTACAAGACCAACCAGCCGAATGCCAACTCCATGATGTATGATGGCACGGTGGTTCCCGGTATCATCGGTAATAGCACTCCGGTGGGCAAATGGACGCTCACATTCAACAGCGCCAACAACATCACCATGACAACACCGAGTGGCTCCAGCACCAACTTCACTATCCCGGCGGATGCGGCGGCCCTCTTTACCGCCCCGGTGCAGGCTTACTTTGGCTGCCAGGCGGGCAACACGGCTGGCATTGGTCAGGGTTCAGTGCTTTCCGAAATCAAGATTACGGGCACAGCCAATCCTTTGGATGATATGTTCACAGGTGGAACCGCCGTTAACCCCAATAATTGGATCACCAATGCTGTTGATAATGGTGCCGTGTTCGTGACTCCATCTGATGCCGCATATTGGTTGTCATGGAGCTTGCCTGACAACGGCTTTGCTCCACAGAGCAAAGCGGCTTTGAATGGAGGATCATGGAATGACCTCACCGTCACCCTCTTGCAGGGGAATGGCCAGCGGTTGGCTTTGTTGCATAACAGCGACATGCCGGCAGCCAAGGAGGGCTATTTCCGCCTGATCAAACGTCAATTCACCCACTTGCAGGTGCTGTTTCCGGGTGAAACCAATGCACCCAACACGCTTACGGGCAAGATCGGCACGCCGACGCCCGTCACGGCCGGCTCGGAAGTGGACGTGACGGTCCACGCGGTGGATGCCACGTATCACATCGTCAATGTTTCAGACACGGTGAGCTTGACCACCACGGATACCAGCGCGTCGGTGCCGTCGAACGCGGCCATGGCCAACGGCACGATCACGTTCACCACGCTATATCTCAACACCCCGGGAAGTTGGACGGTTACGGCAACGGACCAGAATAATCCGCTCATTCCGCCGGCGACCAGTTCAGCCATTACGGTGCAATAGCTGCGCCACCTGCAAGTGAACCATCAGCGCAGGTGCCGGCGAAGCCGGCACCTGCATTTTCCGGCGAAGAAAATCAAGAATCTAGGGGACCAATTCGATAAACGAAGCCGATGAAGACTCAAGCCAAAACTGAAAACGTTGCCTGCGAATCCGGATTCACCCTGATTGAGTTGCTGGTGGTGATCGCGATTATCGCCATTCTGGCGGCCATGCTGCTCCCAGCGCTGACGAAGGCCAAGCAAAAGGCGCAGAGCATTTCCTGCATGAGCAACACGAAGCAAATCATGCTTGCCTGGAACATCTACGCCAACGACAACAACGATTTTTTGCCACCCAATGATTATCCATATTTGACCGCTTATTTTGGTGCTGGAGCGAATCAGGTTAAAATGAAAAACTGGGTGGTCGGCACCATGGCCCAGGCGGTTGATGCCAATGACCAACAATTGATTTCGACGGGACAAAGTGAACTCCTGGATCCCAATACGCTGCTCTCACCCTACCTTCCAAGCAAACCCGTCTATCATTGTCCGGCCGACAATTACATAGACACTTATGCCGGGAACAAGCCCCATGTGCGGAGTTATTCAATGAACTCGGCGGTCGGCACCACTTGGTCCGCCTTCTATCAATATGGTTCGCCAACCATTGGTTCCCCGGTGCAAGGCGGTTGGCTGCCAGGCGCTTCATATAACGCAAATCAGTCAGCCTGGTTGACCTACGGGAAAACCACTTTCTTTTCGAGGCCCGGACCGGCAAATACCTGGGTAATCATGGACGAGAATCCCCTGACCATCAACGATGGTTCATTCGCAGTGTCAGCCTTGGCGACGGCGGGGACCACCTATCTCATTGACTATCCCACCGGTCTCCACGGCGGCGCGGGCGGATTGGCTTTTGCGGATGGTCATTCCATCGTTCATAAATGGCAGGACAAAAGCACTTACACCCCCCCGGCCAGCCTGCATGGTCAGGGCGGTGGCGGGGCAACCGCCCAGTCGCCCGGCAATGTGGATATGCTCTATCTGGCACCGCTGACTTCGGCCGCCCGCTGATGCCTCCGAAATTTAGAATTCGAAACCACAAGCTTCCAGTCGCCACGAGATGACGCTGGTGGTTTCATTTGGCATACTTGACCATGCAAATTAATTTCCATTGGAGTCGAATGTTTTTGTGCGCCATCCTGCTCGCCGGATCAAAACCTGGAGAAGCGCAGACCAATTTTTCCATCTATTCCGACCAGTTGGACAACGGCTTCCAAAACTGGAGCTGGGGCGCGAATAATTTCAGCAGCCCGGCACCAGTGCATTCCGGAACCTATGCCGTCAGCCTGAATGGCGTGGCCTGGCAGGCCGTCTCCTTCTGGCATTCCGATTTCAATCCCGCGCCTTACACCAATCTGACGTTCTGGGTGAACGGTGGCGTCGCCGGCGGGCAAGTGGTGCAGGTGTATGCGCAGTATGGCACCAACACCGGCCCAAGTTACCCATTGCCCACGTTGACCGCGACCAACTGGCGGCAATTCAACCTTCCGTTGAGCACTCTCGGAGTTGCGGGTGTGACTAATCTAAACCGGATTAATTTTCAACTGACGGCTTCAGGCACCCCCAATTCGTTTTCGTTGGACGATGTGAGTCTGACCGGCATGGCGTCGGTTCACATCAACGTCAACGCCAGCCAGACGCTCCGCGCCGCCGATGCCCGCTGGTTCGGTTTGAACACCGCCATCTGGGATGGCAACTTCGACACGACTTACACTGCCAACGCCTTGAGCGAACTCGGCACGCAAATCCTGCGCTTTCCCGGCGGCTCGGCTTCGGATGAATATCACTGGGCCACCGGCAAGTCGGGCACAAACACCTGGGCCTGGGCCACCTCTTTCAAAAACTTTGTCCACATCGCCACCAATGCCGGCGTGCAGGCGATGATCACGGTCAACTATGGCTCTGGCACGCCGCCGGAGGCCGCAGCATGGGTGCGCCAAGCGAACGTCACCAACCATTTCAATTTCAAATACTGGGAGATCGGCAACGAATGTCACGGCACTTGGGAAACCGACACGAATGTCTTTCCGCATGATGGCTACACTTACGCCGTCCGCGCCGCGCAATACTTCGCACAGATGAAGGCTGCCGATGCCTCAATCAAGATTGGTGTGCCCGTGGTCACCGGCGAGGATAGTTCCGCCAACGGCTACACCAGTCATCCGATTTACAACGCGCGGACCGGCAGCACGCACAACGGCTGGACGCCTGTGGTGCTGGCAACTCTAAAATCGCTGGGCATTACGCCGGACTTTCTTGTGCATCACGTCTATCCCGAATACCAAAGCGACAACGACCAGACACTGCTCCAAGCCTCTGGGAACTGGGCGGTTGACGCCGCCAATTTGCGCCAGCAAATCACCGATTATGTTGGCGCGGCGGGAACCAACATCGAACTGCTCTGCACGGAAAATAATGCGGATGCGGGCAATCAAGGCCGCCAGTCCACCAGCATCGTCAACGGTTTCTATCTTGCCGACAGTCTTGCGCAACTGATGAAGACCGAGATCAACTCCTTTATCTGGTGGGATCTGCGGAATGGTTCCGACACCGCCGGCGATTTCAATGCCTCGCTCTACGGCTGGCGCACGAACGGCGACCTCGGCATCATCGGCGGGGCGAACACGCGTTATCCCACATTTTACGGCTTTAAACTCATGCAGTTTTTCGCGCGGGCCGGCGACACGGTGCTGAATTCAGCCAGCGATTCGCCGTTGCTTTCCAGCTATGCCGCGCGCAAGGCCGACGGCGCGCTTGCTCTTCTCGTGATCAACAAGAACAACAGCGCCACGCTTAACGCCCAGATTACGCTCACCAATTTTATTCCGTGGTCCACCGCCTCGGTGCGCTCTTTTGGCATCGCGCAGGACGAAGCCACCCGCACCAATTCGACGGTGCCCGGCGCACAGGACATCGCCACTAATTCCTTCCCCAATGCCAGCACGAATTTCACCGCGACTTTTCCATCATATTCATTGACCCTATTCACTTTCGCGCCCGCCGCGCCCAAGGTGCAAGCCATGCCTGCGCCCGGCGGAACCTTTGCTTTTCAACTGCAAGGTCAGGCCGGCGTGCCGTATCAAATCCAGACTTCGCCTGATCTGATTTCCTGGAGTTCGAACGCCACGGTCACGCTGACAAATACGGTGTGGAACGAGACGAACAACCTTTCTTTCGGCGCAAAATTCTGGCGTGCGGTCTGGCTGCCGTGATCAATTCGCTTTTGGCGGCAGTTCAAAACGGAACGCCGGGATGGGGCGTTCCTCACTGCCATCCGGCAACTGCCAGCGCACGGCGAGCTGGGTGGAGCCTTTGGGCTGCGCCTGGCGGATTTCAAAATAGCAGCGCTCGCCGGCCCGAAGCGTGACCGGCTGTGACTCGGCTTCGTTGATGTGCGGCCATTTGCGATACGGCGTTTTTGCCGTGACGGCGGCGATTGCGATTTTGTTGGTGGGCGACGCGTCTGAACTCAACCACAGTTCCACCGCGCCAGCGGCGGCCACCCAAAATTTGTATTCACCGGATTGCGGCGGAATCAGCTCGCCAGAAATCTGCGCCGAAAAATTCGTCGCCAGGCAAACCGGCGTTTCCAAGGAGCAGTCAAGAATTTCCGACGCGTCCTGGGCCGTAGAAAAATCCGTCTGGCCAGTCCGGCATTCGCGCAAGAGTCCGTTGCCGGGGCCGACTTGGAAGGCCGGGCTGATCGCGTCGCGCAGCCCGTCCGTCGTCGCCAGAAATTTGCATCTGCCATCCGCGCCGGAAATTTTCGCGTCGGCAAAAGCGGCGATGCCGTTCACGGTCATCGTTGTCAATGTGCCGGATAATTTTGCGTCGCCGGATTTTTCGAGCACCAGTGTCACGGAATAATTTCTGTCGCGCACCGTCCGTCCGGTTTCATCCTGCACGGCCACCGTGACGGGCGAGCGTCGCGTGCCACCAATGGCCACGTCGCCAGGCGCGCCAGAAAACCCAAGTTTCACGGCCTTGCCCGCCGTTTTCCCCGGATAACTTTTCAAGTCCGGCAAATCGCCGAGATTCAAAATGTAGCGATTGTTGTAATAGTCGCGCAGTTGCTCCGGCGTAGTTTTATCAAACAGGATGCTGCCCGACCACGTCGTGAAAAACAGCCAGCCGGCTTGGTCGCGGACGAGCAAACTGGGATCGGGAATCGGACCGTTCTCGCCAAGTCCAATGAGTTTTGTGCCGCGCGTCATTTGCGTAAGCTCGTCAAAAACATCCTTGGCCGACGCATGATTCCCATCCATCGGATAATGGTCCTGACCGACGATGTCCACGAAGGCATCGCCGGGATACCACGCGGCCAGATCGGTTTCGGCACCCGGTGAAAAAACCCAGATCAAATTATTCAAATGATGTTTTACCGTGAAATTTTCAAACATCATCCGCCACAGTTTTTTCATCGGTTCTGGTCCGCCGGCACCCCACCAGAACCAGCGGCCGTTCGCCTCGTGCAACGGCCGCCACAAAACCGGAACGTGCGCGTCGCGCAGGACTTCCAACTCGTCCGCGATCAAATTCAAATCGCGCAACATCGCGGCGTGTTCCGGCGTGCCGTCCGTAACGGCGCGCGCAATGTCAAACGTGGTGTCCTTGGTGTAAAAAGCCGGTTTGTTCATCGGCGCGCGCCAGTGCCAGCATAATTCCACCAGGCCATGGCGCTGGGTGAACCAGTCGGCGGCATGTTTCATCAGGCGATGATTCGTGTCGCGGCGCGAGGACTGGTCCGTGTAGCCCGCCAGATCCATCGCGAGCAACGCGGGCAGTTTGCCGGTGGTGTTGGTGATATAATTTAGTTCCGCACTCAAGCCATTCGTCCGCCGCCAGCCATCTTGCTGACCGGAGATGATTTTCTTTCCGTAAATGTCCGCGAAAAAAGCCAGCAACGAGTGCGCTTCGGGCGAAGCTCCGGGGGTTACCGGCGTATCGGCGTCAAAGGCGAAAATCGGCGGCGCTAAGAACAGCAGCGGCATGGCGAGGAGAACTTTCAACGCGCGGGTGGCTTTGGAAAATAATAAGAACATTAGGCGACTCATCCCGAATGGACCGGTTTGAAAACGACCGTCATGCTAACCAAATGCCCGTGAAAAATATGTAGTCAAAAGGAGGGACAACCTGCGAACCGGCAGTTATGGCAAATCACAACAACATTGGCACGAATGAGGTTGGTAGGGCGCGTCGCTCCGCGCGCGCCGCTCGGTGCCAG
>ODAK010002157.1_pt1 | contig 20794 bp, 10 predicted proteins | sample 1539591 | NCBI WGS metagenome assembly ODAK01 (sample SAMEA3539303, study PRJEB22396) | soil metagenome | biome: tundra; feature: field; material: soil | place: USA | collected 2010-05 | depth 0.15 m | reverse complement strand
CGCCCGAGTATCACTTCGGGTGGGAGAAGATCGAGCTCCTTGACGTCCTTCGAGCCCGGCAGCGCAAGGCCAACGACCACGGCGACTGCCGAGTCGAGCCGGCCGATCTCCTCAGGGGGCAGCTGGAGTCGCGAGCAGTCGACCCGACTTAGCGCGCTCCCTTGTACCACGGGCAGCCGGAGCTGCTGCTGCAGTTGCTCGACGAAGCCGGAAAGACGAGATCCGCCTCCGGTCACTACAACCCGGCGGACCGGGCTACGGCCGGTCAGAGTGGCGTAGTAGTCAATCGAGCTTCGCAGCTCGCCGATCAGCGACATAGACGCCTCTCGTGCCGCACCGAGCGCGGCGCGAGAGTAGGGAGCAGCTTCGTCCAGGTTCAGCTTTATCGCCTCGGCGTCGGCCACCGGCAGGCCGAGTGCGCCCGCGATCGCCGCGGTGACCAGGTCGCCGCCTTCCGCAATCGTCCTGACGAAGTGGGGAACCCCGTTCTCGTGAACGGCCACCTTTGTGAGCCCGGCACCAACCGCGACGATCGCCTCAGGGCCGTCGATCGTGGTTTCAGGGTCGAAAAGGGCTCGGATCATCGCGGAGGAGGTAGGTTCGATGCTGACCGGGTTGAGCCCGGCCGCGGTCACGATCTGGATAAGGGGATCGACGAGGTCGCGATGGGCTGCCGCGACAAGGACGCGCCGCACGGGCATCCCGTTGGGGCCCACGGTCTCTTCCAAGGCACGTGCGGAGATCAACGCTCTGTCGATCGCAAACGGGATGACATCAAGGGCCTGAAGCCGCACTGCTGCGTCGATCTCCGAATCAGGTACGAGCGGCATCTCGATTTCGCGCGTGATTGCGCGAAGTCCGGCAATCCCCAAGTGCACGTCTCCTGCCGAGAAGCCACCCTCCTTGACGCAGCGCTCCACTGCAACTCGCACTGCGGGAACATCGAGGATCACGCCATCAATAACGGCTCGCGGAGGGAGGGCGACTTGACCAAGACGCAGGAGCTCAGGCCGTCCACGGCCCGAGGTCACTTCGGCCATACGGACCGCGCTGCTGCTGATTTGGACACTCACGCGTCGCGTAACCATCAACGTGCTCCTGACACTGAAGATGAACCCACAGTGTTGCAAGCTTCCCGAGACATGCTAGCGGTTCGCTTCCCGACAGTCGGGGATTCGAAGGTCCTGGAAGGCCGCTCGATACGGGTTCGAAGAAGGCACAGCGTGCATAGGTCTTTCATATCGGCTTTCTCGAGGCACTTCTTGAGCCTGCTGAGCATAGGCGCCTGATGCAGGCACCCCTCGGATGCCGGCATTCCATTCACAACAGGGAGGCTAGGCCCCCGGCTGCTGCAGCAGCTTGACGTAGTCGAACATCGGGAGGTACAGGCTTACGACGATGCATCCGATGCATGCGCCCATGAACACGATGATCAACGGCTCGAGTATCGATGTCAGGCTGTCGACGGTCGCGCTCACTTCGTTGTCGTAGAAAGTCGCGACTTTGTCGAGCATGTCGTCGAGCGCACCCGATTCCTCGCCGGTCTCGATCATTTGGGTCACCATGACCGGCATGACCGGGTACTGGGCGAGGACGGCCGACAGGCTCTTGCCCTCGCGGACGCCCTCCTGGGCTCCGACAAGAGCGTCGGCGACTATCTGGTTGCCCGCGTTGGCTGAGACGATGTCGAGCGCCTCGATGACTGGCACGCCGGCCGATAGCAGCGACGAGAAGGTCGTGCAGAACCGGGCAAGCGCGACTTTGTGAGCAAGCGCGCCGAATATCGGCGGGCGAAGCTTGAACGCGTCCCACCTCCTCCTGCCGCTCGGTGTCGCGATCCACCTGCGCATCACGATCACGACCGTGACGATGACCGCTATGACAACGAGCAGCCAGATACTGGCGACCACGTTGGATATTCCGATGACGATCCGGGTCGGCAGCGGGAGGGTCCCGTTGAGGCTCGTGAACAAGTGTTTGAAGATCGGGACGATGAAGATCATCATCGCCGTGATGATCACGATGACAGCGCACATCACGATGGCCGGGTACGCCATTGCTGAGCGGACCTTCTGGCGGAGCTCGACCTGCTTCTCGAGTGTGGTCGAGAGCTTGAGGAGCACCAGGTCCAACTGGCCGCCGACCTCTCCGGCCCGGACCATCGCGATGTAGAGCGGCGGGAACACCTTGGGGAGCTTCTCGAGCGAGGTTGACAAAGACGAGCCCTGCTCGACATCCTGGCGCACCTGGAGCATGGCTTCGCGCAGCGGCTTGGACTCGATCTGGTCGGCAAGCACGCCGAGCGCCCGTACGAGGGTGAGGCCCGCCGAGACCATGGTCGCGAGCTGGCGGCTCATGAGTGCGACATCTTTGAGCGCGACGCGGTCGGTGATGCCAGGGATGCTGATCTCGCGGTTCAAGTTGATAGAAACGGGCTTTATCTCGACAGGGGCGTAGCCCATGTCCCTCAGTCGAGCAGCGACGAGGGGGATGCTGTCGGCCTCGAGCTGACCTTTGACAAGCCTGCCGTCGGCGTCGCGGACCTTGTAGTCGAAGGTCGTCGTTGGCATCGTTCAGTCCTCCAGACGGGGGGCGGTCGAGGTCATCGCTGTCCCAGGTAGTCGCGGAGCTCGCTCGGATCGTGGCAGCGGTCGAAGGCCATTGCCTCGGTGATCGCGCCTGCCCGGACCGCTTTGGCGAGACCCTGGTCCATGGTCTGCATTCCCGCCGCCGCTCCTGTCTGGACGAGGGAGTAGATCTGGTGCGTCTTGCGGCTCCTGATGAGGTTGCGGATCGCCGGGTTGCACAGCATGATCTCCGCGACCGGCGTGCGACCGTAGCCGGTTGCACTCAGCACCAGCTGCTGGGTTACGACCGCTTCCAGGGATCCGGCGAGCTGGATCCGGATCTGGTCCTGCTGGCTGCTCGGGAAGACGTCGATGATCCGGTCGATCGTCTGGGGGGCGTCCTGGGTGTGCAAGGTCGAGAACACGAGGTGCCCGGTCTCGGCCGCAGTGAGTGCGGTGGCGATGGTCTCGGGGTCGCGCATCTCACCGATGAGGATCACGTCCGGGTCTTGGCGCAGCACGTGACGGAGCGCCTCGGCGAACGACTTCGTGTCGGCACCGACTTCGCGCTGGTTGACGATCGACCGGTTGTGCGTGTGGAGGAACTCGATCGGGTCCTCGATGGTCACGATGTGAAGTGGCTTCGACAAGTTGATGATGTTGATCAGTGAGGCGAGCGTTGTCGACTTGCCCGATCCTGTCGGTCCGGTCACCAGCACGAGCCCGCGGCGCAGCTCGGCCAGCGAGGGAATGACCGGTGGCAGGCCGAGCGTGTCGAATGGCGGGATCTCGTGAGGGATCGCTCGCATGACCGTCCCGATCGAGCCTCGCTGCTGGAAGAGGTTGACCCGGAACCGGCCGACGCCCATGATCGTGTGGGCGGTGTCAAGCTCCTTCTCCGCTTCGAAACGTTCGCGGAGGCTCTGGGTCAAGATCCGGTACACCATCTCACGGATCTGCTCGTTGTCGACGCGCGCGAGCCCCTCGATGGGCCGCAGTGAGCCGTCGATGCGGATCGCGGGAGGCAGCTGGTTCGCGAGGTGAAGGTCCGACGCGCCGTTGCGCACCGCGTAGGTGAGCAGTTCATCGATGTCCAAGGTGCCGTCGGGGTTGAGCGTCGGCGTGAAGGGCTCGATGTCCGGCATACCGCCCGAAGCCGCCGGCAGCGTCGCGCGTCTGACGTCGACCCCGTAGTCCGCCTGCCAGTCGTTCGCGTCATAGTGCGGCTCGGGCGAACCATTGGAGGACACGTCGTGGGGGAGCTCGGTGCCGGCCATGGCAGGCTCGGGGACTTGCGCCGGCGAGTTCATCATCGAGCCGGTCGCCTGTGTCGCGCCGAGTCCGCCGGTTGTCGCCGCCGACGCGGTCGCCGCCACCTTCTCGTCAGAGGACAATTTGGGGTAAACCGCGTTCATGAGATGCTCGATGGCGACAGGGTTGGCCAAGAGGCATCCGGCGACCTCGACACCGAGGAAGGCCGAGATCTCGCGCTGTTGGGCGACGTCGATGGGCTCGGCGCACGCGAGCGTCAGGTGCTCGCCTTCCAGCTTGTACCCGATCGCCGTCAGCTCCCGGGCGAACAGCTCCGGCACCAAGCGGAACGCCTCGCCCATGGGCCGTTTCTCGGAGATGTCGACCGACGGGATTCCGGAGATCCGGGCAAGCTCGGAGAGCGATACCGCGGGCTCCACGAGCCCCCGGTCGGCGAGCACCGCCGCGACGGGTCGGCCACTGGAGGCCGCCTCTGAAAGCATGGCGGCAGCCGTGTCGCCGGGGATACGTCCGGCGCCGACGAGCGTCTCGGCTAGCCGCTTGGACCATTCTGTTGGTGACCGGCGGTCGGCACTCATACGACCACCCTGAGTATTTCTTCGAGGCTCGTGATGCCGAGCGCTGCTTTGCGCAGTCCGTCGTGACGCAATGGAACCATCCCCTGTTCGAGGGCTAAATGTTGGATGTCGTCGTTTGAGCTGTGGGCGATGATCGCACGTTCGATCTCTTCGTCGACGAGCAGGAGCTCTTGAAGAGCGATGCGGCCGCGGTAGCCGGTACGGCTGCAGGCTTGGCAGCCGATCGCTCTCCGGAATCGCACCTTCCCGTTCGGCGGTTCGTCCACTTCGGTGAAGCCGATCAGCTCGAGGTCCTCGACTGTCGGAGAGTAGTCCTCCAGGCAGTTCTCGCACAGCTGGCGCGTGAGGCGCTGAGCGAGGACGCAGTCGAGGGCGGAGCCTACGAGGAACGGCTCCACCCCCATTTCGACGAGTCGCATCGGCGTGCCGGCGGCGTCGTTGGTGTGGAGGCTCGAGAGCACGAGGTGGCCGGTCAGCGCGGCCTCGATCGCGATGACCGCCGTCTCCCGGTCGCGGATCTCGCCCACGAGCACCACATCCGGGTCGGAGCGCAGGATGGAGCGCAGGGCGTTCGCGAAGTTGAGACCTGCCTTGGGGTTCACCTGCACTTGGCTGACACCACGGAGCTGGTACTCGACCGGGTCCTCGACTGTGATGAGGTTGCGCTCGGGCGAGTTGAGTGCGTTCAGCGTCGCGTACAGCGTCGTGGACTTCCCCGATCCGGTGGGGCCCGTCACGAGAATGGTCCCGTACGCCTTTCGGTAAGCGACTCCGTAGCGCTTCTCGACAGTGGGCAGGAAGCCGAGCTCGGAGAGGTTCAGGGTCGCGCTCGACTTGTCGAGCACTCGAAGAACGACCTTTTCACCGTGCACCGTCGGGAGCGTCGCCACCCGGAGGTCGATCTCGCGCCGGCCGGCGGTGAGGGTGATGCGACCGTCCTGGGGAACACGATGCTCGGCGATGTCGAGGCTGGCCATGACCTTGAGGCGTGTGGTCACACCACCTTGGATCGCCTTCGGCGACCTGGTGACCTCATGGAGCACGCCGTCGATCCGGAACCGAATACGGAGATCATCGGCGCTTGGCTCGATGTGGATGTCCGAAGCGCGTTCTTGAAGGGCTTGGCGCAGGATCAGGTTGACGTACTTGACGATCGGGGCGTCTTCGACCACCGAGTGAAGATCGGTGATCTCGGTGACCTTGGTCTCGTCACTGGCCGACGTCTGCGACGCAGCGGTCTGGGCGGCGAGGGTCGTCTCGCGGTCGTGCCGGTAGACGCGGGACAGGTACTCGGATATCTGGCCTGCGCTGCAAACCACGATATGAATGTCGTTCCCGAGCAAAGTGCGCAGGTCGTCAACTGCGAAAACGTCCGAGGGGTTCGCCATGCCGATCACGGGCGTGTCACCGCGGTAGGCGAGGGCGAGCACTCGGTGGCGACGGGCAAGCGCCTCGGGGATCAGCTTTGTCGCCTCGGGGTCGAGCTGTTGGTCGTTGAGATCGACGAACTCCATGCCGGCCTCGGTGGCCGATGCACGGATCAGGTCCTCTTCGGTGACGAGGCCGAGCTCGCTCAAGATGTCGCCGAGCGACCTCCCCGTTGCCGCCCTCTCGCGCAACGCGGCTTCCATTTCCTCGCGGGTGACCTGCCCGGAGCTCACGAGCAACTCGGCGAGGTCAGGCGTTGCCTGTTTCGGGGGCTCTACGTCCCCTTTGCGCGAGCTGCCGCCGCTGCTGGAACCGTCGACCAATTCGGTCGCAGCCAGGAGCGCGTCAACGGCCTCGGTCTCTGCTTTGGCCGTCTCGCGCACAGACGGGTGCGGTGTGGGCGGAACCTCGTCGAGTGTCTCCAGTGCCGACTCGGCTTCCAACGCCGAAGTTGGAAGCGATGTCGCTCCGGTGCCTGCCGGCGCGACGGGCTCCTGCTCCTGCGGTGCGGCGGGCTTCGCCGGCGCGTGGGACTTCGACGGCGCGTGGGGTTTCGCTGACGCGGAGGGTTCCGGTGGTGCCGAGGGTTCCGCCGGTGCGGTGGGTTCCGGCGAGGCGGCGGATTCCGGCGGCGCCGGAGGAGGGGGAGGTTCGGCAACCACCGACGGCGACGCGGACGAAGTCTTCGTGGCAGTTTCGGACGCGTTACGCGTCGGCCGAGCGTGACCGGTGGCCGACGCCTCCGCCCGGGCGTACATACGCTCGATGTAGGCGTCGATCTGGGACTCACAGGCAACAACAGCGTGGATGTCCCTCCCGACGATCGTTCGGAGGTCGTCCATCGTCATGAGGTTGTCCGGCCGCGCCACTGCTACGACCGGCGTTCCGTACTTCCAGCCGATTGCGAGTGCGTGTTGGCGGCGAGAGGCCTGCTCAGGCAGCAACGACGTGGCTGCGGCATTGAGCGGGTAGCGGTCGAGGTCCACATATTCGAGACCGACTTCTTTCGAGAGGGCACGCGCTTCTGAAACCTCCGCCTTGGAGGGTGACACCTGCCGTCGCGCGGCCGTCGGCGTGGTCTGTTCTGTGGTACTCATCCCTTAATACCATCGGGCGCGCGCGGGGATTTCTTTATCCGTTCATTTCGACGTCTGATCGGCATGCGCGCCTCTCCCTCCCGGCGAGCCCCACGCGCAGGCGCGCTAAGCGGTTGTCACCGCGCTCTACGCGTTCATACTAGCTTCGGTAGGGTGCGTGCTGCGCCACCCCAGGACAAGCCCGGCAGGAGGTACGCCCTGCAGGCGGTGGCCGTGCTCGCGTCCGTACGGACCAGTCTCGAGGAGCAGACCATCGAGTCCCGATGCAAGTGACCCTAGAGGCGGTGACCGGCGTTGTCGGTCTCCTCATCGGCTCGTTCGTCGGCGTGGTCGTCGACCGTGTTCCCCGCCAAGAGTCGATCGTGTTGCCTCCGTCCCATTGTGTCGCTTGTTCGGCACCCATTCGGGCCTACGACAACATCCCGGTCGTCTCCTATGTCGTGCTCCGGGGCCGCTGCCGGGCATGCGGCGCGCGCATTCCACCTCGTGACGCGTTGTTGGAGCTCGGGACGGGGATCCTGTTCGTGCTGCTTGCCTGGCGATTGAGCTCGGCGTGGGCCCTGCCCGCGTATTGCGTGCTAGCGGCTTCGGCTGTCGCGATCTCCGCAATCGACGTCGAACACATGCGGATCCCCTCCGCGCTCGTGTACGCGACCGCCGCACTCGGCGCGCCGTTGCTCGTCCTCGCCTCGGCCGGCACGCACCGCTGGTCCGCGCTGGAGAGCGCGGCCATTGGCGGTGCGATCGCATTCGCGGCTTTCTTCACGCTCTTTTATGCCGTGCCCAGGGGCATCGGTTTCGGCGACGTGCGGTTCGCCGGCCTGTGCGGAGGGTTCCTCGGCTGGCTGGGCTATCGAGAAGTGATCGCCGGCTTCCTGCTCAGCTTCGTCGTGGCGGGAGTGCCTGCCGCCTTACTGCTCGCGATGCACAAGGTGAAGCGCCAGACCAAGATCGCCTTCGGCCCGTTTCTCGCTGCCGGCACCGTGATCACCGTGCTCTTCGGGGCGCCGATCATCCACGCGTGGGCTAACTTCTGACACCTCGGGCGGGTTACCTGCCGGCAGCTGAACCGATCAGGCCGCGCTTTTGGAGCGCGACGCGCAGGTCGTGCGGGTTCGAGGCCGCTTGGGTCGCGGCACGAAGATCGATCGTGCCCTGCTCGAGCAGGGAGACGAGCGCCTGGTCGAAGGTTTGCATCCCGTAGTACTCGCCCTCGCGGATGATCGAGGTGATGTCGCCACCTTGACTGGGCTCGATGATGCACTGCTGGATTCGCCCGTTGATGATCATGACCTCGAGGGCAGGCACCCTGCCCGAGCCATCGGCAGTCGGGATCAGCCGTTGGCACAGCGTGCCCTTCAGCGCCCCGGCGAGACTGAGGCGCGTCTGGCGCTGCTGAGCGGCCGGGAAGAAGTCCACGACCCGGTTGATCGTCTCCACGCAGTCAATGGTGTGGAGCGTGGCGAACACGAGGTGCCCGGTCTCGGCCGCGCTCAAGGCGGTCTCGACGGTCTCGGTGTCGCGCATCTCGCCGACGAGAATCACGTCCGGGTCTTCCCGCAGCGCCGAGCGCAGAGCGACGAGGAAGCTCGCGGTGTCGAAGCCCACCTCTCGCTGGCTGACGGCAGACAGTTCGTCCTGGTGCAGAACCTCTATCGGGTCCTCGATCGTGACGATGTGGCACTCACGGGTCCGGTTGATGTGGTCGACCATGGCCGCCAGCGTGGTGGTCTTGCCGCACCCGGTCGGTCCTGTCACGAGGATGAGGCCGCGCTGTTCGTCTGCCAGGCGCCGGACGGACTCGGGCAGGCTCAGCTCACCGAAGGACCGGGCATGAGAACGGACCAGCCGGAAGACCATCCCGATCGTGCTGCGCTGCCGGTAGCCGTTGACCCGGAAGCGCCCGAGGTTCGGGATGGAATACGCGAAGTCGGCTTCGTTCGTCTGGTCGAAGTGCTCCCACGTCCGCTGCTGCATGACTTCTTTGGCGATCTTCTCCATGTCCTCCGGCTTGATCACCGGCACATCGGTGACACGGGTGAGCTCGCCGTTGATCCGCATTCGCGGTGGAGAGCCCGCCTTCAAGTGGAGATCGGAACCTTCGGCCGCAGACAGGCGGCGTAGCAATGAATCAAGATCAGACCGCTCCATACCTACAGCGTCGCGCAACCCACGCAAAGTGGCAATCCACGATCGGGAAACGTCTAGCAGCCCCTCCGGCGGCGCGACCGGCGCGCTATCGTGCGCTAGGGCTAATGACAGGGCTGTAGTTCGTCCACAGGCTGTGGATCGAGCCTGTGGACAGGGAGTGGGCAGGTAGTGGTCGAGGCGTCCGGGGGAACAGCACACGGCGGCGCATCGTTCGTCCACCTGCACACGCACACCGAGTACTCGATGCTCGACGGGGCGGCGCGGATCGGAGATCTGGTTGCCGCCGCGGTGGCCGATGGCCAGCCCGCTCTGGCGATCACCGATCACGGCAACATGTACGGCGTCCTCGACTTCTACAAAGAGTGCCGCGAGCGCGGCATCACGCCGATCATCGGCACCGAGGCCTACATGGCAGCGCAGTCCCGTCACGAGCGCCCGGTACGGAGGGGCCGCATCGACGACACGGGCGGCGAGGGGGAGAGAGGCGAGAAGCTCTACTACCACCTGACCGTCCTCGCTGAGACCACACAGGGCTACAGGAACCTCATCAAGCTCTCTTCGGCCGCCTACCTCGAGGGTTACTACTACAAGCCTCGCGTCGACTGGGAGCTGCTGGAGCGCTATCACGACGGTCTCATCGCGACAACCGGCTGCCTGGGCGGCGTGGTGGCCCAAGCCCTCCTCGCGGAGGACTTCGACGCTGCCGCGGTCCTGGCGGGACGGCTACAGGACATCTTCGGCAGGGAGAACCTCTTTGTCGAGCTGCAGGATCACGGGCTCGATGCACAACGGAGGACGAATCCCGGCCTGATACGGATTGCCCGCGCGCTCGACGCCCCGCTGATCGCCACGAACGACAGCCATTACTGCAGGCGCGAGGACGCGGTCGCTCATGACGCCCTGTTGTGCGTGCAGACCGGCGCCACGATCCACGACCCGAAGCGCTTCAAGTTCGAGGGCCAGGAGCACTATCTGAAGAGCGCGGCGGAGATGAGGCGTCTCTTCGGTGAGGTGCCGGGCGCATGCGACAACACGCTGTGGATAGCCGAGAGGGCGAGGGTCGAGCTCGAGCTGGGCAAGCCGGCGCTTCCGCAATTCCCGATCCCAGAGGCCTTCCAGCGGGACACCTACGAGCAGTCCGCGGCCGGCTACCTGGCGCATTTGACCTATGAGGGCGCCGCGGCGCGTTATGGCCCGCAGATCCCGCCGGAAGTGGCCGAGCGGCTCGACTTCGAGCTGCGCGTAATCTCCGAGATGGGGTTCTCGGCCTACTTCCTCGTCGTCTGGGACATCATCCGCTACGCGCGCGAGGCGGGGATCCGCGTCGGTCCGGGTCGTGGCTCAGCGGCGGGATGTTGCGTCGCCTACTGCCTGCGCATCGTCGATCTCGACCCGATCCGCTACGACCTGCTCTTCGAGCGCTTCTTGAACCCGGGCCGAAAGCAGATGCCCGACATAGACATGGACTTCGACGAGCGCCGCCGTGGCGAGATGATCCGGTATGTGGCCGAGCGTTACGGTGCGGACCACGTGGCCCAGATCGTCACGTTCTCGACGATCAAGGCCCGGGCCGCCGTGCGAGACGGTGCTCGGGTGCTCGGCTTCCCCTATGCCCTCGGGGACAAGATCGCGAAGGCGATGCCCCCGTTGGTCATGGGCCGCGACACGCCGTTGCGAGCCTGTCTCGAGCGCGTCGAGGGTCACGAGGACGGCTACGTGGCCGCAGCCGAGCTTCGCGAGATGTACGAGCAGGACCCGGACGCGAAGCTGGTGATCGACGTCGCGAAAGGCCTAGAGGGGCTCCGGCGCCAAGACGGCATCCATGCCGCAGCCGTCGTCATCACCCACGAGCCGCTGACCGAGTACCTGCCCGTCCAGCGCAAGCCGGAGCCCGGCGCCGATCCGGGCGATGCCCCGATCGTCACGCAGTACGAGATGCACGGTGTCGAGGATCTCGGCCTCTTGAAGATGGACTTTCTCGGGTTGCGCAACCTCTCTGTCATTGAGATGGCCCTCGACCTCATCGAACAAACGACCGGGTTCCGTCCCGACATCGACTCGGTGCCGCTCGACGACGAGCCGACCTTCGAGATGTTGCGGCGAGGTGACTCCATCGGTGTGTTCCAGCTCGAGGGCACCGCCATGCGCTCGACGCTGCGCTCGTTGGCTCCGACGAGCTTCGATGACGTCGCGGCGCTCGTTGCCTTGTACCGGCCGGGCCCGATGGCAGCCAACATGCACCGTGACTACCCCGATCTGAAGAACGGTCGCAAGCCCGTCACCTACCTCCACCCGGACGCGGAGGCGATCCTCGGTGACACCTACGGCCTGATGCTCTACCAGGAATCGGTGATGCGGGTCGCGCAGCGCTTCTCGGGCTACTCCCTGGAGGAAGCCGACAATCTGCGAAAGGCGTGCGGCAAGAAGAACCGCGAGCTCATCGCAGCGGAGCGGAAGAAGTTCATCGCGGGTTGTGTCCAGGAGGGTTACGACGAGGCGCTGGGCAAGCAGCTGTTCGACATCATCGAGCCGTTCGCCGACTACGCGTTCAACAAGTCCCACTCGTACGGCTACGGTCTTGTCGCCTATCAGACGGCGTGGCTGAAGGCGAACTATCCCGTCGAGTACTTGGCCGCTCTGTTGTCATCGGTGAAGGGCGACAAGGACAGGACCGCCGTCTACCTTTCCGAGTGTCGCACGCTCGGGATCGAGGTACGCGTGCCCGACGTGAATGCGTCGTCGTCGAACTTCACCACGATCAGGGGAACGGCTCAGGGCCCGGCCTCCTCCGGCCGCGACGTGATCGTCTTCGGGCTTTCCGCGGTCCGCAACGTCGGGGAGGCCATTGTCGAGCACATTGTCGCCGCCCGCGAGCGCGGAGGGCCTTTCGTCGACTTCTACGACTTCTGCCGCCGGGTCGATTCGAGCGCGCTCAACAAGCGAGCTGTGGAGTCTTTAGCGAAGGCGGGAGCCTTCGACTCGCTCGGCCATCCGCGCAAGGGGCTCTGTCTCGCCTTCGAAGGGATCGTCGAGCGGGCACTGGTCCGACGGCGCGAACAAGAGCAGGGGATCGCGACCCTGTTCTCGCTTTTCGATGAGGAAGCCGGGAACGCCGCGGCCGGGGGTGCCTCGCCGGCAAGCTTCGACGGCACCTGGGTGGCGATCCCGGACCTCGAGTTCGACAAGGGCGAGCGGCTGGCATTCGAGAAGGAGATGCTCGGCCTTTACGTGAGCGACCATCCCCTGATGGGCCTCGAGAAAGCCTTGCGCAACGTCACCGACGTCACGATCCGTGACCTCCTCGATTCGGCTGCCCCGGGGGGAGACACTGCGGGAGAGGTCGGGGCCGGCACCGGCCCGGGGGGTTGGACCGAGAACCTCACGATCACGACCGGAGGCGTCGTCACCGCCCTCGTCCGGCGTTACACCCGGCGAGGCGAGCTCATGGCGACGTTCGTGCTCGAGGACCTCGAAGCGGCGATCGAGGTGATGGTGTTCCCGAAGACGATGCTCGAGTACGGCGGCCTGCTGGAGCAGGACGCGATCGTCGCGGTGCGTGGCCGGCTCGATCTGCGTGAGGACCAGCCGAAGTTCATCTGCAGGGATCTGCGACGTCTCGAGCTCACCACGCCCGGTAGCGATCCCCCCGTAGAGGTCGTGCTGCCGCTCAACCGGCTGACCGACTCCCTCGTGCGCCAGATCCGCGATCTCGTGAGCGAGCATCCCGGCAATTGCGCGGTTCACCTGCGCGTCGGGGAGAAGGTGCTGAGGCTCCCGCCGCAGTTCAACGTCGACCCCCGAGGTGGGCTCGTGGGTGCTCTCAAGGAGCTCTTGGGCACCTCTGCCGTCGCGCGGTGAGTGGTCAGTAGAACACCACCTGGCAGGTCGTCGGTTTGATCCCGTACACTGTTGATGGTCCGAGCCGGGACGCGCGCGCACAGCCGGGCGCGTTCGGGGTTCGGCGTCGCCACGAGCGGCCAGTCTCTGCAAGGCGCGGTCCAAGCCGTGTCCCAGGGTGGGCCGGGCGGCACGGTGAGAGCGACGCACGGGAGCATGAGACTGTCATGGCCATCGAGATCGAGGTCGCCACGAAGGACTGTACGGCGCTCACTGACGCGGAGCTTGCCGAAATGGCCGACCTCTCCGCGGCGGAGGCGGGTGGCTGGGGAGTGGGTTTCCTGTCGAAGCAGCGCGAGGACTGGGTGCTCGTCACCCAGGTTCGCGAGCAGTCGGAGCTTCTCGGTTACGCGCTCGCAACTCTCGAGCGGATAGGCGGCACGCCCAGCCTGTTGGTCGGGGTGGCGGCCTTCACCCGGGGCCCTTTGGCGGTCACCGCTCTCGATGCTGCGATGCGCGACCTGTATCGCCGTGCTGTTCTCGCCTTTCCCGATGAAGACGTCCTCGTCGGGACCAGGCTCGCCCATGCCTCCGGATTCCGTGCGTTCGAGGGTCTCGAGGAAGTGGTCCCACGTCCCGACCACCGGGCGACGGGCGAGGAGCGTGCCTGGGGTCGCCGGCTCGCCAAGCGATTTGGCGCGGACGGCCAGCTCGACGACAGGACGTTCGTGATCAAGGGTGACGGCGACGCTGCCGGGCTTCTCGACTACACCCCTCAGGAGCCGCCGGGTGAGAGCGAGGCTCTCGCGGCCCTGTTTGCCGCGGTGGAAGGCCAGCGTCGCGACAGCCTCGTGGCCTTCGGTTGGGCGATGGCCGAGGAGCTCGCGGCGAGCACGCTCCCGGTTTGAGACACGCACCACCTCGTAGCTGAGCCGAGCCTGAGCACCCAGGAGCGAGTCAGGGCCGCGGCAACACGCCGAGCACAAGTTTGGGTGCTTGTCCTCGATGCGGCGCGCCGAGGGCGACGACCAGGTACCTGGGGGCTCCGCCGATAGCCGCCACGACGGCATCGCCTGTGAGAGCGCCGTCCCGGGCTCGGTCTTTGGCTTCGACGAGGCGTTCGTCGACCACGGGCAGACGGTGCTTGCGGCCTCCGAGGCTGAATTGGCACCACGTGCCCGCCACGTCACTGGCGAAGGCGGGCGGCCGGTCGGGAGCGACGACCGCGACCGAGGGGCGCGACCCGTCGAGATCCACATACGAGATCGAGGGCCCCAGTGATCCGAGCAGAGGGCGCTTGGGGTCGGTCGGGAGGAGCTCGTGAAGGATCCGGCGCACGGAGCGACGCCTAGGGGCTCCGACACGCTCGGGTGCGCGCCGGACCATGACGGCTTCGGGTCGCGCCGGGTCGGACGGTTCGTCGTCATCTGCGAGCTCGATCTCGACGACATCCAGCTCCGGGCCCGTGTGGGGCTTGCCCCGATCCCGATCGAGGGACGCGCCGGCGACAAGGCTCGAGTCCGTGGCCACGACCGGCCAGCCAGAGGCGCGGCTGCGCACCAGGGCACCGGTGGCGACGTCGACGACCACCCATTCCGGCCCACGTGCGAGCAAGAGGCATCGGAGCACGTCGCCCGGCCGATTCGCCCGGACCGCGCCCGGTCGGCGGTGCCGGCGCGAGGGGAGCCTCACGGCATGGCGTCTCACGGCGATGCGACCACGGAGTCGAGAGCTGACAGGAGGGCGTCGGCGTCATCGACCGGAGCGAGACATGCGCCGCGGCGGCAGAGGTATGCGAAGCCGTCCGCACGGCCTGCGAGGAGCGGGCTCTCAAACGGCACAACCGTGCTGCCGCCGGCGAGCACCTCGATCACAGGCGAGCGCCAGGCGAGCACCGCTCCCGGCACGAAACGCCTCCGAGCCGCGTGAACAAGGTCTGGCCGGTCGCCCGTGACGACGATCTCGACCGGTCCGTGCTCGACCAGTTCCGCGGCGAGGAGCAGCTCTGCGAACGCCGAGGGAGCGGCTTCGACGCCGGCTCCGACCGAGCTGACGATCCGCTCGGCTGCCGCGGAGAGCTCGGCGTCTCCGGCGATGGCGCCGAGGCGGGCGAGGGCTATGGCTGCGAGCGAGCCTGCCGAGGGCGTCACGCCGTCTTGCACCTCACGAGGTCGCACCACGAGCGGCGCCGCATCGCTCCCGGTCGTGTAGAGGCCGCCGCGTTCGTCGTCGGTGAAGAGCTCGAGCAGCTGCCGGGCGATCGTCAGGGCCTCCATAGTCCAGCGAGGGTCGCCGGTGAGCTCGCCGAGACGGGTGCAGCAATCGATCAGCCACGCGTAATCCGCGGCGTAGCCGAGCACTCCGGCGCGCCCTTGGCACCAGGAGCGCAGCACTCTCCCATCTGCACGCCGTAGGTGCTCGAGCAGAAACGTCCCGATCTCCGCCGCGGCCTTCGACCATTCGTCCCTCCCGGTGGCAGCCGCGGCCTCGGCGAGGGTCGAGCACATCATGGCGTTCCATTCGGTGATGATCTTGTCGTCGAGGCCCGGCCGGACGCGACCGGTCCGCGTTGCGAGGAGCTCGGACCGGGCGGTCTCGATCTGCGGCGGCCGCAGCAGATCGCCGCGGCGAGACCGGTGCAGGACCGTTCGGCCTTCGAAGTTGCCCTCAGCCGTGACGCCGTACCATTCGGCCGCCTCCGCGCCGAGTGCGGCCCCGAGCAGTGCCGTCAGCTCCTCGGCCGACCACACGTAGTAGCGGCCCTCCTCGCCCTCGGAGTCCGCATCCTCCGCCGCGTACAGTCCGCCGCCCGGGTCGCGGAGGTCGCGCAGCACGTACGAGAGCGTCTCGGTGAGCACCTGCAGCCAGCGAGGATCGCCGTCCAGCTGCCAGGCGTGCAGGTAGACGCGAACGATGAGCGCCTGGTCGTACAGCATCTTCTCGAAGTGTGGCACGTCCCAATGTGGGTCGACCGAGTAGCGGGCGAACCCACCGCCGAGATGGTCGTAGATGCCGCCGGAGGCCATGGCTTCGAGGGTGCGCTCGACCATGTCGAGCGACACGCCCGCGCTGTTGCGGAGGTGATCTCGCAAGAGCAGATCCAAGAGGAGCGGTTGGGGGAACTTCGGGGCCGATCCGAAGCCGCCGTCACGAGGGTCGAACATCGACGAGAGGCGTTCGGCCGCTTCGCCGCACAGCACGTCCGCCGGCCTCAGGGCCTGCCCGTGGGCGATCGACGGCCCCAGTGGCTCGAGCCGGCGCGCGACCGCGTCCGCGAGGGCGTGCGCCTGGCCGACGACATCGTGACGACGCGAGTCCCAGGCCTCGATCACCGCCTCGAGCACTTGGCGGAACGACGGCAGCCCGTGGCGGGCACGATCGGGGAAGTACGTCCCGGCAAGAAACGGGAGCCCGTCCGGTGTGGCGAACACGCTCATCGGCCAGCCGCCGCGCCCGGTGGCAGCCTGCACCGCCTCCATGTAGACCGCGTCGATGTCCGGCCGCTCCTCCCGGTCGACCTTCACGCTCACGAAATGCCGGTTCATCACCTCCGCGGTCGCCGGGTCCGCGAACGACTCGTGACCCATGACGTGGCACCAGTGGCACGACGAATAGCCGATGGAGATGAAAAGCGGCCGGTCGAGCTCTTTCGCGCTCGCGAGTGCCTCCTCGCCCCACGGGTACCAGTCGACCGGATCGCCGGCGTGTTGGCGCAGGTAAGGGCTTGTCTGGCTGCCGAGACGGTTCACCTGGGGCCACCGCTGGGGAGACGTCGGAACGCTTTCACGCTCCGGAATCTATGGTCTGAGCCATGAAGCTCGGTCTCGCGGGCAAAGCGGCGCTCTTGACGGGTGGAACGCGTGGGATCGGCAAAGCGACTGCGGCCCGATTCGCCGAGGCTGGCCTCGGCGAATCGCAGCTTTGACCTCCCTCGTCGACCCGGTCCGGCTGGGTCGACGGGAAGCCCGCACTCGCCTGGTTTTCGGCCCGCACGAGACCAACCTCGCAAGACGCCGGGCGTTTTCGGATCGCCATGTCGCGTACTACCGGGCCCGTGCGTCGGGCGGGGCAGGGGTGATCGTCGTCGAGGAGGCGTCGGTTGACGACTCGGACTGGCCCTACGAGCGGGCACCGCTCGCATCACACGCCGCCGAGGGCTGGTCGCGCATCTCACTTGCCTGCCACGAGGAGGGCGCCCTCGTGATCGCCGCGCTGGGCCACGCGGGGGGGCAAGGCTCGAGCGCCTATCACCAGCGTGTCCTGCTCGGGCCCTCCCCGGTGCCCGACGTGGAGACCCGCGAGGTTTCCAAGGCCATGGAGCCCGGGGAGATCGAGGCCCTGATCGCTGCTTTCGGTGTCGCGGCTGAAGCTGCGGTCGAGGCAGGCTGCGACGGCGTGGAGCTGAACGCCGGTCAGTACAGCCTCCTGCGCCAGTTCTGCTCGAGGCTCACCAACTTCCGCGACGACGAGCTCGGCGAGGACCGGGCCGAGCTCATGCGCCGGGTGATCCGGGCCACGCGAGACGCCGTCGATCGTGCCTCGGCCGGGGGCCTCGTCGGTCTCCGGCTTTCTTGTGACGAGCTTGCAACATGGGCAGGGATCGTGCCGGAGAGCGCGGCCGGCCTCCTGACCGTCCTTGCACCATTGGGGCTCGACTACCTGTGTGCGGTGCGCGGCTCTGCGTTCTGGACCGCCGGCACCAGGCCCGACTGTCATGTCGAGCCGGGTTTCAACCGCAAGGCGGCGGCGATCGTGCGAACCGCCCTGGCGAAAGAGGTCGCTCTCGTGGCGCAGGGCTCACTCGTCGACGTCGCGCTCGCCGAAGAGCTCGTCGCCAGTGGCGAGGCCGACCTCGTCGAGATGACCCGTGCCCAGATCGCGGATCCCACGCTCGGGAGCAAGGTGGCGGCCGGAGCGGCCGATCGCGTCCGTCCTTGTGTGCTCTGCAACCAGGCTTGCCAAGTGCGCGACGTCCGCAACCCCGTCGTCACCTGCATCGGTGAGCCGCGCTCGGGCCATGAGACGACCGACCCGCTGATCGACCCGCCTTTCGCGTCTGGCGTTGTGAAGATCCCTGCCGGGCAGAAGTCACACGTTCTCGTCGTCGGTGGGGGCCCGGCAGGCCTCGAGTGCGCACGCGTCGCCGCCGCGGCCGGCAACGAGGTCACTCTCGTCGAACGAGACCACATCCTCGGGGGGATGGTAAGAGTCGCTGCGCGTGCGCCCGGGAGGGAACGTCTCGCAGCGCTCGTGGACTGGCTGGAGTCCGAATGCCGGCGCTCCGGTGTCCGGATCGAGACAGGCCATGAGGTGACCCTCGAGGAGATCGATGGGCACGAGGGGCCGATCGTGCACTGCACAGGCTCGCGACCTGGCCGTCGGAGCTTCGAGGTGGCAGCGGGAGCGGCCATCGCGACCGCCGCTGAGGTCTTCTCCGCCGAACGCCAGGTCGCCGAGCCACCTCCGAGCCCGGTCGTCGTCTGGGACCCGATCGGCGGTCCGATCGGCGTCGGCGTCGCCGAGCTTCTCGCGACCCACGGCGCCACTGTCAGCATCGTCACACCCGACCACGTCGTCGGCGCGCATCTGGCGCGTACTGGCGACATCGGCCCGGCGAACGCCCGCCTGCAACAGCGCGGAGTAGAGCTCGTGCGGCGCAGCGTAATTGTGAGGGTCGATCCGCTGGGCGTGACGGTCGAGAATCGCTACAGCGGCGCGCGAAGCTTGATCGAAGCGGTGCTCTTGGTCGACGCGGGCTTCCTTCTTCCGGAGGACAACCTCTGGCGTGCGTCGGGGGGATGCCAGCCTCGCGCCGGCGATGCGGTCGCCCCGCGGACGATCCACGAGGCGGTCCTCGAAGGCCGCCGGGTCGCTATGGCTCTCGGGGTTGGCGATGTGCGCCGTGGCGAGGTCGCGTCTCGATGACGAGAAGTCGGCGGTACCCGTTGTTGTTCTCCCCGATCAGCGTCGGGCCGCTCAGGCTCGAGAACCGGATCGTCTTCGCGGCGCATCTGACCAACTACGCAGAGGACGGCCTGCCGACCGACCAGCACGCCGCCTACTACGAGGCCCGGGCGGCGGGCGGGGCGGGGCTCGTGATCACCGAGGAGCACTCGGTTCACCCCACGGACTGGCCGCACGAGAAGGTCATCTGTGGCTTCAACCCGGAAGTGATCCCGGCCTACCGCAAGATCACCGACAGCGTGCACCGCCACGGCACGCCGATCTTCGCCCAGCTCAACCATAACGGCGGCCAGGGGACCGGGATGTACTCGCGCCTTCCGCTCTGGGCGGCGTCCGCGGTCGCCGACCCGTTGTCGCGCGAAGTGCCCAAGGCGGCCGAAGAGCACGAGATCTCAGAGATCGTCGCCGGTTACGCGACTGTGGCGACCCACTGCGCCCAGGGAGGCTTCGACGGCGTCGAGCTGCAATGCTCCGGCTCCTCGATCGTGCGCGGCTTCCTCTCGCCCGCGACGAACCTGCGCACGGACGGTTACGGCGGCTCGCTCGAGCGGCGCGCCCGGCTCGTGTTGGAGATCTTGAGCGAGGTGCGCGACGCGGTCGGGCGCGAGCTCGCGATCGGAGTGCGGCTGTGCGGTGACGAGCGGATCGACCGGGGGACGACGATCACCGACGCCGTCGCCGTCGCGCGGATGGTAGAGGCACAGGGTTGCGCCGACTACCTGAACACCTCGATCGGTGCCACGACGGCGACGCCTCAGGTGTTCGATCGGCTGAAGCAGGTTCCACCGGGGTACTCGAGCCTCGTCTCTCTGGCGTTTCGTGAAGCGATCTCGCTCCCGGTCGTCGGCGCCGGCCGCTACAAGGACCCGGCACAGGCCGAGCGTGCGCTGCGGGCAGGTCACTGCGACCTCGTCGGGGTGGTGCGAGCCCAGATTGCCGACCCTCAGTTCGCGTACAAGGCGCTCTCGGGTCGCACAGAGTCGATCCATGTCTGTTCGTCCTGCACTCAGGAGTGTGTCGGGCGCATCCGCCGCAACTGCCGGCTGAGGTGCACCGAGAACCCCCGGGCCGGGCGGGAGGCAGAGACGGGACCCCGAGAGGTGGACGCCGCCGGTTCGCGCCGGCGGGTCGTGGTCGCGGGTGCCGGTCCTGCAGGCCTTCAGGCGGCGATTGCGGCTGCGAGCGGTGGTCACGAGGTGATCGTCTTCGAGAAAGCACTCGAGCCCGGCGGCCAGGTTCGCCTTGCCGCCTCAGCGCCGGGGCGTGGCGAGCTTCGTGATCTGGTGCGCAACCAGGTGGCCCGATGCCACGAGCTCGGCGTCGAGATCCGGCTCTCAGCCGAGGCCACGCCGGCCAGCGTCCTTGGCGAGCGGCCCGACGTCGTGATCGTCGCCACAGGCTCGCGTCCCAGGCGTCCGCGGTGGGCATGCGACGCACCGGTGGGCTCGCCGAGGCTCGCCGATGTCATCGAGGTGCTCGACGGCTCGGCTCGGCCGTCAGGCACGGTGCTCGTCGTCGACGAGCTCGGGTTCCACCAGGCGACGAGTGTGGGTGAGCTGCTGGCCGCCCGCGGATGCGCTGTCGAGGTCGCCACGCCGGCCATGGTCGTCGGAGGTGATCTCGAGGTCACCGGAGATCTCGATGGCTTCAACATGCGCGCGGCGGCACGACAGATCGTTCAATCAACAGACTTGGTGGTCATGGCGCTCGAACCCGGCGGGGTCCAGCTGCTCCACCACCCGACGGGGGCCGTCGAACGGCGACTCGTCGACTGGGTGGTCCTGGCGGTCGCACCCGCGTCCGAGGACCGTCTCTACCGGCAGTTGCGCGAAGAGGCACCCGGGCTCGACGTGAGGCGCGTGGGCGACTGCGTGGTCCCCCGCCGTGTCCCCCTCGCGGT
>ODAK010002156.1_pt1 | contig 20795 bp, 10 predicted proteins | sample 1539591 | NCBI WGS metagenome assembly ODAK01 (sample SAMEA3539303, study PRJEB22396) | soil metagenome | biome: tundra; feature: field; material: soil | place: USA | collected 2010-05 | depth 0.15 m | reverse complement strand
CGCCGGCATCGACCGAGTGAAGAGCGCGAAGTCGATCGGCGTCAGGTCCGGCAGGTGGCTAACCCTCCGGCAAGCCCAGGCGCTCCTGAACGTGCCGGACATCTCGACCACCAAGGGGATGCGCGACCGCGCCATCATCGCCGTGCTGCTCGGCTGTGCGCTGCGCCGGTGCGAGGTGGCGGCGCTCACCGATGGGCGCTGTTTGGGCGGATTCACGCTGGAGGCGACGGTCGCCGCACGGCACGCGAATACGCCGGAGCTGTCGGTATGGTGACGAGACGCATAAGAACGAAATAGCGACCAAGAATGCCTGCTAAAATCGATTACGATTCTTGAGGAAACGCCATAGATGATATTCTTCAGCCCTCTTTTAGAACTCTTTTCCTTAGGACTTTATTGGTCTCGATGCCGTTAGTATTGGCCGCCGTCGGTTGTCGAAGCGACAGCAGCCCGAAGGTCCTCCCCTTCGGAGTGATGGACGCACCGCGCAACGGGGAAGGGCTTCGCGGCACCGTCCCACTGGTGGGTTAGGTGCTCGCTGAAAGCGGGATCAAGCAGGTGATCGTGTACGTCGACCGCAACTACGCCGCCACCGCGACGCTCGGACGAAACAGGCCGGACGTTGCCAGAGCATATCCGGCTTTTTCGAACCGCACGGACGCGGGCTGGGCTGCCAGTCTCGACACCAGCAAGTTCCGAGCAGGGGCCCACGAGTTGGTTGTCCAGGCCATGGCGAACAACGGGGCGACGCGGGACCTGAGCTCGATCGTCGTGAGCTTTCATCGTAATGGTTCCCGCGGCGCCGGCGGAAGCACATCGTAGAGTGGCTGCGCCGGCGTGACTTCAGGATTCTCGTCGGCCACCGATACGGCCAGAACGCGGATCTTATCGTTGTCGGGCAGCGTGATGGTTTTCGCGCCGGCCGGCAGCTCGATGGGATACGCGAACAGGTAGGAGTACGCGTAGGGCACGTTCTCGCCCGCGCCGTTGTGCTGATGCGAGCAGTACCACGCCAGGTCCGCGCGTTTGATGTAGCCCGGCCGGATCCCGGTCATCTCGGCGTAATCGTCATGCTCCGTCTTACCCGGCTGCCCTGGGATAGAGATGTCCTTCGCGACCCACCGCCGGTCATCCCACTGCCCGATGAATCCGCCCCAGTCCTCGACGTTCAGGCCGACGCGCTGGGCGCCCACCAGGAAGCTGGCCGTCTGGTCACCGTCCGCCGAGGCAGCCAGCACGTACACGCGGTTGTACCGGCCCGCCGGAAGATCGATGGTCTGGCCCTTCGCCACGACCGCGTTGGGCACGCCGGTCTTGGCCGGGGCGAGCCGGAACTCGACGCCGTTAAAGGTGATGTGCGCCGGCAGCATCTCCGCTGGCATCGCATGGCCCTTGCCGTCGAACCCGCCCGCCGCCAGCGTGCCGTCATTGCTGGCGGTCGCGAGGTCATAGGGGAGCGCCACCGGCGTGGAACGCACCTGCGCAACCCGGGTAGGCGCCGCCGCTAGCTTGACGGCAAACGTGCGCGGCTGATACGCGGTAAATGAAGTCACCAGCGCGCCACCGGTCACCGTCGCCGGGCCGACCGGCTGCTCCTGCCCGTTCACTTCGCGCGCAGCGGCGATGGGCGAGGCGAACGACACGCGGACATCGGGCTGCGGTTGGCCATCGAGCTCCACCAACCGCGCGATCAGCTCGTCGCCCTGCTCGGCTTTCTTCAGAGCCAAGAGCCGAATGCGGGAGTTGCTGACGTTGAGCAGAGAAAACTCCCGGCCCAGCGCGCCCGCATGCTTCGACGCTTCGAAGGCGATGAGCGGATCGTTCAGGCGCTGCGCCTGCCAGTCGGTCCCGGCGTGGCGCCAGCCGGCGGCGTGCCCCGCGATGCCGTAGACGAACTCATGGTGTCCGAGGTCCTGGGTGCCCTGGTCCGGATAGCCGCCCCGCGTGCCGGGAGTCCGAATCAGCGTCAGCCGGATGGTATGATCGTTCGGCTTGTCCGATCCATTCTTGCAATCTGTCAGGACGGTGGCGCCGAACTCGCCGCGCATGTCCGTCAGGTCGATCCACTGGTGCGACGGCACTTCGAACTTCTTGGGCTCCGCGCTGGGCCGCTCGATCGTGCCGATGTCCCAGTTGTAGGTGGCCATGGGGTTGGAAGCCGCCAGCGGGAAAGTCGCCTTCAGATTCGACTCTCTGGTGTTCCAGTCGATTACGTTGGCGGACTCCACACGCTTGCCCGCATCGCCCGCCGAAAGGCTAATGGTCTGCACAAACACGGAGCCCGCGGCTTCACGCGAAACCTCGATCGCCACGCGGGCCGGCCCGCTTTCCACCACTCGCATGCGCGCCGGACCTCCTACGTAGGCCTTGGGCGCGGCCTGCTCCTGGTCCCAATCCATGTTCCAGGCTGGCCACTGCTGAGGATTGTCATAGGAGATCGCCAGGCGCGCCGGAGCGGCCAGCAATTCCCTGCCGATGGATTTATCGAAAATGCTGGCGACATCGCCATCCGCATTCAGCTTCACGCGGTAATACCGATTTTCGAGCGAATTGTCCGATACTTGCAGTGTGGATGTGGTGTCTGCCGGAGCCGCGCCGGGCTGCACATCGTAGACCGCATAGCCGACCGACGGTACCCTGGCCACAAATAGCACCTTGCCGCGCGAAATCTGCGCCGCCGCCTGGCTGCCGTCCGGACCAACCACGTGGACTGCGTCGGGGGCGCCGCCGGGGAAGTTCAGGTCCGCTTCCACCAGGTCCTCCCGCGCGATGTTCAGCGGGTTGAAGACCACTACCGGAACGCCCGCGGTCTCGGTGTTCAGCGCCGCCGCAACGGCTTCGGTGGCGTTGCTCAACACGCCGGCGAACTGGTTCATGGCGATGACGTCGTCGTTCCAGGCGAACTCGTAGGACTTGGGAGTAGCGGTGCCGGCGGCGATGTCATGGAAGTGGCCGCCCATCGCCAGCGTCCAGGCATCGTTGAGGCGCTCGATCGGATACGGCCGCGCGCCCAGCCATTCAGCCGCGATGGAGGCCTTCTCGGCCGCATCGGCCAGCAGCTCTTCTTTCCGGATCCAACGCTTCTGGTAGGCCTGCGACGTCAGCGAGCCAGCCGAATGGTTGGTCAGCTCCATTTCGCCGGTATAGCGCGGAAGTCCGGCGGACTCGGCCGGCGTGATATCGAGGAACATTTGGTCGGCGTTCGCGGATATCACGTGGACAGGGCCATCACCTACCTTCATGGGCGGCCACTCCGGATGCGGCTGCCCGGAAACGAAGAACTCGCCCGGCGGCGGCAGGCTGGCGGTCCCCTTAGTGACTATGGCTTCCAGCCGCTTGACGGATTCCTCATCCGGAGATCCGCCGATATCTCCCGTGCCGTAATAGTGATAGTCGGTGTACACGCCGCTGACTTTTCCGTTCTGCTCGACGCGTGCGGCCCAGTCGCCCTGATAGCGGTCCTGCTGCCGATCCTGCTCCGCCTTGGCGAGCCCCTTATGCTGGTTCTGCAGGGTGATGAACTCCTGAATGTCTTTCGGATCTAACGGCTGCCCGCTTTGCTCCTGCTGTTGCAGCTTCTGCCGCAGCGGCTGGAGCTTCTTTTGCGTCTCTTCGAGTGCGGCGTCGGGCGGCGCGGGAGCGAGTGGCTTGCTGAGGTCGGTGTCGATGCCGCCATCATAGCTGCCGGGGTTCAATCCAGCCAGCACGCTCTCGCCATCCGGTCCCACCCAGACGCCCACGTTGAACGGCGTGCCTTCCGGCGTCTTCTCAAGGGATTCCGGACCACCGGCCGCCGCCGAGGAGCCCCAAACCAGCTTTTGCGTCGAGAAGCCCAGCACACCGGAGTGCGCCAGGATGGTCGGCAGGGAGGCGGGAAATCCGAAGCAGTCGGGCAACATGTATTCCGCGCTGGCCTTGCCGAGCTCCTTCCGAAACCAATTGTTGCCGTACAGGACTTGCCGGATAATGGCCTCGGCACTGGGTGCGTTCACGTCGCCCTCTTCCATGGAGGAGCCCGCCGGAAACCACCTGCCGGAATCCACATAACTCTTCAGCTTTGCGAAATCGGCCGGGAAATACTCCTTCATGAAACGGTAGCGGTTGGCGCCGCTGAAATTGAAAACGTAATGGGGATATTTGTCGAGCAGCTTGAAGTTATCCTCCATGGTCTTGCGAATATATTCATTGATGACCTGAGGATATTCCCACCGCCATTCCGTATCCAGGTGGGCATAACCGACCACGTAAAGGGTCGGCTGCCGGGTTAAATCGGGTTTCTCGGTCGTCTGCGCACACGCCTCGCCGGGCCAGAACAGGCAGGCCAGCAGGCCCGCCACGAAAGCCGTGCAGCATCGGAGCACGGCAACTCTCCAATCGGACATGGAGCACACCTCGGGCTCACATTAACATGGCAGTACCTGTTCGCGCAGTTCTTAGTGGTGAGAGAATCCTGAAATTGTGATGAAATATCGGGGTCGAGGTTGAACCGCAAGGAACTAAAATGGGCGGTGTTCGTCAAAAACGGAAAGGGGAGACACACCTGTGTTTGCTTTCTTCGAGGACCTCACGCGTGACATCCGCTTCGGGCTGCGGAACTTGCGGAAGAGCCCCGGTCTGGCGCTCATGACTGCCGGTTCTCTCGCGCTCGGGATCGGCGCCACCACCGCGATGTATAGCGTGATCTACGCCGTACTGCTTGACCCGTTCCCTTACAAGGATGTCGCCCACCTGGTCAGTCCGGCGCTTCAGGAGCCCGGCAGGCGGGGCTACCGCACCTACTACACTATCGATCAGTACCTCGAAATCGCGCAACGCAGCACCATATTCGACGGCCTGGTGATCTCGACCTGGAGCGACATTCTCTGGACGGGAAACGGCGAACCGCAGAGGCTTCGGGGAAATCACGTCACCATGAACTCGTTCGCCGTAATGGGAGTGCCGCCGCTTCTGGGCCGCGTCACAAGCTCCGCGGACGCCGCAGCCGGCGCCGAGCCGGTCGCCGTTCTAGGCTATCGCTTCTGGCAGCGCCAATTCGGCGGAGATCCCGGCGTGCTGGGCCGCCGGATGACACTGGACAGCACCGTCCGCACGGTTATCGGCGTAATGCCGCGGCGCTTCATGTGGCGCGGCGCCGACGTCTACATCCCCATCGTTCCACGTCGCGGCGAAGCCGTTGAGGGTGTCCACGAAGCGCACGTCCTCGGCCGTCTCAAGCCGGGCGTTACCGCGGCGCAGGCCGAGGCCGACTTGCGCCCGATTATGGAAGATCTCCAGCGGCAATCCCCGCATGACTTCCCCGAGAAATGGCACGTCGGCATTATCCCGTTCGCCGAGCAATTCCAAAGCGGCCTGCACGATGCACTTTGGATTCTGTTTGGAGCTGTTGGACTGCTGTTGCTCATCTCCTGCGTCAACGTCTCGAACCTCCTGCTGTCGAAGGCGTCTGCGCGCTACAAGGAAATCGCCGTTCGCGCGTCGCTGGGCGCAAGCCGGCTCCGTATCGTCCGCCAGTTACTGTGCGAGAGCATTGTGCTGGCGCTCATGGGAGGGCTGTTGGGCGTCTTTCTGGCGAAAGCCGGCCTTGCCGGAATCATCGCGATGGTGCCGCCCAACACCATCCCCGACGAAGCTGTCATCTCACTGAACACGCCCGTTCTGCTATTCGCGGTGGCGATTTCCGTCGCAGCCGCATTGATCTTCGGGCTCGCGCCCGCGCTGCATCTGTCCGGCGGCGATATCGTAAGCCCACTGAAGGAAGCCGGCCGAGGCGCCACCGGCGGCAAGCGCCAACGATTCCTGCGCGGCGCTCTGGTGGTTGGTGAAGTGGCGCTTTCTCTCATGCTGCTGGTCGGCGCCAGCCTGATGATTCGAACGCTCTTCGCCATCGAAGACCTCGGGCTGGGCATCCAGCCGTCTCGTATACTGACCGTGAGAATCCCTCTTTCGGAGAAGCGCTATCCGGACACTGTGCGGCGCAACACGTTCTTCCGGGAGTTGCTCCGCCGCACGGCTGCATTGCCCGGCGTCGCCTCAGTGGGCCTCAATGTCGGACTCCACCCCTTCGGGAGCATGGATGCTCCGGTCGAAGTCGCCGGGAGTGCGCACCCGGACCAACGCCCCGTACTGATCCATACCATCAATGAAAGCTACACAAAAGCGATGAGCATAGGCTTGGTTGAGGGACGGGCGATGGACGAACACGATGTCGCCAACAACGCGCATATCGCTCTGGCGAACCAGGCGTTCGTGCGCCGGTATCTCTCCGAGCGCGATTCCCTCGGCCGGCACGTCACCATCCCCTTCCTGCGAACACCTCCGTTCAAGCTGGCGGACGCGTCGTTTCAGATTGTAGGCGTGACGCGAGACACGCTCAATAACGTTCCCGAACAGCAGGTCATGCCCGAGTTGTACATCCCCTATACGATTACCGGTATCGCCGACCAGTTGATCGTGCTCGCGAAGGGGCGTCCAGACGCCCTGATGAACGCCGTGCGGGCTCAGGTATATGCCATCGACAAGGATCAGCCGGTGACCGACGTCAAGACCATCGAGACCATGCTGAATGAATGGGTTTATTCACGCCCGCGTTTCAACCTGCTGCTATTCTCGATCTTTGCCGTACTTGGACTGTTGCTGGCGTTGCTCGGAATTTACGGCGTGATCTCCAGTTCCGTAGCGCAGCGCACACACGAGATCGGGATCCGCATGGCGCTCGGTGCGAACGTCTCGCGAGTCATTTGGATGGTCTTGGCCTCCGGCATGCGGCTAGTCGGAGCTGGCGTGGCGGTCGGCCTGATTCTCAGTGTCCTGTCGGTCCGCGTGCTCTCCAGGCAAGTGTGGAAGCTCTCGACTTTCGACCCCTATTCGTTTGCCGCCGTCTCGGTGCTGGTGGTAGCTGCTGGATTGTTAGCTTGTTTCTGGCCCGCCCGCGCCGCGGCCCGCATCGACCCGATGTCCGCGCTGCGCGAGGAGTGACTGAGGAACTAGTTCATCTGTATGCGAGTATCCAAATTCGGTGAGGGCCGATCCTTGCTGGGGATGAGGTCCTCGGTCCTCCACGTCATCGATGTACCCGCCGGCATTTGCGCGGATGCGGCGGGCAGATAGATCGTGCCGACACCGGGGATTTCGGGATCGATCATGTCCCGGCTGCCGCTCACGTCCGGCGCGGCTTCAAACACTGGGTGCCCTTTCTTCGTGCGCGTCCCAGGCACGCCTCGCAAAGCTGTCATCCGCGCGTGGAATTGCATCCAACCCTTAAGTGTTTGAATGCGGTCGAATTCGATCGTCACGGCGCACTGCTCCAGATCCGGTAGCGGCCGGAGCTGGCGTATGTGCCCTTCGAGGCGAGCGCCTTGGGAGACGATTTCTTTGCCCCTCCAGAAAACGGGCTTGGCGATGGCGGCTTCGAGCGGGTCGCCGGGAGAGGAGGTAGCGGAGTCCACCGGAGTCTTCAGCGCTGCGGTTATCTCCAGACCCGTGGGCAGCTCAAAGTTCCGGGACGGCGATTTTGTCTGCGAACCGGTTTGCGCATCGGCAGCGAAAGATATCGTTGAATCGGCTCCGAAGGCGCGGCAGTGATTGAAGAAGACGTGGCTCAAGTCTTCTCGTCCACTCCACTGCAGAGCATCGACCCGCGCTTTGGCGGGAAGCAACACGCGCCGATCCGAGATCACCATCACTTCGTAATCGATGACGAGATGAAGGTCCTTCAGCCCGAGGTTCAAGGGAATCCCAACAGCGCTCACCTCAAGGCGGCGCAGCTCGAGATTCTTCGCCTCCACCCAGAAGGATCCGCGCTCACCGGCTGTACCGAACTCCTGGCCCACTCCGATGTTCCATGGTCCCTCCGACGCCGGAATTTGAAAGTCATAGCGGAACACGGACTCGCCGTTCAGCTTGCCCTCGCCGGCAAACTGGAAATTGTCGTTCTTGCTGGCCATCAACCCGCGCACGAATGTTCCGTATAACCCTGTCGCACGCAGACCCCCGGGGATCATTTGTGAAAGCTGCCGATCTAAGAAACGTTCGCCGTTAGGCCAACCGTAGGTCTCCTTCCGATTGACTACGGCAACCGCCACCCGAATCACGTCTGCGGATTTCTGGCGCCCTTGGGCGCTGCGCTCGACCCGGCCGGCCGTCTCGAGGCAGGTGCAATCCGGGATGTTCGCCAGTAAGACGGACGCGCGGTCTTTCAGCGTAAGCAGCCGCTCAATGTCCGGCGGCAGCGATTGGGAGTGCGCCACCGCCGCAATCAGAAGAAGAGCGGAGAATGTTAACCGCATCGGCACTCCTTAGCAGTATATATCGGATCTTCCTTCAAGGGCCGCCCAGACGGGGCAGACTTCGGCGCGACCGCATCAATCAATTCGTGATAAATGTAATACAGCCTACGATGTTAAAGGGGACAGTACGAGGGGCAATCGGGACGATCGTGCTTCTTGCCGTGCCAGCAATCGGCGGAGATCGGCGCTGTGCGGGCTGCCATCCAAAAGAGGTGCAGGGCTATCGGCAGTCGGCAATGGCCCATTCTCTGAGCGAGGTGACGCCCCAGCCGGAGGGATCTTTTGAGCACGCTCTCTCCAAGACCAGATTCTCCATTCGTTCGAATCCATCTGGCGTGCTGCAGCGGTTTCAGCGCGACGGTGAAAGCGGCGAGCAGCGAGTCGCCTACGTGATCGGGTCTGGCGCGCACGCCTTCGGCTATCTGGTCCGGATTGGCGATCATCTCTTTCAATCCCCGCTCTCTTACTACACGAATCGCCGTCTCTGGGATGTCGCTCCGGGTTACGAAGAATCTCATCATCCGGACTTTTCGCGGCCCGTGACGCTGGAGTGCCTGCTGTGCCATTCGGGAAAGGCACAACCGGTTCCGGACACTCTGAACCGCTATCAAACGCCGGCTTTCTTGGCTGAAAGCATTACCTGTGACCGTTGCCACGGGCCGGGTGAAGCCCATGCGAACAAGCCCGTGCCCGGGTCGATCCTCAATCCAGCGAAACTCAGAGGGGCCGCGCGGGACAGTATCTGCGAGCAATGTCATCTCGCCGGAGAAGTGCGCATCCCCAATCCAGGAAAGAGTATGGCGGATTTCCAACCAGGCCAGAGCCTCGACGACACTTATACCGTTTATGTCGCGGCTCAACCGGCCGGCAAGACCCTGAAAGTCGTCAGTCACGCGGAACAACTAGCCCTCAGCGTCTGCGCCCGAAACAGCGCCGGCAAGCTCTGGTGCGGGAGTTGCCATAACCCTCATGAGAGGACGGCAGATCCCGCGGCTTACTTCAGAGAGCGCTGCCTGAACTGCCACGGTACGAGGCTGGAGCAATCCCACGCCGCAGCCGGCCGCGATTGTGTAGCGTGCCACATGCCACGCTTGGCAGCACGCGATGGCGGGCACACGGTGTTCACGGACCACCGGATCGCACGGCGCCCGGAGCCGCGGAGCGAGCCAGTCCAAACGGAGGATTTGGCCGCGTGGCGTGAACCGGAGCCCAGGCTGCGCCAGCGTAATCTGGCGCTGGCCCTGGTGGCGGTGGGGTTGCAGAACAAGTCCGCACAAGAGGTTATCCGTGGCTATCGCATGCTCAATCAAGTTGAGAAGGAATACCCGGACGACCCGGACGTGTTGACAACGCTGGGTAGCGTCCTGCTTCGCGGGAAGCAGCCGGCCGAGGCTCTGCGCCGCTTCGAAAAGGTTCTAGTCTTGCGGCCGGCATATGCTCCCTATGAAGTAAATGCCGCTTCGGCGCTGATAGCTGGCGGGAGGAAGTCCGAAGCCCTCCGCCATCTGGAAAGAGCGGTGCATCTCGATCCCCTGCTGCAACAGGCAGTCGAACTCCTGAGCAGCCTCTACCGGGACGAAGGCGAGAGTGCCAAGGCAGCCGGGCTCATTGCGCAATACCGGCGCGAAATGGGCTTCGACCCGGCGCGATGATCACCGCGGCCTGATGCCGTCCGCGTGCCCATTCAGGTCTGGGGGCGCGCCGATAGCGCTAGCAGTTCTTTCTTGGCGTCCACGACCTCGGGGATATCCGCATCCGCGCCTTTCCAGATCTGCAGGAACCGCTCGTATGCCGCACGGGCCTGCTCGGCCTGACGCTTTCCCCGATAAGCCTGCGCTAGATGGTATTGCGCCAAGGGGTAATTCGGATTGAGGCGCAGAATGCGTTGATACTCGGAGACGGCATCATCCAGGCGCGCTAGTTCGAGGTATGCATTGGCCAGACAGTCTTCATAGAGGTCCAGCCCGGAACTGGGCGGCAGATGGCGCAGTGCCGCCTGGAAGTGGGCGATCGCCTGGCTGGGCTGCTTTTCGTGCAACGCCAGGGCGCCCATATAATATTCGTAGCTCCTCCGTTCGTCCCTCGACCCGCGCCCTGGATAGGGCACATCCTGAAAATACTTCAGAAACCTGCCTTTCAGCCTTGCCGCCTTGGCAGTCTCGCCTCGTTCCAACGCCAGGAGCAGTTCGCTCCAGACGGCGCCCTTCGCATACCGGGTCTCGTTCTGGGCAGCTTGTTCCGCGCGGCTGAGATCCCGCTGCCGCCAGTACACCTGCGCCAGGCTGCTGTAGCCGACCGCGCGCGCCGTATCCGACCCGGTCACTTGAATGTAGCGCTGGTACTGGCGGAGAGCGTCGCGGTAGCGGCCCTGCTGGAAGTAGACGTTACCGAGGTGAATAATGGCCGGCTCAAATTCCGGATCGAGCGACAAGGCGGCGCTGTACTCGCCGGCGGCACTCTCGTACCTTCCGGACTGCTGAATGGACATGCCCAGGCTGTCGTGCGCATTGGGCTCGGCCGGCGCAAGCTGCACGTAGCGCTGATGCGCCGCGATGGCCTCATCGTACCGCCCCAGGCCCAGGTAGCAGACGCCCAGCACGTTGTATAGATCTCCGAATTCAGGATCTACCGCAAGCCCCCGCCGCACCACCGCGATGGTTTCTTGCGGCCGCTCCTCTCCGTACAGAAGCCGGGCCAGGCGCGTGTAGGCTTCCGTTTCCAACGGGAATTGGTCGACAATTTGTTGCATGGTCCGGATCGCCCCGGGGTAATCCTGCCGGGCGATCGCATACCACGCTGTGACATACAGGCGGTCCTTGGGCGCCAGGTGGTCCGACAATTGGATGGCCTTTGCCAGGAACGGCCTGCCTTTCTCCGGCACGAAATCCGTTACGGAGTAGGCGTATCCGATCCGCGCGTAGGCCATCGCGAATTTCGGATCCAGTTGCACGGCCTTGCGCAACAGCGCGATGGCCTGCGCGTTCTGAAACGCCTGCGCCTTGCTCACACCCAGGGAATAGTATCGGTAAGCCTCCAGGTTGTTGGTCATGGCTTCGGCGAGGCCGGTCTGATGGCGCATGTCGACAGGCGTAGTGCCCAGGTGAGCCGCCAGCTTGGGCGACAGCAGATCGATCCGCGCCAGAATATCCGCCGGCTGGTCCACCTCGAACTGGTCCGCGGCGAGCAATTGGCCGCTGGCGGTCTCAAACAGCCGTGTGTTGATCAGAATCTTTTCTCCCAGCGTCAGGAAACTGCCCAGCAGGACGGCCTCGGCATGGCTCTTGCGTGCGATATCCAACGCATCGTCCAGGTGAATCCCGCTTTGGGGTTTGTGGCCGCTTCTCTCCAGGAGCAGATGAAGCTGTTGGCGGCTCAGGACTGTCAGCTTGTCGAAACGGGCAAGGTCGGTGATGAACATGTCGGCCAAGCCCTCGCTCAGCCAGTTTAGAGCCGGCTTGGCGCTCTGATTCTCGAAATACATCACGGCGAGCGCCTTCCGTCCGGGAACCCGAGGCAGGGTCACTTCCACTCTTGAGGCTGTGGAATGGTGGAGCACGGTCCCAGTGAGGACAATTCCTCCCGTGGCTGCAAGACCCAGCACAAACCATCGGAGCCACGGGTTCAATCGCGGGTGGGGGCCTCTTATCGCCGCGGCCCCCGCAGCCGTCGTTTCGGCTCCAGCCGCCATGGCTTCGGCCCCAGCGGCCTTCCCCGCGAAGGACGGACCAGCCCCCTCGCTCTCCAGACTTGGACGGCCCGCTTCGGCAGCCAACGGCTCTTCCACAACAATCGCAATAAAGCGGTAGCCAATCTTGTGAATTGTCCGGATAAATCGCGGTTCGTGCGGATCGTCGCCCAGAACCTTTCGGATCTCCTTGATGCACTGGACGACGGCGTTGTCGGTGACCGCCGCGTCTCGCCAGAAGTTCTCAATCAGCTCTTCCTTGCTAATCAGCCGCTGGCGCCGCTCGATCATGTACAGCAGCAAGTGAAAGGATTGTTGGCGAAGATGCTGCTCCAGTCCGCCGCGTTTGAGGCAGGCTAGGGAAGGGTCGATCTCTACATCTTCGCAACGGTAGATTTGCCCGCACACCCTCGCTGCGAACTCACCGCCAACTGCCTTTCCGTGTGCCGCGGGCATGGCGGCTGTAATTCTCCCTCGCGCAGGCGGACCGGCCAGATCCCCATCCCCGCCGTGAAGCATGGGACCGATTATAGCGCAAATCGGTGGCGCACGCTTCAGCGTGCCGGTGTCGGTCTTCAGCCCGACAGTTCCGCGCCACAGAACCGTTAAACGTTGTTACAAGCCGGTGGGATATCCGCGTTTCCCGTCGCCGCGCCATCACCGGCCGCTGATGCCGCCTGCGTTGCGCTTTGCGGTCATACAGATCCGCGAGCCAACCTCGAACCCCGTACGAAACCGTCCAACTCGCTGTGTCCAAAAGATTTCATCAGAATTTCAGGAATTCCTCACCACTATAGACCGAAAAAAGGTTTAATGGTAAAACACTAGGGTAAAAATGCGAGGGGTTTTGCTCTGGGATTCGCTTTCAAGACATTTTTGACAAGGAGTTGCACATGAGGGTTTTCTCGACGTTTCCGCTGTTACAGCGCGCCGGCGCGACTGGCTGGCGCTTTTTGGCCGCCTGTTTGGCCGTCTGCGTTGTGTTGCTGACTTCTCCGGCAACCCTGCACGGCCAAGCCCTTAGTTCGATTACCGGGACGGTAACCGACGCAACCGGCGGCGTGATGCCCAATGTAAAGATAACGGTGACGAATACGGCGACCCTAGTGGCAAGCCACTCGGTCACCAGCTCTTCCGGCACGTACACCGTCACGGACCTGATTCCCGGCGCGTACACCGTGCAAGCCGAGGACCCTGGCTTTCAGATGTCCGTGCACAACGGGGTCTTGGTCGAGGTGGGGCGTCCCTCCACCGTGGACGTATCGATGCAGACTGGCAACGTCTCGCAGAGCGTCGAAGTCCAGGAAACCGCGATCACTCTGAATACCACTCAGCCGGAACTAGGCACCACCATTGAAAACGCCGTGGTCGAGGCGCTTCCAGTGGAGATCGCCGGCGGGCGAGGCCGACAGATCGACCAGTTCGTTTTCCTGGCCCCTGGCGTAACGGGCGGCACCTTTAGCAAACGAATCAACGGCGGCGTGGACTTTGAGAGCGAGGTGGTCTTTAACGGCATCCCTATGGCTCAGTCCGAAACTCAAGGCTTTCAGACGATCTGGAACCCGCCGTTCGAACAGGTCAATGAATTCAACGTCTTGCGATCGTCCTTCTCGGCCCAGTACGGGCTGGCACAGGGAGTAGTCACATACCAAACTGCGTCTGGGACGAACCAGCTCCACGGAGATGTCTTCGAGATCATCCGAAACAACTTCTTTGACGCGCGGGGCGCTTACAACCCGGCCACTCCGGTTGACAAGGAGAACAACTACGGCTTCACTGTTGGCGGCCCGGTCTGGATTCCCAAAGTGTACAACGGCAAGAACCGGTTGTTTTTCCACCTCAGCATGGACTGGTACCGCGTGAACCAAACCGACACCACCTTCATGTCGCTGCCCACAGCCGCCGAAAAGCAGGGAAATTTCAGCGCTACGGGCGTGACGATCTACGATCCGACCACCCACACACCCTTCCCCAACGATACGATTCCAACTAGCCGGTTCAGCCCGTTATCGGCCACCTTGATACCTTTGATGCCCGATCCGACTTTTGGGGGATATGCAAACAATTTTCAATCCAACGAGGGTGTTCTCCCCACCCGGCAAACCAATTGGGGCTTCAACATCGATTACAACATCAACGACAAGCAGTCGATCCACTGGAGCGAGTGGCGCGATAAGCAGACTTCCTACGCGACGGAAACCAGCTCTCACCTTCTCGGTGAGCTAGGCAGCGAGACTCGGAATCCGGATCTCGGCTCGGTATTTCTCTTGAACTACTCCAATTCGCTCACGCCCCACTTGGTAATGACGGCCGGGGCAAGCTGGCTGGGCGAACTGAACGATCAGCTCAGCCTGATCAAGAACAGCAACTTCGCGGCTGCACCCGGGGCGCCCCAGCTTCCCCAGATTAACTTCACCGGCCTTCTGGCTCCAACCGACTTCGGTTCGCCGTGGATTCAATCCATCAACCGAAAGCTGGGTTGGGTGATCGAAAACAACTATCTCTGGATCAAAGGAAAACATACCTTCAACATCGGACTGGAGGTCCGGCGGACTTACCAGGACGATAATGAGTGCCAGCACTGCGCCGGCACGTTTAACTTCAGCAACAACCAAACGGCCGACCCGAACAACTTGGGGACCACGGGCAATTCGTTCGCGAGCTACCTGCTGGGCACCGTGGACAGCGCGAACCGGATAGGTTCGCCGGAGCTCAGGCTCCGCAACCGCGACTTCTCGCCGTACATCCAGGATGACATCAAGCTGAGACCGAACTTCACGATCAACATCGGCTTGCGTTGGGACGTGATGGTGCCGTTCACCGAGGTGAACAACCAGATCGTGTTCTTCGATCCTAGTATTGCCAATCCCGCGGCGGGCGGACTGCCGGGAGCGGCTACCAAGTTCGGCACCTGTACGGGCTGCGCGGGATTCACGCATGCCAACATCCGATGGAACCACTTCAGTCCGCGGTTTGGTTTTTCCTATGGCCTAAACAACAAGACGGTCCTGCAGGGGGGCGTCTCGTGGAATTATTTGGATGGCGGCGCATATGAATACGGCACTAGCAAAGTAGCCGTCAACTACGCCAACCTGCTGACCGGCTCATTCAACCGGAATTCGACGGGGACCACCACGCCCGGCTTCGGCTCCTGGGACAGCAACATCCTTCCCGTACCGGCTCCCGTTCCCTTCAGCAACAGTTTGGGCGTCGCGCAACCGATTAATGCTTTTTCGCCCACCGACGGCATTGCGCCGTACGTGATTTCCTGGAGCGTCGGTATCCAGCGCGAACTGCGCTCTAACATGTTACTTTCGGCGCATTACACGGGTAACCGGGCCAATTTCCTGCCAGCCCAGTTGAACCCCCCGAATCAGCTCGATTCCAGTAAGCTGGGCCTGGGCAGCACCCTCGGTCTGCCGGTCAACTCTGCAGCGGCGGTAGCCGCGGGTGTCGCGATTCCGTATCCGAATTTCCTCAATGACTTTGGAAGCGGCGCCACCGTGCTTCAGGCGTTGCGTCCTTTTCCACAGTTCGCGAGTATTTTTAACAATTTCGACGACAGCGGATCTGCGTTTTATAACGCCCTCCAGGTGCAGTTGGAGAAGCGCTTCTCGGCCGGCTTGGGTTTCCTGGTTTCCTACAATCTGTCGCGGATGATGTCGAACACAAACTCCGGTTTCTCGTCGTTCGCCAACGTTGCACTGAACAGGAACAACCAGAAGGCGGAATGGTCGATTGACAACAACGATCAGCCGCAGATGATCAGCATCGCCGGTACTTACGAGTTGCCGATTGGCAAAGGCAAGCCTTTGCTGAACGACAAGGGAGTTGCCAGCAACATACTGGGCGGCTGGCAGCTCAGTCCCATCCTCACGTACCAGGAGGGTACGCCGCTATGGAATGGCACGGGCGGATCTGTAACAGTTCCTGGCGATCCGCTAGGGAACGGGTGTGCGCCATGCAACCGCGCTAATATCGTTCCGGGCGTCCAACAGGAGTTCTCCTACAGCAACGTCTATACGGGACAGCCGGTGCTGAATGCAGCAGCCTTCACCAACCCCGGTCTCTGGGTGCTGGGAACGGCGCCGCGGGTTCTCGATATCCGCGGTCCGTGGAACCTGAATGAAAACGTCTCTCTCAGTAAGAAGTTCGGCATCGGCGAACATGTGAAAGCGGAATTGCGCATGTCGTATTTCAATCTGCTGAACCGGGTGGTCTTGGGCGGCCCGAATCTGAACCTTGCCGATCCGAACTTCGGTAAGGTGATCAATAGCCAAGCCAATACGCAACGCCAGGGCCAAGCGCAGTTCCAGGTCAATTTCTAGGCGTGGCGCACGCTTTAGCGTGCCGCCGCGGGCTTCAGCCCACGGTCTGGCTGTCATCCGAAGATGGCGAGCTGAAGCTCGCCGCAGCACGCTGAAGCGTGCGCCACGGCGGCTCAGAATCATGCCCACTTGCCGAGCCACGACCGTTGGCCTGCTACTGGCCTTGGCGCCGCTGGGCCGCGGCGCAGACGCCGGCGACATGCGCTATGCCGGAGCGGTGGTCTGCGGTTCTTGCCACCAGCAGATCGCCGCCACTCAGGCCAAGACCGCCATGGCCAAGACGTGGCACGGCGCAGTGACGCCCTTGCTGCCTCCGGGCTATCATGGCCGCGCCCAAGAAGGGGCGGCCAAGGTGCTGCAATACGAAATCGAGCGCCAAAGCGACGGCTTTATCTTCTCCGCACTCATGCCGGATGGGGTGAAAACGACACTGCCTGTGAACGTAGTCATGGGCGGTGAACGCCACGGCCTGAGCTTTCTTCTGTCAATCGAAAAACTGGACTCCATCCCCCTGGAGCGCCCGGCGCTCATCGAAGCGCGGTATGTCTATAATACGCCGAACCAGGCGCTGGCGATCTCACCGGGCTTCGCTTCGGGAAAGCCGAGCTCGTATGAAGACGCCTTTGGCAGGGTGCTGAGTCCGGGATTCCAGGTGAAGTGTCTCACCTGTCACGGCGAACCCGGCACACCAGGGGCGGGCAAGCAGGGCGGAGTTCAATGTGAGAGCTGCCATGGACCGGGTCTCGGGCACGTGGAAGCGATCCGTCAGGGCAAACCCGGCGCCAGCATGGTCAATCCGAAGAAGCTCGCCGCCGATCGGCGTCTGGATCCCTGCGCCCGGTGTCACATCGGATTTTCGGACCGGTCCGATCTCCTTCCTAAAGAATTGCTTGTTTCGAGCCAGGTGGTGGCGCTTCGCAATTCGGAGTGCTTCATTCAGAGCGGAAAGGCGCTGACGTGCACGAACTGTCACGATCCCCATCGCGATCGGGCGCCCGCGGAATTGGAGCAGGTGTCCGTCAGGGCCTGCCTGGGCTGCCACTCCGCCGCCGCAAAGCCGCGTGCCGCTATGTGCGCGGTGAACGCGCGCGGCCAGTGTACCGGCTGTCACATGCCGCGCGTGGATCAAGGCGTCTTCCACATGTCGGATCACTGGATTCGAGTGCATCCGGAGCGGGGAATCCAATCCCCAAAGCGCGATGAGAGTCTCCGATCGCAAGTTCCGCCTTTACGCGAGTTTCTCCGCATCATCGTCGTGGACGAGAGACAGAAGGCGGAGAGCGCGGCCGCACGGCTTGCTAAGGGAGAGGCGTTCTTTGACGTAGCGCACGATCTTTCGATAGACGAAACCGCACCGGGGGGCGGCTACATCGGTGAGATGTGGCTATCCGAGATGGAGCCGAAGCTGGCGGCCGCCGGGGCGAAGCTCGGACACGGCGAAACCAGCGGCATCGTCGACATGGGAAATCGCTGGATGATTCTGCAGCGCATGCCGCGCGATTTCAAGGCGGACGCCGACGATCTCTTCGAGCGGTCATCCGCGTTGAAAGCGGGCGGCGACATCAAAGGCGCCCTCGAAAAGGATCAGCAGGCGCTTAGGATCTATCCGTACTTTTTGCGGGCGCTAATCTTTATGGGGGCAACCCTTGGCGAAAACGGACAGGTGCAAAGAGGCTCCGAAGTCCTGGCCTTTGCGGCGCGGCTCTATCCGAAGGACGCAACCGCCCAATTCGATCTGGGCCTCACGCTCGGCGCTCTGGGGAATCATGCCGGGCAGATCGAAGCATTCCGCCACGCAATCGAACTCGACCCGGACAACCTTGCGGCTTATGAGAGCCTGGGCGCCGCGCTATACTCGGCGGGCCAGTGGCAGAGCGCGGTCGAAGTGTGCCACGCCGGTCTTCGGATAGATCCGCTGGCAGCAAGGCTCTACTTCAACCTCAGCATTATGCTGGAGCAACATGGCGACGCGCAGGGATCGAAACGCGCGCGCGCGCTGGCCACGGCGATCGATCCTGGAATCCTCTCGCGGCCGTCGGAGACGGCGTCCCCTCTTCCACCACCGGACCTGCCCGGTCTAAACTGAAAAGCCCGGTTTAAACTAAAGAAATGCCCCGCGCGGTCCTTTTTGCCGGTTTGCTGCCTTTCGCACTACTCTTCGGGCAGACACCTGAGCCTGCTCTTCTGGAGGTTCAATCGCTCGTCGATGCGGGCAAATTGAATGATGCCGAGAGCTCTGCCCGGCGGTATCTGGAGATCCACCAGAGTTCGGCGGATGCGCACTATCTGCTCGGGTACATTCTGTTCCGGGAAGGAAATCCAAAGCCCTCATTAGCTGAATATACGGAGGGCGCGCGTTATCGGGCGCCCAGCGCCCTTGACCTGGAAACGATCGGCAGCAATTACTTCCTCATGGAGGACTACGCCGCCGCTGATCGATGGCTCACTAAGTCGTTGGAGTTGGCTCCTAACGATGCGCACGCCAGGTATTACCTGGCGCGCGCCAAATACAATCAGAAGCGCTTCGCGGACGCCGTCCGGATCTTTATCGAATGCTTGGAACTGGATCCGCTGAACGCTCAAGCGGCGGACTACCTGGGCCGCTCTTACGAAGCGCTGGGCAGAACCGAAGACGCCCTCCCGGCATACCGTACCGCGATCGCTTTGGACACCGGCGCCGCTCCCGGAAATTCCGAACCGTACCTCGATCTGGGCACCCTGCTGGTGGAAAATAACCGGCCCGGCGATGCCATCCCGTACCTTGTGCAGGCGGCCGGGATCGCCCCCGGCGACTGGCGGGCTCACCGCGAGCTCGGGAAGGCTTATCTGCAACTGAATCGGTTGCCGGAGGCCCGCGAGGAGCTGCGCAAGGCCGTGGCACTCGCCCCTGAGAATGGTCCCCTTCACTTCCTGTTGGCTCAGGCATTGCGAAAGAGCGGCTTGGAAGACCATGCGCGCGTCGAAACCGAACGCTATAACGCGCTGACCGGTGCGCACTCTTCGCCGGACACCCCGCTGGCAGAGGCCCGATCGTTGCTGGACTTAGGCAAATTGGATGAAGCCGAGCAGGTGACCCGCCGGTATCTGGAGATCCACAAGAGCTCCGCCGATGGGCACTATCTCCTCGGCTACATACTGTTCAAGAAACAGGACCCAAAATCTTCCCTGGCCGAATACACCGAAGCCGCCCGATACCGCACGCCGGGCGCGGCGGATCTGCAAGCGGTAGCCGGCGATTATGTGTTGTTGAAGGATTATCCGGACGCCGATAAGTGGTTCACGAAGGCGGTCGAATGGAATCCGAAAGACTCACTCGGCTGGTATTATCTTGGCCGCACCAAGTACAACGAAAACAGGTTTGAGGAGGCCGTCAGCGCCTTCGAGCAATGCCTGAAGCTGGATCCCCGGAATGTCAAGGCGCAAGATAACCTTGGACTATCTTTTGAAGGCCTGAATCAACTCGAGAAAGCCATGGCCGCCTACCGTACCGCCATCGATTGGCAGAAGGATGCGCCGGACAGCAACGCCGGACCCTTGCTTGACCTAGGCAGTCTTCTGGTGGACGACAATCGCCCGGACGAAGCGTTGCCGCACCTGCTCGGCGCGGCGCGGATCTCTCCGGAAGATTATCGGGTTCATCGGCAACTGGGAAAGGCGTACACTCACCTGAATCAGTTGGAGAAGGCTAGAAATGAGTTGGAGAAAGCCGTGAAGCTTGCCCCTCAAAACGCGCCCGTACATTTCATGCTGGCACAGGTCTACCGGAGACAGGGATTGATGGACAAAGCAAAGATCGAGAGTGAGCGGTATACCGCGCTGGCAGGCACTAAGTCGTCGAAAGAGAACTAGGAGACAATTATGAAAATCTGGCTTATCGCAATAGTGGCAGCGGGTTGCTTACCGTTGTCGTCTTTGGCGCAACATTCCAAACAGTTTGTACAGGCCGAATTGCTCAAGACAATAAAGGCGAAAAGCGCCAAGGCGGGCGATCCTGTCAAAGCTCGCGCAGTCACTGCCGTGCTTCTACCCGGCGGAGTCGCAATTCCCGAGGGCACGATACTGCTAGGCGAAGTGCGTGCGGCAGACCCGAACTCCCTAAGCATTTCGTTCGAGCAGGTGGAACTTAGTGGCAAGAAGACGCCGCTCAGCCTGTCGATCCGCGCGGCCATGATGCCGGGCGGCCCTCAAAAAAGCTCTGGCGACGCGGGGAACACTCCGTTGGACGCCGCCACCCCCAACGCACATCCGATCAAGGGCGGAACGGCCCAGTTGTCCGACAAGACGCAGAACGCCGCCCAGAATGCCGCCACCGGATCCGGCGAGGTCTCACAACCCGGACGGGCTGTGGCTGCGCAGACAGGCTCGGTCATCGGGATGCCCGGAGTCACTCTCCAGGTTGACGATTCGCCGCAGCACGCATCGAAATTTGAATCAAGCGGAAAAGAGCTGCAGCTCAAGCAAGGACTGCAGCTCATGCTGGCCGTGCCGGAGTAGGCG
>ODAK010002155.1_pt1 | contig 20805 bp, 14 predicted proteins | sample 1539591 | NCBI WGS metagenome assembly ODAK01 (sample SAMEA3539303, study PRJEB22396) | soil metagenome | biome: tundra; feature: field; material: soil | place: USA | collected 2010-05 | depth 0.15 m | reverse complement strand
CGAGACGACATCCACGATCGCAGCCGACATGGACAGATGTTAAGGCAAAGCTCGCAGGCCTTGACCGGATAAACTTAATGGGCCTGATTCAGGATCTTTATGCTGCCCACAAGGATAATCAGACCTTCCTTCACACCCGCTTCGGCTTGGGCGAGGACGTTCTGAAGCCCTACAAGGAAACCCTGGAACGCTGGCTCTGGCCGGATGTGTTGCGCAACCAGAATACTTCTGTTGCAAAGGCCAAACAGGCCATTTCCAGTTACCGAAAGGCGATTGGCGAACCTGCCGGCCTCGCAGAGCTGATGGTGTCTTATTGCGAAAGTGCGGCTGGCTTTTCAAACGATATCGGCTACCAGGACGAGGGCTACTTCGATGCTCTGGTCCATATGTTCGAACAGGCCCTCAAGGCCACTCGTCAGCTATCTGCAAGCGATCGCGACGCCCTAATCGCCCGGCTGGACCGCGTGCGTACCATCAGCCACAATTTTGGATATGGCGTCGGCGATGAAATGGACGACCTGCTAGTCGATTACACTGGCACCTGACGGCCCTCGGCAGCAAACCGTCCCGAACAAACATGCTTCGCAACCTTGCCGGAAACTCACAGATGCTTAGATCCGGAATACTGGGACTTGAGAGCAACTTCCAGTAAGCCCGTAGTGCGTCTCCAACCAAGCTCCTGACCTCCCGGGCTCTAAAGCGCTTTTAATTACGCAGAATGATCTGAAATCTAGGTTCCCGGGCCCACCGGTCGAGATCTGCCGGGTAGATCCTTTCCGTAAGATCTAGGTAGGGTTTGCCTTCGAGACGCGGAATATCAAAGCGGACGCCCCGCGTGAAAATCCCGCTTTTCAATGCAAGGACACTGGCCTTTTCCGCTCCAGTGTCGGTAATCGTGTGTCGGGAAAAACCATTGAAGAGTTGATCGCCGTCCATCATGTGCGCCAGGGCATCGAGGTGGGTGATGCCGAGGCCATGAAAGGCTTTGCTATATCGATCTAATGCGAAAATCTCAGCCGGCGTAGCTCCCGTTGTCAGCATCTTGTGATCAAGAGGGTGATTGTTGTCAGGAGCTAGTTCCGTCGATTCGTTGTGAGCCAGGGAAACTGCGATACCCTCCCTGACCAGACGCGCCGCTTCAATGCGCTTTGCCGGTGTGATCAGATTGACCGCGCCGAGCTCGTCATCCGCACCCCAGCGACCCCAGTTCGAGAGCTCTTTCCTCATGCGGTCAATATCGGCCTTGGTCAGCGCAGAACTCTGGCTGGAAGGGGGGCTGTCAGGGTGGCGACCAGCCCGAATTGGTTCAGCACTTCCGGGTCGTGCACCTGGGCGCGAAGCGCCGAACAGGCAACCAGTGAACTGATCGCTAAGAGAGAAAGCGCGAAATCCTTGAGATGAATCGTGTTGATTTCTTCTACAGTGCCTGTCCAGCCGGAGGCAGACAGTCGAAAGCAGTTTGCGCGAAAACGGATTCGGGCCGCCCGAACCCATCTTGATCATAATTGCGCGCTGTCGGCGGGTGGGAACGAAGCGATGACTTCAGACAACAGTTGCTCCAGATTGCAAACAGAGGCTGCAAGCCATTGCGCGTCGCGCGCCACATCATCAGCATGGACACCACTTGCCGGCGTCCAGGTTTCCAGGAACATCCGGGGGAGAGAGTCGACGCTTTGAAGAAGGCGGCGAAGCAGCGCGGGCGCACCTATGCGGCCTTCGCCAAAGGGAGCTCCTGAAACATTGAAGCCGACATTCGAGCCAGCTACAACGTAGTCCTTCAAGTGATAGCAGATAGCGCGCGAACTCAGCAGATCAAGCACAACGCCTGCATCTTCGAAGTTACGCAGAGAATTGGCGACATCGACACAGAATCCCACGAGATCGGAGGGATAGTTTCGTGCCGCTTCGGCGAGAACTCGAGAAGGGATCTCGAAGTGATTCTCGATTGCGAGACATATCTTCCGGGCTTCAAGTTCTGTGACGATTCCATCGAGAAACTTGCGAATGCCATCCAGCGTCAGGGGCGCCTCGCCTTGACGCTCCAGTACAACTCGCAGATAGCTTCCGCCGATCGCTTCCACGCGATCCAGATACTGAACGATTACCGCGGGATCAAGAGTCATGCACCCCAGCGAGAGTTGGAGGCCAAGACCGGCGGCCTGTCGACCGAGTTTGGTCCATTCAGCGGGTGACGCATTGAGCGGTCGCGCGTTCTCGCAGACCTGAAATGAATCCAATCCGGCGTCCCGGGCATGGCGCAGGAGATCATCTAGCCCCGGCGCCTTTGAAGCGTCGCTCAGCAGGTAGCGAAAGACGTAACTTGTAGCTCCAATCGGTGGCATCATCTTGGTATCCAATCCTTAAGCGGTCTTCGTTTCGGCCCGGTGGTCCTTCAGGTTCAGCCACAGGAGCGCGGCGCAGAGATTGATGGCCCCTGCACAGTAGAAAAAAGTGTCCCAGCGCCCAGTCCATCGAAACAGCAAAGGAAAAGCGAGAGAACTGGCGAAGGATCCGATGTTGCCACACATGTTCATTGCGCCCGACAGCGTCCCGGTGCGGACTCCCGCGATGTCAATGCACAGAGTCCAACTTGGGCTGAGCGTTAGATCGACGCCGAATGTGGCGATGGCAATCGCCAGCACGGACGCCCATGGAGTTCTAGCCTGTGCTGCCCCGCAAATCGCTACCGCTCCAATCAGAAAACCAGAGGCTGCGGGGATCACGCGAGAGAGGCGCCCCCAGCCCTTGCGAAAGAGACGATCGACTACAGCGCCGCTTATCCAGTTCGCAGTAACGCCGAAGTAGAGTGGAACGGCGGCCATCAAGCCGGCTTCCGCTCCTCCCAACTGATATCGCTGACGCAGATAAGGCAGCAGCCAGGTAAAGCACAGGAAGAATGTGAAGTTTGAGGCGAAGTACTGCAACATCAATGCCGGTGTCTCACGGAGCCTCCAAACGCTCTGTGAGGCCGTGGTCTCAAGCATCTTCGCAGTTGGAGTTGACGGCGGCTGGCGGTCAGACCGGATATATGCGCGCTCTGCGACAGAGGTCCACGGGGAGTCCTCTGGCGTGTTGCGGAACCACAGGAGCCAGGACCCTGCCCATACGAGTCCTACTAAACCAAGAACGACAAAAGCGGCCCTCCAGCCGAATCCAGACACGGCCCAGGAGACCAGCGTCAGTCCGAAGGCCGCGCCTAGTCTGGACCCACTGAAGAGAATCCCCTGAGCCATCCCGGTCTCGCGAGCCGGCAGCCAGGATCGAATAACGCGCGCAGATATTGGAAAAGCACCAGCCTCGGCTGCACCGAAGAAAAACCATACCCCCACGAACATGGCCGGATTGCGAATGATAATCGTCAATGCAGTGAACAGTGACCAGAGGCACACCACTGACGCCATCGGCAGCCTTGGCCCGAATCGGTCTGCAAGCAGGCCAGCAGGAATCTGAAAGAACGCATACCCGAGAGCAAAGGCGCCAAAGATCAGTCCAAAGGTGATGTCGGTAAATCCCAGCTCGCGCGACATATCTACCTTTGACGCGGAGACCGCGACCCGATCGACAATTGTCAACATGGAAAGCGAGAAGAGAACCGCGAGCACAAGGAAGCGTTGATGGCTCTTCATCACGCGCGGGGCTGAGGGATCTAGTTGCTTGGAAATAGCCATGACTCCAGATCCTTCCAGGACAAGATGTTATCGGAACCTGGACGATGGCTGGCTAAATCTTCTGTTGTCTTCAAAGCAGAGCCGGTCCTGTTAATGTGTGCCGCACAGAATGCCCTCGAGTCTTGCCGCAGGGGAAAACTGTCGCTTGTCAACCACCCATCGTAGCCGCCAGCAGAGAGCGCGCGAAGAAACTCGATCAAGTGCCAGAGATGATAGGAGCCCGGAAGAAGATCCCAATCCCAACCGCCCGCAGCGTCGCACAAGTGGACATAAAGCGGTATACCACTTTCGAGAATCTGCGCGAGCGAGGCCGCAGGTGAGAGTCCATCAAGGGATGCATGTCCAACGTTGAACGTGATCCCCGTCCCCTTCCGGTCGATGTCGTGCAGGAGCCGCAGAACCACATCGGACGAAGAAAGAAGACCATGAACGCGTGGGTCCGAAGGCTTGTGTTCAAGATGCAAGGGCACATTTGGCCCTTCTTCAATTGCCGTCCTGAGCGTCTCCACTGCGCGTCTCCAGGCCCCGGAGTGGTCTTGTTGCAACGGGTAGTCAACTCCGTCGGCAAGCGGAGCGCATGTTACCCGCTCCGCTCCTGCTCGCAGCGCGAATTCTTTGGCTCTCAGAATCTGATCGATCGCCAATCTTCGAATCGTCGGGTCGCTAACGCTAAGCGCGCCGCATTGAAACTCGGGACGCCCCTTCAAGTTCACGTTGATCGCGGCCGGCGCCAGGCCAGTTTCGGCCAGAGCGTCAAGAACCTCGGAGAGTTCCAGGCACTCATCCGGGAAGATGATCTCCGCTCCTTCGACACCCGGGATCAGCGCCGCTCTCTGGAGTTTCTCGCGAATCGAGAGCGGCTCACCCATCTGGGTGAACCGATCCCGCACCGTCCCCAGAAATGCGACGATCAGCGCCTGCTTCATTGCATCTTTGCAGGCTCAAGCGGCGCCATTGAGGTGTCTTGCGCCATAAATGACCGCTCAAATCCCGCGCCTGAACCAGCGGGGCTCACAAAGAAGAAGGGCTCCATGAGCTTCATGATGGGCAGGAACTCTTGTTTGTCCAGATGATGCCTGATTGCGTCACGATCTACCACATCAAGCCAGTTCCAAATCCTGTTTGTCATTCGAACATTGAATGCAAAAGTTTCAATCGCATCCTGGCGTACCGGCGAAGTGTCGGAGGTGATCCAGCCATCATAGCCAAGTTCCTTAAGGTGGTAGAGGAACTCAACATAGAGCCAGAGGTTGCAGGTGCCTGCCATCAGGTCCCAGTCCCACTTGCCATTGTTGTCATTGATGTGGACGTAATATGGAACGCCGCTCAATGCAATTAGAGAGAGCGCCTCAGCAGGATTCTCCCCGCCGTAAATAGAGTGGCCAATGTCCAGCGTGATGCCCAGGTTGGATCGCCCAACCGCATTGCAGAGCAGTAGCGCCTTTGCGGCCGAGTCCAGCGTGCAGTGTACGCGCGTCTCTGAGGGCTTGTACTCCATGTAGAGGGGCATCTGCGGAACGTAATCCGCTGCTTCTCGCACGCAATCGACCATGCTGTTCCAGGCTTTGCGATAGTCGGTGTGGAACGGGTAGTCGTAGCCATCGCTTAGCGGACAGCAGGTTACCTTGTCCGCTCCCACGCTCACCGCGTAATCCTTCGCTGCTTTGATCATGTCGACTGCCTTGCGGCGAATCGCCGGATCAGGAGAGCAAAGCGAGCCGTATGCAAACACGGGATCACCCTTGATATTGACGTTGATGGCGGAGATCTGCAGGTTTAGCCGCTTGAGGTGCGCCAGCATGATCTCCGCCGTATCTACCTCGTATGGATGAACCACTTCTGCTCCAGTAACACCGGGAATCTGCGCCATCCGTTCGAGCTTCTGTTCGATGGAAAGCGGTTCCTGGTACTCGCAGAATCGATCGCGCAACTTGCCGAGAAATGAGGTGATAATTGCATGTTTCATAGGTTGTCTACCTTTCAACGGAAAATGGAATCTCGAGGATGGAACAGAGTTCGGTAAATCGTGGACCGCGCATGTCATATGCAACAACGCGTAAAGTGTGAGGGCCCGGGGCGACGTCCAACGGGTCCCACCATTCTTGTCCGCCAAGATAATACGGAGCATTAGTCCGGTAGCTGTAGGGCTTGTCGTCGATAAAGAATTCAACGCGCTTGATGGGCCAGCGCGGTTCGTTGTCGGTTACGATCGCTTCGACCCAGCTGCGCCCTTTGAGCACCTGTCCCGGCTCCAACCCCAAAACTTTGATCGTCGGCAGTGTGCGGTCTTCATTGGTCGGCCGCTCGGGTGCGGGCGATCCAGTCAGGCGCGCCACCTGTTCAAAAAATACCCATTTCACATTGGAGCCGATCTTCCAGTCAACGGGCGGATCCTGGAAGCCGTCGCGGTAGTCGCCGAGGCCGTTGTCGTAGTAACCCCAGCCCACATGCTCCTGCACCGCCGCCTGCAGGTTGAACGTGCTCACTCCGTCTTCGTTGATTAGAACAGGCCGGTTGTACCCGGTCCACTGCTTCATCGCCTGGATGGATTCGTGAACTGATTCCGGCGACTGACCATTGGTATGAAACAGCACATAGTCGACGGCCCGCATCGCAAGGTCTCCCCGGCTGCCTCGGCGCATGACGCCGCCGACCCAACTCATGGAAACAGGAATCTGATGTTCAACCGTCTGTTGCGCTAGAAGTACCGCATCAAGAATGCCGTCTGGCTGCATAATTGGATGTCTGTAAGATTGCGGGTTGGTTTCATTCGCGATCTCAATCAGAATGTTGCGATGCGGAAGATTCTTCAGAAACAGGGACGCCTGCCGGACCGCTTCTTTGGCGTAACGGTCTTCAGGGTCTGCCAAGATGCGTTCATTCGATCCCTGATAGAAAAATCCGACAACAACCACCATGCCCAACTTGTCCGCTTCTTCAATCACGCGCTGAAGGCGAGACGCATAGGCTGGTTTGAGATTGCCCTGTGGATCGAATCCACTGTTCAGGTGGGGCTGCAGCGTGCCCCTTTCTCCATAGTTGCCATCCGGAGGCCCGCCGCCCTGAAGGTTCACAGTAAACGCAAGGATGCCGGCCCGTCTCCACTCTGGAAGAGCCGCTAGAAACTCACGAAGGTTCCGCTCCGGGTCCCACGGTCCGTCCGGATAATCCCAAAACACCTGGCCCATAGTGTTCGATGTGTAAGGATGGGCGCGCGAGCCGCCATCCGGGTAATTCGCATCATCAAAGATCGCCTGAATAGCGCGAACATTCAGGAGAGTTCCCTGCAAATTGGGATCGGCAGAGGGGAACCCGCTTGCGGCCGTGTAAGTTGGATTGCCGTTGATGGTGAACTGCGAACCATGAATCCCTACGACGGTCTGTCCATGGGCACAAGCCAATGAGGCGAAAATGCAAATCAGCAAAGTGGTCTTTAGATTCATAAGGTTCCTAGCGGAACGGCAAACACCGTCAACAATTGACATGAGGTGGATGGTAGTTGCACGAATACGCCCACGTCTAGCGGGATTCCATCGAAGATTCGGACTATTCTGCCACGCACCATCCTCGGTGACGATGTACCTAGCGTGTCGCTTTAGCTCGGAATGTCGTCGGTGACATCCCAAACATTTTGTGAAAGACGCGCCCGAAGTAGCTTTGATCGGAGAATCCGGCGGCTGCCGCTACTTGGCAGACACTCCGTTCCGGGGTTCGCAACATTTCTGCTGCAACGTTGAGGCGAACATGCGTGAGATAAGAAATGAAGGTCATTCCGGTGGATACCTTGAAGAAGCGCATAAACCGGGAAACGCTCATCGCCGCCATCTCCGCGCCTTTCTTGACCGGGATCTGCTCCGCGTGATTTGCCTGGATGTACTGGAGTACCTTGGCGAGGCGGCGCAATCGATATTGCCGGTTAAGATATTCTGAGTAATCCGTGACTGCATTCGAAAAATGCCGGGAAAGTAGGTAGAGAAGCTCCAGAAAAGATACATAGCATCCAGGCTGGTCACGGACTTCTTCAAAATAAGTGCTCAGTAGTTGCGTGATTACCCTATGCATTGGACCTGCAGCCTGATCTGAATCGCGCACTATTAACACGCCCGTCGAGTGCGAATAGAAGGGAACCAGCAGCGCGAAGGCGTAGGGGGGAGCCCCAGGGCCGTAAACAAGTTCCGGAAGAAAACTGATGGAAATTGCCCGACAGCGTCGGCTGTAAATCTCCCGCAACCCGTGATGTTTCATATTGTCGACGATAAGAATGTCTCCCTGACGGAAACGGACGTTCTCGTTGCCCATTTGAAAATCGCCTTCGCCCTGCACCGCGACGAAGATCTCAAGTCTCTCGTGCCAGTTGAACCGGGGCCGCCCAGGATCACATTGAAACGAAATTGGTCGGATAGAAAGCGGAAATGCCGGCTCCATTTTGAGAAGATATCGCCCTTTGTTGTCCACAAGATGATCAATTGCAAAGTCTTCGAACCGGATTGTCTTAGATATTGAAAGCATCTACTTCCCCGTATCATATGTTCGCGTTCAATCGACATCTCGGACAAAACTATCCAACAGATGTAGCGTTCAATTTAATAACGCCATTCGACACTGTCAACTCAGTGCTGCCAGGTGGCTAAAGCGAGAATACCTGCGTTTCAGTCGAAGTGCAGTACCCATTCTCCAGCAACGGTTGCGTATTGGGATTCACTCAAATCGGTATTGATCGTGAAGCTCCCGTCCGCTCCGGTGGAACGGATTTTCGGCAGGATGGTGCGAGTACCGGCGGCACATGCCAGACAGCAACACCCACGTTGCCTGCAAGGAGATCTGCCTGGCGCTTAGTCGTGATAACCCGCCAGAAGGATGCCGCAGGAATCGCATGGCGAAATGGAATGGTGCATATTGGTTATCAGCCTTGATTCGCGAAGCTGGAAGCTAGCGCCCATGATTCATTGGGGTCAGTCTTCACGGTTGTTACCGCTGTCTGCGAGCCACTTATGGTGAACCAACCGCGACACCGCGAACAATCCGAGTTAATCGCGACGGCAGAATAATCCGAATCTTCAATCAGATTCCTCTAGCCGATCGTCAATTCTCGCTACTACGTTTATTCCTGTCGACACCTTTCCCGAATTGTAGGTGTGCGGTGAGCGACAGACAAGGCGGTCTCTTAGGAGAATTAGGCTCGACAGACTTCTAAACCAGGCAAATTAGACGATCTTCGCTGATTTCGATGGACATGAAAAAGACAGAATCCGTTACAGGGAGATTGTACGCGTGCGTTTGGAGGTTCTATTCGGTCTCGGCTTAGCTTCGAAAGCTTCAACTGATAACTGCGCGTCGAGTTCATGAACGTCAAGGTCGTCTATTTAAGGAGGTAAGCGTAAGAGCGGAATGTTGACGCACCGACGACAACACGGAAGACGAGCCAATAACCGTCTGTAACATCACGCTTCACAACCCTGATAACAAAGAGCTTCCACAGTAACATCGAGGAAACTCTCTCCACACTTTACTGAAATGCAGCACGGCTTCTAGGGTGTAGTACGAACCAAAAAGAAAACGTCAGCGGGATTGAAAGAGGACCAAACGTCACTTCCTTTCCGCCAAACCAATGGTCTTGATTTCTTACTAAGAGGACATACGCATGCTCATGAAGGTTGTATCTCGTTGCTTTCTCCTGGTGTTGCTCTCGAGCGTCATTTCGTTAGCACAAGGCCCGACCGGCTCAATTGACGGAATCGTTGCCGATCCGAGCGGAGCGGTTCTACCGGGTGCGACCGTGACTCTTGTTAATGTCGCAACTGAAGTGAATCGTGCGGTCAAGACAGATCAGAGCGGCCTTTACACGTTTCCAGCTCTCCCGCCCGCCGTATACAACATCACCGTCGAGCGGGCAGGTTTCAAGACCGAGCTGAAGTCAAACATTACTCTTCAGGTTCAACAGGCAGCCCGCATCGACTTCTCCCTTTCGGTTGGCCAGATCTCTCAAACCGTATCCGTGGCCGCCGATGCCGCTTTGCTTTCGCTGGAGGATTCCACGATCGGCCAGGTCGTTGAGAACAAGCGCATTGAAGAGTTGCCATTGAACGGTCGGAGTTACCTCCAGTTGGCAGCCTTATCGGCAGGCGCCACCAACACTTCGTCGCCCTCCAGTGGCAGCAGCATGCAGGGAGGTTCACGTGGAGCCAGCAGCCTTACCATCAATGGGCAGCGCAATGACTTCAATCACTACACCTTGGATGGCATCGAGAACACCGACCCGAACTTTAACAGCTATATACTGCAGCCTTCGCTTGATGCTCTGCAGGAGTTCAAGATTCAATCGGCCACATATCCTTCCGAGTACGGCTGGGGCGTCACTCAAATCAATGTCGACACCAAGTCGGGTTCCAACCAATTCCACGGAAGCGCATTTGACTTCCTCCGAAACTCATGGTTCGACGCCAAGAACTACTTCGACAACAATGCTCCAATTCCTTCTTTCCGGCGCAACCAGTTTGGCGGAGCATTTGGGGGCCCAATCCTGAGAAAACGCCTCTTTTTCATGGGAAACTATGAAGGGCTCCGGGATAGCAAGGGACAGACAATTATCACGACCGTGCCGTCGACTGCAAAATTGTCCGGTAACTTCTCCGGCGACAGTGTTCCGGTCTATGATCCAGCCACTCGAGTGACCGGTCCGGGCGGCGTGATTACTGCAACCCCGTTCCCAGGGAACGTCATTCCATCGACTCGCTTCAGTCCAACCTCAGTCGCCTATTTGCAGTACTATTCCGCGCCTAATCTTCCAGGGACCACAAACAACCACGTAAACAATGAGTCGCTTACGAATTCAAGCGACCAGACGATGCTCCGTGTAGACTATCAAATGACGACAAACTTGTCTTGGTTTGGTCGCTGGAATTACGACAAGGACGCTCAGTACACGCCGGGTGGCTTCATACATGAGGGCGGTCTGGTTGCGACTCGGCCCGACCAGGTACTGGCTGGTGGCATCCAGATATTCGGTACGCACCTCATCAATGAGGAGCGATTTGGTTGGAGCCGCTTCGTCAATAACCTGACCGGCTACAACGCCTTCAAGAATGACATCAACACCACGAAATTGAAGATTCCCGGACTTAATCCCACCAACAATGGCGCATTCTGGGGCATCCCCGCGGACTCGATTACGGGCTATAGCGGTTTCGGTGAACCAACTACCGTCTACCTTACTCACAACAACATATGGGAAGGCCACGACACGCTTAGTTGGACGCATGGGAAGCACTTCGTCAAGTTTGGTGGAGTCTATGAGCCTATTCATTACAGTCAGACTGGAAACCAGGATGCAATCGGTTCCTTCTCGCAGTATGGGGATGCAACCGGGAATCCGGCTGTAGCCGGGAGCATTGGAGATCCGGTTGGTGACTTTCTTCTCGGATACGTCTCCTTTGCCCAAATTGGGCTTCAGCCGGCAAATGCGGCACTCGTCAGCTCGTACTATGCTGGATTTGCAACCGACACTTTCCACATAACACGCGACCTCACCATCGATTACGGGGTGCGGTACGAATACCTTAGGCCTTTCAAAGACATGAACGATGCTTCATCTAACCTTGGAGCTCGCGACGCGAATCCTCCGGTAGTTGTGCGTGCATCCAACCAGGGCCAAAATCTTGATCCGTACGCAGGCCTCCTGGCCCGCCTTGTGAACATAACGGTCGTGCGCGACGGTAGCCTGGGACCCTCGCTCGTGAATCCGGACCGCAATAATGTTGCTCCCCGGCTAGGCCTCTCTTACGCGCTTGGCCAAAAGACAGTCATTCGAGCGGGAATTGGGACCTTTTACGACATGCTGGACATGGGTAATTCAGTCTATGACATGGCGCGGACACTGGCTGGATTCATCAATGCCTCTCAGACCGCTGCCACACTTAACCTGTCGTTCAGCAATCCCACCGGAAGCACCTCAAGCAGCACCTCGACGATCAATGTAGCAACTCCCACAATCCTAGCAAATGATCCAAATCTCCGAACCACTTACATCAACCAATGGACGCTTGATGTTCAGCGTTCGATCAGCAGAAGCACAGTCGTCGACATTGCCTACGTTGGGAGCCAAGGCCACCGGTTAAAGAGGGAAACGGCTCTGAATATGCCACCCACTCCTGGCCCAGGCGCCGTCCAGTCCAGGCGGCCTTGGCAGTACATCGGTCTTGTGCAGAATCCCGCAAGCCTTGGCAACTCGAACTACAACGCCGTTCAAGCCAAAATAGAGAAGCAGTTGAGCGGCGGTATAGCCCTGCTCAGTTCCTACACTTTTGGCAAATCGATCGACAACACCAGCGGAGTGCGGCCAGGCGCGGGCGAGAACGTCTTTGGGAATAATCCTTTCTCCCTTGGCAGGCTCGAACGTGGGCTCTCCACTTACGACGTTCGGAGCCGTTGGATAGCATCCGGACTCATTGAGTCTCCTTACGGAGCGGGCAAGCGCTACTCTGGCAATGGCCTAGAGAACGCGATTTTAGGATCCTGGCAACTGAGCGGAATCATGACGGTGCAGACAGGAAATCCTTCAACAGCGTACGACGGCACCGATGTCCCGAACATAGGCAACGGTTCTACGCCGCGGCCAAATACAACAGGAATCAGCCCCAAAATCTCCAACCCCACGCCGCGGAAATGGTTCAATCCAGCTGCCTTCGCCGTCAATGCACCGTACACCTACGGAAATGCCAGCCGCAATACCGTTATTGGACCCGGTCTGGTGGAACTCGATATGTCGCTGATGAAGTCCATTCCGATAGGGGATCGGCTCTCTTCCCAGCTTCGTTGGGATATGTTCAATGTTGCCAATCACCCGATCTTTGGGCAACCTCAGACCACTCTCAGCAGCTCGAGTTATACGCAGATTTCCAGCACAAAGGTCGACAGCCGCGAGATGCAGATTTCTATGAGATTTGTATTCTAGGGCAGAACGACTGAGTGAATATGTAGCGTCAAAAACTTTGGCCCACGTCTTGATCACAGACATGGGCCAAAGTTTTGCCTGTCATCTCCGATTTGCGGGCAGCAACTCATAAAACTCGGTGAGTCACGTATTCAACGTCAATAACCTCTTCATCAACATCCACCATATCCACCCGCAGCACTAGCTGAAAATACGGGGGAAATGCATGATTCTTGTCGCCTTCGAACCGGGCCATCAGATTTGATAATTTAGTTTCACTGACAAGAAACTGCATGGCTCCCTCCATCGCGCGAGCGTGATTGGCCATAATCAAAGTGACCGAACCGCCAGCAGGACCCGGGGTCCGGGTTATTAGAGCATGATCGGACGTATGCTCAAGAGAGCCGCAGATCGTGCGGCTTGCCTGATAGGCATGACGACGATCCGCCTTCTCTTGGCGATCTTCGATGTAATTGTCCAACAATACCAGCTTTTCATCTCCTTGCAGTTTTCGAACGAAACTGTTCGTTCGAGAGTTGCCTACAACCACGAGATTCGACCTTTGAACATCCGCCCACGAAACGTGCCGCGAATTCTTTATCAATAATGGACAATGCATCATCTGGAAACACTGTACGAGCGAAAGCACAGCGTGCATCTCGCCCCCAGAAACGAAATGGTAGGACGGAGTGACATCGTCGAGATCCATCTCTGGAAATTTCATGCGCAAGAGCTTCCTGTCTCCCGCCGCATCATTTGTGTAGATATTCCGAAGGTAGTTCCCATGACCGTCTCGAAAGAAGAGGAGCTCGGAGTAGAGGAGGAGATTCTCACGCATTCCACCGACATAGCCCCCCCAAAAACGACGCAGCGAAGCGAACGTTTTGTCGTCCTCGACGGGCTGCTGGGCTCTCTCCGATCTTACGAACCGAAGACGGTATTGCCCTTTGGGCAGATCGATGCGTACGTCTTCTTTTCTTCCCTCGCCCTCGAAATATTCCTGGAGTCGCTCCCGTATCCTTGCAATGCTGACCCGAACGATGGCATCGGTTTTAGGGTCAAAAGACCCCCGCCTGCCGACGGCACTTATGGCAATTTCGTATTCCTTCGGGTTGGAATCCTGATTTCCCGCATTTTCAAACAGAAAGCGCAAGATGCGCTGGAGGGTATCGGCACGAGCGAACTGCGGACTTGCTAGTATTCGGCGCAGCAATCCTCTATGTTGCTCAAACTCGGAGCCCTGAATAGAGCTCAAGGATTCCGAAGGGTGGGGCCCGTCCATCATGTGGCGATTCTAATACCTCTTTACCTTCCTTTGCCATTATCGCAGCCCAGCAGGAGGCCTTGCGCCGCAGAACAGGTCGTTTAGGAGGTTGTTCAATTGCGAAATTGGAATGAACCCTACGAATGCAAAGCAGAGAAACCAAGTGCACAAGTTGAAGCGGGAGTCGGCAAGGCTGGTTGAGTCAGACCGAACGATGACGGCTACGATGAGCGGGCTGGAGGTGGTTGTAGTGACTTTGAGCGACTCGGTGAAGGCGACCCATACCGGGAATTGAAAAACGATATCTGCAAAGAGCTCATTGGCTTTCAAGCGACCGTCAATCAGTCATTTGCGACCGCTGGCGGCGGTATAGTTTGTGCGGCTCACGATAACCTTCGCGGCTCGCTGATTCGAAGACCCTGGCTTCGACCCTCATGCCTAAGTCCAATCAAGAACCAGCAGACCATCGCCAGGATATTAAGCCCTGCTGCGAGCACGAAGAATTCCGTAGAGTGGCCGGTGGACCGGAGGGCGTATGGAAAGGCTAGCGCGCAGGCGAACGATCCGAATGCTCCCACCATGTTCATGGCCCCTGAGACTGCACCTGTGTGTTCACGCCCAAGATCGGAACAGACTGTCCAACTCGAACTAACAGTGAAATCGAGCCCAAATACCACCACGCCGAACCAGAATATGAACCAGCCTGCAGAGGTGGTAAAACTAGCCAGCACCTGGCCAGATGATGCTAGCGCAAAGCCGGCGATCGCAGGAATCGCCCTGGACCACCTGCCATAACCGTGACGGAACAGCAGGTCAACGTTCAATCCACCCACAAAGGTTGCAATAGCCCCACAGTAGATCGGCATGCCCGCATAGATTCCTGCGCTGCCTGCCGAAACCAGAAACCGCTGCTGAAGGTAAGGCAGCATCCAACTATACACAACAAAAAGGCTGAAATTATTGGCAAAATACTGAAATAGCAGAAGGCCCCCGGTTACCGAAAAAACAATCTGGGGCCAAGAACCTCCTTTTTTCGGCAGAACTAGCTCTGTCGTTTTGGACGATTGGATGTATTCAAGCTCAAGAAGCGAAACACCACTCTTCTCGGCAGGCTCATCCCGAAACCAGACATACCACCCGGCAGCCCAGGCCAGCGCCACCACACCGAGAAGCAGAAAGCAAGCACGCCATCCGAGCCACAGGATAATGAATGATGCAATGCCAAGTCCCATTGCCGCGCCCAGACGGGAGCCTGCGTTGAGCAACCCCAATGCCGAAGCCCGCTCCGAGGGCGCCATCCATATGTAAAGAGCCTTTGTCGCTACGGGATATACTCCTGCTTCGGCGAGACCGAACAGGAGCCGGAGAACGATCAGCGAGGCGAAGCCGGTAGCAAAACCGGTGCAGGCCGTCAGCAGTGCCCATCCACAAACGATCATGGAGAGAAAAAGGCGTGGGCCAATTCGATCCCCCATCCATCCGGCTGGAATCATGGCTATGCTGTATCCGATTGCGAATACGCCGAATACCCATCCGAACTCAACATCTGTAATCCGGAGATCCGAAGACATTTGCAGCTTGGCCGAGGAGATGCAAACCCTAACTGCAATCGTGATGAAGCCCAGCAGAAACACGGCAGCAGTAACTCGCCATCGCATCGCTTTGAGTCGAGAACCGCCTTGCATCAACGGTACCCTTGGAGATACGTGATGCTACGCTCTGCCCATGCTGCTTCCATGGCGATGGTGCTCGCAATACAGCCTGCCCAGGGAGTCCACTGCTCCAGAATCACCGACGGATTCTGACCAAGGCGGCGCAATTCGCTGATAACCCAATCGATCTCAAGATTGCCTTCGCCTGCCGGGCAACCAATAATCTCAAACCCCATCTTGGACGGTAACCGGCGGATGGTGAAATCCTTGATATGAAGATTCCGCACGAATGGCCCTAGCATTGCTACCACTTGCCGAGGAGTTTCCAAAGCGCCGAAAGAGTTTACCGTGTCCAGGCAGATGCCCACGAAGGGATTATCGATGCGCTTCACGAGTGAAGCCAGCTCCGCACAGGAGAGTTGCTCGTAATTCTCGATCGCCAGCTCGACGCCGGCGGATCGATACTCATCAGCAACGGAACGAATGCACTTTTCGGCAAGGGGCAGATTCGGTTTTCCGTCAGACGTACGAATCAAGGTGCGGACAAGCCGCGCCCCGAGAAACCTAGCGAGGTGGAGATAACGTTGTAGGTGTTCCCGCTCAAACCCCACTGTGCCGATCTCTATGGATATTCCCGACCGCGTGGCATGGTCGCGGAGCGTCACCAGTTCCGCCGATGACAGTTTATGGATGGGCAAGTTGTCTGCGATCTGAACGAGATCGAAGCCATGTGCAACCGCACGGTCAATCAGATCCAAAGACGTGAGGGGGTTGGCGGGAAGCGGATAGCCGCTCACCCCCGTGGCCCAGCCATAAGTCCAACTTCCAATTCCCAGGCGCATTTTCTTACCTTGGCTCGAAGATCAGGCCGGCGGCGCCGAATCCCCCATCGACGTTGAGGATGTGACCACTAACAAAGCTGGCCTCGTCCGAAGCGAGAAACAAGGCCACATTGGCGATCTCCGAAGGCGCGGCGTAGCGTCCAATCGGCATAACAGAATGATAGGCGGCACGAGTTGCATCGTCGTGGCACTCGCGTACTTGTTCCGTTTCGGTCGGTCCTGGCGAAATCGCGTTCACCCTGATGCCTTTGGCCGCCAATTCCACCGCCATGACCTTAGTTAGGAGAATTACACCCGCCTTGGCGGCGCCGTATGCCGCCCGTCCTGTCCCTCCGCGTTCACCGGAAATGGATGCGATATTTACAATTCGGCCGCCGCCTTCTTGCAGCATCACGCGCGCTACCGCCTGAGCACAAAGGAACTGGCCGGTCAGGTTGATTTGCAACACGCGATTCCACTCCTCCAGGGTGATTGAAAGAAAGGGCTTTACGTGCCCAATGCCGGCATTGTTCACCAAAATGTCAATGCGCCCGAAAACCTCAAGCGTTTGGCGCACCATCGCCTCCACTTGATCTGGATCGCTGACATCAACCTTCACGGGTATGGCGATGCCGCCGCACGCGGTTATCTCGCTTGCGACTTCTTGCGCCCGACTTTCGTTCCAGTCCGCGATCACGACCGAAGCCCCCTCGCGCACCATCGCCAAAGCGATCTCGCGTCCAATCCCCTGGCCGGAGCCTGTAATGATCGAGACTTTCCCCTTGAATCGTTCTATGGTCATAATGACTCATTCCACAACTAGAATTTCGAAAACGTCGAGTTCGGGTACCCGCATCGAGGCGATGTTGTTTTTGTATTCAAATGGAACCGAATGCTTGCTCGATGCCAAATAGACACGTGACGGCGATTTCTGCATGCTCAATCGAATGGTGATGTCCCGTATGGGGATGGTCTCTTCAGCCGCCGGTCCACCCACGTCCGTCCACGCTCGCGTCTGGCTGGTCACGTAGTTCATTAGGTGCACAAGGTAGCGATTGTCCTGGCGATAGCACCGGACCTCAACCGCAAGTGGCGCGTCTGTTTCAATCGGCAACGGGCCATCATTCGCCCAAGATATAGCGTTGCAGAGCAGCTTACGCAAGCTGGGATCACCGAAGTTGCCGTAGTCGCCGCTCACATCACTCGCAAAGTAGACCACGCGCCCCTTGCCGAGTTTATGTGTCAGGATCGCCGGATACTCCGTAACTTCTCCGGGAGCAACGTCATCGCCAAAGCTGAAGACCCTTCCGGAAACCACCTCGGTCGTAGGCAACATCAACCTTGCCGCTATTTCGGTGCCAGCCCTGGGCAGGATCTTGACTTGTTGGCTGCGCCGGATCGGTATGTTCTCCCGTTGATCGATGCCGGCACAGATCGCGTTTTCCATCGGCTTTACGAAGCTCGTTTCATAATTCAATGGGTTCTCGTAATCAGCTCCGAAGAGATCCGCCAACGCGAAATTGTTCCTGGGAGAGCCGTCGGAGTTGAGCAAAGATGTTCGTGCCGAGGCAACAAGGTTACCCCCGCCCTCAACATACTTCGCCAAAATCCCAGCTTGCCGGTCACTCATCACGACTGCATCCGGCAGGATCAGAACTCGATACTTCGCGATCTGCTGCAAACCAACTGTCTCGCCGTCGTAAATATCAAATGGGACATGCTCCCCCAGCAGTGCTTCATACGCACCTTGGAAACTTGACTGGTAGCGATGTTGACCTGGGTAAAGTGAATCGGAGAGTAAATCACTATCGCGGGAATAGCAAAGTGCTGCAAAGGGCAGATCTTCGGCGGAATCCAGATACGGCCGCAGCGCTGCTATCTCCGGCAGAACCTTTGCGAGTCGATCCGTCAACACCGTGTCCACACTGCCATCTGGAAACGCGTTGTTGATGTATATGGGACTTCCCCCATTGGCCACGATGCTGTAGGCCTGCTGCTTCAGTTCCTGAACGGGTTGGGCCTGGTAGTCACGGGTGTACATGTACGCACCCACCTGCATCCACACCCTCTTGCCACTAAGATTGCGCAGGTGTCGCGTCAGCATACCGGTCTTCCAAGTCTCGCTCACATCACGTGTAGGACCTTGGGGGCCAGAACCGGTCCATTCGCCGATCGAGGTAACCACATCATCCAGAGGTAGGCTTCGCTCGAAGTCCTCACCGTTATTCCAAGCCAGCCCTCTAAGCGCAAACGCGTTGTGAGTATAAATCATATTCGGACGGATAGACTTCACATTTCGGTGCACATCGACATAAAGTTCTTGCACGCTGTCAAATCGAAACTTTAGGAATTGCTGCCATTCCCTGTCGAATCCAGAGTGATGAATAGCCATCTCTGCGCCGTAACGATCGGCGTACTTGCGCTTGCAGTACCGACAGTAGCAGCCATTCGAAGCGAATCCAGCCGTGTCAACCAAGAATCCGTCCAGATCATATCCTTTGACGATTTCAATGATCCGGGCAAGAAAGTAGTCCCTGTAAGGACTATTAGGACAGATTGGACAGATCAGGCCACCAGAACTGATCTCTTTGCCATCGGCATCGATCTGACGCCAATCCGGATTGCGCTCCCAGACGCCCCTATCCGGATAGGAATAGTAACCAAGCATCTTAATGTTCCGCTGATGCAAGGCGTCCAGGTATTCTCGAAGGTGGTCGTGGCCATTGAGATTGCGGTGTATAGGCCCCAATTTCGTAGGAAAGTAGCTGATGCCAAAGTGATCTTCTGAGAATCCCTGGAAAGTGAATGCGACGTTAGCGCCAGACTGAGCAATGGAGTCCGCCAGCTTCTGTGGATCCCAGTTCGTGATGCTTTTGGGATACCATTCAGGGGCCCAGATATTAGTACCAACCCCGGTAACCGGATTCTCGAACCAGGGTTGCGCGTCTTGCCCAAGCGCCGCTGGGCTGCCTCCTGCCACGATGGCATTGCTTCCGAGCGGGAATCCCCGCATGATCGTATTTAAGGTGCCGTTTTGTGACGCTTTGGCCAAGGGAGCGAGTGAAGCGGTCCCCAGGAGTGCAAGTACTTGACGTCTTGAAAAACACCTCATCTAGTTCCTCCCTAACCGGGTCCGATCCGAGCTATCTGATGTTTACGCACAATAGTTCTCACTAATTCGCGAAACTTGGATTGATCCCATTTGCTATTCCTCGCACGATCCTAAACACTTGAATCGGTCTATTTGCACGTTGCAGAGGTCCCAAGCAAACTTGGAAATACTAAATGCTCGATCTCGAACGGATCTTCTAAGTCAATCCGATTTTATCGATTGTACTGGGGCGTACATCCCTTCAGGCGCGCCCAGACCACATTGCACTGCTCAACAGTGCTGGCTGACAACGGACCCTCCTGAATCGCCGTGAGATTCATCTCAAGTTGTTCCACGCATGATGCGCCCACGACGACGCATGATGTCGGCGTGTGATGAAGCAGCCAACTAAACGCCATACTGATTAGAGAACGGCCAGCGCGTGACGCGATTGTTGTCAACTCGTCTACGGCTTCCAGGAACTCTGAGTTCCAGTAGCGATCCCTGTATACCTGGTTCTTGACGAAGCGGCTCCCATTTGCCGGCTGCGAGGCCACATGCTTGCCCGTCAAGAGCCCCCCAGCTAGCGGATTATACACAAGGATTGAGACGCCGAGATCTGCAGCCATCGGAAGGAACTCCTGCTCAACTCCCCTGGCAAGCAAGTTATACATGGGCTGAGCGATACGAATTGGTCTGTATTTGTGTTTATCTGCGATCCATTGCATCTGGCATACTTGCCAGCTCGCATAATTAGAGCAGGCAGCGTAGCGTACTTTCCCAGCACGGATCATTCCATCGAGCACTTCCAGCGACTCCTCGAGTGGGATTTTATCGTCCGGTTGGTGAAGATAGTAAAGATCGAGGTAGTCGGTCTTAAGTCGACGCAGAGAATCTTCAAGCGCCTTGACCATCGCGCAGCGCGAAAGGCCCCCATCCAGCGGCCCCTCACCCATCGAAAAGCCCGCCTTGCTGGCCAAGATGAACTGCTGCCGCCGTCCATTGAATGCTCTTCCCAAGATTTCTTCGGCAGCACCATGACCATAGATGTTGGCTGTGTCGATAAAATTAATCCCGTGGTCGAGAGCGTAATTCAATATGTCTTGTGACTGGGCTTCGCTGGCCGGCGAGCCAAACGTCATAGTCCCGAGGCACGCTCGGCTCACATCCAGATCAGTTCCATTCAAAGTTATGAAATCCATGATATAGACGAGGCTAATAAGCAGCTTCGAGTGTGTAAAGTTAATGTGAGTCACCGACTCTTGTAACATAACGGTAACTGTGCGGGTCGCTCTGATCGCGTTTCACGATTAGGCGAAAATTGAACGAATCACGCCCTTCGTCGGCAACATGACGGGCGACAATTAAAACTACCGATCG
>ODAK010002153.1_pt1 | contig 20826 bp, 17 predicted proteins | sample 1539591 | NCBI WGS metagenome assembly ODAK01 (sample SAMEA3539303, study PRJEB22396) | soil metagenome | biome: tundra; feature: field; material: soil | place: USA | collected 2010-05 | depth 0.15 m | reverse complement strand
GCCCGCTCGGCGGTGTCGATCGAAGCCCTCGCCCTGCGCCGCCGCGGCGCCAGCGTCCAAGCGGTGGCGCCCAACGCCGAGTGCGCCGCGGCGATGGGGAACAACTTCATGGACCGCGAGCCCCGCACCCAGGTCCTGGCCGCCGCCTACCGCCAGGGCCTGCTGATCGTCGCCGGCAACGGCCGGCCCTAGGGCGTCCTGACCGCCTCCGTGGTCACTGTCGTGACCGCCTCGGCCTCGGCCAGCACAGCGCGACGGCGTACCGCGTTGGACAGCGCTCGCACGTAGGCCCGTGCGGCCGCCTCCAGGATGTCGGTCGAGACACCCTGGCCGGAGCCGGTGACGCCGCCCACCTCGAGCACGACCGATGTCTCCCCGAGCGCGTCCTGGCCGGCGGTGACCGCATCGACGCGGAACTCGCGCAGGCGAGCGTCGGTCCCGGTGGCCGCGTTGATCGCGTGGAAGATCGCGTCGACCGGACCGTCGCCGGTGAATGAGCCGACCAGCTCCTCGCCGTCGGGAGCGGAGATGCCCACGGTGGCGTGCGGAGGACGCCGCGACGAGGCCTCGACGTCGAACCATTGCAGCTGAAAGGCATGGACCTCCTCACGCAGCTCGTCGGTGACCAGCGCCTCCAGGTCCAGCGCCGTGACCTGCTTCTTCTTGTCGGCGATCGCCTTGAAGCGCTTAAAGGCCAGGTTCAGGCTCTGACCCGAGAGCTCGAAGCCGAGCTCGGCCAGCGCCTGATGCAGCGCGTGGCGGCCCGAGTGCTTGCCCAGCACGATCGAGTTGGCCTCCAGGCCGACGCTGGTGGCATCCATGATCTCGTAGGTCGTGCGCTCCTTGAGCACGCCGTCCTGATGGATCCCGGACTCGTGCGCGAACGCGTTGCGCCCGACGATCGCCTTGTTGGGCTGGACGGGATAGCCGGTCAGGCGCGAGACCATCCTCGACGTCCGCGCGATCTCCCGCGTCACCGCCCCGGTGTGCAGTCCCACGTCCTCCCTGCGCGTGTGCAACAGCATCACGATCTCCTCCAGCGCGGCGTTGCCGGCGCGCTCCCCGATCCCGTTGACGGCACATTCGACCTGGCGCGCCCCGGCCAGCAGTCCGGAGAACGAGTTGGCGACTGCCAGGCCCAGGTCGTCGTGGCAGTGGACCGAGAGCACGACGTCGTGCAGCGCGGGCACGAGCTCGTACAGCCGCCCCAGGAAGGCGGCGTACTCGTCGGGCATCGCGTAGCCCACGGTGTCCGGGATGTTGATCGTCGTCGCGCCCTCGTCGATTGCGATCTGGCACACCTCGGCGGTGAACTCGACATCGGCGCGCGTGGCGTCCATCGGCGAGAACTCCACGTCGTCGACGTACCGCTTGGCGTGGGCCACGGCCGCGCGGGCCTGGCCCTTGACGTCCTCGCGCGTGGTCTGCAGCTGGTGGCGGATGTGGATGTCCGACGTGGAGATGAAGGTGTGGATGCGGGGACGCGAGGCGTCCTTGACGGCGTTGTAGGCCGCGTCGATGTCGGCCACGTGCGTCCGGGCCAGGGCGGCGATCACCGGCGGCGCCGGGTCTACCACCCGGCGCGAGATCTCCTGCACGGCCTCGACCTCACCTGGCGAGGTGATTGGGAAGCCGGCCTCGATCACGTCCACTCCCAGCCGGGCCAGCTGCTGGGCGATCTCCAGCTTCTCCTGGGTGTTCAGCGAGATGCCCGGCGATTGCTCGCCGTCCCGCAGTGTCGTGTCGAAGATCAGTACTCGGCTTGGGTCCTCAGGCTTGATCATGTCGCTCCTATCTCTCTCGAACCTTGCTTCTTCTCGGTGCTGAGTTCGCGGCTACGTGCGGCCGCCCACGCGCTATTCCCCCTTGCGGGGGAGGAGAAGAAGTCGAAGGTCGAGACTGAACGACATCTGCGCTCAAGCCTAGCAGCGCTCAAGCGCGCCGCAAGCGGCGAGCCCCTGCGAAGATTGACCGATGACCGACGTTCACAGACAGGTCACGGCCGAGCGCGCCCGCTGGCCGTGGCTATCGCTGCTGCCGCTGGGTGCCGGTGCGTGGGCGCCGATCTACGCCGGCTTCAAAGCGCACATGAAGACATGGGTGGCGCTGGGCGCGCTGTGGTCGGCGGTCACGGTCGCCGGCTGGGTCAAATCGAGCATCTCGCACTCCGGACACGACGACGTGGCGGGGATGCTGATGATCGTCGGCTGGGTCGGGGCGATAGCCACCTCGTTCGTGATCCGCGGCGAGTATGAGCGCCGCACCGGGTCGCCGCTGCTGGAGGCCGAGGCCCGCGCACAGCAGCGGCTGTCTGACCGGCAGCGGGCGCTGGAGATCGCTGCTCAGAATCCATCCCTGGCCCGGGAGATGGGTGTCGGGCGCCCTGACCGCGCCGGGGCGCTGGACGCCGGGCTGGTCGACGTCAACAACGCTGCGGTGACGGCCCTGCTGGAGCTTCCCGGCGTCGACGGCGACGTTGCCACCCAGATCGTGGAGACTCGCGAGCAGGTGGACGGGTTCTCCTCACTCGAGGATCTCGGCGCAACACTCGACCTCGACGGCGACCTTGTCGAGCAGCTGCGGGGACGGGTCGTATTCCTGCCTCGAGAGGCCAGGCCGTCCCCGAAACCGTCGTCAGCGGACCACGCCGACTGACCGCGATCGGGCGTCCGATCAGCGCTCGGCGCACAGCGCCTCGAACTCGGACTCGAACACCTAAGTCTCCCACGCCACCCGGGGCCGTCCACCCACCCGCCGGCGCCAGCCTGGCGTCTGACCGGCAGCCTCGTCGGCCCGGCCTACAGGCTCACGCTCTGCCCGGCCACGAACCCGTCGGAGGCGAGGATCGCGTCGAGCACGTCGCGCGGAACCGGCAGGCTGGTGGTGATCGCCATCGCCGCCAACCGGCCCTCCTCGCTGCCGTCCTCATCCGGTTGGCGGCCCACCGCGGCCGAGACGATGTTGACCCCGTGCTGGCCGAACAACGTTCCCACGCGGCCGAGCATCCCGGGCAGGTCGCGGTAGCGAAACAGCGTGATGTGGCGTTCGAGCTGGACGTCGAAGCGCTGTCCCCAGGCCTCCAGCAGGTGCGGGCGATTGCGATGGCCGATCAGCGTGCCGACCACGCGGACGCTGGTCTCGCCGCAGGTCACGGTCACCCCGACCACGTCAGCGTAGTCGCGCGCGCCGGAGTGCTTGGTCTCGACCAGGTCGATCCCGCGCTCCTCGGCGATCGCCGGCGCGTTGACCTCGTTGATGTCCTCCTCGGTGTGACCGCGCATCACCCCCAGCAGCGCCTCGATCGCCAGCAGCCGCGTGTCACGCTCGCCGATACGGCCCAGGAACTCGGCCTGCACGCGATCCACCGACGAGCCCGCCGCGAGCGCGATGGCGATCGCGCCCAGCGAGCGGCACAGCGGCACGAATGGCCCCAGCGCCTCCATGTCGTCGGCCGGGATCGCCGGCACGTTGACGGCGCTGGTGACCACGCCGCCGGTGAGCGCGGCGACCACCTGCTCGGCGGCCTGATAACCGGCGCGATCGGTCGCCTCGGCGGTCGAGGCCCCCAGGTGAGGCGTCACGATCACGTTCGGGTAGGCGAACAGCGGATGCTCGGTGATCGGCTCGGAGCGGAACACGTCGAGCGCCGCGCCCCCCACCTTGCCCGAGTCAAGCGCCGCCTGGAGGTCCTCGTCGACGACCAGGGGGCCGCGGGCGACGTTGAGCACGCGCACGCCGTCCTTGCACTTGGCCAGTGCGGCGGCGTCCAGCCAGCCCTCAGTCTCCGGCGTCTTGGGCAGATGCAGGGTGAGGAAGTCCGCGACGGCGTAGAGCTCGTCTGAGGAGTCGGCCTTCTCGACCCCGAGCTCGCGATAGCGCTCGGCGCCCACAAACGGGTCAAACGCGACCACCTTCATCCCGAAGGCATGGGCGCGCTGGGCCACCAGTTGGCCTATGCGGCCGAAACCGAGGATCCCGAGCGTCTTCTCGTACAGCTCCACGCCGGAGAACTTCGAGCGTTCCCAGGAGCCACCCTTCAGCGAGGCATGGGCCTGAGGGACGTTGCGGGCGAGCGCGAGCAGCAGCGCCATCGTGTGCTCCGCGGCCGTGATCACGTTGGACTGGGGCGCGTTAGCGACCACGATCCCGCGCTTGGTGGCCGCGTCCACGTCGACGTTGTCGACGCCGACGCCGGCCCGGCCGACGGCCCGCAGACGCTTGGCCCTCGCCACCAGGACGGCGTCGAGCTTGGTCGCCGAGCGGATCAGGATGCCGTCATAGTCGCCGATCCGCTCGGCCAGCTGGCTGGGCTCCCAGCCGACCCCCAGATCGACGTCGAAGTGCTCTCTGAGCAGGTCGATGCCCGAATCGCCGATCTTCTCGGCGACCAGCACCCGGGGCCTGGCGGCGGCAGCGCTCACGTATGCTCGAGCACCCAGTCGATGCATGCCGTCAGCGCCTGCACGTCGGCCGGGTCGGTCGCCGGGAACATCGCGATCCGTAGTTGGTTCGCCCCGAGCTTGCGGTAGGGCTCGACGTCGACGATCCCGTTGGCGCGCAGTGTCGCCGCCAGCGCCTTGGCGTCGACCGACTGATCGAAGTCGATCGTCCCGACGACCAGCGAGCGCTTGGCCCGATCGGTCACGAACGGCGTCGCCAGCTCGTGCTTCTCAGCCCACCGGTACAGGTGCCGAGAGGAGGCGGTGGTGCGCTTGACCATCGCCTTGAGTCCACCCTGCTTAAGCATCCATTGCAGCTGGTCGGCGAGCAGCAGCAGCGTGGCGATCGCCGGGGTGTTGTAGGTCTGGTCCTTGCCCGAGTTCTCGAGCGCGATCCGCAGCGAGAGGAAGTCGGGGATCCAACGCACGCCACGGGTGCCGGAGTCGAGCTTGCCCACCCGCTCGAGCGCGGCGGGGCTGAGCAGCGCCAGCCACAGGCCGCCGTCGGAGGCGAACCCCTTCTGGGGGGCGAAGTAGTAGGCGTCGGCCTCGGTCACGTCGACGGGCAGGCCGGCGGCCGCGGACGTGGCATCGATCAGCACCAGCGCGTGCTCGGCCCCTGACGGCCGGCGGACCGGCACCATCACGCCGGTCGAGGTCTCGTTGTGCGCCCAGGCGATCACGTCGGCGTCGGGATCGGCGACCGGCTCGGGCGCATCGCCGGGGGCCGACTCGATCACGATCGGATCGCGCAGGTAGGGCGCGCCGCGGGTGCAGGCGGCGAACTTGGAGCTGAACTCACCGAACGCCAGATGCAGCGCCCGCTCGCGCACCAGACAACAGGTGGCGGCGTCCCAGAAGGCCGTCGTGCCCCCGTTTCCGAGCGCGATCTCGTACCCGTCGGGCAGCTGGAACAGATCGCGCAGCCCGGTCCGGATGCTCGCCACCAGAGACTTGACCGGCGCCTGGCGGTGCGAGGTCCCCATCACCGCGGCACCTGTGCCCGCGAGGTGCTCGAGCTGCTCTGGGCGGATCCGCGACGGACCCGAGCCAAAGCGGCCGTCTACGGGCTTAAGCTCGTCGGGGATCTGCGCAACCGTGGAGGTCTGAGTCATGCGGGTCCCTCGAAGCTAGCTGATGGGACAGACGGGCAGCGTGCCCGTGCCCCTATTCGGCAAACTCGGTGTCGATCCAGTCCATCTGGGCCCGCAGCTCGCGCCCAACGACCTCCACCTGATGGCCGGCCTGCTCGGAGCGCATGCGCTTGAAGTTCTCCTGCCCGGCCCGGTTCTCGGCGATCCATTCGCGGGCGAAGTCACCGGACTGGATCTCCCCCAGCAGCGCCTTCATGGCGGCTCGCGATTCGTCGCCGATCACCCGCTTGCCGCGGGTCAGATCGCCGTACTCAGCGGTGTTGGAGATCGAGTAGCGCATCCCGGCGATCCCCTTCTCGTACATCAGATCGACGATCAGCTTGAGCTCGTGCATGCACTCGAAGTAGGCCAGACGCGGGTCGTAGCCCGCGTCGACGAGCGTCTCGTAGCCGGCGCGAACCAGTTCGGTGACGCCGCCGCAGAGCACCGCCTGCTCGCCGAACAAATCGGTCTCGGTCTCGTCCTTGAAGGTCGTCTCGATCACGCCGCCGCGGGTGCAGCCGATGCCCTTGGCGTAGGCCAGCGCCAGCCCCAGCGCGTGGCCGGTCGGGTCCTGGGCGACCGCCACGAGCCCCGGCACGCCCGAGCCTTCCAGGTACTGGCGGCGGACCAGATGCCCGGGACCCTTGGGCGCGACCAGCGCGACGTCGACTTCGGGCGGCGCGACGACCTGCTCGTAGTGGATCGAGAAACCGTGCCCGAACAGGAGCAGGTTCCCCGGCGCGATCCCGTCCTTCACGCCGGACTCCCAGACCTGCTGGTGGAGCTCGTCGGGGACGAGCATCATCACCACGTCGCCCTCGCTGGCCGCATCGGCGGGCTCGGTCACGCGCAGGCCATGCTGCTCGGCCTTGGCGACGCTGGACGAATCGGGTCGCAGGCCGACCACGACCGATACGCCGGAGTCCTTCAGGTTGAGCGCGTGGGCGTGCCCCTGGGACCCGTAGCCGATGATCGCGACGGTCTTGCCGTCGAGGAGTTTGAGGTCAGCGTCGTCGTCGTAGAACATAGGGTCGCCAGGCTACACGGCGAGCCTCGCCGGCGACCTGCGGGCCGAGCCGGGCACGAGCGGTCGCCCGGGCCCTACGGGCCTACGGGCCGCCGAACCGGCTGCGCAGCGCGAGCACGTTGTTGACGTACTGCTGGGTGTCTGAGTACATGCCGTGTTGCTGGACCGATTGCAGTCCCTGGTAGTAGCCCGCGGCGGCCAGCGCGGGATCGCCGCCGGTGGCCGACATCAGCGAGTGCAACAGCAGCACGCCCCCGCGCACGTTGTCCGACGCCGACGCGGGCGCGAGCGGCGCCGAGCCCGCGAGGTTCTGGCCGATCCAGGTCCAGGTGCCGGGCTCGATCTGCATCACGCCGACGGCGCCGGTGCTGGAGACGAGATCGTTGTTAAAGCCGCTCTCCTGCCAGCCGATCGCCGCGGCCAGGGACGAGGAGACCCCGTTGGCAGCGGCGATCGAGCCGATGTCCGATGCGCTGACGGTCTGTGGAGTCGGGTAAGGGCCTGAGGTTGCCCCCGAGGCGCCGGTCGAGACCGGCTGGGAGATGGTGCTCACCGGGCTCGGAGCGCCCGACATACTCAGCACCGAGCCCGCCAGCAGCGTGCCGTCCGGCGCGATGCCGTTGTCGGCCGCCAGGGCATCGACACTGACGCCGGCTCGGGCGGCGATCGCCGACAGCGTGTCACCCAGCTGCACGACGTATGAGCCGCCCGGGGCCCCTGAGCTCGTGCTGCCGGCCACCGTCGAGCTGGCCGCGGTGGTCGGGGTCTGCCCGACCGTGCTCGGGGAATCGTCGCCGTTGCCATCGCCGTCGCCGGTCGGTGACCGTGCCGACTGGGTCGCGGGCGAGCCGGTCTGGGGCGGGATCGCCAGCACCGAGCCGGCGACCAGCTGCTTGTCAGCCGAGACTCCGTTGGCCGCGGCGAGCTGGGCCACCGACAGCCCGTCGGCCGCCGCTACCGAGGAGAGCGACTCGCCGCGAACCACCACGTGCTCGAAGGCGGCGTCGGCGGCGGCCGGGAAGGCGAGCAGGGTCAGGGCGGCCAGGCAGGGGAGGATTCGGAGTCTCATGGCGGCGCATTGTGGCCCCACAACGCCGGCTGCGAAACTCCTGCAACGCGGGTTTCAGCTTGCAAGGATTGATTCAGGCCCCGGCGCCGGCCACCAGCGCGCTGCCTGGGAGCTGCACGGAACCGTCGTCCTGCGTGTAGGACTCGGCCAGTTCGCCGATCCGCCCGCGCACGTCGGCACGCTGAGATTGGGTGAGGCGATCGAACGATTCCCGGAACATGAACGACAGATCATGGGTCTCCTGCAGGTAGGCGTCGAGATCGGTGTAGGAGCGGTCCAGCGACACCGTCTGCACGTCTATGTCCTCAAAGCCGGCTGCCTCCAGTAGCTGCGCCAGCGCCCCGGGCACGGCGAGTGCGAACATGCCGGGGCCGTCGCGATCCGGCGGCGCCGCGTGCCCCAGCGCCACCAGCGCGCGGCCGGGGATCGTCGCCCAGGGGTTGCTCTCCCCCACGTCCCACACGGCCAGCGCCACCCGGCCACCGGAGCGCACCACGCGGCGGATCTCCTGCCCCGCGGCGGGCGGATCGACGACCAGCATGATCCCGAAGCGGCACAGGACCGCGTCGACGCTAGCGGTCGGCAGGTCGATCCATTCCAGCTCCAGGCGGGCGAACTCGACGTTGTCGATCCCGGCCTCCCCGGCGCGCGCGCGCGCCACCTCAAGCATCGCCTCGGCTCCATCGCTGCAGATCAGCGTCCCTCCGGGTGCGATCAGCTCCGCGGCCAGGAACCCCACGTCGCCCGGCCCGGCCGCCAGCTCCAGCACGCGCTGGCCGGGCTGCAGCGCGAGCGCGTCGATCATCGCGGCCGATACCGCCATGAACGCCGGGCGCAGCCGCGTGGCCCGCTTTCCCCACCCCGGCGCCGAGCGCTCCCAGCGCTCGAGGCTCTCCGCCCGCTGGGCGTCTGGATCCTCGCTGGTCATCTGAACCCCTCTCGCTGGTCGTCGTCCGGCGGTGCGCCGAGCCCCTCGTGTCGCATCAGCGCGCCGAACGTCGATTCGATCTGCGCGCTCATCCGCTGTCCGAAGATCGCCACCAGCGCGTCAGTGGCCAGCGGGCGCAGGCGCGCGATCGACTCGTCGATCTCCGGCCAGCGCTCCAGCGGCATGCCGGCCTGCTGGAACGGTTGCCAGACCTCGCGCATGAACAACGCGACGAAAGCGCCGGAGGCCGCGTCGCAATGGCGCGCGAGCTCTTCGAAGACCGCCAGCGCCCCGTCGAGTGAGACGCCGCGGGCCACCACCTGCTCGGCGACGGCCAGCAACGACGGGCTCGGAGCCTGAAAGCTATCCTCCCCGGCTGCCACCAGCACTCCGAGCCGCTGCGCCCGGGCCAGCACACGCGGCGCTTGCTCCGCGCTGACCGTGAAGCGCCGGCCGAGCTCGGCGGCGGTGAGCGTCTGCGGCGCCTCGGCGTCGGGCGAGCTGGTCAGCGCCTGCTCAAAACGTGCCAGCCGCTCGGCCGTCCCGGTCTCGTCGTCGAGCAGCCGCTTGATCCCCCCGAGGTTGAAGCCCTGCTCCTGCAGCTGGCGGATCAGCCGCAGCTGGGCGATGTGCGCGGGGCCGTAATAGCCCACCCGCAGGCGTACCTCGGGCGGGGCCAGCAGCCCACGGGCCTGGTGGGCGCGGATGTTGCGCACCGACATCCCCGACTGTGCGGCGAGCTGCTCGATCGTGAGCTGGTTGGGAGCCGACACCCCGCGGATCATACGCTCGATCCCACAGATGATGTGACGTCAATCGATGTCACATCATTAAGGAGCTATTCCTCGCTCGAATCGCGAAGCGATTCGCCAGCGAATTGCTTCGCGATGACCACTCTTGATCGAGCGACTTACCCTGGTTCGCGAAGCGATTTGCCAAGGTCGCGGCGCCGCAGCTTCCCCGTCTCGCCGCGCGGCAGGCCGCTCACCAGCCGGATCGCCTTGGGCACCTTGAAGCCGGCCAGCTTCCGGGCGCAGTGGGCCCGCAGCGCCTCCCCGTCGGAGGCCATCCCGGCCCGGAGCACCACATAGGCCGCCACTGCCTCGCCCCATTCGGGGTCCGGGACGCCGACTACGGCGGCGTCGGCGACCGCCGGATGCTCGAGCAGCACCGCCTCCACCTCGGCCGGGGCGATATTCTCACCGCCGCTGACGATCCTGTCGGCCTTGCGCCCGGTGATCGTCAGCCGCCCGCGTCCGTCCAGCGCACCCAGGTCGCCGGTGTGCAGCCAGCCGTCGTCGCCCAGCGCGCCGCGCGCGACGCTGGGCCCTCGCACCAGGATCTCGCCGTCGTCGGCGATCCGCAGCTCGGTCCCGAGCAGCGCCAGCCCGTTGGTGGCGATCTGCGAGCACGCCTCGGTCATACCGTAGGAGGGGGCGACGTTCACGCCGGCCGCACCGGCCGCTACCAGCAGCGCGGGGGCGATCGGACCGCCGCCCAGCAACGCCCAGCGCAGCGTCGGCGGTTCGCGCAGTCCGGCGTCGAGCAGCCGGGCGAGCATCGTCGGCACCAGCGACACGAGCGTTACGGCCCGGGCGGGGTCCATCAGCGCCCCGAGCACCGCCTCGGTATCGAAGCGATCGTGCAGGACCACGGTGGTGGCGTAGATCGCGCTGCGAAGCTGGACCGACAGGCCGCCCACGTGGGCGAGCGGCATCGGGCACAGCCAGCGCTCCTGCGGGTCGAGCCCCAGGGCGAGCGCCGAGCCGATCGCGTTCCAGAGCCAGTTGTCGTAGCTGAGCGCCACCGGCCGCGGTGCCGCGGCGGTCCCCGAGGTGTGCATGATCGTGGCGATCTCCTCCAGCGCCACCGCCTGGCGCAGCGGGGCCGGAGCTCCGTCCAGCGGCTCTGAGACGACGGTCACTGCCCCCGCCGTGCGCGCCTGCTGCTCGTCCTCGCGCAGCCGCAGATCGATCGGCACCGCCACTGCGCCGATCGCCAGGCATCCGTGCAGTGCCACGACCAGCTCCTGGCCGGCCAGCGCCAGCGCGACTCGGTCCCCGGCGCCCACTCCGCGCTCCAGCAGCGCACCGGCGGCCGCCCGAGCGCGATCAAACAGCGCCTGATAATCCAATCGCGTCCCGCTGCCCTCCAGCGCGACGCGGTCCCCCTGCGTTCGCGCGGCGCGCGCCAGCCAGAGTTCCACTGCTACGGCTTAGCTACGCCACGCAACTATTGCGACCCGTGATGGAGGACCGCGCGCGATGGCGGGGCACTGGGACGGACGGCGGCCGAGCCGCCGCGACGCCGTGGCCGGCGCACGCGTATCTCCTCGGCGAGGAAGTAGGAGCCGATCACCAGCACCGCGGCGATCGCCTGCGCCGCGATCGTCTGGACATTGGGGAAGATCGAGAACCACAGACCCATCCAGCCGGGCAGCGCGATGTGCAGCGACGTCGTGCCGATCCAGCCGGCCTGCTGGAGCTCCTGCACGCTCTCGCCGACCATCACCAGCAGCACGGCGCCGAGCAGGATCCCGGTGGCCACCAGCATGCGCTTGTAGGGCAGCCGCCGCTGCAGGCCGAAAGTCGCGTAGCCGATCACGGCGACGAATACCAGTCCGATCGCGACGCCTTCCAGAACGACGCCCGATCCGTAGCGCAGCCGGAGGTTCTGCAGGAACAGGACGACCTCAAAGCCCTCGCGGTACACGGAGGTGAAGCCGAGCAGCGCGAGCCCGAGCATCGTCCGTTGCGCGCTCACCGAGCCAGCGTCGCCGACCAGCTGCTGGCGCTTTTTGTTGTGGTGTGAGATCCAGCCGGTCCAGTACACGCGATGAAAGAACCAGTTCATGACCACCAGCAGCACGGCGATCGCCAGCAATCCGGTAGCCGCCTGCAGGTCCAGGCTGGACGGGCCGACGGCGCTGGTGATGGTGATCGCCGCGAACCAGGTGATCACGGCGACCCCGAACCCCAGCGCCGCGCCGGCCGACAGCGGCTTGCGGTAGGTGCGGTTGGCGCCGCGCATGCTGGCGGTCAGGACCGCCAGCACCAGGATCGTCTCCAAACCCTCGCGCAGCACCAGGACGCCGCTGTCGAGCACCACCGCCAGGTGGCCGAGGTGGGTGTTGGGACCGGTCGGATCCGGCGTGCCGCCGCCGGCGTTGATGATCTGCCACACCAGCAGGCCGATGATCAGGGCCGCCAGCGAGCCCCAGCCGACTCGTCTGCGTGTGACGCTGGTCATTAGGGCACCCTAACACACCACTCTGGACATGCCCGCTTGATTCGACCCCGCTTGCGTAGAGTCCTGGCTGCCCTCTTTCCAATCAGGAGCTACCCGTGAGCATCAGCTGGCAACCGGCCGGCGAGTACAGCGACATCCGTTATGAGCTGGCCGGCGGCGAGAACGCCGGCATCGCCAAGATCACGATCGACCGACCCGAGGTGCGAAACGCGTTCCGGCCGGAGACCGTGATCGAGCTCTCTCACGCCTTCGAGCGTGCGCGTGAGGACCCGGATGTCGGTGTGGTGATCCTGACCGGCGAGGGCCCGGACGCATTCTGCGCGGGTGGGGACCAGCGGGTGCGCGGCGGACGCGGCGGCTACGTGACCGGCGCCGATCCGGCCCTCGCCGGGCGCCAGCCGGCCGTCGGGCGCTTTCACGTGACCGACCTGCACGTCCAGATCCGGCGCCTGCCCAAGCCGGTCGTGGCGATGGTGGCGGGCTACGCGATCGGCGGCGGGCACGTCCTGCACGTGGTCTGCGATCTGACGATCGCTGCCGACAACGCGCGCTTCGGCCAGACGGGGCCAAAGGTCGGCTCGTTCGATGGCGGCTTTGGGGCGAGCGTGCTCTCCCGCCTCGTCGGGCCCAAGAAGGCCAAGGAGATCTGGTTTTTGTGCCGGCAGTACGGCGCCGAGGAGGCGCTCCGGATGGGTCTGGTCAACACGGTGGTGCCGCTGGAGCGACTGGAAGCGGAGACGGTGCAGTGGTGCCGGGAGATGCTCGCGCTGTCCCCGTTCGCGCTGCGCCTGCTCAAGGCGAGCTTTAACGCCGACGAGGATGGCCTGGCCGGGATTCAGCAGCTGGCCCACGACGCCAACCTGCTCTTCTACATGAGCGAGGAGGCCCAGGAGGGCCGCGATGCGTATCTCGGCAAGCGTCCCCCGGACTACTCGCAGTTCCCGCGGCGAGCCTAGTGACTACCGAGAGGACCGGCTAGTGGCGTCTTCGGCGGCGGCATCGATCCCCAGCGGGATCAGGATCTGGCTCATGGCCGCGCGCCCGCGGACCCTGCCGGCGGCGGTGGCCCCGGTGCTGGTGGGCACGGCGCTGGCCGGCTTTGGCGGCGTGTTCCATCCCCTCAGGCTCGTGGCGGCGCTGCTGGGCGCGCTGTTCATCCAGGTCGGCACCAACCTCTCCAACGATTACTCCGATGCGCGCCGGGGCGCCGACGCCGACGACCGCCTCGGTCCCGTGCGGGTGACCGCGGGTGGCCTCGTGCCACCCAAGCAGGTGCTCGTCGCCACCTACGTTTCGTTCGCGCTGGCGGTGCTCGCCGGCGCCTACCTGATCGCGGTCGCCGGGTGGCAGCTGCTGCTGGTCGGCGCGGCGTCGATCCTCGCCGGCGTGCTCTACACCGGTGGCCCCAGACCCTATGGCTATGAGGGCCTCGGCGAGCTGTTCGTGTTCCTGTTCTTCGGCATCGTCGCTGTGGCGGGATCGTTCTTCGTGCAGGTCAAGCACCTGCAGTGGGAGGCGTTCGCGCTGGCCGTCCCGGTCGGTCTGCTGGCGGCGGCGATCCTGGTCGTCAACAACGTGCGGGACATCGACAGCGATCGTCGCGCGGGCAAGCGCACGCTGGCCGTGCGGCTCGGGCGCGAGCGCACGCGGACGCTGTTCGCCGCCACCGTCTATCTGGCCTTCGTGCTGACGCCCGTCACCTGGCTGTTCGGACCGGTGAGGGCCTGGGTGCTGTTGCCGTGGCTGACCGTGCCGCTGGCCGCCCGGATCGTCCGCGGCGTGCGCAACCGCACCGACGGCCCGTCGCTCAACCAGGCGCTGGCCCAGACCGGGATGCTGCAGCTGGCGTTTTGCGTGCTGCTCTGCGCCGGCCTGCTGCTCAGCCGGTGAGCCGCTCCCCGCAGCGCCGGGTCGCGTGATCCTCGGATTGCACCCCGTCAGCGCGCGGCTGCGCGGCGAGTTCGCCGCCGGCCATGGAGAGGTACGCACGCGCCAGCTGCTGGTCGTCTCGATCGAGTCCGCCGACGGGCACGTCGGCCACGGCGAAGCCGCGCCGCTTGAGTCCTATGACGGCGTCGGGATCGACGACGTGCGGGCCGCGCTGGAGGACTGCCGGGCACCGTTGTCAGACGCCGACGGCGCCGGCCGCGACGAGGTGCTGCGAGCCTGCGCCCAGGTGGCCGTGCTCCCGCAGGCCGTGGCGGCGATCGATCTGGCCCTGATCGACCTGGAGGGCCGCCGCCGCAAACTCCCGGCCTGGCAGCTGCTGGGCGCTCAGGCCCCGCGCGCCGTCGAGCTCAACTGGACGATCTCGGCTGACGATCGGTCCGGGGCCGCGCGTGAGGCGGCCGAGGCCCGGGCCGCGGGCTTCTCGACGGTCAAGGCGAAGGTGGCGATCGGCGACGACGCCGGGCGGCTGGCCGCCGTGCGGGCGTTCGGCGGCCCGCAGATGGCGATCAGGATCGACGCCAACGGGGCCTGGTCCCCGCAGGAGGCGCTGGCCAACCTGAGCGTGCTGGAGCCGATCGGGATCGAGCTCTGCGAGGAGCCGGTCGCCGGCGTGCCGGAGATCGCCGCGCTGGCGTCGCTGACCGAGATCCCGCTGGCGCTGGACGAGTCCGCGGTGGCGCCGGCGACGTTCGCCCGGCGGGCCTGCGATCTGATCTGCCTGAAGATCGCACGCTGCGGCGGCGCCAGCGGCCTGATCGACGCGGCGCGGCGGGCTCGGGAGGTGGGCTACGAGGTCTTTCTGGCCTCGACGCTCGACGGGCCGCTGGGCATCGCGGCCGCGCTGCACGCCGCGGCCGTCGTGGCACCGCAGCGGGCGTGCGGGCTGGCCACGCTGTCGATGTTCGAGGTCCCGCTGGGCCCGCTGGCCCCCACCCGGGGACGGCTCTCGCCGCCACCCGGCCCTGGTCTCGGCGACGGCCTGCTCGGCTGGTATGAAACCGTCGCGCGATCAGGCTAGTGCACTAGTGCACTAGCCGGCGATGATCGCGGCCAGCTGCGCCGGGCGTTCCAGATGGACGGCGTGGCCGGCTCCGGGGACGATCGTCACCTGGGCGTCGGCGATCGCCGCCGACATCCGGACCGCCAGATCCCGGAACTTGGCGTCGCGCTCGCCGGCAACCAGGGTCACAGGTATCGCCAGCTCGCCGAGGCGTTCCCACAGCGACGGCAGCACCCCGGTGCCGAGGCCCCGCAGCGCGCGGGCCAGGCCCGCCGGCGCGCTGCGGAGGCGGTCGGCGTGCGCGACGGCGGCCACCGCGGGCGACTGGCCTGACAGGACGGGTGTCTGGGCCCAGCGGTGGGCGAACTGCTCGACGCTGCCGCGCTCGATCTCCTGCGCCAGGCCTTCGTCGGCGTCGCGCCGGGATTGGCGCTGCACCGGATCAGAGATCCCGGGGCTGGCGCCGATCAGCACCAGGCGCGTGATCCGCTGGGGCATCGCCAGCGCCACGTGCAGGGCGATCCGCCCCCCCATCGAGTAGCCGACAAGCGTGAACGCGGGTGGCGCGAGCGCGGAGATGTCGCCGAGTACGGCCCCCAGCTCGACGGGCACGGCATCCGCAGCGCTCCCGTGACCGCGGATGTCCGGCGCGAGCGGCCGGTACCGTTCAGCCAGCTCGGCGACGACGCCGTGCCAGCTGGCGCCGGTCTGCGTAAAGCCGTGGAGCAGAACCAGCGATTCAGACATCGATCCCCATCATGACCGCTACCGACTCCCACCTGCTGCTGCGGGCGCTGTGCGACGAGCTGGCGCGGTGCGGGATGCAGCACGCCTGCACCTCACCGGGCTCGCGCTGCACGCCGATCGTGCTGTCGCTGGTGGGCGAGCCACGGATCACCTGCTGGTCGCACATCGACGAGCGCTGCGCCGGGTTCTTCGCGCTCGGGGCGGCGAAGGCCTCGGGGCGACCGGTCGCGCTCACCTGCACGTCGGGAACGGCCGCCGCCAACTTCGCGCCCGCGGTGATCGAGGCCCACCAGGCCCGCGTCCCGTTGATCGTGCTCACCGCCGACCGTCCGCCTGAGCTGCGCGACATCGGCGCCGGCCAGACGATCGATCAGCTCAAGCTCTACGGCGATGCGGTCAAGTGGTTCGTCGAGGTGGGCGTGCAGCAGGCCGGCGAGGAGCGGTTGCGCTGGATCCGCGCGCTCGCCTGCCGGGCGTATTGGACGGCGCTTCAGGGACGCCCGGGCCCGGTGCACCTCAATATCCCGTTGCGCGAGCCGCTGGTGACCGAAGCGCCGCTGCCCGAGGATCTGACCGGGCGCGCGGATCGCCGGCCGTACGTGGTCAGGACGGCTCCCCGCCCGGAGCCGCTGCCACCGCGCCGCGAGCCGGCGGCCCGCGGCGTGGTCGTCGCCGGCCGCCACGAGCGCGGCCCGGAGCTCGGCGCGGTCACGGCTCGATTCTGCGAGCACGCCGGATATCCGCTGCTGGCCGACCCGCTGTCCGGAGCGCGCCACGGGCCGGCGGCGATCGCCCGTTACGACGCGCTGCTGCGCGAGCCGCCGTTTCTGGCCGCAGCGCGGCCGGAGCTGGTAATCAGGGTTGGCGATCTGCCGACCTCCAAGCCGCTGCGCTCGTGGCTGGCGTCCCTCGGCGGCGTGGAGCAGCGGGCGCTCGACCCTGAGGCAGCCTGGCAGGATCCGTCGTCGGCGCTGAGCCTTTCGAGCTCCGATGACCCGGCGCTCACCCTGAGCTCGCTGACCCCCGAGACGCCGGCAGATCCGGATTGGCTGGCGATGTGGCGCACCGCCGACGATGCCGCCGGCGCTGCGATCGCCCGGGAGCTGGGTCAGGAGCTGTCCGAGCCGCTGGTCGCCGCGCGGCTCGGCGTTTGGCTGGCGCCCGACGCGACGGTGTTTGTCGCCTCCTCGATGCCGGTGCGCGACGTCGAGTTGTTCTGGGCTGCGGGCGAGCTCAGCCCGCGGGTGCTGTCCAATCGCGGCGCCAACGGGATCGACGGCACCGTCTCCAGCGCTTTCGGCGCCGCCGCGGCGGCGAACGGCCCGGTGGTCCTGCTGATCGGCGACGTGGCGCTCGCGCACGACATCGGGGGCCTGCTGGCCGCCCGCCGGCTGGGGCTGTCGCTGACCATCGTGCTGCTCAACAACGACGGCGGCGGGATCTTCCACTTCCTGCCGGTCGCCGGCCAGAGCGAGGCCTTCGAGCAGCACATCGCCACGCCGCACGGTCTGGACTTCGCCCACGCCGCCGCGCTTTACGGCTGCGGCTATGAGCGCGCCGGGGACGCGGACGAGCTGCGTTCCGGGATCGAGCGTTCGCTGGCCGCGGGTGCAACGACGATCATCGAGGTACGCACCGACCGCCGGGACAACCTCGCCCTGCATCGCCGGTGCAGCGAGGCGGTGGCCGCCGCGTTGCGAGCGAGCTGATCAGCCCGCCAGCAGCGGCAGCATGACCTGCAGCTTGACCTCTGACTCGGCCAGCTCGGCCTGCGGATCCGAGTCGCGCACGATCCCGCATCCGGCGTAGCAGCGCGCGATCCGTCCGCGCAGCAGCGCGCAGCGCAACGCCACACAGAACTCACCGTCTCCCCGCGCGTCGGCGAAGCCGACCGGGGCCGCGTACCAGCCGCGGTCAAACCCCTCCAGCGCCGGGATCAGCTCCAGCCCCGGATCCTCGGGCTCGGCTCCCACAGCGGGCGTCGGATGGAGCAGGCCGGCCAGCTCGATCGCCCCCAGCGACGAGGCCAGCTGAGCCCGGATCGGGCGGGCCAGGTGCTGGATGTTGGCGACGCGCACCAGTCCAGGCTCCGGAGCGGTCGTCACCCAGATCGCGTGCGGGCGCAGTGCGCGGGCGATCCGGTGCGCCACGATCTCGTTCTCATGGCGGTCCTTGTCGCTGCGCAGCAGCTGCTCGCCGAGATGATCGTCGACCGCCGGGTCCGCGCTGCGACGGATCGAGCCGGCCAGCGCCACCGTGCTGGCGCGCTGGCCCTCCTTGCGGATCAGCAGCTCAGGGCTGGCGGCGATGAAGGTGGCGTCGCCGCGCCCCACCGCGAACACGAAGCACGACGAGAACGCGTCGCGCAGCAGTGCGAACACCGCCGCCGGGTCGTGCGCCAGCGGCGCGTGCACCTCGACCTCGCGCGCCAGGACGATCTTGGACAGCTCTCCGGCGCGGATCCGTGACACGGCCCGCGCGACGGCCTCCTCGTAATGGGCCGGCGGCATCGGGCTGACTACGTCGTGACGGCCGGTCGGCGACGGGTCGAGCAGCGGCAGCGGCGCCTCGCGCAGGCCGCCGAGCCGGCGGCTGATGCGGCCCAGCACGTCGGCGGCCGTGTCGTCGGGCGAGATCTCGGCGTTGGCGGTGATCCACGTCGCACCGGCGCTGCGGGCCAGCGACAGCTCGGGGACGATCAGCGACGCCGGCGCAAACCCCTCCCAGCCGGGCGAGGCGCCGCCCTGGGGGGCGAAGGCAAATCCTCCCAGCGCCACCAGCCCTGAGCCGGGGGGGCCGTCGGGCGCATCGGCGAACGCGTGGGAGACCAACGCGCGCCAGCGCGCCGCCACCTGCTCGAAGCGATCCGGGCCGCCGGCCGCCAGCTCGCGCACGCAACCGAGCGCGGCCAGTGCAAATCCGTGTCGGTCGGGCTGCTCGAAGCAGAACCACGGCTCGCCGGGGCGGCGCGAGGCGGCGACCAGCGCGCTCGGATCTGCGGCGCCCTCGGTCAGCGCGGTAAAGCTGATCAGGGCCGGACCGCCGCGCTCACGGGCTCGGCGCAGTCCTTCCTGAACCCTGGCTTCCAGCCGCCGGACGGCGGTCGCATCCAGCAGCCCTGTAGACAGCGATGCGGTGGCGGGGCGAGGCACCGCGGGGAGGCTAGTGCCCTGATTCAGACATTGCGCGGCAGGCTCGCGAATTTCGACTCACGACAGCAGTGCACTAGCCGCCCTCCGAAGCGGGCTGGGTGCCGGCCGCGGCGAGCACGCGGTCAAGCGTGCCCGTGAATGCCTCATAGACGTGGCGCTGCAGCCACATCGCGCGGAACATGTGGTCACATGAGGGGATTCGCTCCACGCTCAGATTCGGCCAGCGATCGAGTTGATCGAGCAGCCCCTGACGGACAAACTGGTCGTGCAGCGGCTCGTCATGGCCGAGCACCAGCAGCGTCTCGGTTTCCCGGTCGCGCAGCGCGTCCAGCGCCTGCACCGTCACGCGACGCTGCTTGCGCTCGACCGAGCGAGACAGGAGCCGCCACGCGTTGTCCGGTCGGGCAAAGCGCGCAGCCTTGGCGACGAACTCGCGGTCGGTCGCCTGCCTTCGCAGGTTTGGCAGTCCACCGGCGAGCACGGTGCGACGCCCGCGCTCGGCGACCAACTCCTCACTCCAGAAGAACGCGTAAAGATTCAACAGCAGCACGCCGGCGATGCGGCGATCGGCCAGCGCCGCGTGCAGTGCGCGGTAGGCCCCTGAGCACAGCCCGCCGAGCACGAATCGTGCGGGAAGCCCGCGCTGCACGAGTTGATCGAGCACGCCCTGCACCTCTTTGGTCCTCCACGGGTAATAGAAGCTCGCATCGGTCAGCAGCGACGGATCGTCGCCCTCGGATTCGCCGATTCCGCTCAGATCGATGCGGACGCTGGGAACGCCGCGAGCGGCCCACCGGCGCGTCAGATCGACCCAGCCGCGATTCGGTCCCGTGTGGGGCAGCGCGCCGGCGCCGAGCAGCACCGCGCAGACTGGCGCTCGGGCGATATCGGCGGGCTCGGACACGACCGCAAACAGATCTCCGCGCGGGCCCTGCAGATGCAGCGGAAGCTCGCGAAGCGCCACCCCCGCGTAGACGAACTCGAGCGCCTCGCCGTCGGCCGGCACCCGAGCGCCCGGCGTCCAGAGCCGACCGGACGATGAGGACGGCGCCTTCGCCAGCCACCGGCTGGTCAGGGCGATCGTCTGAGCGGGCGCCTCGGACTGCTGGGGGTTCTCCATCAGGGCGCCGTAGTCCCTGCCTTCGGCGATCGTCACCTCCGCCCCAGCGCGCTCGAAATGCTCCTGCAGGCGTCGATCGGGACTGAGCCGGTCACGTCCGAGCATCAGCACACGTCGCCGCTGCGCGTCGGGCAACTCGGTCTCGGTCAGCAGCACCTGCTCGAGCTCGCTCACGGTCTGGGCGCTGAGCAGGTAGCCGGTGAGTTCCAGCTCTCCCGGCGCCAACAGGTCCTCGCCGCTCTCCTCGGCGAACTTGGCGGCGATGATCTGGGAGAGACCCCGCAGCTCTCGCAGCAGCGCGCGTCCACGGGAGGGAACCGCCCATAGGACGAGATCGTCGATCGGCGCTCCCCGGTAGGCGGCGAGACATGCGAGCATGCCGCCGAGTCCGATCCCGATCCCGATCACGCGCTGCGCGCCGGCCGTCTCCCGCAGCCAGCCCGCGGCGGTGGCGACGGCTTGCACCCAGACCGACAGCCGGTCAGGGTCGCGGGCGCCACCGGCACTGTCGGCGGTGGAGGGCAGCACCAGTCGCGCCGTCGTGTGGCCGCCGTCGGCCAGCGACGTGCCCCAGGCGCGTAGGCCCCGGTAACAGCAGTCCGCCTGCCAGCCGAACGGTCCGAGCAGCAGCACGGCGGTGGCGGTCGCCCGGCCGGCCTGCGGCGCGTGCAGGAAGGCGAGTACCGGATCGGGCTCGAGCGCCAGGCAGATCGGCCGGCCCTTGCTCTCGCGCGAGGCTGATCGCCCGCTTGCCACGCTCACGGGCGCCAGAGCTCGGCGCGCACCGCCGCCGACCAGCCGTCCGGGTTCAGACCGTGCGTGCGCAGCAGCGCGAGCACGATTCGCTCGTGTCCGAACCCCAGGCAGGCCGTATGCGCGATTCCACCATCGGCCAGCTCGATCCCGTACGTCTCGCCGAAGTGATCGCGGTGGTGATTGAACGAGGCCAGCGCCGTCGGCTCCGGGCCGGCGATCTGCACCAGCAGCTCCAGCTTGAGGCGCTCGTCGC
>ODAK010002152.1_pt1 | contig 20837 bp, 20 predicted proteins | sample 1539591 | NCBI WGS metagenome assembly ODAK01 (sample SAMEA3539303, study PRJEB22396) | soil metagenome | biome: tundra; feature: field; material: soil | place: USA | collected 2010-05 | depth 0.15 m | reverse complement strand
TAGCGGGGGCGGGATTCGAACCCGCGACCTTCGGGTTATGAGCCCGACGAGCTACCAGACTGCTCCACCCCGCGGCGGAACGTCTAGTAATAGCACAAGTATTCGCGATTGCGTATGACCTCGGGCGCCCTTGAGCGGGGTGCGGGCGGCGGCCGGGCGGCGGCTCCCGGTATCGGAGCGCCGGCTACGCAGCAACGCGCCCGCCGCTCGGCCGCCGCCCCGGGCGCGCAGCGAAAATGTCCAAAGCCGGCGAGGGAGCACCGCAACGCTTGTTGCATTAGTGTGTTCGCATCTATAGCCGAGTCCCCGGGCAGCCAATCCGGGGAGCGGGGAACCCGAGTCGTTGGGGCGAGTTCCGCGGTGATCCGCGGGAAGCGCTTGTGAAGAGCAAGCGCTAGCCCGGCAGCTAACCCCGTAGGCCCTAGGCACTAAAGCGAATCCCGTTGCCGCCGAGGAATGTCGCATGCCCGAAATACCTATGTACGCCGCCGATCGTCAGTTCGAGCTAGGCGCCGGTGACGCCGCGCTCCCGCGCTCCAGTTCCGCTGCCGGCGGGGCCGCCGCCAGGCTAGCCCTTTCCGCAATTCTGGCCGTGGCGGTGAGCCTCGCCGCGTTCGCGCTCGTCCACGCCCGGCCGGCCTTGGCCGCCTTGTCTTCCTCGCCTTTCACGCGCGTGCTTCGAGTCGGCGACAGCGGACGCGACGTGCGCACGCTTCAGACGTGGCTGACGAAGATCGGCATCCGCACCGGGGAGGACGGAAGCTTCGGGCCCGCCACCATGCGCTCAGTCGTGCGCTTTCAGCAGGACGCGCAGCTCTCTCCCCCCAGCGGCACCGTCGGACGCCGGACCGCCAGCACGCTTAGCGCTTGGGTGCACGGCGGTCGCAAGGCTCCGCGCTTCACGTCGTCAAGCGTTCCGTCGAACACCGCGTCAAGCAATCCATCCTCTTCGTCGGGGCTGGTGTTCCCGCTGCGGCCCAAGCGCCGCGTGCTCCCGCCCTCGGACTGGACCCAGGATGGAGGCGTCGACATCGGCACGGTCAACAACGCCTGCGGCTCCAAGGTGACCGAGGTCGCGATGACCTCGGGCACGATCGTGCAGGAGGGCATCAACGGCTTCGGGCCCGACGCCCCGGTGCTGAAGGTATCGAGCGGGATCTACATGGGTCGCTACATCTATTACGGCCACGCTTTGCCGGCGCTGGTTCCGGTCGGGGCCCAGGTGACCGCCGGGCAGCCGATCGCCGAGGTCGGGTGCGGGGACGTTGGGATTTCCAGCGCGCCACACCTGGAGGTCGGGATCAGCGCACCCGGCGGACCGCCCTGCTGCCCGGACGTCGGGCAGACCGCACCGCAGATGTACGGAATCGTCCGGTCCCTGTGGGCCGCAGCGCCCTGACGACGGCCGATCGCGCGGGCTCGCAGGGACTGCGACCCCGCCCCGGTTAGGCCGGGCGGCCGGCTCGCGCAGGGACTGCGGCCTCGCAACGCCCAGGCCGGGCGGCCGGCTCGCGCAGGGACTGCGGCCTCGCACCGCCCAGGCCGGACTGCAGGTCGACGCTGGGACTGCGGGCTTGCCCAGCCCAGGCCGGACTGCCGGCTCGCGCAGGGACTGCGGCCTCGCACCGCCCAGGCCGGACTGCGGGTCGGCGCTGGGACTGCGGGCTTGCCCAGCCTAGGCCGGGCGGCGGGTCGGCGCTGGGACTGCGGGCTTGCCCAGCCTAGGCCGGGCGGCGGATCCGCGGTCGCCGACTCGGCCGTCGCAGAGTTGTCACGAAGTTATGGCGCTTTTGGTGCGTCTGCGTCTAGATCCGTCACACGGTTCCGGGCACCATGAACCCATGCCGATGCTCCGCGAACAGATCTTGGCCGAAACCACGATGCGCGAGCTGCTGGAGCAGTACGAGCTTCCGCAGCCCGACCGAGTCGAGTACGGCCACGCGTGCATCAGATTGTTCTTCTTTGACACCAAGACGGTGGTCGTGGTCGACTTCGACCAGGCCCCAGAGCACGCACCGAACTCGCTGGCCGAGTCGGGCGACCGCGAGGAGCAGGCCCCGTGACTGCTCCTACAGCTGCCGGGAGGACCAGAGGACCGCCGACAGCACCACGCTGACGATCGCTACGACCAGGCCGATGATCCAACCCTGGACCTTGCTGGCCGCCAGGATCGCGGCGATCGCGACCCCGATCCCGACCACGCCGCCGGTCGCGATGACTCGCACTACGAGGCGCTCGAGCCCGGAGGTGCGCCGCGCGCGACCCGGCAGCATGTTCGGCGCGCTCTGGTGGGCGGGGGCCGTGTAGGTGGACGGCGCGGATGACCGGAACGAGGACGAGTCGAAGCTGGTCGACGGCTCCGGGTCCGGCGGTGCGGCCGACGGTGCCTTGGCGAACTCGGTCCCCGCCTCGCCTTCGCCCTCGCCCGCGCCCGCGGACGACTCCGAGGGGATTCCCGCGTGCGAGTCCTCAAGCCAGCCTGGCTCGGACTCCGGGGAGTCTTCGGTGCCGTGGTCTGGGTGGCGATCGGAGGTCATGGCCCTGATGCGGCGTTCAGAGAACGATGCACCGCCCTGTCTATCACCCGAACCGCCCACCAGCAAGCGCAGCAAGCCGGGCTCCAGGGACGAAATCCCTCGGTCGCGCACGAAGCAAGCCGGGTTCCAGCGTCCGAGACCCTTGGCCGCAAACGGGAGCAAGCCGCACTCCAGCGTTCGAGACCCTCGGCCGCAAACGGGAGCAAGCCAGGCCCCAAGGGACGAGACCGCTCGGCCCAAACTGCGCGGGCTCGCTCGGGCGCCCTGTGGGATGATCCCGCCGGTGAGGCAGTCGGAGGGTCAAGACGCGCGCGGATGACCGCGAACCGGGCGATCCCACGCTGGGTGAGGGCGCGCGGATGACCGCGAACCGGGGCGATCCCACGCTGGGTGCGGGCGCGCGCGGATGACCTCCGACCGGGGCGAGCGCAGACAGTCGGTCGCCGATGTCGTTGGCGCGACGGTGGCCGCGCAGGGGGCGCAGGACGCGTTCGGAATCCTTGGGAGCGGCAACCTCGTAGTCACCAACGCGCTGGTCGCCGGTGGGGTTCGATTCCATCATGCGCGTCATGAGGGCGGGGCGATCTGCATGGCTGATGGTTACTCGCGCGTGACGGGCCGGGTGGGGGTGTGCAGCGTGCATCAGGGACCGGGGCTGACCAACACGATGACCGGGCTGACCGAGGCGGCCAAGAGCCGCACCCCCGTGCTGGTGCTGGCGGGGGAAACCCCGGCGGCGGCGCTGACCTCCAACTTCCGGATCGATCAGCACGGCCTGGTGGAGTCCGTCGGCGCGATCGCCGACCGGGTCCACGGTCCGGGCACGGCCGCCGACGATGCCCAGCGGGCCTACCAGCGCGCCCAGCTCGAGCGCCGTCCGGTGGTGCTGATGCTGCCGATCGACATCCAGCCCCAGAGCCCCGAACAACAACAGCCCTCCCACGCGCCGGTCCCCCCCACGCTCGCCCCGGAGCCGCCGCCGGTGTCGATCGCCGCCGTCGCCGATCTGCTCTCCGAGGCCCGTCGTCCGGCGATCATCGCCGGACGTGGCGCGGTGCTGGCCGGTGCCGGCGATGAGCTCGAGCGCCTCGGGGCCCTGATCGGCGCGGTGCTGGCGACCTCGGCTCCGGCCAACGGGCTGTTCGCGGGACGTCCGTATTCGCTGGGGATCTCCGGCGGCTTTGCGTCTCCGTTGGCGGCCGAGATTCTCCCGCAGGCCGACGTCGTGATCGTTGCGGGCGCGTCGGTCAACCATTGGACGACCAAGCACGGCGCCCTGATCGCCAAGGACGCCAGGGTCGTCCAGATCGACACCGAGGCCCGGGCGATCGGGCGAAACCGGCCGGTCGACATCCCCGTGCTGGGGGACGTCAGGGCGACGGCCGCGCTGCTCTCAGACGAGCTCAAGCGCCGCGGACATTTCCGGGCCGGCTTTCGCACGACGCCATTGGCCGAGCAGATAGCGGCCCGGCGCTGGCGCGACGAACCCTACGAGGACGCCTCAACCAAGCAGTGGATCGATCCCCGAACGCTCACGATCGAGATCGACCGCCTCCTCCCTTCCGAGCGCGCGGTGGCCGTCGACTCCGGTCACTTCCTCGGCTACCCGTCGATGTACATCGACGTCCCGGACGCCCAGGCGTGGATCTTCCCCAACGGCTTTCAGGCCGTCGGGCTGGGCCTGGGGAACGCGATCGGGGCGGCGGTCGCGCGCCCGGAGCGCCCGACGGTGGCGGCGATCGGCGACGGCGGCGCGTTCATGGCCCTGGCCGAACTGGAGACCGCCGTCCGCCTGCGCCTCAAACTGCTGGTGGTGATCTACGACGACAACGCCTACGGCGCCGAGGTGCACCACTTTGAGCCGATGGGCCACGACGCCTCAATGGTGCGCTTCCCCGACGCCGACCTAGCGGCGATCGCACGGGCCTGCGGCGCCGCCGCGGCGGTGGTGCGCAAGGTAGATGATCTGCAGGCGATCGAACGCTGGCTGGCCGACCCTTCGCCCGGGCCGCTTGTGCTCGACGCCAAGGTCAACCCGACTATCTGTGCCGAGTGGCTCGAGGAGGCGTTCCGCGCCGGATGAGCTGCGCCTCCCGCACGGACCGGATGAGCCGCGCCTCCCGCACGGACCGCAAGCCGGGCCCCCGCACGGACCGCAAGCCGGGCCTCCCGCACCCACCGGATGAGCCGCGTCGCGCGCCGCCCCAGCCCGACCCTCTCAACCGGCCCCGCCCGGCCACGCCGCGCCACCAAGAAATCGCAAAGCAACCCGACCCACGCCGGGACGCCCCCGCCAAACCCAAGGAGCTAACGCATGTCGAGCACTGATACCAGCCAGGTCGCCGGACTTCTCGACGGGCTCGCCTCGGGCTCGGTCGAGATCGTCGACCTCACCCAGCCGCTGACCGAGTCAACGCCCGTGATCCAGCTGCCGCCGCCGTTTGCCAACACGCCCGGCCTGACGCGGGAGGAGATCAGCCACTACGACGACCGCGGACCGGCGTGGGCTTGGTACACGCTGACGATCGGCGAGCACGTCGGCACGCATGTCGACGCCCCGATCCACTGGGTGACCGGCAAGGATGGCGCCGACATCGGCTCGATCAAGCCCTCGACGCTGGTCGGGCCCGCGTGCGTGATCGAGAAGACCGCCGAGACCGAGGCCGCCGGCGGCAACTACCTCCTGACGGTCGATGACCTGGAATCCTGGGAGGCCGAGCACGGCCGGATCCCCGACGGCGCCTGGGTGCTGCTGCGCTCGGGTTGGGGTTCACGCGCGCAGGACCAGGCCAAGTTCCTCAACGTCGGCGAGAACGGGCCCGAGACACCGGGCCCCGACGTCGAGGCCTCGCGCTGGCTGGCCCATGAGCGCGCGATCGCCGGCTTTGGCACCGAGACCGTCGGGATCGACGCCGGCGCCGCCGGCGCCATGGAGCCGCCCTTCCCGCTGCACAACTTCCTGCTCGGCGCGGGCAAGCTCGGGCTGACCCAGCTGGCCAACCTGGAGCAGCTGCCGGTCACCGGCGCGCTGCTGGTGGTGGCGCCGCTTCGGCTGGTGGGCGGCACCGGGAGCCCGAGCCGCGTGTACGCGTTCGTGCCCAAGAGCTGAGGGCCGGCGAGCTCGGGTCATGTCAGTTCTGAGGGTGAGCCGGGCCACAGCCGTCACGCTGGACGAAACCGATCCGCTGGCGCGCTTTCGCGAACGGTTCGTCTTCGCCGACGATGAGGGTCTGATCTATCTCGACGGAAATTCGCTCGGCCGCCTGCCGCGAGACACCGCCGCCCGCCTGGCCGAAGTCGTCGAGCAGCAGTGGGGCGAGCGGCTGATCCGTTCCTGGAGCGAAGGCTGGATGGAGCTCCCGCGCGTCCTCGGCGACCGGCTGGGCGAGACGCTGCTGGGCGCGGCACCCGGTCAGGTGGCGGTGGCCGACTCCACCACGGTGTGCTTCTACAAGCTGGCCAGCGCGGCGCTGGCCGCGCGTCCGGGCCGCAAGGAGATCGTCACCGACGTCGACAACTTCCCCACCGACCGCTACGTGCTCGAGAGCCTGGCCGCGAGCACCGGCGCCACGATCCGCTGGCTGCGCGGCGATCCGCACAGCGGGCCGACACCCGAGCAGGTGGCCGACGCCGTCGGGCCTGACACCGCGCTGGTGACCTTCTCACACGTGTCATATCTGTCCGCGTTCATCCTTGACATGGCGGGCATCACGCGTGTCGCCCATACGGCCGGGGCGCTGGCCCTGTGGGACCTCAGTCACAGCGCAGGCGTGATCCCCGTGGCGCTGGACGCCGACGGGGCCGATCTGGCGGTCGGGTGCACGTACAAATACCTCAACGGTGGCCCGGGCGCCCCGGCGTTCCTGTACGTGCGGACCGAGCACCAGCCCGAGCTGCGCCAGCCGATCTGGGGCTGGCTGGGTCGGCGTGAGCCCTTTGAGATGGCCCCGGGCTACGAACCAGCCGACGGGATCGCTGCGATGCTGTCCGGCACGCCGCCGGTCCTGGGGCTGACCGCGGTCAGCGTCGGGGCCGAGCTGGTGATCGAGGCCGGGATCGCAGCCGTCCGCCAGAAGGCAGCCGCGCTGGCGGAGTTCGCGATCGAGCTCACCGACGAGCTGCTGGCTCCGCTCGGCGTCAGCGTCGGGTCGCCGCGGGACTCGGCCCACCGGGGCGGGCATGTGGCGCTCGTGCATCCCGACGCGCGGGCGCTGTCGGCGCGCCTGATCGCCGACGGCGTGATCGTCGACTTCCGCACCCCTGACGTGATCCGGATCGGTCTGTCGCCGCTGACGACGACCTTCGCCGAGGTCTGGGAGGGGCTGGAGCGCCTGCGCCAGATGCTTACCGGCTAGTCGCGCCGACAACCTCATAGGCGGCGCACACCGCATCGAAGTGGCGCTGCGATGCCTCGGCCAGCCCTTCGCACAGCGCATGGAATATCTGCACCGCCCGCTCCCGTGCGCCGGACATCGGCGCGAGCTCCTCAGGCAGCTCGGGATCGAGCAGCGGAAAGCCGCGAAACTGATGCGCGACACGCGTGCGCAGCGCGAACGCCTCCCGGTCACTCAGCCCCGCCCCGACCCCGGCCCCGTCACGGCCAGCCGCGCCACCGACGCCCGGGCCACCTCCCACCGCGCCACCGCCCACCGGGCCACCGCGCTCGGCGTCACCGGCGACCGCCTCGAACTCGGCACAGAACGCCTCGTAGCGATCGACCAGCCCGCTCAGGTCCCAGGCGCGAGAGACGAGCATCGGCAGCCCCTGCAGGGCGCGAACGCCCGCCACGAACAGGGTCGCGGAGTCGGCCATCTGCAGCTCGTCCAGCAGCTCCTGCACCTCCCGCGAATGGTCGTGGGGCGAGACCCAGACGCTGTCCTGCACCGAGCCAAAGCCTAGGAAGCGCAGCCGCCGGGCCAGCCGGGAGCGCTCCAGTCGCTGGTCCTCGGAGAGCTGGTACCAGAGCACGGTCCAGGTGCCGCCGTCGTCGCGCGGGTTGCCAAACGAGAAGATCCGCCCGTCGCCCGCCCGCAGCAGCCGATCCGCGCGAGCGGTCAGCCGGTAGTGAACCAACCGGCCCTCACGCAGCCGCACGATCAGGCCGCGGCGCACCAGCCGGGTCAGCGCGACGCGAGCCGCACCCTCGGAGAACCCCAGCTCGCCCAGCAGCACCACCAGTCCCCCGGACCAGACCCGATCGCCGAACGGGCGCACGTAGGTGCCGAGCATCGTGACCAGCAGCTCCTGGGGCTGGAGCTGCTCGCTGGCCGGCAGCGGCCCCGATCCGAGCGTCGCGCTCAGCCTCACGGCTCCCGCCGCCCCGGGACCAGCGTGCTGCTCACGGCTCCCGCCACCCCGGGGCCGCCGTGCTACTCACGGCTCGCGCATCAGCGCGAACTCAGGTTCGGACGTGGCCGGCTCGAACGTCCGCTGCAGCTCCTTGCGCACCTCGTCCCCGCGGCCGGTCGGCGGCTTGCGCGACCCGGCCTGATACTGCGGGATCCAGCGCACCCCGGCGTACTCCTGCTCGGCGGCGGCGTGCAGGGTCCAGTGCGGGTCATAGAGGTGCGGGCGCGCCAGCGCGCACATGTCCGCGCGGCCCGATAGGACGATCGTGTTGACGTCGTCGTAGCTGGCGATCGCCCCGACGGCGATCGTCGGCAGCCCCACCTCGTTGCGGATCCGGTCGGCGAACGGGGTCTGGAAGCTGCGCCCGTAGGCGGGACGCTCGAGCGGCGAGACCTGCCCGGCGGAGACGTCGACGATGTCGCAACCGTGCTCGCGAAGCATCCGCGCGAACGACACCGCCTGGTCGGGGTCAAACCCACCCTCCACCCAGTCGGTGGCGGAGATCCGCACGCTCATCGGCTTCTCCTCAGGCCAGACCGCGCGGCAGGCGTCGAATACCTCGAGCGGAAAGCGCGCTCGCCCCTCCAGCGAGCCTCCGTACGGATCCGCGCGCGCATTGCAAACCGGCGAGAGGAAGCTCGACAGCAGATAGCCGTGCGCGCAGTGGATCTCCAGCAGATCAAAGCCCGCGGCCAGCGCTCCCTTTGTGGCCCAGACGAACTGCGACAGGACGAGGTCCATGTCCGCCTTAGTCATCTCACGCGGGATCTGGTTGGCCGGGCCGTAGGGGATCGCCGACGGGGCGATCACCTCCCAATTCCCGGACTCCAGCGGCTGATCGATCCCGTCCCACATCAGCTTGGTCGAGCCCTTACGACCAGAATGCCCAAGCTGGGCGGCGAACGCGCAGTCGCCATATCGATGTGCGAACTCGACGATCCGCCGCCAGGCCCCCACGTGCTCAGGGCTGTACATGCCCGCGCAGCCCGGGGTGATCCGGCCCACGTCCGACACGCAGATCATCTCGCTATAGACCAGCGCGGCTCCCCCGAGCGAGCGCGCGCCCAGGTGCACGAGATGAAAGTCCCCGGGCGTGCCGTCCACGGCCGAGTACATGTCCATTGGCGAGACCACGACGCGGTTTGACAGCTCCAGCGAGCGCAGCTTCAGCGGCATGAACATCGGCGGCCGCGGCGACGCCCCCACCTGCTCCGCGAACACCTCGTCGACCTCGGCGACGAACCGGGGATCGCGCAGGCGCAGATTGTCGTAGGTCACTCGACGGCTGCGGGTCAGCAGGTTGAAGGCGAACTGCAGCCGCCCCTGGTTCACGTAGCGCCCGAGTCCCTCAAACCACTCCAGCGAGGCCTGTGCGGCGCGCTGGGTGCTCAGCACCGCCGGCCGGCGCTCCTCTTCGTAGGCGGCCAGCGCACCGGATACGTCGCCGCCGCCGGAGGAGTCGCCGCCGGAGGACCGGAACGCCCAGGCCAGCGCGGCCGCGTCCTCCATCGCCAGCTTGGTCCCCGAGCCGATCGAGAAGTGCGCGGTGTGGGCGGCGTCACCCAGCAGCACGATGTTGCCCGTGGCCCAGTGCTCGTTGCGAACCGTGACGAAGTCGATCCACTTGGAGTTGTTGGCCACCAGGGCATGGCCCTCCAGCGCGCCGGCGAACAGGTCGGTGCAGAACTGCACGCTGCGCTCGTCGCTGACCCCCGGTGCCAGCGGCCCCGGTGTCAGCGAATCAAGCCCGGCCCGCCGCCAGACGTCCTCGTGCATCTCGACGATGAACGTGCTCATGCAGTCGTTGTAGGGATACGCGTGGGCCTGGATCACACCGTGCTCGGTCTCGGCGATATAGAACTTGAACGCGTCGAAGACGAGGTCGGTGCCGAGCCACATATAGCGGCAGTTGCGGTGCTCCAGCGACGGCCCGAACTCGTCGCGGCGGACGTTGCGCACCGCGCTCGATGCCCCGTCGGCGGCCACGATCAGGTCCGCCCAATCGAGCTCCTCCAGCGGAGGCGCCTCACACTCAAAGCGGAGCTCGACGCCCAGCGACACCGCGCGCCGCTGCAGGATGCCCAGCAGCTCACGGCGGCCCAGCGCGGAGAACCCGTGCCCGCCCGAGCGCGTCTTGAAGCCCCGGTGGTGGATGTCGATGTCGGTCCAGCGCGTAAAGCCTTCGGTGATCGCGTCGTAGCTCTCAGGGTCGGCGTGCTCGAACACGCTCAGTGTCTCATCCGAGAACACGACCCCGAACCCGAACGCGTCGGTGGCCCGGTTGCGCTCGAACACGGTCACCGAGCACTCCGGCGCCACCTTGCGCATCAGGATCGAGAAGTAAAGCCCGGCGGGGCCGCCGCCGCTTACCGCGATCCGCACTTCACACGCCGAGATCGATGAGGTGCTCGTATTCGAGCGCGAGCCCGTTGACCACCTGGTGCATCAGCGCCAGCGCGGCGCGCACGTTGGCGTGCGCGATCGGGTCCAGGTCCTGCTCACACAGCGCCTTGAGCTCCTGATAGACGGCCAGCAGCCGCTGCTCCGATGCGGTCAGCTCGTTGCCCAGCAGGTCGACGCTCACGGCGCCGCCGATGACCTGCATCTCGCCGATGTCGCGCGCGTCGGCCATCAAGCCTACGCCCCGATCGGCGCATCGCGGTGGTCGACGGTGCGCTTGGCCTTGAGCTCAAAGCGCGGCAGTTCGCCGGTGCCGGCGCGCTCGATGCGGAAGTTCAGCCCCTCGTGGGCAAGGGCCAGACGCCGGTGCAGGGTCTGGGCGACCTCATCCCAGCCGTCGGAGCGCCATTCGGTCTTCATCTCCACGCGCAGGGTTATCTCGTCCCGCACTCCCTCCCGCGTGATCACGGTCTGGAACTCGTCGACCTCGGAGAACTCGCGCACGACCGCCTCGATCGCCCGGGGGTAGACGTTGGTCCCGCGAATGATCTTCATGTCGTCCACGCGGCCCAGGATCCCGCCCTCGTAGATGTCGAAGCCCCGGCCGCACGAGCACGTCGAGGCCGGGACGCGACAGACCAGATCGCCGGTGCGGTAGCGGATCAGCGGGATCGAGCCGCGCCCAAACGAGGTCACCACCCGCTCGCCGGGCTCCCCGTAGGCGACCGGCTCCAGCGTGTCGGGGTCGATGACCTCCTCCAGCACGTGGTCCTCGATGATGTGGGTGCCACCGGGCTGGGCCTCGCATTCGAACACCATGATCGTCCCGATCTCGGTCATCCCGGCGGTGTCGAACGCCTTGGCCCCCCACTGCTCCTCGATCAACGCCTTGGTCTGCGGGATCGACCCGGCCGGCTCGCCGGACAGGATCACGCGCGACACGCTGGAGCCGCGCAGATCGATCCCCAGCGTCTGCGCCTCCTGGGCGAGGCGCAGCGCGTAGGTCGGCGTCGAGGCGACCACGGTGACGTCGAAGTCGATCATCTGGCGCACGCGCGCCTCGGTGGTCTGGGCGCCGCCGGGAACGTTGAGCACCCCCACCTTCTCCATCGCGTAGTGCAGGCCCCAGAAGCCGATGAAGGATCCGTAGCCGAACGCGATGTAGGCCGTGTCGGCCGGCCTTGCGCCGCAGCCCCAGATCGCGTAGGACCACATCTCGGCGATCCAGGCCCAGTCCTTACGTGAATCAAGCGCCCGCAGCGGCCCCCGTCCCGTGGTCCCGGAAGTCGTATGCACGCGGATCGCGCCCTCACCCCCGATCGTTGGTATCTCGCCGTAGGGTGGGTGCTCGAACTGCGAGTTCATCCATTCGTCGCGCGTCAACGGCGTCAGCCGGCGCAGATCATCGACCGAGTTCAGCCGCGCCGGGTCAAAGCCCTCGGCGGCGAACAGCCGCCGGTACCACGGGCTGCGCGCGGCCGCCCACTCGCACTGGCGCCGCAGCTTGGCCAGCTGAAGCGCTTGGAGCTGCTCGCGTCGGAGCGTCTCGGTTTTGGGGTTCCAGTACGGGCTGTCGAGGGCCACCGTTGCAGGCGGCATCATATCCAACGCCGCAGCGATACCTAACATTGCTCCGGAGTGCGGTGTCGAGTATTGTCGGCCGCGATGAGCCGGTTCCGCGCCAGCGTGCCTCTGACGCAGGAGTGGGAGCATTTCCGGTTCGCCGTCTCAGACGGCGTGGCGCGGGTCACGCTCAACCGCCCCGGCAAGCTCAACGCGCTCACCTTCGAGGCCTACGCCGACCTGCGTGACCTGCTCGCCCAACTCCCCCACCGCGGCGACGCGCGGGTGCTGGTGCTCACCGGCCAGGGGCGCGCGTTCTGCTCGGGTGGGGATGTGGAGGAGATCATCGGCCAGCTGCAGGAGCTCGAGACCGCCGACCTGCTGGAGTTCACCCGCATGACCGGCGCGGTGGTCAAGGCGCTGCGCGAGTGCCCGCTGCCGGTGATCGCGGCGGTCAACGGGGTCGCCGCCGGCGCCGGGGCGGTGATCGCGCTGGCCTCAGACTTTCGCCTGCTGGCCGAGTCGGCCTCGTTCGCGTTCCTATTCACGCGCGTCGGGCTGGCCGGGGCCGACATGGGCTCCGCCTACCTGCTGCCGCGAGTGGTCGGGTTCGGGCGCGCGACCGAGCTGCTGACCCTGGGCGACAAGGTCAGCTCCCTGCGGGCGTATGAGATCGGGCTGGCCACCCAGGTCGTGCCCGACGAGCTGCTCTCCGAGCGCGCCGACACGCTGGCCCGCCGACTGGCCGACGGCCCGGCGTTCGCCTACTCCACGACCAAGGCGCTGCTGACGCGCGAACTCGACATGGACCTCGGCGGCGCGATCGAGCTGGAGGCGATCACCCAGGCGCTGATGATGCAGTCAAGCGACCACGGCGAGTTCTTCCGCGCCTGGAACGAGAGCCGCCGGCCGGAGTGGCAGGGCCGGTGAGCGAGCTGATCAATTCCCCGCAGCTGGCCGAGGCGACCGGGTTCTCGCACGCGGTCAGGGCCGGCGACACGGTGTACCTGGCGGGACAGACCGCGCAGACGCCCGACGGCCGGATCGTCGGCGCGGGGCTGGTCGAGCAGTTCGATCAGGCCGCGGCCAATCTGATCGTGGCGCTGCGGGCCGCCGGCGGCGAGCCCGACGACCTCGTCTCGCTGCAGGTGTTCGTGACCGACGTCACCGAATACCGCGATTCGCTGCCAGGGCTGGGCCGGGTCTGGCGGGCCCATTTCGGCCGTCGCTTTCCGGCGATGGGCCTGTTCGGCGTCCGCGAGCTGTTTGACCCGGAGGCAAAGGTCGAGCTGATGGGAGTGGCTGTACTGTCGCAGCCCGAATGACCCACGCCCTGGACCTGCACCTGACCGAGGCCCAGCGGGGCCTGTACTGCCACACCCGGGGCGTCGCGCGGGAGGAGTTACGGCAGATTGCGCGGCGTGGCCAGCAGGGCCGGGTCAACCGGGACCTGATCGCCGCGCTGGCCGAGCACGGGCTGCTCGCGCGGCTGTTCCCCGGCGAGCGCGACGCCTCGGCGACCGACCTGTGCCTGATCCGCGAGGCGCTGGCCCGTGAATGCACCGAGGCCGAGACCGCTTTCGCCCTGCAGGGACTGGGTGCCTACCCGATCCTGCAGAACGGCGCTGAGGATCTGCGTGAGCAATGGATCCCGCGCGTCGCCGACGGCAGCGCGGTGGCGGGGTTCGCGCTGACCGAGCCCGACGCCGGCTCCGATGCCGCCGCGCTGTCGCTGCACGCCGAGCCCGAGCCCGGCGGCGACGGCTGGCGGCTCCACGGCGACAAGCTGTGGATCTCCAATGCGCCCGAGGCCGACATCTACACGGTGTTCGCGCGCACGGGCGAGGGGCGCGGCGCACGCGGGGTGAGTGCGTTCGCAGTCCCCGGCGACAGCGACGGTCTGAGCGGCGAGCCACTGGCGCTGCTGGCCCCCCACGCGATCGGCTCATTGCACTTCGACGGCGTCCGCGTCGATCGCGGCCAGTTGCTGGGCGAGCCCGGCGGGGGATTTCGCGTGGCGATGCGGACCCTGGATCTGTTTCGTCCCAGCGTCGGCGCGTTCGGGGTCGGGATGGCGCGCGCCGCGCTTGACCTGGCCACCGACCACGCGCTGGCGCGCCAGACGTTCGGCAAGCCACTGGCCGAACATCAGGCCGTCTCACACCGCCTGGCCGACATCAGCACCCGGGTCGAGGCCGCCCGGCTGCTCGTCCACTGGGCCGCTGCCGCCCACGACGCCGGCATCCCTGACGCCCGGCTGGCGGCGATGGCCAAGCTGCTGGCGACCGAGACCGCCCAGGAGGCCGTCGACGCCGCGGTTCAGTTTCACGGCGCCCGCGCGCTGGAGCAGGGCCACGAGCTCGAGCACCTGTATCGCGAGGTCCGCGCCCCGCGAATCTACGAGGGCGCGTCGGAGATCCAGCGCGAGATCATCGCCCGGGAGCTGTTCCGCGCGGCGCAGGCCCGCCGGGCGGAGACGGACGCGCGGTGAGCCGCAACGTCGTCGTCACCGGGGGCGCCAAGGGCATCGGCCGCGCGGTCGTTGAGCGCTTCGCGGCGGCGGGCGACAGTGTGGTCGCGCTCGGGCGCGACCGGGATGCGCTTGAAACGGTGGCGGCGATCGCCGGTGACGTCCCGGTCCGGACCGTCGTCTGCGACGTCACCGACCAGCGCGCCGTGATCGACACCTTCGCCGCACTGGGCGAGGTCGACGTGCTGGTCAACAACGCCGGGATCGCCGAGACCGCGCCCTTGGCCCGGACCTCGCTGCAGGCCTGGGAGCGCCACTTCGACGTCAACGCCACCGGGCCGTTTCTCTGCATGCGGGCGGTGGTGCCCGGCATGCGCGAGCGCGGCCGCGGCGCGATCGTCACCGTCGCCTCCACCGCTGGCCGGGTCGGGGCCCCGTACACGAGCGCCTACACGGCCTCCAAGCACGCCGCCGTGGGGCTGACCCGCGCGGTGGCCAGCGAGCTGGCGGGCACCGGCGTGCGGGTCAACGCCGTCTGCCCGACGTTCGTGCGCACCGAGATGACCGCCCGCTCGATCGAACGGATCGTCGAGCTGACCGGCCGCACGCGCCAGGACAGCGAGCGCGCACTCGCCGAGAGCTCGCCGCTGGGCCGGCTGCTGGAGCCCGACGAGGTCGCCGACGCGGTCGTGTTCCTCGCCTCGCCCGCCGCGGCGTCGATCAACGGTCAGGCGATCGTGATCGACGGGGGTGGATTGCAGGCCTAGCGGCGCGCCGGCGATCCATCTCCCAGCAATCCGCCGTGGATTGCAGGCCTAGCGGCGCGCCGGCGATCCATCTCCCAGCAATCCGCCGTGGATTGCAGGCCTAGCGGCGCGCCGCCCCAGCCACGATTACAACGACCGACCACAGCGTTTCAGGCGCGCAGGGTTGCGACGATCACACGCTCGTCGAGCGGCAGGTCGAGTGCCTAAAGGATCGACCGGCACACGACGTCGGCCGCTGCCAGGGCCGCCATGCTGGCGCCCCTCGGGGCCGAACTCGGCGATGCCGAGAGCGCGTGGAGCTCGAATTGCTGCTTGAGTCTGGCCAGCCGGTCATCGACGCCGTCGATCAACTCGCCGCGGTTGGTGATCGTTCCGTTCAGGTCAAGCAGAAGGCGCTCGATCTCGAGCAACGGGCGGCCTGGGATCTCGATCGTACGTGCCACGCCGGCGGCCTTCAGCGGCAAGCGCCGCGGCCGGAATCCAGCCTGATCGCTCGTGGCTACACGATACCCCTCGTGCTGTTGCCCTCGTGCTGTTCCCGGGACGCGACCGGTTGCGCCGAGGCCACCTGCATGCTGGTCGCGTCTCACATGGCGATGAGGCTCGCCGGAACCGCCGCGGCGCGGCTGATGGCCTCTGTATAGGTCATCCACCCAACGACGGTTCCAGGTGCACGTGCAAGCCGAGAACAGCCGCCTCACGATTGCCGCCCGCGGCCGCGTGCTGCAAGCGATCGACGAATTGGTCGACGCAGCTGGCGAGTTCCTCGCACCGCGGGTCGTGCACGAGCTCGAGTCGGGCCGGGCTCGACTGGCGCAGGCGCGCTTCAACCTGGTCGTGTTGGGTGAGTTCAAGCGAGGCAAGAGCACGCTGATCAATGCTCTGCTCGGGCGCGACGTCCTGCCGACGGGCGTAGTGCCGCTGACCTCCGCAGTCACGATCATGCGCCACGGACCACGCGAGCGACTGATCGTGCGCTACCACGACGGACGCGAGGCGGAGCACTCGATCTCGGAGCTGGCGCGTTTCGCCACCGAGCACGGGAATCCCCACAATCGGCTCGACGTCGACGTGACCATCGTCGAGCTGCCGGCCGATCTGCTCGCCGGTGGACTTCAGCTCATCGACACACCCGGGATCGGCTCTGTGCACGAGCACAACACCGCGGTCGCATGGGAGTTCCTGCCGCATGTGGACGCGGCAGTCTGCGTTCTGACCGCCGATCAGCCGTTCGCACAATCCGAGCGGGAGTTCTTTCTCGCCGTCGCGGCGCGGGTGCCGCGGCTGCTTGTCGCGGTTAACAAGACCGACCATCTGCAACGCGGCGAACGTCAGGTCGCGATCGACTTCATCGAGCAGGCCGCAGCCCAGTTGCTCGCGGCGAGCGAGCTTGAGTTCTTCGCGGTCAGCGCACGCGACGGTGACGGGGTCGTTCGTCTGGCGAGCCGGATCGCTGCGCTCGCAGAACGGGAGCGTGGCGCGCTGCTCGTCCGATCGGTCGGAAGGCTAACCGCCGGCGCAGCGCAGGACGCGGCCCAAGCGATCGGGTTCGAGGCGCACGCCATCGAGCTCACGTTCGAGGAGCTTCGCCGGCGCGCCGAAACGTTCAACGAGCGCGCGCGGACTCTCCGAGCGGCCCGAGCAGAGGCGGCAGACCTCCTGGAGCGCAGTGTCGAGCGACTACTCGACGAGCGCGTGAATGAGCCGCTGCTGGCGTTTGCCGAGCGGGAGGGCGGCGCGCTGAAGGCTCGGCTCGCCGCTCACGCCGCCGACGTCGGCCGGGTCTCAGCCGTGGAGCTCGGGCCGGCTCTCGAAGAATGGATCGACGAGACGATTCGCGGACGCTTCGCCGAGCTCGTCCCCGAGCTCGAGGCGTCCGTGGCTGACGAGCTGCAGCGTCGCTTCGCGCGCCGGATCGAGGAGATCCTCGGGGAAGTACAGGACACAGCCGAGGAGGTCTTGGATCGCGCACGGGCAATCAGCTACCCGACGTTGACCTGAGCCATCCGGCGCAGTTCTCGTTCAAGCTCGAAGACGTCGGCCACATGCTCGATTACGTCGTCACCTTCGGACGCAGGTCCATGCCTGGAGCGCTCGGCCGCCGGATGGCATTGCGCGACGCCGAAGGCCGGCTGATGCACATGGCCGACCGTCACGCGGGGAGGCTGCGCTCCGCGCTCGTCGGCCGCGTGCGCGAGGCGGTGACCAACTATCAGCGCGAGCTGAGCGCGGCCGTGGAGCAGGCCGTCGAGGCAATCGAAGCCGCGGTGGAGCGGGCCCGCCCGGCAGCGAAACCAAGGCGAGCCCGAGGTCCGCCGGCGCCGGGCGGACCTCGACCGGCTGCGTCGTCGCGTCGAGTCGCTGGCCGATGAGCTGACGACGCTCGTAACCGAGGTCGGCGCAGGCGACTAGGACTGCCGCTAGGTCGCGATCTTCATCGCGACTCAGAACAAGCCGATAGTGCGGCCTTGGGCGTCGATGTCGATGTTCAGTGCCGCCGGCGCCCGCCCGAGGCTGGGCATCTGCTGGATGTCGCCGCACAGCGCCACCAACCAACCGGCCCCGGTATAGGCCCGGATGTCTCGCACGATCAAGGTGAAGTCCTGCGGTGCGTTGCTCAGCGCCGCATCGGCAGACAGCGAAAGATGGGTCTTGGCCATGCAGACCGGGAAGTGCCCCAGACCGTCGCGCTCGAACTGTTCGATGCTCCGCTCCGCCTCGGGATACAAGTACACGCCCCGGGCGCCGTAGACACGCTTGGCGACGGTCTCGATCTTGTCGCGGATTGGAGCGTCATCGGGATAGAGCTGACCGAACTCGCCCGGCTGCTCGCACGCGTGCACGACGGCGCGGGCCAGATCCGCCGCGCCGCGGCCTCCTTTCTCGAAGCCCTCGTTGATCGCGGCGGAAAATGCGCCAGCACCAAGCGCGAGGTCGCAGACGAGCTCGACCTCCTCGGCGCTGTCCTCGGCTCGCCGATTCACAGCAACCACGCATGGGACACCGAACGCGCTCACGATTCCTAGATGACGGCGGACATTCGCCATGCCAACGTCGATCGCTCGCAAACCGGCGCCGCGGTCCTGCCGCTGGCCGTCTGCGACCCCGCCGTGGTGCTTGATCGCCCCCACAGTCATCACGAGCACTACGGCGCTTGGCCGCAGACCGCCGAGCCGGCAGACGATGTCGAAGAACTTCTCCATCCCCATGTCCGAGCCGAATCCGGATTCGGTCACCACGTATTCGCCGAGCTTCATCCCGATCAGGTCAGCCACGAGGGAGTTGTTTCCGTGGTCGATGTTGGCGAACGGGCCGCAATGCATCAGGCACGGCTGTCCCTCGAGCGTCTGGATTAGGTTCGGCTTCAGCGCATCCTTCAGCAGCACGGTCATCGCCCCGGCGGCGCCCAGGTCCTCCGCGGTCACCGGGCCGGCGTCGTTGTACCGGTGCGCGACGGTGATCGCGCCCAACCGGCGGCGAAGATCCTTGAGGTCGCGCGCAACTGCCATCACCGCCATCACCTCCGACGCGGCGGTGATGTCAAAGCCCGTCTCACGTGGGTAACCGTTCGCGCGGCCGCCAAGGCCAACGACCACCCGGCGCAGAGCCCGGTCGCTCATGTCCAGCGCCCGACGCCAGTCGACTTGCAGCGCGTCAATCCTTAGCGGATTCCCATGCAGAATCGACGCGTCGAGCATCGCGGCGAGGAGGTTGTTCGCCGCGCCAATCGCGTGAATGTCGCCGGTGAAGTGCAGGTTGAGATCCTCCATCGGCACCACCTGGCTCAAGCCACCACCAGCGGCACCCCCCTTCAATCCGAACACCGGACCGAGCGACGGCTCTCGCAGGCAGGCAACCGGCCGCTTGCCGATCACACCCAACCCCTGCGTAAGACCAACCAGCGTCGTCGTGTTGCCGACGCCGGACGCCGGCGGCGTGATGCCAGTGACACATACCAGCTTGCCGTCAGGCTGGCCCGCGAGACGGTCGATAACCGACAGCGCAACCTTCGCCTTGTAGCGACCGTAGGGCTCGAACTCGCCAGGCTCCAGACCGATGCGCTCAGCGAGCAGGGCGATCGGCTCGAGCTCCGCCCCTTGCGCAATCTCCAAACTGCTTTTCATCGTGCCGGACCCAAGCGATCACAGCGCGTCATCAGATTCCACCGGTTTCGGTTCACGGCAGAAGCCATCAGCCATTACGGCGGTTTAGGCGGGCCTCATCGCCTACCCACATCTTACGTGACCAACCTCGTTACGGGGTGCGTGACAATGGAGGCGTGTACTGGTGCTTTCACTGCTACGGGTTGAACCGCGATCCTTCCGGTCCCTGCGTCCGCTGCGGACAGCCTGTCGAGAGCCCGCCCGGACTCTCCTACGACCAGAAACTGATCTGGACGCTGGGTCATCCGGATGGCGACCGCGCCGTCACCGCAGCCCGGATCCTAGGAGTCCGGCGCGCGCGCGACGCCTCCCCTGTGCTGCGCCAAGCCGTCACCGCCGGCCTCGACCCCTTCCTAGCGGTCGAGGCACTGCGCAGCCTGATTACGATCGACGGCGTCGAGCGGTGGCGGCCGTGGCTGGAGCAGCTCGCCACAAAGGCGCCATTCATGGTGCGTGCCGTCGCGCGGCGCGCGCTGCATTCGGAGAGCTGATCGCTCGACGGCGGCGATCGCTAGTTGGCGCCCACCCGGCTGGTCGCCGATCTCTAGCCGGGTCGCGCCGAGCGTGCTTCCGGCACGCCCGCCGACTCCTGGGGAGGGGCCATCCCGCGATCAGCTGGATCGCTCATCGCCAGGCATCCTGCTCGCTTGACCCCGGCTCGCGCTTGGACTCTGCGGCTTCCTTGCGGATGAACTCGCGGAGGTCGTCGAGGATCTCGGCTACCGCGCGGCTCTGCCTAGCACCGCCGATCTGGCGCGCCACGCTGCCGGGCTACTCGCGCTCGACGGACAGCCTGCCGCCGGTTCCTGCACCGGGACACCTGACCTCCCCGCTAGGTTGTTGGCCACGAGAGATGATGTTTTCCGCTGAGCGCTGGACGACCTGCGAGCTAGACCACGTCCATTGGGGGGCGGCTGGTGGCGCCGGTTTGCTGTTTCGATATGCCCCGGCGGACGCCGAGCCGAGGTACCTGCTTCAGCGGCGTTCTCGGTGCTGCGACGCTCGCCGACGCTGCCCGACGAGCCTCTAGGCGCACCAACCGCGAGATCAGCGGTCGAGGCGGCGATCTCGGCGCTCGACTCGACCCAGGATCCACGCGACGCGGTGATCGCCGCCTACGCCGCGATGGAGCAAGCGGTCGATCCAGCGCCCGCCGCCGAGCGCCACGATCGCTCCGAGCAGGTTGTTGGCCGCGTAGAGCACGATCGCGAGCGAGGTCGCACTAACCAGCGAGCGGCCACCGTGGTGCAGCAAGCCCGTCGCGCGCAGGATCAGCAGCGTCGTCGCGCAGTTGCCGAACTCGAACAACGCGATCGCGACCAGCGGGCGGGCGAGTCCGCTACCCAAGACCGTACGAACCTCTAGCCGTCGCCGACCTGCCGCCGGAGCCTCCCTACTGGCGCGCTTTGCGGCCTCCGCGGCCGCTGCGGTGATCGCGACAGCGGCGAACGCGCCCGGAACCGGGCGAACACGCCCGGAACCGCGGCCAGATACAGCGCCGGTCGGATGCCCGAGCCGGCCACCAGCACAGCGGCGAGTAGAGGGCCCGCAACGGCGCCGAGGTTGTCGCCCGCCCGCTCGAGCCCGA